>ERZ779626.535-NODE-535-length-22031-cov-6.933700_pt1 | contig 22031 bp, 21 predicted proteins | sample MGYA00514209_ERZ779626 | MGnify/ENA primary metagenome ERZ779626 (study PRJEB29562, sample SAMEA4376713) | mouse gut metagenome | isolation source: Cecum | study: EMG produced TPA metagenomics assembly of the A DSS colitis mouse model was used to assess the...
AGTTACACATCTTTGCTGCGGGACTCCCTTGGCACAATTGCTCATACCCTGGAATCGGATTTGTCCCGGAATGAGAGGGAAAATAACTACATTACCGATGAAATGGCACCTGTTCTTAAAAGGGCAGGGCAAGACTTGTCCCACTGCGGAATCATCATTTCTATTGACTCTGCTGTTGATAAATTAGCCTGGTTTGTAGGCGGTGATCCCGCAAAAATTCGAAAACTGCAAAGCAAGCTAAATGAAATGCACATCGGGGAGCACTTGACAGAGGACGGAGTTTATGGTAAGAAAACAGAGCAAGCTGTTGCGGAATTCTTCGACCAACTATTTCACGGTTCAATTCATACTCTCGCATGGATAAATCCACTCCAAAGCTCTTCCACGGGAATCACATCTGAACCTATTATAAAAAATGGGGAAACGATTTTTTCTCTCAGGGATTCTTCGGCCAGAAGCGTTTCCGGCAAACCTATCGTTGTTTTCCGCCCCGATACTCCCCACAATGGCTTTCCCTATACGCATATCAATGCTGTTGAAGGGAGAAGCCTAAAAAATGGTCAATATATTCCTTCATCAGAACGCCAACTTGCAAATTTGAATGCAATGAACCATACAGAAATATCGGAAGACGCATATCGTTTGCTAAAGGATTTTGATGGCACTTGTAAAAAAGTTCGTACTGCAGGAAGAGTTCTTTTGGTAGCTGGCTTGGCACTGGAAGCATTAGAATTATACCAGACAATAGAATCGGATTTACATGACGCAGACAGGAAAATCGGTAAAAAGACATATTCCCATGTTGCCAGTATAGTCGGCAGCTGGGCACTGAGTGCTCTGGGTTCCAAGGGGGGAGCGTGGATAGGCGCTACTATCGGAACCGCAATCATGCCCGGAGTAGGAACCGCAATTGGCGGCGCAGTTGGAGGCGTAACACTTGGCTTGGTTGGTTCTTTTGGTGGAAGCGCAATCGGGAAATGTGTTGTTGATATTTCTGCAACGGAGTGACAATATGTTTTGGGATCACAAACACAAAGAGCGGCCATCCGTTTTCAATAATTCTGATAGGGCAATCCATCTATGTTCTGGTGGGTTTTATCATGATGAGAAACCCATTAGCTCTTCGCATCAAATGCTTTGCTTATATCCACATGAGGTAGATGGAGATATCAGCTTCGCAGAGTTTGCGCTCCGCTGTGCTGGCCTTATTTTGGCAAATTACCCCTTTATACTTGAGTCAATTATAGGATGTGACGCTTATTCTCCCGACTGCTATCCCCTTATCGAATTGCATCGCAGTACTGGTAGACAATTTTTACTTGCTAAGAAAAATCGTCTTTTGGCAACAGTTCATGCGCCTACACTCGTGAATCTGATATCCGAATATGACAGGCGCTTCTTTGAGTGCGAGTTTTATGCGTATCGTGAGGTACTGTCGGACGAGCAAGTACAGTCTGCCGCGAATGATTTGCGAAACAGCAATTTTTCACTTAGGATATATTATCACGAGTGCCATGACTATTTCCTGATTGAGACTTCGGAAGACCCGTCGACCTGCATAAAGCATATCCAAGGGCTTTGCTCTCGGGAAGGGCGAAAACTATTTCTCTAATATGGTTTATTATTTGCTGAGGCCGTCACACTCGTGACGGCCTTTTTTTGTTTGGAGGTGTTTATCATCTATATCTACCCTGACAATCTCCGCGCCAAGGCCAAGCTGTGGCTCTGGGAGCTGCGGGACGTGGCGGTCATCGGCGCGGGGCTTCTTCTCTCTGTGCTGGCCCTGAGCCGTGGAGTCGGAATGCCCCTGCTGGTGCTGACCGTGCTGTATGCCTTCCTTTCCATCCGCATGGAAGGAGCCAGCATCTTGGACTTTCTTCGATGCGCCGTCTGCTTTCTCTTCTTGCACCAGCAATATTACGAATGGGAGGAACGAAAGTCTTGAATCGAAAACAGAAAAAGGAGCTGCGGCGGCGTCTGTCCACCCGGCAGCTCATGGGGATCGACCAACTCACCGAACATGGCCTCAAGACGGCCAAGGGGGAGCTGGTCTTTTATTTGATCAGCCCGGATAATCTCTCCGTGCTCTCCGCCGAGGGCGTTCGGGGCCGGGTCCGCGCCATGACGGACCTCCTGCGGGGCACGGAGTCGGCGGAGCTGCTGGCCCTGGACTCCCGCGAGTCCTTCCAGAGCAACAAACACCACTATCAGGACCGCCTGGAACGGGAGGACCTCCCCGCCCTGCGGGAGATGCTCCGTCAGGACACGGAGCATCTGGACGAGATCCAGGCTACCACCGCCTCGGCGCGGGAGTTCGCGCTGGTCCACCGCATCGACGCCAAGTCCAATGAGGACCGGGGCAGCCTGAAGCTGTTGGAGAAGCGCATGCGGGACTGCGGCTTCCATGTCCGCATGGCAGATAAGCAGGACGTCCAGCGGCTCCTGGCGGTCTACTACCAGCAGGACGTGACCACGGAAACCTTTGAAAACTACGATGGGGAGAGGAGCGCAAATGGCTAAAAAGCAGAAGAAAAAGGGGGCGGCGAAGCCCGCCGTCCTGCCGCCGAAGGACTTCCTGGATATGATCGCTCCCGCCGCCGTGCGGTTCAATACGGACTACTCCGTCCTCGGCGGCGCGTATCACTGTACCCTGGCCCTGCGGGGCTACCCCACCAGCACAGAGGAGCTGGCCCTCCTCCGCCACCTGGGGGAGAAAAACGGAGTTTCCCTGCACATCTACACCCGCCGGGTCAACGCCGCAGAGGAACGGGCTATCATCCACAACGCCACAAACCGGAGCAAAATGGAACGGAGCAATTCCAACGACATGAAACAGAGTATCACGGCGGAAGCGAATCTCCAGGATGTGGCCGCCCTCATCACCACCATGCACCGCAATCGGGAGCCGCTGGTCCACTGCGCCGTGTTCATCGAGCTTGCCGCCAGGGACATGGACAGCCTCCGAGCCCTGCGGGACGATGTGACGGCGGAGCTCACCCGCTCCAAGCTCAACGCGGACCGCTGCCTCCTGCGCCAGCGGGAGGGCTTCCTCTCCTCCAATCCGGCGGGAAGCAACGCCTTCGGCTCCCTCTATGAGCGGGTCCTCCCCGCCTCGTCGGTGGCAAACCTCTATCCCTTCAACTACTCCGGCAAAAACGATCCCAACGGATTCTACATCGGCAGGGACCGCTACGGCTCCAACATCATCGTGGACCTGGACCGGAGAGCGGAGGATAAGACCACCGCCAACGTCCTGATCCTGGGCAACTCCGGACAGGGCAAGAGCTATCTGCTGAAATTGCTCCTTTGCAATATCCTGGAGAGCGGCAAGTCCGCCATCTGCCTGGACCCGGAACATGAGCTCATCGACCTGTGCGGGAATCTTGGCGGCTGCTTCGCCGACCTTATGAGCGGCCAGTACCTCATCAATCCGCTGGAGCCGAAGCTCTGGGACACAGAGGGAGCGGACGATCCTGAAGCTCCTGCCGCTTTCCGGCAGCGCACCCGCCTGAGCCAGCACATCTCCTTCCTGAAGGACTTCTTCCGGGCCTACAAGGATTTTTCCGACCGCCACATCGACACCATCGAGCTGATGCTGGAGCGTCTGTATAAAAACTGGGGCCTGAACAACCACACGGACTTCTCTCTCCTGCGGCCCCAGGACTTCCCCATCCTCTCGGACCTCTACAGCGTGATCGAGGACGCCTACCAGCACTACGATCAGGAGAAAAACCCGCTGTATCCGCAGGAGCTTTTACAGGAGGTCCTGCTGGGCCTCCACTCCATGTGCAAAGGCGCGGAAAGCAAGTTCTTCAACGGGCATACGAATATCACCAGTTCCCGATTTCTGGTCTTCGGCGTGAAGGGACTCCTCCAGGCCAGCAAAAATGTAAAGGACGCCATGCTGTTCAATGTCCTCTCCTACCTCAGCGACAAACTGCTGACCGAGGGCAATACCGTGGCGACCCTGGACGAGCTGTATATCTGGCTTTCCAACATGACCACCATCGAGTACATCCGCAACACCCTCAAGCGGGTGCGGAAAAAGGAATCCTCCCTGATCCTCGCCAGCCAGAACCTGGAGGACTTCGACGTGGACGGCATCCGAGAGCTGACGAGGCCCCTCTTCGCCATCCCCACCCACCAGTTCCTCTTCAACGCCGGAAGCGTGGACCGAAAATTCTACATGGATAACCTCCAGTTGGAGGAATCCGAATACGAGCTCATCCGCTATCCCCAGCGGGGCGTCTGCCTCTACAAATGCGGCAACGAACGGTATCTGCTGGAGGTCCACGCCCCGGAACATAAGAAAAAGCTCTTCGGCGAGGCCGGAGGGCGGTAAGGAGTTGATTCAATGAATGTGATTGCCTACGGTGGGGGTCTAAATTCGACGGCTATGATCATCGGAATGTACCACAGAAATATCCCGATTGACCTGATCCTCTTCGCGGACCCCGGTGGCGAACAGCCCTATACCTATGCCGGTACATTCTCCACCCTTGATGAAGATCTGGGCTGGCGGACCTATTCCGCCGCGACCGTCTGCGCCATCTCCCACGATCTGGAGAAAAGCGGGATCGCGGACAAGGCCCAGCAGGACGCGTTCTTCCGAAACCTGCCGTACAGCAAGCAGACGGCCAATCCGGACCGCTTTTCCCGTCTTGACGGCAGCAGCCCCATCAAGGCGGAGGACCTCGACCTGCTTGAATTTATAGTGGAGGATGACGGCGTGATCGTCTTTCTCGTAGATGTTCTGTCCAATGAGCAGGATGTGTTTGGCGTGGAGCCGTATGTGGATGAAGATTCCTACTTTGTGTTTCACGCCGTCTACGATACGAACACCCAGCAGGTCAGCGACGTGCTGGACGTTTCCCTGATGCGGTCAGCTGAAACCGTGGAGTTCGTCTGCGGTCTTCCCTCGGAGACGGTAGAGGGGTTACGGCAGAAGATGGACGAATACTGCGTCACATGGAGCGGCAAGCATCTGGAGGAGCTGAAGGAATCGGGAGAATCGAGAAGGCCGCCACAAACGTGGGTCGAAATGAGGCAGAACCTATGAAGCAGCAATTCAACATTCCCCGCATTGCGGAAGGGCTCACCACCTACGCCATCGAGCGGCAAAACGGATTCGAGCGTCATCAGCCCGCAGGGGCGCCGCCATGGGCGGAACAGCGGCGGTCCTGGACGGACGCTGTCCTCCAGGGCATGGCGAGATTGGATGACTCAGCGCCCGACCCGTCCCTGATGGAGCGGTTTGATCGGGAGCTGGAAGAAGCCCGCCGCCGGTATTTCATCATCCCCGCCACACTAGCGACGCAGCGCGATACGATCCACGCTCTGGGCCAATTCGTCAACGCGCTGGATGCCGCTGGCGGTGACCGGAGACGGCAGGTCCAGGCCGTCCAAAAACTGATGGAGGATATGGCCTGCCACCCCCACTGGGGCGGAGCGAACAACGGCCTTGGCCAGGCGCGGGAGAATGCGGAAAGGACGCTCCAGCGCATGACCGCCCGGATGCCCATCCGCTTCACCCGCGTCCTGCTGGGCGGCGAGCGCGGCCCCTGCGAAAGCGATTTCGTATCCGGCGCGGTTACAGACGCCGGCGCAGTGAGAGCCACCGCCCTCTACGAAAGGCTGTTGCGGCAGTTCCCGGAGATCACGGAGTGGCCTTCGATCTGTACAGTCTATGTGGGACGAGGGCTGGACTCCGCCCTGGGAACGGTGGACGCTTCCAGCTTTGATATCGCCGTCATACGGGGGGCCGGAGACCGATTCCTGGACCTGCCTGAAATCCGGTTTGTGGGCGGCAGAGAATTGAATATCCCCGCCGGTGAAATGACCCAGGGGCTCCAAATGAACCCGACTATGTAGGAGGCAACGCGAATGGAAAAAATAGAGATCAAGCTGACCATAGACGAATACCGCATGCGGGCGCTGACGTTTTATCTGGGAAAGGAAAACGCCAGCGTTCAGTCTAAAATGGACGAGGCCCTGCGTCAGCTCTACGAGAGCGCGGTCCCCGATCCGGTCCGGGAGTTCCTGGACGCCATGGCCGCGCCGCCCAAGCCGAAGCGCCCGCCCCGGCCCAGCCAGCCCAAGGCCCCGCCGCCTCCGGCATCGGGCCAGGAGGAAGGAGGGGAAACGCGTGAGAAGTAGAGAAATATGCCTCTGGATGGATGAGCGGTTGTACGCCGCGCTGTCCCACCAGCTGGGCAGTAAAACCGTAGAGGACCGGCTGAATGATTATCTGGAGGAACTGCTCCTCCTGATCCCCGAAGAACAGCGTCGCCAGATCGGCGGCGAGATTCAAAAGGAGCAGGAGGAATATGACCGGATGATGGAGGAGCACCAACAGTTCTCCATATTCCACGTGCGGGAAAACGGGCGGGATGATTATTTTCAGATCGATTCCGCCACATACACGGCAAACACCGCTTACCACGTCCGGCAGTATCTTCGCGGGGAACCTGGGTGGCAGGCGGATATTTTCTCGGAAGGATACTCCCATCGGGAACCGATCTCTGCCGACGAGTACGACAGGCTCCTGGCGCTGCACTTGGAGTCCCCTCAAAAAATCGTCTCTGTCTTTGATCTGGATTTTGACAAACAGGAATTTTCCGTGGCCGTCCCGGAAAAAAGCTGGCGGTCCTACGCCATGAAGGATATCTCCACAGCCGCCTACCACGCCTACCGGAACAGCTACAGCTTGATGGAGAAGCGCGAGGAGCGGCTCTGGGACCATCTGGACGGGAAGCAGATTGCCTCAGCGGGTCACCTCTCCGCAAAAGAAATCTCGCTTGCGGACGAGATTGTTGAGACAGATGGGTGTCTCAATTTTTATCTGGAAACTGTTTTTGACACGGATAGCGTGTTCGGAACTCACGTCCTCGGCGCAAGCGACCGATGGCTGAACATCTACGCAGATTACGAAATGGCCACTGGGAGTGTGTGCGACGCGCTTTCTCTGCGGATTTACTATGAGGATGGTCGGGAGGAGTCTTTGGAGTACCGACTGAACGCAATTGAGAAAGCGACCCTGCTCCGCAAGATGGACGCCTACTGCCTCCAGCAGACCGGACAGTCCCTGAAGGACTACAGCGCCGGGCTTATGGCAGAGGAAGAAATCGCCCCGCCCGCCGGACCGGCGCTGTAAGGCGAGATCCAAAATGCCGCAGCCTTTTTCGTTGGCTTTGCTGAATGGATATCCCGTTGGAGGTGTGGCATTGTGTTGCCACACACCAGAAGCGCTGCGACGAGAATGGAGGCTACCCTATGAAGATTGGACTGATCTCCGTAGATGGTCATGGAGGGTTCCCGAATCTTGCGCTGATGCGTCTGTCCGCATGGCATAAGGCGCGAGGCGATACGGTGGAATGGTGGAACGGCTTCACCCACTATGACCGGGTTTACAAATCCAAGGTGTTCACTTTCACGCAGGACGCGGATACGGTCATCAGCGCCGACGAGATCGTCACAGGAGGCACAGGCTACAAGGACTATGGAACCCTGCCTCCGGAAGTGGAAGCCACGCCGCCCGACTACTCCCTCTACCCCAAGTGGGACAGGGCGATTGGATTTCTCACACGCGGATGCATCCGCCGCTGCGAGTGGTGCATCGTTCCCCGAAAGGAAGGCGGCATACGGCCCGCCGCGACTTGGGAGGAGATCAAAAGGCCGGACAGCAGGCAGATCGTATTTCTGGACAACAATGTGCTGGCGGCGGATCATGGACTGGAGCAGATCGACCGCATGGGCGGCAAGCCGGTCTGGGTGGATTTCAACCAGGGACTGGACGCCCGGCTCATCACACCGGGGACTGCCGCGCTCCTGGCCCGGCTCCGCTGGATCAGGTTTATCCGTCTGTCCTGCGACACCAGCGCCATGCTGCCAGTGATCCGACAAGCCACCGCCTATCTCCGTGAGGCGGGCGCAGCTCCCTCACGGTTCTGGTCTTATGTGCTGGTGCGGGATGTAGCGGAGGCGCGCAGAATCGTTACGGCTCTGAGGGACATGGGTGTGGAGCCGTTTGCCCAGCCCTACCGTGACTACAATGGCGGCGAACCTGCCGCCGAGCAGCAGGCGTTCGCCAGATGGGTCAACCAGAAAGCGGTCTTCAAGTCCTGCTCCTGGGAGGAATATCAAAAACAAACGCGTCACCGCTGAAAAAACGATCCGCGAGATGGACGCCTACTGCTTCCAAGAGACGGGACCGTCCCTGAAGGACTACAGCGCCGGGCTTATGGCAGAGAAAGAAATCGCCCCGCCCGCCGGACCGGCCCTGTAAGCGGTAAAAGTAAGGCCCAAAAATGGTACAGCTTTTTCGTTGGCTTTGCTGAATGGATATCCCGCCGGAGGTGTGGCATTGTGTTGCCACGCCCCAAAAACACGATGACAAGAAAGGATACTCAAAATGAAAAACGAAAACAGAACGCCCCTGACCCTCACCGAAGCCTGCACCCTCCTGGCACGCGAGACCGTGTCGCTGCTGGAGGGAGACGTGATCGTCTCTCCCGCCGCCGCCGGGATGCGGGACACGCTGGCGCTGATCTGCGGCACGGAGGACCTGGCCGACGGCGGCGCGCTCCTGGCCTGGGTCGACCGGGAACTCGAAGCCACCAGGCGGCTTGCCGAGAAAGGTGAGAAGACCGACAGTCTGGTGGACCTGCCCACCCCGCTCCCCCTGCCGGACCCCGCCATGCAGCTCGACGCCGTCTGGGCGATCCTCCAGGCTACGGTCCAGCGGGACTGCGCACCGAAACAGTGGCAGTCCGCGCTGGACGCTGTGCGGTGCCTCACGGAGATGGACAGTCTGGAGGACAGTCTCCTGAGCACCTTCATCCCTGACGGGGGCTTCATGACTGCCGGGGACCTGCATGCTCAGCTGGAGCAGGTCCAGGCGGCGCTCCAGGCGGAAGGAATGGAATTCGCCATCAAGGAGATGGAGGTGACCTGAGCTGCGGCACTAGAAAGTCCGGGCCGCTCCCACGCGGGAGCGGCCCTCCCGTTGTTTCCCCGCTATTCACCCAGCAACGCCCGTCCTGTCGCCGCAGGACCCTCGAAGGGGTCCGTGGACCACCCTCTGCAAGAGAGCGGCGTGTGCGGCCTGTGGGGCAAACCTGCCCGGTGAACCGGGCACGCCCGAGACGGGGGATACGAAAAATAGCAGGATAAAAGCAGGTGGTCGCTTTTGCGCCACCTGCCGGTGAACACCGCCCCGCAGAGCGAGTCGGGGACGGAGACGAGGTGGTCGGTTTGAACCCCTGCTGGCTGTGACAGGTGGTCGGAATGAAAAATAACAGAGGCAAAACCGCCTGGTTTCAGTCTTTCCCAAGGTGGCTGTGCTGGGTGGTTTTCGCCCTAAAAGGAGGAATTTTCCCATGAAAAGAAAACAGCCTGTTTCGCTGAGAGCAGACAGCCCTGATGAAATCAAGACCCGCATCCCCGTGTGGCTCTACCCCTCCACGCTGAAGGTGATGGACCGAGCCGCAGAGACAGCTAACTGTAAAAGCCGCAGTGAGTTCCTGGAGAAGGCCGCGCTGTTCTACGCCGGGTACGTTTCCGGCGAGGACGCCTGTGAGTTCCTGCCTTCCGCACTCACCTCCGCACTGCGGGGCATCGTCCACGACAGCGAGAACCGGACCTGCCGTCTGCTGTTCAAACTGGCGGTGGAGATGGACATGATGATGAATGTGCTGGCGATGGGAATGGAGATTCCCGACGAGGACCTGGAACGCCTCCGGGGCCGCTGCGTCCGGGAGGTCAAGTCTACCAACGGAACCGTCACCCTCAAGGATGCGGTGGACTACCAGAAGGGAGGTGTGTGAATTGACTTGGACGAGCATCCATGAGGAACTGTTCAAAAAGATCAACCAGGAGATGGACGACTACCAGGGACGGGTGCAGAGCCTCCCCGGTCATGCGGTCTACAACCGCGCAGAGGAAATCGCCGCCATGGGATTCTGCTATAACCAGCTGATGTCGGGCTTCCATGATCACCGGGCCGAAGAGCTGGCGCCGCTCCTGGAACTTGAAAAACCGCTGGAGACCCTGAGCCTCCGCTGGATGACTGAGCAGCAGAGCCGTAATTTCAACGAAGATTTTGACCAGATTCTTCACAACCATGACTTTCTCACGGAGCTGGAGACTGGCCCCATCATGAGTTGAAAGGAGGTGTGCAAATGACAGCAGATGATATCCGGGAAGCGCTGCGCCAAAAGATTGAGCAGTGCTGGTCCGAATACACGGCCAACATTCTCCGTGGCTCGTCCTCGGATGTTTTCGACCGCGCTGATGAGATTGCCGCCGCGCAGTTCTGCTATGAGCAGCTCACTGAAAACCCGAGCAGTTATCCTGCGGAATATCTGGAGTACCTCTTGCGGTTCGAAGATCCGCTGATGGTCATCCGGGACCAATGGATCTTGGAACAGAGCATAGACCTCAGCGAAGAATTCGACCATGTACTTTGGTACCTGAAAGACTCCGGTGTTGCAGAGCAAGGCTATCCGTTAGTCCCTGACGATTCGCTGAAGTGCTTCGGTCCCACCATGTGCTGACGGCAGGTGACGCACCATGCCCCGGATCATATTCAAGTGTCCCTACATCCAGCCGGAGCAAAAGAGCGCCGCCACCCAGCGGCAGAGGTACGTCCACTACATCGCTACCCGTGAGGGTGTGGAGCGCGTCGACCCCGGCAAGAGCGCGCTGCCCGCTACGGACGGGCAGCAGAAGATGGTAAAACAGCTCCTGCGGGACTTCCCGTCCTGCAAGGAACTGTTCGAGTACAGCGACTACCTCGCCTCCCCCACTCGCGGCAACGCCAGCGAGTTCATCACCCGTGCCATTGAGGATAACTGCCTGGAGCTGTCCGGTCGGGACGGCTATGTGAACTACATCGCCAAGCGCCCCAGGGCCGAGCGCTCCGGCACGCACGGACTGTTTTCCAGCGGCGACGGCGCGGTCGATCTCGCGCGGGTGGCGGAGACGGTGGCCGATCATCCCGGCAACGTCTGGCTCCCTATTATCTCCCTGCGCCGAGAGGACGCCGCCCGCCTCGGCTACGACAACGCCAAGCAGTGGAAGGCTCTGCTCTCCAGCCTCGCACCCCAGATGGCGGAGGCGATGCAGATTCCCAACAGCCAGTTCCGCTGGTACGCGGCCTTCCACGATGAAGCGCACCACCCTCACATCCACATGGTCTGCTACAGCGCCGACGGCAGGTCCGGCTTCCTGAACAAATCCGGCATCGCCTCCATCAAGTCCGCGCTGGCAAAGGAAATCTTCCGCCAGGACCTAACGGAAATCTACCGCCAGCAGACCCAGCGCCGGGACGAACTCACCCAGGAGAGTCACGATGTCCTGCGGCAGCTCATCGAGCAGATGAAAAACGGCACACTGGAGAACCCAAACATCGAGCGGCTCATGCTGGAGCTTGCGGAACGGCTGCGGCACACCAAGGGCAGGAAACAGTACGGCTACCTGCAAGCGCCGCTGAAATCCATCGTCGACGCGGTGGTGGATGAACTGGCGAAGGACCCGCGCATTGCCGTTGCCTACGAACAGTGGTATCTCCTCAAGGAGGACGCGCTCCGCACCTACAAGGACCACCTGCCAGAGCGCCTTCCTCTCTCCAAGCAGGAGACGTTCAAACGAATCCGAAACCTGGTGATCGAAGAGGCTGTGCGGCTGGGTAAGGACAGCGCTGTCCTATCTCCCTCGGATTCTCCGGAGCCGCACGAAGCCGCGTCGGATATGCCTCCTCCATCTGACAATCTCCCGGATACCTCCGCCCCAGAACCAGCAGACGAGGCCCCGCCCTCCGTGGTGTGGAGCGCACAGTACAAAGAGGCGCATCGGTTTCTGTATGGCAGCAAGGATATTCCGCCGGACTTCGAGGAAGCCTACCGGCTCCTTACTGCCGAAGCCGCAGACGGCAATGCTCTTGCCATGTACGACCTCGGAAGGATATTTTCTGGCGGTATCGGCAGAGACGCCGACCCCGAACAGGCTCAGGCATGGTACGCCAAAGCACTCGCCGCCTTTCTGGCGGTAGAACGGCAGCGGCCTAACCGATACGCAGAGTACCGCATTGGCAAAATGTACTCCGCCGGTATAGGAGCAGAGCAGGACTATGGGACAGCGGCAGAGTGGCTCACGAAGTCTGCGGAACAGAACTACGCCTACGCTCAATACTCCCTCGCCAAGTTGTTCAGCGAGGGAAAAGGCGTACCACAGGACCACAAAACCGCGCTCCACCTCTACGAACAGTCTGCGACAAAAGGCTTCCCCTACGCCGCGTGGGAGCTGGGAAAGCTCTGCCGTGACGGCGTTGGGTGCAGGCCAGACGAGAAGCAGTCCGCCCGGTACTTCGCCTCCGCCTTTCGGGGCTTCAAGGTCCTGGAGAGCCAGAGCCATGACGACAAAGCGCAGTACCGCATTGGCTGGATGTTCCTGCACGGAGTCGGTACGTCAAAAGATGAAGCCGCCGCCCGGAGTTGGTTCGAGAAGTCCGCACAGAGCGGAAATCAAAACGCCCAGTACCAGCTGGCGAAGCTGATCCTGGGCAACTCCGCCGCTGCGCCGGAGGAAATCAGGCAAGTGGTGGAATGGCTGACGAAAGTCGCAGAGGATGGATCGCAGTACGCACAGTATGCTCTCGGCAAATTGTACCGGGACGGCGGGCCAGTTGAAGCGGACCTCATTCAGGCCGTGATTTGGTTTTCCGAGGCGGCGGAGCAGGGCCATGAGTACGCCATGTACGCTCTCGGAAAGCTCAATCTGGAAGTGGGCAATGCCGAAGCTGCTCTCCGCTGGTTTCGGAAAGCTTCCAAGCTGGGGAATCAATACGCACAGTACCAGCTGGGCAAGCTCCTGCTCTCCGGCGAAGGCGTGCCGAAAGACGTGGATGAAGCGCTCCGATGGTTCACCGCCTCGGCAAACCAGGGGAACCAATATGCACAGTACATCCTCGGCAAGCTGTACCTGCTGGGGAAGGACATCCCCCAGGACCGGGAAGCCGCTGTGCGTTGGTTCTCGCTGGCAGCGGAGCAGGGCAATGAGTACGCCCAATATTTCCTGGACCACATGAATGACCCGCAGGGGCCTCCCCTCCTGACCAGCGCCACCCGGCTCCTGCATCACATGAGCCGGATCTTCCGCGAGGAAGCGCCGCCTGTCCAGCCGGGCATCCACTTTGTAGAGAGCAAGCTCCGGCGAAAGATCATGGAAAAGCGCCTTGCGCTGGGCCACAGGGCAGACGACCACGAGGATCAGCCTATCACCATGCGCTGAAACAGGGACGGCGATCCGCCGTCCCTGCTGCCTTATACGCTGAAGGTCAGCCTATGGTAGTAGCCGTCGCAGACCCGAGAGATGGTCTTGTCTGCTATGGCAGGCCGTTCTGGGCCATACAAGAGCTGCCCGATTTTATAGATTTCCCCATTGATGTACACGGATTCCCCAGCGCTGTGGCTTCCGCACTCCGTCAGCCAGGTCAGAGCCTGTCCCACCGTACAACCTCTGCGAAGCTCACCACGCTCATCCCAGAGCGGATCGAAAAATCTGTCCATGACTACCACATCCTCCTCTTTCCGGTCATCGCAACTCCACCCATTGTAGCTGGACCCCCGCTGAAAAACAATATCCGGGATGGAGAAAAAGAGGAAGATTTTTCATGAAACATTTTTCGATTAAGGCTTGACAAATCCGGAACTCACTCTGCCGCAGCCAGTTCGTTCATGACCAGCTGCTCCGCGCATTTCCTGGCGCTGGCGGAGCCAAAGTAGCGGACCGGAATATTTTCTTTCCGGGCGGTATCGATGATCCGGTAGTAGAATTTGTGAGAAATGGCGTTCGTCTGTATCCAGACCACATCCGCGCTCTTGACCACATTGATATCCGGCAGCATTTCCCGGTCAAAGAACCGAACGTCCGGCAGCATGGGGCGGATGGCTTTCCGCCAGGTGTCGTGCCCGCCGAAGGCCACGATTCGGCGCTCTCCCCGCCAGGGAAACGCAATCTCGGCCTCCGCCTTCTCCTCCGGCGTTCCCTCGCGGCTCCGAAGCTCGAACAGCGTCTCCCGAAGCTGGCTGAGTTCCGCCTTGTCCCGCAGGGCATCCTCCTCGACAGCGCGAAGCTGCTCCTGCAATTGACGGGCTCTGACATCCGCGTCGTGCAGTATCCGGCGGGACTCCTTCAACTGCCTTGCCAGTTCCTCAACCCTGACGGCGCTGTCCTCGTCCTTTGATTCTTTATCCAGCTCCAGCAGGTCTTCCTCCAGGGATTTTATATAGTCCTCAAAGCCATCGCTATCAAATGGAGTCACCAATCTCCGTGCCCGGAGTTCGTCCACATACGAGGCGAACCACGCGCCCCAGGAAAGGGCCTCCGCCCGTGTCTCTGGAAGTCCCTGCTCTATAAACCACTCCCGTAGACGGCCGGACGGAACCTGGTCCCTCGGCAGGGCGTAACCGGTGGCGAGATAAAACAGCTGACCTTCCGAAAGCCGCTCTCCCTCCTCGATATCCGCATCGGGAAGATACTCTTCCTCTGTGTTTTCGTTTGGACTAAACGGATAGAGGAGCGAATGGTCTGGCGAACCTTTCTCAAACGGCCTTGCGAAGGTGAACGACTCGTCCGCTCCCCAGGGAAGGCGGCGCTCCGCACAGAGGACAACGGCGGCGGTCAGCATATTCAAATCCGTCAGCACGTCGCCGTCCCGCTCCAGAAGCAGGCAAGCCGCGCAAATTGCGTAGGGGTCCTGTATCCGAAAACCTTCCATCAAGTCCGCAGACCTGCGGTAGTACAGCGTCTCCCGTATGGTCTCCGGCGACGCGCCGATCAGCAGCGCCGTGTGCGTTAGAAACCACAGGCCGGGCTGTTCCTTCGCGGGTGAGGCCATTGGGAACTCCGGCTCATCCAGCCAATCTCGTTTCGGAGCGTTCGGATTCGCCAGCACCGACGGCGCACCGCCATCATGTGGCGTCGATGGCGTGACACGGGTGCTGACCTCCAGGAAGCGGTCGAGATAATCCAGAACGGCGTCTTTGAAGGCGCTCTTGATGCTTCCGGCGGTTTCCTTGTCTACCAGTCCCCAGAGCTTTCGGAAAGCTTGCCGGCTGCTTGTCTTCCGCTTCATGAATACGGCTATCACGCCCAGCATCTCATCGAGGGTGTGCCGCAGATCGTCCACAGTCGGAGTTACAAATCCGATCTCATCATCCAGTTCATCCGGCAGGAGCGGATAGAATTTATCCTCCAGATCATGATTTTTCACATAGTCCAGCAACCACAAGGCTGCGCCCAGCAGGAAACAGGGAGACGTGCTGAGACGCTCTGCCGACGGAGAGGGAAGCGTAGCCGCCGTGGCCAGCGCCTTCACGATATCGACCCGTTGATATTTCCCGTCGAAGTATTTGCAGAAGAAGCCGACGGAGGCCCTCGCCGCCTGTTCTCCGGCCTTGGCAATGGCCCCCGCCCTGGCAAAGCGGTCAGACTCCTCCCGCATGAACAAAGCCGTTTCCCGGAAACGGGAAACCGTCTCTTTGAAAACGCGCTCCTCCGTGGGTGTCAGCGCTATGGAATAGACCGGCTCCCCTGCCAGGGTCCAGCTTTTTGCTGAAGATACCTTTTTCTTGCTTCCCATTTGTAGTACCACGCTTTCGTTTTCTTTTTGTACAGTGTACCATAGTTGTCAAAAAAAGTCACCTGCAACCATTTCAAAACTGGAGGACAAAATGGCCTACATCAAATTTTCCAACGAGCAAAAACAGCGGGCCGCCTCCGTAGACCTGGAGGCGTTCCTGCTGAGTCAGGGCGAGAAACTCCTGCCCAGCGGCAGGGAAAAGCGACTCGCCAGCAACCACAGCGTCACCGTCCGGGGAAACGAGTGGTTCGACCACGCTACAAAGGAGGGCGGCGGGCCGGTATCCTTCGTTCAGAAGTTCTACGGCCTCAGCTACCCGGAGGCGGTGACGCGGCTCCTGAACGGCGAACAGGGAGAAATCATCTCCGCGCCTCCCAGGCAGAAGGAAAAGAAGGAGTTCCAGCTCCCGCCGAAAAACGATACCATGCGCCGGGTCTATGCTTACCTGCTCAAGCAGCGCCTCATCAGCCGCCCGGTGCTGGACGCTTTCGTACACGCCAAGTTGATCTATGAGAGCTGCGAACCGTCCAAGGGCGGCAATCCCTATCACAATGCCGTATTCGTCGGGCTGGATGAAAACGGCATCCCCCGCCACGCCCACAAGCGGGGTCTGTACAGCCAGGGACCGGGCCTCAAGAGAAACGTGGGCGGCTGTGACGCCCGATACAGCTTCCACCACTGCGGCACCAGCGACCGCCTCTACATCTTTGAGGCTCCCGTTGATATGCTGTCCTTCCTCACATTGTACCAGAAGGACTGGCAGTCCTACAGCTACGCCGCCCTCTGCGGGACCAGCGAACATGCTATGCTCTGGATGCTGGAGCAGAATCCGAATCTCCGGCACGTCCTCCTCTGCCTGGACCACGACGAGGCGGGCATCGAGGCCAGCGGAAGGCTGACGGAGATTCTCCATGAGCGTGGATATGCCAGTGTCACCGTCCTCCAGCCGGAGTGCAAGGACTGGAATGAGGACCTGAAAGCCGCCCACGGCCTCCCGGCCCTCCCGGCGGAGGAGCATCCTCAGCTCATCGTCGCACCGGACGTATGCCAGCTGATTGCAGAAAAAAGTGAATCCGCCAAACTGGACAGCCTGGAGAGCGACCTCTCCGGGCTTTTACAATCTTACCGCGTCCACCTCCACTGGGGTCGCTTCGGAAAGGCGCTGGATTATACGGACCAGGCTTCCGCTCTGGCCCTGGCGGCGTACAGCCGGGAGCTGCGGCAGCTCGGCGAACCCGTCAGCGGCGAGGAGCTGGCAAGGCAGATGTGCGAACGTATTCTGCCCCACCAAAACCACTCTGTTCTCAAAAACCGCCACCAGGAACTTAGCCTGAAAGTCCAGTCCGTCTTGGCACAGCAAAAGGTCCCCGGCATCCGCTCCGAGGAGGACAAGCGGCAAATGGCGGAGGCGTGGCTGGAACTGGCGGCGGACCTTGCCAAGCCGTCCGTCAAGTATGAGGCGGAAGAACTGAAAAAATGGCAGAAGCAGCAACAGGAGAAATCATTATCTATGACCATGTAAAAGGAGAGAATATGGACCAATCCGCGATTTTATTTATTGTCCTGGCAGGCGCGGCGTTCCTGCTGATTGGCGTGCTCGCCACCCGCTCCGGCGGTTCTCTGAACGGCATCAAAGCGAAAACCGTCGGCGACGGCCAGCACGGAACCGCTCGCTGGGCCACGAAAAAGGAACTCAAACAGACCTATCAATACATCCCCTTCCGACCCGTCCAATGGCGGAAGGGCGAGAACCTGCCCAAGGTCCAGGGACTCGTTCTGGGCTGCGAGGGCAAAAAGAACGCCGTCTCCGCCCTGGTGGACAGCGACGACATCCACTGCCTGATGATCGGCGCTTCCGGCGTAGGCAAGACGGCGTTTTTCTTATATCCGAATCTCGAATATGCCTGTGCCAGCGGCATGAGCTTTCTTGCCTTGGACACGAAGGGAGATTTGGCCCGGAACTATGGAGCCATCGCTATGAAGCACTATGGCTATAAAGTGGCTGTGATTGACCTGCGGAATCCTACCCGGTCCGATGGCTACAACCTCCTGACCCTCATCAACCACTACATGGACGTCTGCCGGGAAGACCCGAAGAACCTCGCCGCCAGAGCCAAGGCGGAGAAGTACGCCAAAATTCTCGCCAAAACCATCGTCAATCCGGAGGGCGATTCGTCCAGCTATGGGCAAAACGCCTTCTTCTATGATTCTGCCGAGGGGCTATTGACGGCAGTCGTTTTGCTTCTGGCAGAATATCTTCCTCCCGAGCATGAGGGCGCACCGGAGCGGCGGCACATCGTCAGCGTGTTCAAGCTGGTGCAGGACCTCCTGGCTCCCAGCAAAACTGTCAAGGGCAAGAATGGATTCCAAGTCCTTATGGATTCCCTGCCGGAGACGCACAAGGCCCGTTGGTTTGCCGGGGCGGCGCTGAACTCCGCCGAACAGGCCATGGCCTCCGTCATGTCCACAGTGCTGTCCCGGCTGAACGCCTTCCTGGACTCCGAGCTGGAGCAGGTTCTCTGCTTCGACAGCGCCATCGACGCCGAGACCTTCGCCTCCCGGAAGTCTGCCATCTTCCTGGTGTTGCCCGAGGAAGACCCAAGCAAGAACTTCATGGCGGGTCTGATGATCCAGACTCTCTCCCGTGAGCTGTTCTCCGTGGCCGACGAACACGGCGGCAAACTCCCCAACCGGGTGGTTCTGTTCTGCGATGAGCTGGGCACGATGCCCGCCTTCGATATACTTCCCCTGTTCTCCGCCGGACGCTCCCGGAAACTGACGCTGGTGCCAATCATCCAGAGCCTCGCGCAGTTGGAGAAGAACTACGGAAAAGAGGGAGCGGAAATCATTGTCGATAATACGCAGGATACAATCTTCGGAGGCTTCGCCCCTCAAAGCCAGACCGCCGAGGTGCTGTCCAAAGCGCTCGGCAGTCGAACGGTGTTGAGCGGTTCCATCAGCAAGGGGAAAAACGACCCCAGTCAGTCCCTGCAGATGATCGAGCGGCCCTTGATGACGCCGGATGAGCTGAAATCCATTCCGAAAGGCCAATTTGTGGTGATGAAAACCGGCTCACACCCCATGCGGACCCGGCTGCGGCTGTTCCTGGACTGGGGAATCACCTTCGGAGAGCCGTATTTGCTGGAGGAGAAAGCTGCCCGGACAGTCGCCTACGCCAACAAGGAAGAACTGGAGGACGCTGTATTCCAGAGTAGGATTGCGACATCCGCTATCCCCGAACAAGCTCCGCCTCCGGCGCGGTTGCTTAGAAACAGGCCCTCTGGTACGGCCCGAAGGATTTGAATGGGAGAAAAATCGTATGGGATATTTTGATTCAATCTATGCTGCCGAATTGCCGCACCGGGACGTGGCAGTCTATATGTACCTTAAAAACCGCACAAACGCCGAAGGACGATGCTGGCCCTCGGTCCGCACGATTGCAAAGGACCTGCACCTCTCCCGCACCACGGTCCAGAGAGCCTTACGGGAGCTCCAACAGAACGGCTGGATCACAACAGAGCCGCGTTGGAGGGAAAATGGAAGCTGCACATCTAATTGCTATAGGCTGTTATAACACAAAAGAAGCAAAATCCTCCGCCAAGGGAGGATTTTGCCTTTTTTGTGGGCCAGGTCGGCATCATAATGACGCCCCCAGAAGTTACCACCTAAAGGTTACGAATTTAGTGCAGAGAAATATCTTACAATTCCCGTAAGATACCCAAAAATCGGCTCATCGTCACAGCGCCATCCAGCGGAGTCTCGCCGTCCTTGAACACCATAAAGTAACGGCACTGCGTTCCGGCAGCCCTGGCCCAGGCCGCTCCCAGAGCGATTTTCTGTCGACTGTCATCGTTTTTCAGATGCCCGCCCTTAGTTTCCGCCAGAATGATCTTGCCACTCTGTGTACAGATCATAATATCCGGGTAGTGGTTGATAAAGCCATTGATATAGAAGTCATGTCGCTCCATAATACGGTGCCACCAGCGGACATTGGGCAGGGCAGTCACGTCCATCACCAGCTCCCGCTCCAATGTGTCCATATTGGCCTCCGCCTGATAGAGAGACTTCCCGATAGTGGACGTATATTCTGTGGGCGTGATATACAGCGGCAAATGGAACGAGGGCTTGCAAATAATCTTCTCCGTTTCCAACCACAGGTCAAACCGCTCCCGTCAGTAGCCGTCCAGCAGGGCTTCAATCTTCGCCTTGATCTTTCCTGCGAAGCCCAGCGGGGACTTCTCCAGCGCGGCCAGCTGATTTTTATCCATCTGACCCACGATCAAGTCAATATAGGCTTGCAGCTCCCGGGAGTCAATGCCATCCATCTTATTCAGCTGGTGGTGCATGACATCCTTACACTGCTTCACCCGGCGCTCCGGCGGCAGGGCGTTGAAATAAGTTTTGAAATACTGCTGGTCGGCGCTGGACATTTTCAGGACCTTGGGCGTACTGCCCTCCGCCTCGGCTACATCCACCTCGGCAATCTCATCATCGGCGGCGGTGAAGTCAATGTCGTAGGGCTTGCCTTTCAGGGAAAAGCCTACCGCCAACGCGGCCCGGTCCAGCGGGGCAAGGCCGTCCTCAAAGAAGGTGCTCTCCGGGATGTGCAGATAAAATTGGGGCAGTTCCAGGCCCTGAATCTCCTCCGCAAAAGCCTCGTTGACCACAAAAGCATTCATTTTGTCCCGCACCTCCTTCGGCAGTTCGGAGGCCGTTCCCCAATCCTGTTCCATATCCTCATCGTAGGCGTCGCCGATGGCGTCTCCCTCGGCAAGCATCCCTTCGGCAGAGGAAGCGATATCGGGGGACGGTGCCTCCCGGCGACGCTCCAGCAGCTCCAGTACGGCGGAGTCGTCGATAGGCGGGATATCATCTGGCTCTGTCTGAGGATCCCCGATTACGGTTTGCACGCCGGTAATTGGCGGCTGGAGAACGGGCGGCACAGCAAACGTCCCCACCCGGTAATCCCTGGCGTTGAACCCGGCGGAGTTGAGGCCACGCACGATCCCGTCCAGCGTGGCGGAGAAATCGTTAGAACAGGTCAGCACATAAGAACGGTTCAGCCCCTTGTGGGCAAACTGCCGGGTATGGGGCTGACGCAGGACCCGGCCCAGAATCTGCTCCACGTCTACCTGGCTGGTTTTATTGGCAAGAGACGCCAGAATATAGGCGAAGGGACAGTCCCAGCCCTCCTTCAGGGCGTTCACGGTGATGATATAGCGGATGGGGCAGTCCTCCGCCATCAGGTCCACGTTTTTCAGTTCATTGATGGTGGCCGTTTTGACGGCGATTTCATTGGCGGGAATGCCGATGCCCACCAGCCTTGCCCGGAGTTTTTCAAAGGTGGTGCTGTCCTCCTTGCCCTTGGGCTGAGCCTGGAACAGGACAATGGGCCGGATGTACGGCTGCTCTTCCCGCGCCTGTTTCTCCAGCGCGTTCCGCAGGTCGATAGCGTCCGCCAGCACCTCCTCGATCCGGTCCCGGTTGTAGACGATGACCGGCAACTTCACCATGTTCTCCCGTTTGAGCTGCACGGCGTCCACATAGGAGATGATGTTGCTTTCTTTCCGGGGCGTGGCGGTCAGGTCCAGCACAAAGCTGGGGTTGAAATTCCGCAGCATCTCCAGGCTCAACTCGCTTCCGGCGTGGTGGCTTTCATCCACCACAACCACGGGATTCAAAAAGCGGATGACCTGGATCAGCGCCGTCTCGTCGGTGTCCGCCAGCAGGAGGTCCGGGTCCTTCATCCACTGGGCAAAGCCCGCCAGATACCCGTTCTCCTGATACGCCTTGCGGCCCTCCTTTTTGCTGGTACGGAAGGAGTCGTAGGACAGCACCATGACGGACAGCTGCTCCGTCACGTCGGTGGAGGTGAACTGCTGTCCGGTCAGAAGCTCCTGCTTTGTGTAGACTTGCACCCGTCCGCCGAAATCCATCTCCAGCTTCATCCTGTAGGGATGCCGGGGATTTTTGAGGTTCTTCACCGTCTGCTCCAGAATCGCATCGGAGGGCACCAGCCACACCACCGCCTGAGCTTTTAAGAAGGGCAGAGCGTCAAAGAGAGGCCGGAGGGAGGCGCAGGCGAGGAACGTCTTGCCGCCCCCGGTGGGGACCTTGAAGCAGAGATGGGGCACGCCCTTCAAGATGTCCTGATAGGCCCGTATCCCGCCGCCGCCCACCGGGACGTTCTGCTCCCGCCAGAACAGGCGGAACGCTCTGGCAGTGTCCCCGGTCTCGTTCAGCAGTTCCAGGAAACGGGTAAGGTCCCGGAGGGCCTTTTTCTGATAGCTTTTCAGTTCCATGTTCCCGCCCCTTTACAGCTTTTTGATGTCCCTGGGAATCTTCTTGAATACGATTCCCAGCTTGTCCAGCACCGCCCCGCTCAGGCCAC
>ERZ779626.536-NODE-536-length-22020-cov-10.687139_pt1 | contig 22020 bp, 23 predicted proteins | sample MGYA00514209_ERZ779626 | MGnify/ENA primary metagenome ERZ779626 (study PRJEB29562, sample SAMEA4376713) | mouse gut metagenome | isolation source: Cecum | study: EMG produced TPA metagenomics assembly of the A DSS colitis mouse model was used to assess the...
AAGCACCCCAACATCTGCGGCATCAAAGAGGCCAGCGGGGATATGTCCTACGCCATGAAGATCGCCCACTGCGTAGGCCCGGATTTTGCCCTCTGGTGCGGCAACGACGATATCACCCTGCCCCTGCTGTCCATCGGCGGCAGCGGCGTGATCTCCGTATGGGCCAATATCATGCCCCGCGAATGTCATGAGATGGTCATGGACTATCTGGAGGGCCGCCGGGAGCGGGCGGTGGCAACGGCGGTAAAGTACCTCGATCTGATGAACGGTCTGTTCATGGAGGTGAACCCCATCCCCGTGAAGACCGCCCTGAATCTCATGGGCAAGGAAGTCGGACCCTTCCGCCTGCCCCTGTGCGAGATGACCGAGGCCCACACCGCCCAGCTGCGCGCCCTGCTGGAGAAAGCGGGGCTGGTCCAGTGAAGATCCTTCTCATCGGGCACGGCCGTATGGGCCGGATGATCGAACAGACTGCCCTGGCCGCCGGGGACTCTCTGGGAGGTGTCATCGACATCGGCAACCTCTCGGATCTGGAGACCATCGGACGGGTGGCGGACGTTGCCGTTGATTTCTCCGCCCCCGCCGCCCTTCCCGCCGTAGCCCACTATGTACGGGCCACCGGCACCCCCCTGCTCTCCGGCGTCACGGGCCTCAGCGAGGCCGAGCTGGCGGTCTTTGACGATTTGGGGTGCTTCGCCCCGGTGATCCACTCCGCCAACTACTCCCTGGGGGTGGCCGTGTTCCGCAGGGCCCTGGAGGAGGTGGCGGGAACGCTGGAGGACTTTGACATCGAGATCGTCGAGACCCACCACAACCAGAAGGCGGACGCCCCCAGCGGCACCGCCAAGCTCCTTTTGGACGCGGTGGACCCCAGCCATAAACGGAAGCCGGTCTATGGCCGCCGCGGAATCACCGGCCCGCGGGAAAAGAAAGAGATCGGTATGCACTCTCTTCGGGGCGGCACCGAGGCGGGAACCCATACGGTCAGCTTTTTCGGGCCCGACGAGGTATTCGAGATCACCCACCGGGCGTCCTCCCGGCAGATTTTTGTCAACGGGGCGCTCCACGCCGCCAGAAAGCTGTACCTGCTGCCCAGAGGGCGGTATGAATTGCAGGACATCCTGTTTGGAGGGAAAGAAGCATGATGAACGCACAGGAAATTATTGCCTATATTGGCTCTGCGGAGAAGAAGACGCCGGTAAAGGTTTACATTAAGGAGCGCCAGCCCATTGCTTACGGTTCCGCCCAGGTCTTCGGCGAGGGGGCCAGCAAGGTGATCTTCGGGGACTGGAGAGAGCTGGGTCCCATTCTGGCGGACCATGTGGACAGCATCGAGGATATGGTCATCGAGAACGACCGGCGCAACAGCGCCATCCCCATGCTGGACCTGAAAAACGTCAACGCCCGCATTGAACCCGGCGCCATCATCCGGGAACAGGTGGAGATCGGCGACAATGCCGTCATCATGATGGGGGCCGTTATCAACATCGGCGCGGTCATTGGACCGGGCACCATGATCGACATGGGAGCCATCCTGGGCGGCCGGGCCACCGTGGGAGCCAACTGCCACATCGGGGCCGGGGCAGTCCTGGCGGGGGTCATCGAGCCCGCCAGCGCCACGCCGGTGATTGTGGAGGACGGCGTCCTGGTGGGGGCCAACGCCGTGGTCATCGAGGGCGTCCACGTTGGGAAAAACGCCGTGGTGGCTGCCGGTGCGGTGGTCATTGAGGATGTTCCGGAGAACGCCGTGGTAGCCGGGTGCCCCGCCCGGGTCATCAAGATGAAGGACGAGGGGACTACCCAGAAGACGGCGCTGGAAGCCGCCCTGCGGAATCTGTAAACAGAAAATACCGCCCTCCGGTCTGATGCCGGAGGGCGGTATTTTATATGAAGCTATTCCCTGCCCCACCGTTCCGCCAGAACGGCACAGATGGCTTGCAGGTCAGAATCGTCAGGCAGACAGGTGACGCAAGCTACCATATTCCCCTTCACTGCCACCAGCTCCTGCCGGTGGCTGACCCAAACGGCATCCAGACCGGGGACCGCCATAGGCTGAAAATCCTCCCGGCGGCTGAGAGCGGCGGTATTCATCAGGGCTTCCGCCAGCCAGTCCGCCATAGCCGGGAAACGCAGACGGTAGACATCCTGATACAGGGCGTACTCCGGGTGGCCGGGATTACACAGGTACTCCCGCGCGTCCCAGTAGTCCGCCAGAAGGCCGGGGCTGTAAGTCACACAGCTGTCCCATCCCATGAACGAAGTCTGCTCCCCCTCAAGATCCAGGCTGGACAGGAGCAGGTAGGGGTCCGCCGTCTCCTCCGGCAGATCTGCGGACCGGGTGAAAATAAGCTGGGCTGCCAGCAGCAGGCCGCTGAGAAGCACCAGCGCCCACAACGTCCCATTTACCGCCTTATGCACCCGCCGCCTTTTACCGGGGCTGTGGTCCAGAGGGATGCCCTTTTTCATCCTTCTGTAAGTACGGGTGATGATCCACGCTTTTCGGACGCGGCTGTAAAATTCCTGGAGCAGCAAGGTCCCCGCCAGCAGAAACAGAGACGGCAGTTCCACCAGCCGCAGCTGAAATTCTGCGGCAAACTTCCCCGCGCCGTTGAGCGTCAGATAGATGAACAGCCAGACTGCCCAGACCGCCAGCGTGGGAACCCAGCCCCATACCGCGTCCCGCTTCATTTTTTTCAGTGTCTCCGCCTGCTGGGCGGGGTCATCGTAGAATTCCGGGGCGCCGCTGCCCGCCGGAGCCCGGAAAATGTGCAGGGGCAGGCTGGGGCACACGTATTCCCAGCCGCAGTCCTCAAACACGGCCTTCTGTTCCTCCGGCAGGTCTTTTGCGGCCCAGGCGTCGGGCTGGAATACCTCCACCCGGTACCGGGCGCTGCTGGGGGCTGTCCGCTCAAAGCGGCTGAGGTACGCTCCCCGCTTTTTGAGGCGCCAGCCTTTGGCCTCCATATCGCTGTAGAACTTTTCGTTCTCCCCCAGCTCGTAGGCGCCAGGGTGGACTGCATATTTCCGGTTCATTTCCCCACCTCCTCCAGCAGCCGTCCGTCCGCCGCCAGGCGCTTGATCCTCTCGTATTCCGTCAGAAGGGCGGCTTTCCCGGCCTGGGTAATGGCGTAGTTTTTTCTCCGCCCCTCCTCGCCGGTGAGGACAATCCAGCCCTCCCGGTTCATCCGGCTGAGGACGCCGTAGAGGGTCCCCGGCCCCATCTCCAGCCGCCCGCCGGAGAGTTCCTTGATGCGCTGCATCATCCCGTAGCCGTGGCCGGGCCTCAGCAGGGCCAGCAGGATATAGTACATAGCCTCCGTCATGGGCCCCTGCTCTGTCACCGGGTTCACCGCCTATCTATTATGCGTCTCGATATATCGTACAGCATAATAATATCATGGAACAAGGCGGCTGTCAAGAGATTCTCTTCTTTCCGCCCGGGGCGGGGTCTCAATATATCAAAACGCCGGAAAAATTTCTCTTGACATTTAGCCTACAGAGTGTTATCTTAAATTCAGCCTACAAACCGTAGTCTAAAGGAGGCCGTTCCATGGCACAACAAGTTTCTGATTCCGAATTGACGCTGATGAAAATCCTCTGGTCCGCCGGAGGAAGCGCAAAATACGCTGCCATTATGGAGGAGCTGGCAAAATCCGGGAACACCTGGCAGAAAAATACGGTCATCACCCTCCTCTCCCGTCTGGCGGACAAAGGGATGCTGAAAACCAGCAAGGCAGGCAGGCGAAACGAGTACATCGCACTGGTCACGGAGGCGGATTACCAGTCCGCGCAGGCCAGGACATTGGTGAGCAAGCTCTATTCCGGGAGCGCCAAGGGGTTGGTGGCTACCCTGATTCAAGGGGAAATGCTCTCCGAGGAGGAGTACCGCGAGCTGAAACGCTTCTGGGAGAGCGGGGGAAAAGAGCCATGAGCGAATTGCTGAAATGGGTCCTCTCCCTGTCCCTCTCGGGCTCAGTGCTGATCCTGTTTTTGATGCTGCTCCGTCCTCTGGTGAGGGAGCGGTTCAGCAGACGGTGGCAGTACTATATCTGGCTGCTGGTCATCGCGCGGCTGCTGCTGCCTGTCGGGGGGCTGGAAGCCCCGGCGAGGATCGAGACGGCGGAGCCAAGGGCCGCTCCCTCCCTGTCCCTTCCGGAGGTGGATCGGGAGGATATGGAGGTAAGGACATCGGAGGAGACCGCGCCGGAATTTGACGATTCGCAGAAGCTGTGGGCAGCGGTCAGGGAAAACCTCTGGTTGGTCTGGCTGGCGGGAGCGCTGGTGCTGCTGATCCGGAAGGCGACCGCTTATCAGAGCTTCCTGCGCTATCTCCGGGCAGGGTGGAAGCCGGTGGAGGACCCCGCGCTGCTGGATCGGGCGGCAAAGGCCGGGGAAGAGATCGGTGCGAAGCGGCCTGTGGAGCTGTATGTGAACCCTCTGGCGGCTTCACCCATGCTGCTGGGTGTATGGAAGCCCTGTGTGGTATTGCCAATGGTTGAGCTGCCGGAGGAGGATTTCCGTTTCGTGGTCCTCCATGAGCTGACCCACTACCGCAGGGGGGACGTGCTGTATAAGTGGCTCATGCAGCTGACAGTCTGCATCCACTGGTTCAATCCGCTGGTACACTGGATGGCCCGGGAGGTGGAACGGACGGGGGAACTGTCCTGCGACGAGGCGGTACTGCGCCGCCTGGACGGGCCGGGACGTCGGGCCTACGGGGACGCCATTCTGCGGACCATCTCCGCCGGAGGCGGGTATCAGGCGGTCCATCCCTCCACCGCGCTGGGGGCGGAGGGCAAACATTTGAAGGAAAGGCTGGAGACGATCATGAAATTTAAGAAGACGGGCAGGCTTTCGGCGGTCCTCGCGGCGCTGCTGGCCGTTGTGCTGGGCGTGACCGGCGCCGCGGCGGGAATATATGCCGGACTGCCCACGGTAAAGACCGGGACGGCTTACCGGTATACCATGGAGAGCTACTATGAAGCGCCCTACATCTTCGGCATCGGGTGGAACCTGCCGGCGGAGGAGGGGACCTCCGCCTCCGTCGCCCTGCCGGACGGCGGGAAATTGAAGGTCTGCTTCACGGACGCCGCCAAGGGGGTCATACAGGACAAAAAGGCCATGGTGGCCCTGACAAAGGTGCTGGTGCGGCTGCGGGAGGAGACCGGGGGCACGGACTTCCCCATGACCCGTCCGCTGGTGTACCAATGGAAGGATACCGGCGGAGAATCCCAGGAGACTTTGGCGGAGAGGTACTACAAAGAGGGCGATCTGCCGTCCTTCAAGACGGTGTTCGCGGGGCTGGACAGGCCGAAGCAGGCCGCCTGGATGACGAAGATATATGAGGGCGGCAGCTACGCCTTTTTCTCCGTGGCCGCGGCGGGGCTGGAGACGGACGGCGAGCTGGTGACGGCTTTCGCGGAAAAGGCTTACGCGGGGGGCGCGGCTGGTCATTTCTCCATCCTGGCGGACCGGATGAGCGAGGAAACGCTGGGGCTCTGGCTGGAACGGGCGAAGAAGGACAGGCAGTTCGCGTTCCAGTCCATCCTTTATAACAAGCTGGGCATGGACAGGGATCTGGACGAGCTGGAAGCCCGGCTGGACGCCGCGCAGGCCGCGCAGTATAAGGCCGCTGGGGTCACGATGGAGGGCCGGAACTACTATTACAAGGGCGAGCTGGTGAATATTTTCCTGGACCTCCACCGGCCTGATAACAGCATCATTACCCTGAATATGAACCCGAAGGGGACGGTCAATATCAAGATCGTCCGGGACAAGTCCGGCAAGATCACCGGCGTCGCGGAGCTGACCCAGGAGGAGATCGAGGATCTGTTCGGGGAGGACGACGGTCAGGACTGGGATTGGGATTGGGATAACGAAAAGTGGAACTGGGATTGGGACTGGGACGATGAAAAGTGGAACTGGGATTGGGACTGGGACGATGAAAAGTGGGCCGAGGAAGATAAGCGGCTGGCGGAGGAGTACGCGGCCCATGGCGTTATCAAGCAGGATGGCAAAAATTACTACTACCAGGGCAGGCTGGTCTATATCTTTCTGGACCGCAGGGCGGACAGCGGCCCCTATACCTTGAACATGAACCCGGAGGGGACCGTCAATATCAGGATCGTCCGGGATAAGTCCGGCAAGATCACCGGCATCGCGGAGCTGACCCGGGAGGAGATCAAGGACTCGTTCGGGATCGACCAGAAAGAGATCCCGGTGGAGCTGGACAGCGTGAAGGGCGGCGAATATATCTGGCTGGGGACCTATACCCTGAACGAAGGCGACACGGTAAGCTACGACGTCTCGGCGGAAAAGGGAGATCAGATGTCCGTGGGCTTCGCCAGGCCGGGGGCCAAGCGGCCCGGCACCGTTTATAAGACCATCACCAACCGCCGCGAGGACGGGAAGCTGGAGATCAGCTCCGGGCCTATGGACTGGGAGAGCCCCCTGGAACCGGGAGAGTACAGCCTGTTCGTACACGCCCCCTCCGGGAAGCTGGAAAACGTGTCCGGGCGGATATTCCTGAGGAAAAAATGAAAAAGCCGTGCCGCCGGATAGAGATCATCTATTCGGCGGCACGGTGTATGAGCGCGTATTCTTTTCCCTCCTGCCGGTAGACCGCCTCCAGGTCCCGGTCCAGCAGGGACAGCAGGGGGTCCTCCCCGTGGTAGAACACGCAGGTCCCGCAGGAGGAGCTGAGGACCCGGGGGACGGGGGCCATCCGGGCCCCCGTCTCCTCCTTTTGCAGCGCCCGGCAGCTCCGAAGAGCCGACAGGTGGGTATGGAAGGTGGCAACGTACTGTTCCATTACTTTGTCAGCGTCAGCTTAAAGTCCCCGTCCAGATCGGAGACCCGGACCTGATAGCCCGCGTTCCGGGCAAAGCGGGTCACGTTCTCCACGGAACACTGGTTGTCCACGGCCACCTCCAGCATCGCGGGCGCGCCGTCCGTGACAGCCTTCTGGACCATGATGACCGGCGTGGGGCAGGAATAACCTCTTGCGTCTACCATTTTTCTTAACCCTCCAGTTTCTGCATGTTTGTGACGGAGATGACCGCCAGGACCACGAACCCGGCGGCTACGGCGGCAGCCACCGGGCCGGTCCCAATGCCGGCGCCGGAGGAGGCCAGGCCGAAGTTGTGGGAGATCGCCGCGCCCACGATGAAGCCGGTGACGGTGACGGCGGAGTCGGTGTTGCCCTCCCCGGCCAGGATCAGCTGGCGCAGGGGGCATCCCCCCAGCAGCACCGAGCCCCAGCCTACCAGCACCATGCCCAGCAGATTCCACAGCCACTCCGTATGGGCAATGGGCTGGTCTGTGAAGCCGGGTGTGAATTTTTGCAGGGCCAGATTACCGATAAGCACCGCCAGAATGATGGCGGCAAAGGCGGAAATCAGCCGGAAATCCCGGAACAGCACTGCGTCCCGGATGCCGCCCACCATGCACAGCCGGGAGCGCTGAGCCAGGACGCCGATCATCAGGGCGACCAGAAGGGCCGCCAGAACAGGGGCCGCCTGGGAGCCGGGGCCCTTGGCGCTGAAGAAAATGAAATCGGGCGCGGCCAGCAGCAGCCCCAGCAGGCCCAGCATCAGCACCGGGAAGGCCAGTCCCTCCGCCATGGACTGAGGATGGGCCCGCCGGAGGCTGAAGCCCCGGGTCAGGAACTGGATGCCGATGAGGATCCCGATGACGAAGCCCGCAAGGCCCACCAGGGCGTTGCCGTCCCCGCCGCCGATGCGGATGACCATCCGCAGGGGGCACCCCAGGAACACCAGCGCCCCGATCATCACGAACACCGCGATGACAAACCGCAGCATGGGGGAGGAACCGCCCTTGGGCCGGAACTCCTTCCGCGCGAAGGCGATGGCCGTGGACCCAAGGACCAGCCCGATGATCTCCGGGCGGATGTACTGGACGATGCCCGTCCCCACCTCCGCGTCGAAGCCCGCCCGCTGGAGGTTCAGCGCCCCGGCGATGTCCCGCAGGAAGCAGGCGATGCAGAAGCCCATGTTGTCCGGGTTGCCCAGATACGTCAGCAGCACCGCCGCCGCGCCTGCCGCCAGTCCCGTGCCGATGAGCAGGCCGTAGCGCTTTGCAAAGTTCTCTTTTTCCATGTTGTACTCCTCTCCTGTTTTTGTCGGGATACAGAAAGGCGTTCGCGGATTTTCTTCCCCTTCCGCAAACGCCTTTTCCTGTCCCTTTATGAAAACAGTATACCTTAACCGGTGAGAAAATGCAAGCGTTATTTTTACTTCAGAATAAAGAAACTGAAAAAGCCCCGGCGGACTTTTGGGGTCCGCCGGGAAAGTGGTCAGAGCCGGTTGATGCCCTCGCTGTAAACGGCTTTGATATGCTGTTTTTCCATCAGGTAGATGCTCCGCTCAAACCGCTCGGACAGGGTCAGGGGGCGGGTGGGCTCGGGGAAGGCACTGTCGTCCACTACGACGGCGTGGAGCTTGTGCCCCGGCTGGAAGCCCGCGCCGCCGCCAAAGTAGAGATGCCCCGCTGTGGAGGCCAGGTAGTAGGCCTCGGGCACTGTGAGGAAGGGCTTGCCGGTTTCGATCTGCTTGATCTTGGAGGCCCGGATGGACATGACGGCCACCCTGTTCATAGCCAGCTGGTCCCCGCCGGCGATGTCGCTGCCCAGGGCCACCTGGACGCCCCGCTCTATCAATTCCCGGACGGGGGCTGTGCCGCTGCACAGGTTCACGTTGGATGCCGCGCAGTGGACCGCCCAGACGCCGGAGGAGGCCATGGCCTCCTGCTCCCGCCGGCCGCTGTGGACGCAGTGGGCCATGAGGGTGCGGTCCTTCCAGAGGCCGTACTTGTGGTAGCTCTCCCAGTACTGGGGGCAGTCGGGGTGGAGTTCCTTCACCCAGGCGATCTCGCCGGTGTTCTCCGAGAGATGGGACTGGACAGGAAGGTCCCGCTCCGCCGCCAGCTTCCCGAGGGACTCCATGAGACCGTCGGTGCAGGCGGGAGTGAACCGGGGGGTCAGGATGGGCCTGATGTTGGTGAAGCGGCAGTTTTCCAGCCACCGGAGGGTCTCGGAGAGGGACTCCGCCGTCTCCTCCTGAGAGGGTCCGGCGTTGCGGTCCATGTTCACCTTGCCAACGTACCCCGTGACCCCGGCTTTCTCCAGCTCCTCCATGAGGATGAGCGTGGCATCGGTGTGCCGGGAGGCGAAGGCGGATACACGGGTGGTGCCGGAGGTGATGAGGTCCCGGGCCAGCCGGCGGTATACCCGGCGGGCATAGTCCAGATCCTCGAACCGGGCCTCCGTGCGGAAGGTGTAGGTGTCCAGCCAGTCCAGCAGGGGCAGGTCCATGCCCATGCCCAGCATGGGGTACTGGGGGGCGTGGAGATGCAGGTCCGCGAAGGAGGGCATGATGAGGGTGTCGCCGTAGTCCGTCACCGGGCAGGCGGCGTACTGCTCCGGCAGGACGGGGCTTACCGTCTGGAGGACGCCGTCCTCCAGAATGAGGTAGCCGTTGGGGATGGTCTCCAGCGCGCCGAAGGAGGGGGCGTGGATGATGTTGCTGTGTAGAATGGTAGTCATAGCGCGGCTCCTTTCTGTCAGTGAGGGCACATAAAAGTTTCGCCCGCCTTTTCAAAGGCGGCAGGTGCAGGGCGGCGCCCTGCCGGGTCCGGGCAGAGCCCGGCCCTTCTGCCGGGGCAAAGAAAAAAGCGCCCCGAATCCCCCCTTGCGGGCGGATCTGGAACACTCATAGCAGGGCCGAAGGCGGCCCGGTAGAAACTTTCGCGCCATAACCGCGAAATTATATGAGGCGTCTGCTTTTCCCTTGTTCATAGTATACCAATTATTCCGGCAATTTGCAAGAAAAATTTGTGCTGTTTTCAAAAAAGACCGGCACATCCGATTGCTGCTTCCGTCTATATGGATATAACCGATACCAGAATTTGCCGGAGGAGGAAACCGTTATGAAGAAATACCGCCTTTTCGCCGCTGCCCTGGCCCTGCTGCTCCTGTGCGCCTGTGGCCTGTCTGAGGAGGAGCGCTGGGAACGGGCGCTGGATGAGCTGAACCGGGAAAGTGAGCTGCCCTTCGCCCTGACCCAGCCGGAGGCGGAGCTGGGGGACACCAGCGGGTACTGGGAGAGCGGGGGCTTTGGCTGCCGGGGGCTTCATAACGACGACGTTTACATTCTCCTCAGCGGCTGGCCAGATGTGCTGGATGACTATCGTGTCACGGATATCCATCTGCTGTCTCCCCGATATGCCGTCTTTGGCCTGCGGGTGGGGGATGCCGCCGAAAGGGCGGCGGAGGTTTTGGAGCCCAGGGGCTATGAGCTGGTCCCGGATGTGCGGGGCTGGGGAGATACCTATTACATCAAAGACGGCGTCATTATCCACCTGGAATATCACGGTGAGACGATCTCCGATCTGACAGCCTACGTGCAGTCTACCAATGTGGAGGATGTTGATTTCTGACACGGGGACTTGCGCCCCGCGCCCGGTTGTACTATAATGGCCCCGAAAAAAGCCGCGCCGTTCCGGCGGGATACAGGAGGCTGTTATGGGAAAATTCAGCGGGATGCTGCTGGTCAGCGATTTTGACAACACCTTTCAATACACGGAATCCGCCCTGGAGTCCGACGGCATGGGGGCGTTACCGCCCCTCCCCGCCCGGAATCTGGAGGCGGTGGACCGCTGGATCGCCGGGGGCGGACGGTTCGCCATTGCCACGGGCCGTTCTCTGGGGGCTTTCCGGAAGCCGGCGGCGGGACTGCACATCAACGCCCCGGTGATCGTGGATAACGGAGGCGGACTGTACGATCTGGCGGCGGAGCGGTATGTCCTGCGCCGCCTCCTGCCGGAGGGCGCGGCGGAGGACCTTGCGGTGGTGGAGGCGGCTTTTCCGGGGACGTCCATGGAGGTGTATCTGGCGGATGGGTGCATCCGCGCTTTGCATCCCACTCAGCAGAATGTCCGTCACGCGAAGCTCACGGGGCTGGGGTTTCAGGAGATCGCCGTGCTGAATGAGGAGACCATCCCCGGGCTGCTGGCCAAGGCCCTGTTCATCGCGGAGATGCCCCGGCTGGTGCGGCTGCGGGGCTTCATGGAGGAACGGGGCTGGGAGGAGCGGTATGAGATGATCTACTCCAGCGATCATCTCATGGAACTCACCGCCAAAGGGGCGGACAAGGGGACCATGGCCCGGGAGCTGAAGGCCCTCACCGGCTGCGGGACCCTGCTCTGCATCGGGGACCACGCCAACGATCTGCCCATGCTTCAGGCGGCGGATCGGGCTTTCGCTCCCGCCAACGCCATCGAGGCCGTCCGTACCGCCCCCGGGGTCACGACGGTCTGCCACTGTCTTGAGGGCGCGGTGGCGGATGTGGTGGCGCTTTTTGCGTGATGCACCGGCGATATAACGATAACTATTTAATGATTTACATTAAATGATTATTGACAAACTTAAAGCGGCATGTTATCATATAGCTGAGGTGATAACAATGAGGCTGCTGCAAAGGCTTACAAACGAACGATTCGCGCGCTCCGCCGCCGGGGTCGTAAAGGGGGCCTGCTATTTTGTGATCGGCTTCCTTGTCCTGTGTACGGTTCTCAGCTTTATGGGACGGCAGACATTTACCCTGCACAGCAAAACGGGGACCTATGAGAGGGCCATCTGCGCGGAGGAAGATCACGGCAGACATTCCCGGAGCATGACCGTTTACACGGGCGACGACATCCACGTGTGGACCGATGGCGGCGATCAGATCGAGCCGACGGTCCGGATCGGGCTGTCGGTCCTGTACGCCGTCAATACGATCCCGATGGTCCTGGCCTTCTGGCTGCTGAGCCGGGTGTTTTCCAACGTGCAGAACGGACGGATATTTATTGAGCAGAACGCCTCATTCCTGTTGTATTACGGACTGATCCAGTTTTTTGCGGCCGTTTTCGTGCCGTTCATCAAGCTGGCGGTCTGCGGGGTTGTCAGCCGTATTTCGGATGGCGGGCTGTCCATCGGCACGGGGGGGAACCTGTTCGAACAGCTCTTCCCCAGCATCGCCTTCCTCGTGGCGGCGTACATCATCCATTACGGGGTGCATTTACAGGATGAGGTGGATCATACGCTATGATTATCATTCGGCTTGACCGGGTGCTGGCGGACCGGAAAATGCGGCTCAATGAGCTGGCGGCCCGGGTCGGGATATCCAATGTGAACCTCTCGTATCTGAAAACGGGAAAGGTCAAGGCTGTCCGTTTCAGCACCCTGGACGCGATCTGCAAGGTCCTGGGCTGTCAGCCCGGGGACATTCTGGAATATGTCGAGGATGAGGAAGAGTGAACATATCAGAAAGCGGCCCCGTGGATGAAAACACGGGGCCGCTTCACTATACCAGTTCTCCCAGCAGGACGCCGTTTTCCACGCCGGTGATCCGCGTGGGCAGGATCCGGTTGTGGAGGTCTCCGGCCGGGACGGCGGTCAGCATGTAGTTGGGCGCGTGGCCCTGATAGAGGCCGTCCGCCGGCTGCTCATAGAGGACGTCGTAAATCTCTCCCACACAGTCCTCCAGCCAGGTCCGGTGCATCTCCTCCGCGACAGCGGCGGCCCGGGCGGCCCGGGCTTCCTTCACGGCCCGGGGCACCTGCTCCATCTCCGCCGCCGGGGTGCCGGGGCGGATGGAGTAGGGGAAAATGTGCATCTCCGCGAAGCCGCAGGAGCGAATGAAATCCAGTGTGGCCGCGAACTCCTCTTCCGTCTCTCCGGGGAAACCGGCGATGAGGTCCGTGGTGATGGCGGGGCGGCGGAAGGCCCCGTTCAGCAGATCGGCGCTCTCTTTATACCGCCGGGTATCATACTTCCGGTTCATCCGCGCCAGCGTGGCGTCGCAGCCGGACTGGAGGGACAGGTGGAAATGAGGGCACAGATTGGGCAGGGCAGCGGTCCGGCGGCAGAAGTCCTCTGTAATGGTCCGGGGCTCCAGAGAGCCCAGCCGTACCCGCATGTCCCCCGCCTCCCGGCAGACGGCCTCGATGAGGCCGGCAAGTCCCGGCTTCCCCGGCAGGTCGCGGCCCCAGGAGGAGATCTCGATGCCGGTGAGGACCAGCTCCCGGTAGCCCTCCTCCCGCAGGCGGCGGACCTCCCGGACGGCGGCGTCCAGCGGTAGGGACCGCACCGGTCCCCGTGCGTAGGGGATGATGCAGTAGGAGCAGAAGTTGACACACCCGTCTTCCACCTTCAGCATGGCGCGGGTCCGTGCCGACAGGCCCCCGGCGGGCAGGACCTCGAAGGTCCGGCGGCGGAGGGCTTCGTCCAGATTTACGACCGGCTCCTTCTCGTGGGCGGCCTGCTCCAGCAGGTCCAGAAATTTCATCCGGTCCCCGGTGCCGGCGATGAGATCCACATCCAGCCCCTTTACGTCCTCCGGGTGGGTCTGGGGGTAGCAGCCGCAGACCGCTACCACGGCGCCGGGGGACTGCTTCCGGGCCCGGCGGATCATCTGCCGGGATTTTTTGTCGCTGACGGCGGTGACAGTGCAGGTGTTGATGATACAGGCGTCCGCCGGGCCCTCAAAGGGGACCAGCGTGTGGCCGCGGGCGGTCAGCTCCCGCTCCATGGCGGCGGTCTCGTACTGGTTTACCTTGCAGCCAAGGGTGCAGATGGCAATGTTCATAGGCCTTTCCTCTTGCCTTTTCAAGCGATATATGATATCATAAAAAATTACGTTGCAGCGATCCTGCGGTCCAGCCGCTTTTCATACAGATAGAACCATTCCAGCCCGAATTCTTTCAGGCCGATGTCCTCTCTCCCGATCTGGACGAAGCCGTTTTTTTCATAGATACGAATCGCCGGGACGTTGCTCTCCCAGACATAGAGCTGAAGGGCGGCGGCGCCGCGTCTCGACGCTTCCTCCGTGATGAGATCCAGCATTGCCGAGGCGACGCCCCGCCGCAGATGGTTCGGGTGAACGGCGACCATGTGGACGTAGAGGATTCCGCCCTCGCCGGGCTGGTCCTCCTCCGCGCTGGGGCTGGCCGTCAGGGCTATAGACCCGACGGCGGCACCGTCCGCCCATGCGATATAGAGTCCGTCTGCGGCCAGATATTCTGCCGCGTTCTCCCGCGTGGGGTATCCGCCGCGCCGGAAGTTGGGATTGAAGGGCTTGTCCGCCAGGTAGTCGCACATTGCGCCGTACAGTCCTTCCACGGCGTCCAAGTCCTGCGATACGGCCTTTTTGATGACAATATTCATGTTTTATCCTTTCTTACAGGTCGATCCAGATACCTTCGTCCTGAATCTTTGCCCCCTCCAGAGAGCGGTAGAACCGCTGGGCCTCCGGGTTGGCGGCGATGAGGCCGATAAGGGTATCCGCCCCGGCCTCCTTCAGGCGGCGGCGCAGCCCGGCCATCAGTGCCTGTGCCGTGCCCATGTGCCGCTGGCTTTTCAGCACACATATCCAGTCCAGATAGGCTTTTACAGAGCCGTCAAAGTGGGTACAGATCAGGGTGGCGTCGATACGCCCCACTACCTGTCCGTCCCTGTAAGCCAGCAGGGACAGGGCGTTGGCAAAACGGGGGTCCTGAAAGCTCTGCCGGACGGAGGCAATATAGGTATCGTTGATATTCCAGCCCCAGAAATCTTCCTCCTCCCGGAGGCGGCGCTCGAAGTCCAGTACGTCCTTGATGCGCTCCCGGGTGCAGGGCAGTATTTGCAGGTTTTCCATACAGGCGTATTCCTTTCACTGATTTTTCCCATTATAATACACATCCCTCCCCCTGACAAGCGGGAGTTTTCTGTAAGGAGATTATGACTATGCTGTCGATCGAACTTCGTCCCGAGAGCCCTGCCGACTTCCGTGCGGTAGAGGAGCTGACCCGGAACGCTTTCTGGAATCACCACGCTCCCGGATGTGATGAGCATTATCTGGCCCACATCCTCCGGGAGTCCTCCAACTTTGTTCCGGAGCTGGATTATGTTGCCGTCCACGACGGGAAGGTCGTTGGGAGCATTATGTATACCCGTGCATGGATCGTCCTGGACCGGGGCGGGGAGCGCGGGGTCCTGTGCTTCGGACCTCTGGCGGTGGAACCGGCCTTTCAGGGACAGGGCGTGGGCGGCGCGCTGATCGAGCGCACCAAAGTGCTGGCCCAGGAGCTGGGGTATGGGGCGATTTTGATCTTTGGAGACCCGGCGTATTACAGCCGGTTTGGATTCGTGCCGGCAGAGCAGTACGGTGTGGGGACCTCATGGGGGGTATACATTATTTCCCTACAGGCCTGTGAGCTTCAGCCGGGAGCGCTGGAGGACTGCGAGGGGTATTTTGAGGAGAGCAGGGACTTTCAGATTGACCCGGAGAAGTCCGCCGCTTTTGATAAGGGATTTTCCTACAAAGAAAAGGTGGAGGGACTGCCCAGCCAGGAGAAGTTTCAGTGGATCATCCAGCAGACGAAGCCCCGTAGTCCCTGCAGTTGATCCGCGGCCCCTGGGGCCGCACTGTGGGCGGAAAAAAGGAGAAGATCATGATATATTTAGACCACGCCGCCACCACGCCGGTGTCTCCCGAGGTCGCTCAGACGGTGGTGGACGCTCTGACGAAAGGATATGGCAACCCTTCCGCCCAGTACGCTCTGGGACGGGAGGCCAGGGTCCTGACGGACCGGGCCCGGGAATCCGTTGCCGGAGCCCTAGGAGCCAGGCCGGAGCAGCTGTTTTTCACATCCTGCGGCACTGAGGGCGACAACTGGGCTATCCGGGCCGCCCTGCATCAGAACCGCCGGGTAGGAAAGCATATCGTCACCACGGCAGTGGAACACAGCGCCGTACTCCAGTGTGTAAAGCAGCTGGAGCGGGAGGGTTATACCGCTGACTGCGTGAAACCGGACGGAGAGGGACGCATTTCGGCGGAGGCCGTGCTGAACGCCGTCCGGGAGGATACGGCACTGGTCAGCGTCATGCTGGTGAACAACGAGACGGGGGCGGTTTTTCCGGTGGAGGAGATTGCTGCCGGACTGAAAGACAGGCCTGCCCTGCTCCACACCGACGCGGTGCAGGGATTTTTGAAGATACCCTTTACCGCAAAGAGCCTGGGGGCGGACTATATCACACTTTCCGCCCACAAGATCGGCGGGCCTAAGGGCGTTGGGGCGCTGTATATCGGGGGACGGGCGAAAAATACGCTGCCCCTTCTCTTCGGCGGCGGGCAGGAGGCGGGACTGCGGCCCGGGACGGAGCCTGTGGCCCAGATCGCGGGCTTTGCCAGAGCGGTGGAGCTGCGGCAGGAGCGGCGGGAGGAGATCATTGCCCATATGAGTGCCTGCCGGGACTACGCCAGAGAGAAATTGAGCGCTATTCCGGGCCTGCGGTTCGTGGGACCGGCCAGCGCGCCTCATATCCTGTCCGTGTCCCTGCCGGGGTATCCCAGCCAGAACGTCGTGGGGGAGCTGGACGGGAAGGGGATCTGCATCTCCGCCGGTTCCGCCTGCCACCGGGGGAAGGCCAGCCATGTGCTGACCGCCATGGGGCTGGATAAGCGGACCGCCGCCGGAACGGTACGGATCAGCTTTGGTCCGGAGACGGAGTTTGCGGATATCGACGCTTTGGCAGAAGCTCTGCTGGAACACAAAAACACCCGGTTCCCTATGCTGTAGGCCTGCCGGACAGCGTGCTTATGAAAAAATTTGACATTTAACTGATTTCAGGAGGTTATCCATGTTCCGCGCTTTACACCGGGAATCCGGCTTTTACAGAAGGCTCTGGACGCTCGCCGCGCCCATGATCCTGCAAAACATCATCACCACCTCCCTGGGCTTTGCGGACATCTTTATGGTGGGTCTGCTGGGCAACGCGGAGATGGCGGCGGCTACTGCCGCAAACGTGCCTGTGTTCATCATTCAGGTGGTTATCTTCGGCTTCCAGAGCGGCATGGCCGTGCTGGTCAGCCAGTACTGGGGCCGGGGGGACACGGACAGCATCAACCGCTGTCTGGGAGTGGCCCTCTACGCCGTTACCGGGTTTTCCACCCTGCTGGCGCTCATCACCTTCCTCTTCCCCGCTCAGGTCCTCCGGCTCATCACACCCAATGAGGAGCTGGTGGACCTGGCTGTGCGGTACATTCAGATTGTGGGCTTTTCTTACATCTTCAACGGGATCAGCAGCATCTACGCCGGCATCCAGCGGAGTACGGAGTATCCCAAGTTCGGGATGCTTCTCTTTGGGGTCTCCATGTGCGTAAATACATTTCTGAACTTTGTGCTGATCTTCGGACATTTCGGAGCGCCCGCCATGGGCATCACCGGCGCGGCGGTGGCTACCCTGACCAGCCGGGTGGTGGAGTTCGTTATCGCCGCCGTCTTTGCCCTCAGCAGCAGGAGGCTCCCTCTGCGCTGGAGCTGCATTCTCCGGCCCGGGCGGGCCATCGTCCGCAGCTTTCTCACCTATTCCACCCCTGTGGTCTGCAATGAGGCCATGTGGAGCATCGGAACGTCGATGCTCACGGTCATTATGGGGCACATGGCCAACAGTCAGGACATGCTGGCGGCCTATGCGCTGGTTGGAAATATTGATAAGCTCTCCACTGTGGTCTGCTTCGGGCTGGCGGGCTCCGCCGCCGTTATCGTGGGCAAGGAGATTGGTCAGGGGCACAGCCGGGAACGGGTCTATGAGGTCAGCTGGACGCTGCTGCTGGTGTCCATGCTGGTAGGCGGGGCGGTGATGGCCTTGTTGCTGGTGCTGCTGCCCACCTTTTTCCGTCCGGTACTCTTCCCTCTCTTTCAGCTGGCCCCGGGAGCTGCGGAGGCCGCAACCTATCTGGCGGTTGTCTATGCGGTATTTATGCCGATGCGGGCCTTTGATATTACCAATATCACCGGGGTCCTCCGGGCCGGAGGCGACGCCAGAGTGGCGTCCCTTATCGATATCGGGCCTCTGTGGCTGGCGGCCATTCCGCTGATGGCGCTGGCAGGGCTGGTCCTCGATGCGCCCACGTGGGTGGTCTGCATTGCCATGCAGGCGGAGAATCTTTTGAAATGTCCGATTGGGCTGGTTCGGTTCCACAGCAGGAAGTGGATCAATGATGTGACACAGGGGTAGGGGGGGTCTTTGCCGCGCTTTGCGCGGCGGGGGGAGCCGCTTCTTCACGCACCCCGAGGGCTGCGCGCCCCCGGACCCTGCGGGTACTTTTTGTGTGAACAAAAAGTACCCAAAAAGTCACTTAAACCTGCGGTTTAAGAATCCCTTTCTCGGCTTTGCCTGCCCGGCAAATCCGAGGCGAGGACTAAAGGGCTGTGCGGCGGGGTTCCTGGTTAGGCGCAGCCTCTGAATTGCCGGTCCTCCTTCTGCCGCCTTGGTACTTGTAGAACTCCGGCTGCCGCCCTTTCAAAGAGAGACTGCGGTGCAAGGGGCACATGGTCTAACGGAACATCCTTCTGATTTGCACCTTCTCCACCAGACCCTCGTGCCGAGTGCCGCGAGGCAACCAGCACCATCGGTAGGACCGTGCGCAGAAGTAAGCACTGGCATCGGCCCAAAGCACTGACAACAGACCAGCCAGTCCAAAGGTCGTAGCGTAACTAAACACCCCCGTAATTAAGGGATTCTTAAACCGCCAGGTTTAAGCGCGTTTTTGCCTACTTTTGCCGCGTGGCAAAAGTAGGTCCGGGGTCCGGGGGCGGACAGCCCACGGGCTTTCAAATAGAAACGGGAAGCAGTGCGGCCCGCAGGGTCGAGAAAGGAACCCCCATGTCATTTTTCCGCTGTCCCCTCTGCGGGGCTCCCCTCGCAGAGGAGAGAAAAACCCTCCGCTGTTTGAACGGCCACGCCTTCGACAGGGCAAAGGAGGGCTATGTGAACCTCCTCCCTGCCAATCAAAAACATTCAAAGGCCCCCGGGGACGACAAGGGCATGGTCTCCGCGCGGAGGGCGTTTCTGGAAAAGGGCTGGTATCTCCCCCTCCGGGAGGCCCTGTGCCGTCTGGCGGCGGCAGAGACCGGCTCCGCGCCGGACGTTCTGGATGTGGGCTGCGGTGAGGGATACTACACCGCCGGTGTCCGGGACGCGCTCCTCTCTGAGGGAAAGCAGCCGGTGGTGGCAGGGATCGATATCTCCAAATTCTCCCTGCAAAAGGCGGCAAAAAAATACCCGGAGATCGAATTTGCCGCGGCCTCCGCCTACCGGCTGCCGGCGGCGGACGCCAGTGTGGACCTGCTGCTGAATGTTTTTTCTCCTCTGGCGCTGGACGAGTTCCGCAGGGTGCTGAGGCCGGGAGGGCTCTATCTCTATGTAGTACCCGCCGCTCACCACCTCTGGGAGCTGAAGGAGGTCCTCTACGACAGCCCCTATCCCAACGAGGAGAAGGAGACTCCCTATGAGGGCTTCGCCTATCAGGAAATATGCCCGGTGTCCTATGGCATCCGCCTGCCCGCTCAGGCGGACATCCACGCGCTGTTTCAGATGACCCCCTACTACTGGAAAACAGGCAAAGAGGGCGCGGCACGGCTGGCGCAGCTGGAGCGGCTGGACTGCCGGGTAGATTTCCGGATCCATGTCTTCCGGCGGGAGGACGGAGCCTGTTCTGCATATTCATAAAAATGTGCAGATATCATTCGTCAAATCGCGCAAAGCAGGCCGTTTAATGACAGCTTGTTTTGGCGGTTTGGCGGATTTTTCCAATTTGCTATCGATATTTATACATTTTTGGTGAAAAACTATTGACAATTCCCAGGAATCGTAGTATGCTCCCTTACACCCGGAATAACCGAAAAATGCGTTGAAACAAATATCTACGCAATACAAGAAAGGGAGTAATCCAGATGAAAAAGTTTGTTACGATGCTGCTGGTCCTGGTCATGGTCCTGAGCCTCGCCGCCTGCGGCGGCAGCGACGGCCTTACCGTGGAGAAGGGCAAGCTCCACATGTCCACCAACGCCGAGTTCCCCCCCTATGAGATGGTCACCAACGATGGCGGCTTCGAGGGCATTGATGTGGAAGTGGCCGGCCTGATCGCGGAGAAGATGGGCCTGGAGCTGGTGGTGGACGACATGGGCTTCACCGCCGCCCTGGAGGCCGTCCAGAACGGCAAGAGCGACATCGCCATGGCGGGCATCACCGTCAACGAGGAGCGGAAGGCCAACATGGACTTCTCCGACTCCTACGCCACCGGCATCCAGGTAGTCATCATTAAGGCGGACTCCCCCGCCGTCCAGTCCCTCGACGATCTGTCCAGCGGCGTCCTCATCGGCACCCAGGAGGGTACCACCGGCTACATCTACTGCTCCGACACCCCGGAGAACGGCGGCTACGGCGAGGAACACGTCATGGCCTATGAGACCGGCGCGGTGGCCATCCAGGCCCTGCTGGCCGGCAAGGTGGACTGCGTGGTCATCGACAACCAGCCCGCCCAGGAGTACGTGAAGGCCAATCCCGGCCTGGAGATCCTGGACACCGAGTTTGCAGTGGAGGACTACGCCATTGCCGTGAAGAAGGGCAACAGCCAGCTGCTGGACGAGGTGAACAAGGCCCTGAGCGAGCTGATCGCCGACGGCTCTGTCCAGAAGGTCGTGGACAGATATATTACGGCGGACTGATACGAGAATAAGTCCGGCAGGGGCGGCCAGTCTTGAGGGCCGCCCCTGCCGGTGAAAAGGAAAGGTGTGTGACGGCGTGGGTTGGACCGCGTGGTGCGAACAGCTGCTGATCCAGGCCCAGGGAGGAAGCGCCCTGGGGCCCTGGGCGGAATTGAATAAGGATTTCTATCAGGCCTTCGTTCAGGAGGGCCGGTGGAAAATGTATCTGGAGGGCGTGGGCAACACCCTGAAGGTGGCGGTGCTGGCCCTGATCCTGGGCGTGGTGCTGGGCCTGCTGGTGGCCATGGTGCGGACCTTCCACGACCAGCAGAGAGAGGAGCGGCCCGGATTTCTGCTGGGCATCCTGAACGGTATCTGCAAGGTATACACCACCGTCATCCGGGGGACGCCCATGATGGTGCAGCTGCTCATCATGGCCTTCGTGGTCTTCAAATCCAGCCGGAATCTGGTGGGCGTGGCGGCTCTGGCCTTCGGCATCAACTCCGGGGCCTATGTGGCGGAGATCATCCGTGGCGGGCTCATGAGCGTGGACGCCGGGCAGATGGAGGCCGGGCGCTCTCTGGGGCTCAACTACATACAGACCATGCGGCACATCATCATCCCTCAGGCCGTGAAGAACATTCTTCCCGCCCTGGGCAACGAACTCATCACCCTGCTGAAGGAGACATCCATTGTCACGGTCATCGGCCTGCGGGACCTGACCAAGGCGGCCCAGCTGGTCACCAGCAAGACCTACGGCGGCTTTATGGCCCTGTTCGGGGTAGCGCTGGTGTATCTGGCCATGGTGATGGTCCTCAGCTGGCTCATGGGCCGGCTGGAGAGGAGGCTGAGAAGCAGTGAGCGGTAAGGACGTATTGATCCAGGTCAGGGACCTGGAGAAGCACTTTGACGGCGGGTCCATCCGGGCCCTCAACGGCGTGTCCGCGGACATCCGCCGTGGGGAGGTCGTGGTGGTCATCGGGCCCTCCGGGTCCGGGAAATCCACCTTCCTGCGGTGCCTCAACCTGTTGGAGCGGCCCACCGGGGGCGCCGTCGTCTTTGACGGCGTGGACATCACAGACCCCAAGGTGAACATCGACCTCCACCGGCAGAAAATGGGCATGGTGTTCCAGCACTTCAACCTGTTCCCCCACATGACCATCCTGAAAAACATGACCCTGGCTCCCATGAAGCTGCTGAAAAAGAGCCGGGAGGAGGCGGAGGAGAAGGCGCTGACCCTTCTGGACCGGGTGGGCCTGCGGGACCGGGCGGACGCCTATCCCAGCCAGCTCTCCGGCGGACAGAAGCAGCGTATCGCCATCGTCCGCGCCCTGTGCATGGAGCCGGAGGTAATGCTCTTTGACGAGCCCACCTCCGCCCTGGACCCCGAGATGGTGGGCGAGGTGCTGGAGGTCATGAAGGACCTGGCTCACGAGGGCATGACCATGGTGGTGGTGACCCACGAGATGGGCTTCGCCCGGGAGGTGG
>ERZ779626.540-NODE-540-length-21851-cov-6.596990_pt1 | contig 21851 bp, 25 predicted proteins | sample MGYA00514209_ERZ779626 | MGnify/ENA primary metagenome ERZ779626 (study PRJEB29562, sample SAMEA4376713) | mouse gut metagenome | isolation source: Cecum | study: EMG produced TPA metagenomics assembly of the A DSS colitis mouse model was used to assess the...
GGTGCCCATGATGGCCCTGGGGGCCAAGGGCGTGATCTCGGTGGCCTCCAACATCGTCCCCGAAGTGATGGTGAAGATGAGCCACCTCTGCCTGGAAAACGATTTCGCCGCCGCCTCTCAGCTGCAAATCCAGTACATGGACCTGATCGACGCCCTGTTCACCGAGGTCAACCCCATCCCCATCAAGGCCGCCATGAACCTGCTGGGCCAGGAGGCGGGCCCCCTGCGCCTGCCCCTGTGCGACATTTCGGATAAAAATCTGGAGGTCCTGCGCCAGGCCATGACTCGGGCGGGCCTGTTGTAAGGGTGGCGTCATGCAAAAGATAATCATTTCCGGCTGCTGCGGCCACATGGGCCGGGTGGTGGCGGACATCTGCGGCAGCGACCCGGATGTGGAAATCGCGGCGGGCATCGACCTCCTGACCCAGCCCATGGAGGGTTTCCCGGTGTTCGCCACCCCCGCAGCCTGCCGCGTGGAGGCGGACGCGGTCATCGACTTCTCCCATCCCGCCGCCCTGGGCGGGCTGCTGGACTTCTGCACAGGACGCAGGCTGCCCATCGTGCTGGCCACCACCGGCTATTCGGAGGAGCAACTGGCCCAGATCAGCCAGGCGGCCAAGACCATCCCCCTGTTCCGTTCCGCCAACATGTCGCTGGGGGTCAACGTGCTGATGGATCTGGTGCGCCGGGCCGCCGCCCTGCTGGGGGAGGACTTCGACGTGGAGATCGAGGAGCGCCACCACCGCCGGAAGCTGGACGCCCCCAGCGGCACCGCCCTGATGCTGGCGGACACCGCCGCCTCCACCCTGCCCTATGGGACGGAATACGTCTACGATCGCCACAGCGTCCGCAAGCCTAGGGACCGTCGGGAAATTGGCATCTCCTCTCTCCGTGGGGGCACCATCGTGGGAGACCACACCGTGGTGTTCGCCGGACGGGATGAGGTGATCGAGCTGTCCCACCACGCCGCCAGCCGGGAGGTGTTCGCCGCAGGCGCGGTGAAGGCGGCCAAATTCCTGGCCTCTGTGGATGAACCAGGGCTGTACGACATGTCCCACCTCATCGCCAAAGACCGGGGAGAGTGACCACGGACGCCTGGAAACAGCTCCCCCCAACTGGCGGGGGCTTGCGGTGCAAAACGTAAGGAGGCTTTTAAATGCCCTACATATCAGTGGAGAGCGGCGCGCTTTCCGACGCGCAAAAGGCGGAGCTGATTTTGCGCCTGACACAAACCGCCTCTGAGGTCATGCGCGTCCCCCAGGAATTCTTTACCGTCACGATCAAGGAACTGCCCGACCAGAATTTCGGCATCGGAGGCAGGACCATCGACAAGGTAAAGGCGGAGTATATCCAGAAGCACCAATCAATCTGAATGAAAAACGGGACCGCGTTCGCGGTCCCGTTTCCTTTTCTCTTTTTGAGCTTCCGTTACCATGTGGTAACCTTTCAGCTCATAATTTCCTTCCGTCAGCGGGCTAAAGCTCTTTTTCGCTTCCTTTTTCTTTCAAGAAACCGGTCTCCCTGCCAGCAGGCTTCCGTTACCGTGCGGTAACCTTTCAGCTCACAATTTCCTTGCGTCAGCGGGCTAAAGTTCTTTTTCGCTTCCTTTTTCTTTCAAGAAACCGGTCTCCCTGCCAGCAGGCTTCCGTTACCGTGTGATAACCTTTCAGCTTGCAATTTCTTTCCGTCAGCGAGCTAAAGTTCTTTTTCGCTTCCTTTTTCTTTCAAGAAAAAGGAAGAAGTGCTCTTCAAGCCAGCACAGCCCGGTGGAACACCTTTTTGCCCTTCTTGACGATGACGCCCTCTCCGGCAAATTTCTCCATGGGGAACTGGGCGGCGGGGTCGCTCACTTTCTCATCCGCCACAGCGATTCCCCCCTGCTGAACGAGCCGCCGGGCCTCGCCATTGGAGGCGGCCAGCCCGCACTTCACCAACAGGGTCAGCGCCCCGATGGAACCGCCGTTGAAATCGCCTTCGGACAGGGTGGTGGACGGCATGTCCGCCGCGTCCCCGCCGCCCGCGAACAGCGCCCTGGCGGCGGCCTGAGCCTTGTCCGCCTCCTCCCTGCCGTGGACCATGCTGGTCAGCTCCCAGGCCAGAATCTCTTTGGCCTGATTGAGCTGGGCGTCCTTCCAATGGTCCATCTCGTCAATCTGCTCTAGGGGCAGGAAGGTGAGCCAGCGGATGCACTTCATCACGTCCGCGTCCCCCACGTTGCGCCAGTACTGGTAGAAGTCGTAGGGGCTGGTCTTATTGGGGTCCAGCCACACGGCGTTGCCGGCGGTCTTGCCCATCTTGTTGCCCTGGGAGTCGGTGAGCAGGTTGATGGTCATGCAGTGGGAATCCTTGCCCAGCTTGCGGCGGATCAGCTCGGTGCCCCCCAGCATGTTGGACCACTGGTCGTTGCCGCCGCACTGGAGGTTGCAGCCCACCGTCTGGAACATGTGGTAAAAGTCGTAGGACTGCATAATCATATAGTTGAACTCCAGGAAGGAGAGCCCCTTCTCCATGCGCTGCTTGTAGCAGTCCGCCCGGAGCATGTTGTTCACCGAAAAGCAGGCCCCCACCTCCCGCAGCAGCTCCACGTAGTTGAGGCCCAGCAGCCAGTCGGCGTTGTTCAGCATCATGGCCTGGCCCGGGCCGTCGCCAAAGTCGATGAACCGCTCCATCTGGTGCTTGAAGCACTGGGCGTTGTGGTTGATGTCCTCCCGGCTGAGCATCTTGCGCATATCAGTGCGGCCGGAGGGGTCGCCGATGGTGGTGGTGCCGCCGCCGATGAGGGCAATGGGCTTGTTCCCCGCCTGCTGGAGCCGCTTCATCAGGGTGAGAGTCACAAAGTGCCCTGCCGTCAGGCTGTCCGCCGTGCAGTCATAGCCGATATAAAAGGTGGCCTTGCCGTTGTTGATGAGGTTTTTGACCTCGTCCTCGCTGGTGACCTGAGCCACCAAACCACGGGCCACAAGTTCGTCGTAAATTGTCATAAAAATCTCTCCTTTTTTATTTTCGGAACAGAAAGCCCTCTGTCCCTAGGGACAGAGGGCGAAAAACTCGCGGTACCACCTCTGTTTTGCCGCTCCCTCACAGAAACAGCCTCAGGGAGTCCCCAGCAGGACCCCGGTGCTGTACCGGGCGCACCCGTCCGGCCCTACTGGGGAAAATGGAAAACCCGTTCAGGCGGCCGCTCCGAGGGGTATTCGCCGCCGTCTCCTCTCCCCCTTCCACCAAACCGGGGGCTCTCTGGGCAGGAAAACAACGGTTACTGGTCCTCATCTACACATTGACAGGATGATATCACAATAAACACAGTTTGTCAAACTCTTTTTAGGCGGGCAGCAGCCCGAAATGCCGCAGGGCCTGGGATACTCCGTCCTCCTCCACCCCGCCGGTGACATAGTCCGCCATGGCCTTCACCTGCTCGTCCCCATTGCCCATGGCCACGCCAATCCCGGCCTCCCGGAGCATGGACATGTCGTTCTCCCCGTCGCCGAAGGCCATGACCTCCTCCGGGGCGAAGCCGTACCGCTCCATGGCCGCCCGGAGGCCCACCCCCTTGCCCCCGTCCCGGGGCAGGATGTCCACCCCCAAGGGGTGCCAGCGGGTGTGGGTGCACCCCGGCATGGCGTCCAGGAAGATATTCTCCTCCTCGGGGGGCACAAAGGGGACAAACTGGTACACCTTCATCTCCAGCAGCTTTTCCAGCGGGCAGACGGGGTAGACCTCGGTGTGGAGAAACTCATAGATCTCCCGCACCCGGTCGTTGACCTGGGTGAGCCAGCTCTCCCCGTTTCCCTCCAGCAGAACAGGGAAGGAGGGGTGGTCCAGCAGCACCTGATAGGCCCCCCGCATGTCCTCCAGGGAGATGGGCGCGTCCCGGAACGCCGTGCCGTCCCCGTCGCAGCAGAACTGCCCGCCCAGGGTCACATAGCCGTCAAACCGCGCCCCCCGGAGCATCCCGGTGCGCTCCAGGTCCTGGAGGGCCCGGCCCGTGCTGAGGAAGATCTTGACCCCCCGCGCTCGCAGGGCGGCCAGGTCCTCCCGCACCCGGTCGGACAAAAACTTCTGCCGGAAGGACACCAGCGTCCCGTCCACGTCAAAAAACGCCGCTTTTATCATGCTTTCTTTTTCGCTCCTGTTTTGTATTGTTCCGCCGTAGCCAGCAGCTCCTCCGCCCCCTCCAGCATGACGGCGGTGGCCTGCCCCCCGCTGAGCCGGGCCAGCTCCTCCCGGCGCTGGGCCCGGTCCAGCCGCTCCACCTTCGTAAAGGTGCGGCCCTTCGCTTCTCCCTTTTCCACGGAGAAATGCACGTCCCCCATGGCGGCGATCTGGGGCAGGTGGGTGACGCACAGCACCTGACGGCCCCGGGACACCTGGAACAGCTTTTGGGCCACCTTCACCGCCGCCCGGCCGGACACCCCGGTGTCCACCTCGTCGAAGATGAGGGTGGTGACCTGTTCCGTCTCCGCCAGCACGTTTTTCAGCGCCAACATGATCCGGGACAGCTCGCCGCCGGAGGCAATCTTGTTGATGGGCTTCAGCGCCTCCCCCACGTTGGCGGACATGAGAAAGCGCACCGTATCCATGCCGGTGGCGTCCATGCCGCCGGGGGCGTCCTTGGGGGCGAACTCCACCTGGAACTGGACCTTGGGCATATCCAGCGCCTTCAGCTCGGACTGGATGCGTCCCGCCAGCTCCTCCGCAGCCTTATGCCGCCGGGCGGACAGCTTCTCCCCCAGTTTCACCGCCTGGGCCTGCGCCTTTTCCAGTTCCTTGTCCAGCTGGTTCATCCGGTCCTCGGAAAACTGGATGGCGTCCAGCTCCTCCCGGCACCTGTTCAGGTAGGCCAGCATCTCCCCCACCGTGCCGCCGTACTTCTTCTTCAGCCGGTACAGCCGGTCCAGCCGCTCCTCGATCTCGTCCAGCTCCCCGGGGTAGAAGTCCAGCGTCCCCCGCAGGTCCCGGACCAGCTCCGCCAGATCGTCCGTGTCGCAGCGCAGCCGCTCCGCTTTTTCCGACAGCTCCTTCAGATCGGGGCTGTATTTCCCCCCCTGGGACAGGCGGTTTTCCGCCTCCATCAGCAGGGATACCGCCCCCTCGCCCTCCTCGCCGCCGGTGAGGGCCTGCCACGCCCTGTCCACGGCGTCGGTGAGCCGCTCGGCGTTGCGCAGCACCTCCCGGCGCTGAGACAGCTCTTCATCCTCGCCCTCCCGCAGCTCCGCCTTCTCCAGCTCCTCGATCTGGTAGGTGAGGGTGTCCAGCCGCCGGGCCTTCTCACCGTCGTCCATCTGGAGCTTTTCCCGCTCCCGGCGCAGGTCCCGGACCTGGCCGTAGGCCGCGGAAAATGCCTCCAGCTCCTTTTCCGTCCGGCCAAAGCTGTCTAAGTAGCCCAAATGGCACTCCTCGTCCAGCAGCTGCTGGCCGTCGTGCTGGCCGTGGACGTTTACCAGCTGCTGGCCCAGTTCCCGCAGCTGGGTGACCAGCAGGGGCCGCCCGTTCACCCGGCAGGCGTTTTTGCCGTCCGCCTGGATGGTCCGCTCAATGAGCAGCTCCCCGTTCTCGTCGGGGCCCGCGCCCTGCTCCTCGAACCAGGGCAGGGAGGGCAGGTCCCGGAACAGGGCGGACACCCGGGCGGTCTTGCTCCCGGTGCGGATCAGGTCCCGGCTGGTGCGCTCCCCCATGATGGCCCCAATGGAGTCGATGACGATGGATTTGCCCGCGCCGGTCTCGCCGGTGAGGACATTAAACCCCTGGTCAAAGGTGATGTCCGCCTGGGAGATCACCGCGATGTTCTCAATATGCAATAAACTGAGCACGTTCCCTCACCCCTCCAGCATGGATTCGATCTCCCTGGCCAGCGCCTCCGCCACCTGATTGGTGCGCATGATGAGGATGACAGTGTCGTCCCCCGCCAGGGAACCCACCAGCCCCTCCAGCTCCATGCCGTCCAGGGCGGCCCCGGCGGCGGGGGCCAGACCGGGCATGGTCTTGACCACCACGATGTTCTGGGCCACGTCGCAGGAGACGACCCCCTCTTTGAAAATGTTTTGCAGGCGGCCGGCGGCCGCCCGCCGGGGCGGCAGGGCGGCGGAGGCCACATAGTGGTAGCTCCCCCCCTCCCCCGGCTGCTTCACCAGATTCAGTTCCTTGATGTCCCGTGAAATGGTTGCCTGGGTGGCCCGGATGCCCCGCCGCCCCAGCTGGTCCAGCATCTGTTCCTGGGTCTCAATGTCCGCCTCCGCAATGATGCGCAGAATTTCCGCCTGTCGTTTGGCCTTCAAACCGTTCACGCCTTTCCCAGCTTTTGATTGATGCGCTCATAAAAGCTCCGCCCGGTGAGCTTCACCATCTGGGTGGTCTGCCTGGACCGGCGGCACTCCACCCAGTCCCCGGGCTGCACCCGGAACGCCCGTCCCCCGTCCACCGACAGGTAGGCGGTCTTTTTGCTCCCCGGGGCCAGCCGCACCCCCACCGACCTGGCCGCGTCCAGCACAAAGGGCTTGGCGTGGAGGGAGTGGGCGCAGATGGGGGCGATGATAATATTGGCCGCCGTGGGCTCCACGATGGGCCCCCCCGCCGCCATGGAGTAGGCGGTGGACCCGGTGGGGGTGGACACCACGATGCCGTCCCCGGAGAAAGAGGAGATGGTCACCCTGTCCCCGGTGACTTCCAGGTCCAGCACGCGGGCCACCGCCCCCTTGGTGAGCACCGCGTCGTTCAGGGCCTGCTGGTCAAACACCCGCCGCCCCTCCCGGCGGACGGTAACGTCCAGCATCATCCGCCGCTCAATGCCGAACCGCCCTCCGGCCAGACGGGCCAGCAGGGACAGCTCCCCGTGCTCCAGCTCCGCCATAAAGCCGATGCTGCCCAGGTTCACCCCCAGGATGGGGATGTTCCGGGCGTTGGCCTCATGGGCGGCGTGGAGAATGGTGCCGTCCCCGCCGAAGCACACCAGCACGTTGGCGTCCTCCAGCTCCTCCTCGATCTGGCCCAGCGCCGCCCCGGCGGGCAGGTCCAGACGGCTGCCCTGGTCCACCTCGAAGGGGAGGCAGATGGCGGTCTGGGCCCCGGCGTTTTCCAGGATGCGCTGGGCGGCCTGGGCCGCCCGCAGCCCCCGGTCCCGGTAGGGGTTGGGGCACAGCACAATTTTCATCCTTCCCTCACCCCTTCAGCGCCTGATGGGAGCGGTCCACCAGCTCCTTCAAGTCAAACTCAGGCTTCTCCCCGGCCCCCGCCTGGAGAAAGCCCAGATACTCAATATTCCCCTCCGGCCCCCGGATGGGGGAGAAGTCCAGCCCCAGCACAGAAAAATCCGCCTGGGCGGCGTGGTCCAAGAAGCGCTCCAGCACCTCCAGGTGGACCGCCGGGTCCCGGACCACCCCCTTTTTGCCCACCTTTTCCCTCCCCGCCTCAAACTGGGGCTTCACCAGGGCGGCGGCCTGACCCCCCGAGGCCATCAGTGGCCGCAGGGCGGGCAGGATCAGCCCCAGGGAGATGAAGGACACGTCGATGGAGGCGAAATCCAGGAGCTCGGGAATCTGCTCCCGGGTCAGATACCGGGCGTTGGTGCGCTCCAGGCACACCACCCTGGGATCGCTGCGGATGGACCAGGCCAGCTGGCCATAGCCCACGTCCACGGCGTACACCCGCTTGGCCCCGTTTTGGAGCATACAGGCGGTGAAGCCCCCGGTGGACGCCCCAATGTCGGCGGCGGTTTTGTCCGCCAGCGCGATTGGAAAGACCTCCATGGCCTTCTCCAGCTTCAGGCCCCCCCGGCTCACGTAGCGCAGCCCGCCCCGGACCTCCAGGGGCGCGTCCTCCTCCAGGGTGAGGCCCGGCTTGTCGCACCGGCGCTCCCCGGTGTACACCTGCCCCGCCATGACGACGGCCTGAGCCTTCTGGCGGGTGTCCGCCAGCCCCCGCTCCACCAGCAGCAGATCCACACGTTTTTTAGCCACGGCCCATCACCTCCCCGGCCCGGCGGGCGATGGACGCCCCGTCGATGCCGCACAGCTGTCTCAGCTCCGCCACGGTGCCCTGCCGGACGAAACGGTCCCCCAGGTTCACCAGGGCCAGCCTGACGCCGGTCACGCCCCCCAGGGCGAGCCCGGCGGCAATCCTGCGCCCCACGCAGCCCGCGTCCACGCACTCCTCCGCCACCACCAGCCGCCCGGTCTTTTGGGCGCAGGCGGCCACGGCGTCCACGTCCAGGGGGGAGATGCTGTTCAGCTTCACCACCTGGGCGGACTTCCCCTGCTCCTCCAGCAGGCGGGCGGCCTCCAGCGCCTCGTTCACCATAGTGCCGTAGGCGGCGATGGTCACGTCAGTGCCGGGCCGGATGACGCTGGCCCCCTCGATGCCGCACAGGGACTGGAACTCCCCCTCGCCCCCCCGAGGGTAGCGCACCGCCACCGGGCCCCGGTCCTTCTCCACCGCGTGGCGGAGCATGGCCCGCAGCTCCTCAAAGCTGGCGGGGCAGTAGATTCTCATGCCGGGCACCGAGCTGAGATAGGCCACGTCGAACACGCCGTGGTGGGTCTCCCCGTCCTCGCCGGACAGCCCCGCCCGGTCCACCCCCAGCACCACGTGGAGCCCCTGGATGGCCACGTCGTGAATGAGCATATCGTAGGCCCGCTGCAAAAAGGTGGAGTAGATGGCCGCCACAGGGGTCAGCCGCTGCTTGGCCATCCCCGCCGCCATGGACACGGCGTGGCCCTCGGCGATGCCCACGTCGAAAAAGCGCTCCGGGTACTCCCGGGCAAAGCCCATCAGTCCCGTGCCGTCGGGCATGGCTGCGGTGATGGCGGCCACGTCGTCCCCCTCCCGGACCAGCTGGCGCAGGGTATCCCCAAACACGGAGGAGAAGGTCTCCCCCCCCTCCCGGAGGGGCACACCGTCCTCGATTCGGAAGGGCCCCACCCCGTGGAAGCGGTCGGGCTCCTTTTCCGCCGGGGGATAGCCCTTTCCCTTGACGGTCTTGATGTGAAGCAAAACCGGGCTGTTCAGCTCCCTGGCGTACCGCAGCAGCCGGGTGAGGTAATTCACGTCATGGCCGTCCACCGGGCCCAGATAGGTAAATCCCATGTCCTCAAACATGCTGCAATGGAGGACGGCGTTTTTCACCGCCTGCTTGGCCTTGTGGGTGAAGCGGTACAGCCCCCGGCCCACCGCCGTGGCCCCGGTGACCCGCTTGTACACCTTTTTGAACTGGAGGTACTGGGGCTTCAGCCGCTGCTGGGCCAGGTGCCGGGCCACGCCCCCCACGTTCTTGGTGATGGACATGCCGTTGTCGTTGAGGATGACCACCAGCTGCTCCCCGCTCTGCCCCGCGTCGGACAGCCCCTCGTAGGCCAGCCCGCCGGTCATGGCCCCGTCCCCCAGCATGGCCAGAACACAGTAGTTCTCCCGGTTCAGCGTCCGGGCCCGGGCCATGCCCAGGGCCACCGACACCGCGTTGGAGGCGTGTCCGGCAATGAAGGCGTCCGCCCGGTGCTCCCGGGGCTTTGGAAAGCCGGACAGCCCTCCCAGCTTCCGCAGGGTGTCCATCTGCCCCCCCCGCTGGGTGAGGATCTTGTGGGCGTAGCACTGGTGTCCCACGTCGAACACCAGCCGGTCCGTCTCCAGGTCAAACACCCTGTGGACGGCCACCGTGGCCTCCACCACCCCCAGGCTGGAGGCCAGATGGCCCCCGGTCTTGGAAACGCCGGCAATGATCTGCTCCCGCAGCTGGTCGCACAGCAGCTTCGCCTGAATGTCGGTGAGGCTGTTCAGCTGTTCCGGGCCCATGGCCCCGCCTCCTTTCGTCGGGACAAGCTTCATATCCTTCGCTGTCCCTCCTCTCCCCAAAAACCATAAGACGGCTTTTCGGGGCTTCTTTTTAAATTTCAAAGGCCAGCCAGCTGCCCAGCAGGCCAACCGCCACCCCTAAAACAGCTCCCACCGCCACTTGTAGGGGGGTGTGCCCGATGAGCTCCTTCAAATCCCGCTCGAAGTTCTCGGGCTTAAACTCCTCCCAGTTGCGCAGGATATAGTTGAGCACCTTGGCCTGCTCTCCCGTCTCCCGGCGGACGTGGGCGGCGTCGTACATGACGACAAAGGCCACCACCGCCGCCACCGCGAACACCGGGGAATCAAACCCGGCGCTCATGCCGCAGGACACGGCGGCTGCGCACACCAGGGCCGAATGGGAGCTGGGCATGCCGCCCCCGGTGGTGAGATAGGCGATGTCGAACTTCCGATAGACCGCCGCGGAGATCAGCATCTTCAGCCCCTGGGCCGACGCCCAGGCGGCAATGGAAATCAACAAAACCGGGCTCAGCATCACGCATCTCTCCTCTGTGTTCAGGCATACGGCGGCCCTTTCGCCACCCGCCTGTCAATTTTTCCGCGCCGCCAGGGAATTGGCCAGGGCGCACAGGAACTCCGGCTTCTCAAAAGCCCCCCTCACGCTCTCCTTGGCCTTTTCCGTCAGCTCCGCCACCAGCTCCCGGCACTTGTCCAGACCGTACAGGACGGCGTAAGTATTCTTTCCGTTCTGGACATCGGACCCGATGGGCTTGCCCAGCTCCTGGGTTGTGGACTCCACGTCCAGCATGTCGTCCCGGATCTGGAAAGCCATCCCCAGCCGCTGGGAGTACCGCCGGGCCGCCTCCCATTGTTCCGGAGCGGGCTCCGCCGGGGAGGCCGTCAGCCCCAGCAGGCAGGCCGCCTCCAGCAGGGCCCCGGTCTTCCAGGCGTCGATCTGCTCCGGGCCATAACCCACCGGGAACTCCCGACCCTCCCATTTGATGTCCAGGTACTGCCCGCCGCACATACCGCCGCACCCCGCGGCCTCAGCCAGGATGGCGCAGGCCTTTCCGTTGGCGGCGGGGGTGGTCCGCGCCGACCCGGCCAGCCGCTCAAAGGCCGCCGCCTGGAGGGCGTCTCCCGCCAGAAGAGCCAGCCACTCCCCGTATTTCACGTGACAGGTGGGCTTGCCCCGGCGAAGACCGTCGTTATCCATGCAGGGCAGGTCGTCGTGGATCAGGGAGTAGGTATGGAGCATCTCCACCCCGCAGGCGTAGTCCAGGGCGGGGGCCATGTCCCCGCACAGCGCCTCGCAGAACTTCAGCGCCAGCACCGGCCGCACCCGCTTGCCCCCGGCCAGCAGGCTGTACCGCATGGCCTCCAGCAGCTCCCGGTGGGGGCCGTCCATGCCGCCGGTAAAGGCGCTTCGCAGCTCACCATCCACCAGGGCCAGGGTCCCCTGATACTCCCGCTCAAAGTCCATCGGCGCCCTCCCCCTCAAAGGGGACCTCCTGGTCGTCGGCCAGCAGCAGGGTCACCTTCTGCTCCGCCTGGTCCAGCAGCTCCTCGCACCGGCCCGCCAGCCCGGCCCCCTCCTCAAACAGCTTGATGGACTGGTCCAGGCCGCACTCGCCCTTCTCCAGCTGGGCTACGATGGCCTCCAGCCTCCCCATGGCCTCCTCAAAGGACTGCTTTTTCACCGCCATGTCCTCTCCTCCTTCTCCTCAACAGTACACTTCAGCACGCCGTCGGACACCAGGATGTCCAGCCGGTCCCCGGCCTCCGCCTGGGTGATGGAGGACACCACATCCTCCCCCCGCCGAGCTGCGGCGTAGCCCCGGCCCAGCACCTTCAGCGGGCTCAGGGCGTCCAGCCCCGCCGACAGCCGGCCCAGCAGCGCCTTTTTCCTCGCGGTCTGAGCGCTCAGCCCCAGGGGCAGCCGGCCCTTTTGGGTATTCAAGGCCTGACGGCCCCCCTCCACCCTGCCCCGGAGGGCCAGGGCCATCCGGCGGCGCAGTCCGTCCACCGCCATCCGCCGGTCCTGGATGGGGGCTTTGATATTGCGCAGGGCGCGGCTGTTTTTCAGCCGGTCCAGCTCCCGCCGGGCCCCGCTCAGCCGGGCCTGGAGGGCCCTGGCCAGCCGCCGGTCCAGCTGGGCCAGCCTGGCCCGCTCCGCCCCCTGATCGGGGACGGCCAGCTCCGCCCCGTTGGAGGGGGTGGCCGCCCGCAGGTCCGCCGCGTAGTCGGCGATGGTCACGTCGGGCTCGTGGCCCACGGCGGAGATCACCGGAATGTTGGACAGATAGACGGCCCGGGCCACAATTTCCTCGTTGAAGGCCCACAGGTCCTCCTTGGAGCCGCCCCCCCGGCCGGTGATAATCAGGTCGATATCCGCCCGGTTGTTCAGCCTGTGGATGGCGGCGGAAATCTCCCCCGCCGCCTCGGCGCCCTGGACCCGGACGGGGACCACCAGCACCTGGGCCAGGGGCCACCGGGCCCCCAGTATGCGCAGCATGTCCCGGACCGCCGCTCCCGTCGGAGAGGTGACCAGGGCGATTTTTTTCGGGTACTTGGGCAGGGGCTGCTTGTTCGCCTGGTCGAACAGCCCCTCCGCCTCCAGGCGGCGGCGGAGCTTTTCAAACGCCTCGTCCAGGGCCCCCCGGCCGTCCTCCATCAGCTCGCTGCAATAGAGCTGGTACTGCCCGTCCCTGGGGTAGGCCGACACCCGGCCGAAGGCCACCACCCGCATCCCGTTGGCGGGGCGGAACCGCAGCCGGACCGCCTCCCCCCGGAACATGACGCACCGCAGGGCCCCCTGCTGGTCCTTCAGGGAGAAATAGTGGTGGCCGGAGGGATAGCACTTGTAGTTGGAGACCTCCCCCCGCACCAGCAGCCCGGTGAGCAGGGGGTCTCCGTCCATCAGCTCCTTCACGTAGCCGTTGACCTGAGATACAGTATAGACAGGCAGATTGGCAATATTCACCCTGCCACCCCCCGCTCCAGCGCCCGGTGGGCCAAAATGGCCACCCCCAGGGCATTGTCCGCGGCGTACTGGGGCTGTGCGAACACCGCGCCGCAGGCCCGCTCCAGCGCCGCCCGGATCTGCCGGTTGGAGGCCACCCCGCCCGAGCACAGCACGGGCAGGCCGGGCCAGCGCTTCCGGGCCTCCCCGGTGGCCCGGATCAGCACATCCATGATGGTGTCAATGGTAAACCGGGCGATAGCGGCGGGGGCTTCCCCCCGCTCCGCCAGCTCCTTCACCTTGTTCTCCATGCCGGACAGGGAGAAGCTCAGACCGTTCAGCTTCACCCGGAAGGACAATTCCTTCTCCGCCTGGGGGTACAACGCGTCCAGCGCTTTGCCCGCCGGAAAGGGCAGGCCCAGCAGCACCCCGGCCCGGTCGATGAGCTGGCCCGCGGCGATATCGCTGGTCCCCCCTACAACCTGGGACCGGACGGTGTGGCCTTCCGGCTCCACCCGAAGAAGCTCGGTGGTGCCCCCGGACAGGTGCCAGGCCAGATGGGGCCTGTCCAGCAGGTCCTCCCGGCCCGCCGACCAGGCCGCCGCCGCCACGTGGCCCTGTTGGTGGGAGCAGGGATAGAAGGGCGCTCCCAGCGCCGCCGCCAGGGTGCGGCCCTCCCCCTCCCCCACCAGGAAGCAAGGCATATAGGAACCCTCCGCCTCCCGGGGCCGGGTGGACGCCCCCACGGCGGCGATTTTTCCCATCACCCCGTCCGCCCGGAGCTGCTCCGCCATCAAATGCAGCCGCTTCACGTGCTGAAACAGGGCGTCGCTCTGCCGCAGGCCCAGGGCCCCTTCGGGCACGGTGAGCAGCTTTCCCCGGTTTTCCGCCGTGCCGCCCCCGAACAGGGCTGCTGAGGTGGTGTAGTTGCTGGTGTCAAAGCCCAGGCACAGCTTGTCCATGGCGCTCACTCCAGCTCCGGCACTTCCGAGCGCACGAAAGAGCCCAGGATGCCGTTGATAAACTTGACCACCTCGTCGTCCAGATACCCCTTGGCGATCTCCACCGCCTCGTTGATGGCCGCCCCGTTGGGTATGTCGGGCATATACATAATCTCATACATGGTCGTGCGCATAATGGCGGCGGCCACCCGGTCGATGCGGGAAAACCGCCAGCCCTTGGCGTACTTCTCAATATAGCCGTCCAGCTCGGCCCCGTGGCTCCCCGCCCCCAGCACCAGCCGGGTGATGTAATCCCGCTCCCCCTGGCCGGGGAACTCGGCGTACATGGGCTCGTCTTGGGCCCGCCGGGCAAATCCCTCCGGGGTAAGCTCCCGGTCCAGCAGCTGCCGGGCCGTCTCGTTGGAAAACGCCAGCTCAAACACGAAATGGACGGCGATCTCCCTGGCGGTGCTTCTGTTCATGGGAACTCCTCCTCTCCCGGCGGCGCCGGGCTTCTCGTTGGGCACAGCGGCCCATGCTGCATATTCATTTTATTATACACGAACGGGCCAAAAAAAGAAACCCCCTTTTCCCACAAAAAAAGGGCGGAAAAAGAGCCGGGGCCTGTGCCCCGGCTCCCCCGCTCACTTTTGGAAGGTGACGCCCGCCACGGTGACGTTGACCTGGGCCACCTCCAGCCCGCTGGTGTTCTCCACGGCGGCAAACACCGCCTCCTGCACCGCCTTGGCCACGTCGGTGACCACGTAGCCGTAGCGCACCAGGATGGGCAGGTCCACGGCGACCCGCTCGTCCTCCACCCACAGCCGGACGCCCTTGGTGAGGGCCTTGCGGTTGGCTGTAGCAGCGCCCTCGCTGCTCAGACCGGACCCCAGGGAGCTGACCCCCTCCACGTCCACCGCCGCCGCCGCCGCGATAATGGTGAGCACTTCCTCGGAAATGCTGACGCTGCCCAGCTCGCTCTCATGGGAGATATATTCCCTGCCTTCGGCCATATCGCCTCACGCTCCTTTACCAAATGCTGAGGCTATTATATCACCCTGTCCTAAAAATTACAATCCTTATTTTGGGGCGCTTACGGCGGCATTATCACGCTCGCGTTGGACACGCTTTCGCCTCGGCTTCCCTCCGACTCGGGCTGGTCTCTGGGGTCTTGCGGCCCCATCGCTCACCCTCGCTCCGGTCCATCCGAGGCGGCGTGTCTACGCTCACGCTTAGGGCTCGGTCTCGATGACCTTGATCTTATCCGCCGACAGCCCCGTTTCCTCCTTGACGATCTCCATGATCTTGGTCACGTCGTTCTCGCTGAGGCCGTTGGCCGTGGACGACACCACCACGCTGGCGCTGTTCTCATTGATGAAGCACACGCAGTCCCCATAGCCCTTGGCGGTGACCAGGTTCTCCACCTGGGCCTCGGACATGGTCAGCGCCGCCATGGTCTGGATGGAGGCGTTGGCCTCGTCAATGATGTCCTGCTGGGCCCCCGCGTCCGCCGCCGCCTGCTGGAGAAGCTCCAGGGCGCTGTCCCGGGCCTGCTGACGGTTGAGCCGGGCGGAGGCGAAATAGCCGGTCTGCTCCCCCGCCGCGCTGGGGGAGGCGCTGGGGTCGGCGCTGGGCTGGGCGCTGGACTGGGCGTCCCCCGCCGTCTTGCCGCCCCCGGCCTGCTTGTCGTCCTTGCCGTTGACCAGCGCGGCCTGGCCCAGCAGCTTGCCGCCGCCGTCCGCCGCCGACGCCTCCTTGCCGTAGGACCAGTTCAGGTACACCGCCGCCCCCACGAACAGCACGATGGCCACCACGACCGCGTTTCGTTTCCACACACTCATGATTCTGTCCTCCCAAAATTTCAAGGTTGGGGCCGTCAGCCCCCTTTGCAAACGGTTATCTTATCCGAGCCAAGCCCGGTGAGGGACGATACCGCCTGGGTGAGCAGCAGGCGCACCTCCGCCCGGTCTCCCCCGGGGCACACCACCACCGCCCCCTGGAACACCGGGGCCCGCTCCAGCCGGACCACCGCCTGCTGGCCGGAGCCGGTGTTGACGACCACCGTTTTCTCCTCCACCTGGCTGTCCCGCTCCCGGGTGGAGGTGGAGCGGTCGGTGAGGGGCACCTGCTCCGCGCCGCTCCTCACCGTCAAAACCACCGTCACCTCCCCCGCCCCCTCCACCTGGGACAGGGTCCGGGAAAGCTTCTCCTCCAGCGCCGCCAGGTCGAACGCCTCCGGCTCCCCGCCCGCCGCCGGGGCGGGCTTCTCCCCCTCCCCCGACGGCCACAGCAGCATCGCCAGCCCCGCCGCCAGCACCAGCAGCACGTATTTGTACTTGTCCAGCAGCTTCCACAGCTGTTCCGGCTTCCATTGGACCTTCATGGCAGTATCTCCTCGTAGTGTTGCCGCTGGGCGGGCACGCCCAGCTCCTCCTCCAGCAGCCGCCCCATCCAGGCCCGCCGTTCCGGGGTCCACTCCCCCCGGGCGGCGGCCTCCCAGGGGCAGGGCACGCCGTTTTCGTCATAGCCGCAGGTCACCTCCACCGCACACTCAAAGCCGAATTCTCTCGCCTTGTCCATAACATATGCGGCGGTCTCTTCCTCTATGATAGCCAGATAGAGCTGTTCGCTCCGCCCCTCCAGCTCCTGTTCATACCGCTGGGACTGGTCCCGCCAGCCCTCCAGCCCCCGGGTGAGGGCGGTCCCGTCCAGCGCGTCCAGCACCGGCCCCGCCGCCGCCAGCAGCAGGGCCATCCCCCCCGCCAGCCGGCACACCTTTTTCACCGCCCCCTCCGGGGCCAGGGCCTCCGCCAGGGCCAGCACCAGCGCCGCCGCCGTCACCCCCAGCAGCCAGGCGCGCACAAAGCCCATCACAGGCTGGCCACCGACAGGCAGGACACCAGGGTGATGAGCAGCAGCAGGCAGCTGGCCCCCATCATCCCCAGCACCAGCCCAAAGGCGGAGCTGAGCCGGTCCACCAGGGCGCAGGGGGGGCCGCTGCCCAGGGCGGAGGCCAGCGCCGCCACCAGCTTATAGGCCAGGTAGTGCACCGCCAGCCGCAGCAGGGGGACCAGGCACAGTCCCAGCACGGTGACCATGCCGAACACCCCCACCGTCCCCCGGAGGACCCCGGCGGAGGCCAGCACCGTTTCCGCCGCGTCGGACAGGATGCCCCCCACCACCGGCACCGCCCCGGATATGGCGAACTTGGCCGCTTTTACCGCTGCCGCGTCCGCCGTCCCCGCCACCACCCCGCTGGCCGTCAGGTAGCTCACAAAGGCGATGGTGGTGATGGTGAGCAGCGTGGTCACCGTCCATTTCAAAAGGTCCGCCATCCGCTTCAGCTCCTCCCTTCCCAGCGCCGCCTGGGCCACCGAGGCGGCGATATATCCGTACAGCAGGGGAACCAGCAGCCCGCTGATCAGGTTGGCCAGCAGGCCGGAGAACAGCGCCGCCGCCAGCTGCCGGGCCGCCGCCCCCGTCACCGCCCCGGTGGCCGCCGTCACCACCGCCACCGCGGGCAGGAGCACGTTGGCGAAGGAGGTCATGTTCTCCATCGCCCCCCGGCCCAGCCCCAGCAGGGAGTTCACGTCCGCCACCGCCACCGCCGCCACCGCCAGCGTCCCCGCCAGGGAGGCGGCCTTCACGCTCCCCTTCCCAAGCTCCCCCACCGACTCCGCCAGGGCGCAGAACATCAGGATCACCAGCAGCAGCGCCCCGGACCGGGCCGCGGTGCGCCCCGCGCCCCCCCGCTCCCCGGTGCCCGGGTCCAGCAGGGCCGCCAGCCCCGCGTCCAGGCTGGCCCCGTACAGGGCCTCGCCCCCCCGCGCCGCCGCCGCCCGCTGGAGCCCCTCCACGTCGATCAGCGCCTCCTGCCGCTCCAGCACCTCCTGCCCGGTGAGGGCCCGGGCGGGAAGGCACAGGGCGGACGCAAGGGCCAGCCCCGCCAAAACCGTCCAAACCTTTTCCATGGCTGCCCCCTACAGCAGCTGGGACAGCACGTCCAGCACCGCCGTCACCAGGGGCAGCGCCGCCCCCAGGGCCAGGGCCGTCCCCCCCAGCTCCACCGCCGAGGCCAGCCCGCCTTCCTTGGCGTCCTTGCAGAAGTCAGCGGCCAGCCGTGTGACGATGGCGATGCCCGCCGTTTTCAGCACCGGCTCCACCACCTGGGCGGACAGCCCCCCGGCCTGGGCCAGCTTGTCCGCCAGCTCCACCGCCGACTCCAGCGCCCCGGAGCAGGACAGCACGATGAGGGCGCAGGCCCCCACGCCCAGCGCCAAGGCGATCTCCGGAGACTGCCTGCGCACCACCACCGCGCACAGCGCCGCCGCCACCGCCGCCGCCGCGATTTTCGCCACGCCGCTCACAGCCTGAACAGGTCCTTCACCAGGGTGAACAGGTCGTTGATCTGCTGCACCACGATCATCAGCACCACCACCAGCGCCACCAGGGTGGTCATGGTGGCCATCTCGTCCCGGCCCGAGCGGGTGAGCACTTGATTGAGCACCGACACCAGTATACCGATGGCGGCAATTTTAAAAATGAGGTCCACGTCCATCATCCGTCCTCCTAAGTAATATTGTGGGGCCCTACAGCAGCAGGATGACCGCCAGCAGCCCCGCCGCCGCCCCCAGAACCCCGTACACCCGGCCCAGGCGGCTCCGCTCGTCCGCCGCCGCCCCCTGGAGGGTGCGCAGGCCCGCCGCCGCGTCCTCCAGGGCCAGCCGCTGGCTGTCCCCGTCGTACCGGCCCAGCACTCCGCCCAGCCGCTCCAGCAAGGCCTTGTCCTCCCCCCTCAGCCGGAGGGAGGAGGCGTTCAGAGCCTCCCGCCACGTCTCCTGAAAGGCCTGTCCCTCCGGCGAGCGGACCCGCCGGGCGCAGAGGGCAAAAAAATCCGCCGCCGGGCCCCGGGCCGCCCTGGCCGCGCCCTCCAGCGCCTGGGGCAGCGGGGACAGCCGCCAGCCCAGCTCCCGCTGGAGGGCGTCCAGCCCTGCCGCCAGCTCCCCCAGGTCCCGCACCCGGCCGTCCAGCCAGGCCACGGCGCACAGGCCCAGCGACACGCATCCGGCCACCACCAGGGCGGCCCCCAGCAGCCGGGTCATGACAGCTCCTCCACCCGGGCGGACCGCTCCCCGCCCCGGCGCTCCAAAACCACCAGCCGCCGGAAGGTCCCGGAGGCCAGCAGCCCCCGGCAGGTGGGGCGGCGGCCCAGATCGTCCAGCCCCGTACCGTGGACGGTGGCCAGCACCGCCACGCCGCACCCCGCCGCCTCCACCGCCGCCCGGACGTCCTCATCACCGCCCAGCTCGTCCACCGCCGCCACCTGGGGATTCATTCCCCGGATGAGGATGGACAGCCCCTCTCCCTTGGAGCAGCCGTCCAGCACGTCGGTGTGCCGCCCCACATACAGCTGGGGCTCCCCCCGCCACAGGGCGGCGATCTCCCCCCGCTCGTCGGCCACCGCCACCCGGTGGGGGGCGCACCCCTCCCCGTCGGACAGGGCCCGGACCAGGTCCCGGAGCAGGGTGGTCTTGCCCGCCCCAGGCGGGGCTAAGATCAGGGTGCTCAAACACCGCCCGTCATGCGTCAGCCGGGGCAGCAGCGGGCCCGCCAGCCCGGTCACGCTCCGCGCCACCCGGATGGACAGGGAGGACAGCTCCCGAAGGGTGACAATTTTCCCATCCTTCCTGGCCGCCGTGCCGCACAGGCCCATCCGATGGCCTCCCCGCAGGGTGACGAACCCCTGCCGCACCTTATCCAGCGCCGTGTGGGCGGAGCACTGGGTGGCGTTCTCCACCGCCTGCCGGAGCTCCTCCTCCCCCACGGACGGGCCCCCCGTCTCCGCCTCTCCCCCGGGGAGCAGCACCGTCATGGGAAAGCCCCGCCGCAGCCGGAACTCCTCCGCCCGCTCCAGCCTGTCCCTCCCCAGAGCCTCCAGGCTGGAGCGCAGGGGGGCGGGCAGCGCCTCCGCCGCCTGCTCCCAGGGTTTTCTTTCGTCCATATCCTTCACCGCCTTTGTACCCCAATCCTATGAGGGCACATCCCAAAATATTCCGGCAAAGAAAGGGCAAGGGCACTCCTTTTCTTTGAAAAGAAAAGGAGCCGAAAAGAAACTTTCAACGCGAAATTTCGTTTCGCGTTCCCGAAACGAAAGTATTTACATCTATAAAAAATCCGCCTGGAGCAACGCTCCAGGCGGGTCTGAAGTTCTTTTTCGATTCCTTTTTCTTTCAAGAAAAAGGAATCAGCAACACTGAGAAACAACTTATTGCTTTACCGCCGACGCAATACGCTGAACGGCCTCGCGGGTGGCGTCCGCGTCTCCAAAGGCGGTGATGCGGACGTAGCCCTCCCCGCTGGGGCCGAAGCCCACGCCGGGAGTAGTGACCACACAGGCCCGCTTCAGCAGCAGGTCGAAGAAATCCCAGGAGGGCATGCCATCGGGAGTCTTGATCCAGAGATAGGGGGCGTTCACCCCGCCGTACACCGTCAGCCCAGCGGCGGTCAACCCCTCCCGGACCACCTTGGCGTTGTTCAGGTAGTAGCCGATAGCGGCCCCGGTCTGGGCCTTCCCCTCCGGGGACAGGGCCGCCTCCGCCGCCCGCTGGATTACATAGGGCACGCCGTTGAACTTGCTGCCCTGGCGGCGGTTCCACAGCGCCCAAAGAGACACCCCCTCCCGCTCCAGGGCCTTGGGTATCACCGTATAGGCGCAGCGGTTGCCGGTGAACCCGGCGGACTTGGAGAAGGAGCGGAACTCGATGGCGCAGGTCTTGGCCCCCTCCACCTCAAAGATGCTGTGGGGAATTCCCTCCTGGGTGATGAACGCCTCATAGGCGGAGTCAAACAGGATCACGCTGCCGTGGGCGTTGGCGTAGTCCACCCAGGTCTTGAGCTGGTCATAGCCGGCCGCCGTCCCGGTGGGATTGTTGGGGGAACAGATGTAGATGAGGTCGGGGACCTTATCCCCCCCGGGCAGGCTGGGGAAGAAATCATTTTCCGCGGTACAGGGCAGGTAGACCAGGTCCGTCCACCGCTCCCCGTTGAAATCTCCGGCCCTTCCCGCCATGGCGTTGGTGTCCACGTAAACCGGGTACACCGGGTCGCACACAGCCACCACATTATCCGTCGAGAAGATATCCCCGATGCTGCCGCAGTCGGATTTTGCCCCGTCGGAGACGAAAATCTCGTCGTCGGCCACCTCCACCCCCCGGGTCCTGTAGTCGTCCCGGATGGCGAAGCGCAGGAAGTCGTAGGCACAGCAGGTCTCCTCGCAGTAGCCCCGGAAGGTCTCCTTCACCCCCATCTCCCGGGACGCCTTCACCATGGCCTCCACCACCGCGGGGGCCAAAGGCTGGGTCACGTCGCCGATCCCCAGGCGGATCAGGGGCATGGGCGGGTTCTGGGCGGAAAAGGCCCGCACACGGCGTCCGATCTCCGGGAACAGGTAGCCGCCGGGGAGCTTTTGGAAATTTTGATTGATGTGGGCCATGGGGACCACTCCTTTACTTTATCTGGTTAAATCATTGTACCACAGGCCAAACGCCCCGGTCAATCGGCAGTTTCGCCATCAAACACGGAGGCGGCAGGGCCCGTCATGAACATTTGGCCGGATTCCCCGTCCCAGCGGACGGTCAGGTCCCCCCCGGCCAGCTGGACCACCGCCTCCCGGTCCAGCTTCCCGGCGGCGATCATGGCCGCCGCGCCGGCGCAGGCCCCGGTGCCGCAGGCCAGGGTCTCGCCGCTGCCCCGCTCCCACACCCGCATCTCCAGCTCCCGCCGGTTCACCACCCGGATAAACTCCGCGTTCACCCGGCGGGGAAAGGCGGGATGCCGCTCCACCAGCGGGCCCAGAGTCCTCAAATCCAGGGCGGCGGGGTTTTCCACCTCAATCACCCCGTGGGGATTGCCCATGGACACGGGGCGGGCAATGTATTCCCTCCCGTCCAGCGCAAGCGGCACAGGCTCCCCCAAAACGGGCGCGCCCATGCCCACCGCCGCCCCCGTCACCGCGCCGTCCCGGACCAGCAGGGACAGTTCCCGTTCCCCCGCCCCGGTCTCCACGGTGAGGTGGCGCTTGCCCGTCAGCCCCTGGTCGTACACGTATTTGCCGAAGCAGCGGATGCCGTTGCCGCACATGGCCCCCTCGGAGCCGTCGGCGTTGAACA
>ERZ779626.542-NODE-542-length-21835-cov-10.144766_pt1 | contig 21835 bp, 21 predicted proteins | sample MGYA00514209_ERZ779626 | MGnify/ENA primary metagenome ERZ779626 (study PRJEB29562, sample SAMEA4376713) | mouse gut metagenome | isolation source: Cecum | study: EMG produced TPA metagenomics assembly of the A DSS colitis mouse model was used to assess the...
ACCGCCGCCAGAAGAACAACCCCTGCCTTATCGGCGAGCCCGGCGTGGGCAAGACCGCCATCGCCGAGGGTCTGTCCCAGCGCATCGCGGAAGGCGACGTGCCCTTCAAGCTTCGGGAGAAGGAGGTCTACCTCCTGGACCTGACGGCCCTGGTGGCCGGCACCCAGTTCCGGGGCCAGTTTGAGAGCCGGATGAAGGGTCTTATCGACGAGGTGAAGCGTCTGGGGAACATCATTTTGATGATCGACGAGGTACACAACCTGGTGGGCGCGGGAGACGCGGAAGGCAGCATGAACGCCGCCAATATCCTCAAGCCCGCCCTATCCCGCGGCGAAATCCAGGTCATCGGCGCCACCACCTTCAACGAGTACCGCAAGCACATTGAAAAGGACTCCGCCCTGGAGCGCCGCTTCCAGCCGGTGACGGTGAACGAGCCCTCCGTGGAGGATTCCATCCAGATTTTGAAGGGCCTGGCCCCCAAGTACGAGGAGTTCCACGGCGTAAAGCTGACGGAGGGCATCCTCCGCCAGGCGGTGCTTCTCAGCGAGCGCTACATCACCGACCGCTTCCTGCCGGACAAGGCCATCGACCTGATCGACGAGGCCTGCTCCGATTTGAACCTGAAGGACCCGGACATCTCCCGGCGGATGCAGATTCAGCGGGAGATGGACGACTATGCCAAGGAGCGGGCCATGCTGGAGGAGAAGGAGGAGAAGTCCGAGGAGGACTACGCCCGCATGGCCGAGCTGAAAAGCCGGGACCTCCAGCTCTCCACGGAGCTCAGCGCCATCGACGAAAAGGGCCAGCCCCAGCTGACCATGGAAAATCTGGCCCACGTCATCGAGCTGTGGACCAAGATTCCCGCCTCCCGCATCCGGGAGCAGGAATTCCAGCGCCTCAGCCAGTTGGAGGAGCGCCTCAAAGACCATATCATCGGCCAGGACGAGGCCATCGAGGCCGTCTCCGCCGCCGTCCGCCGGAACCGGGTGGGCATCTCCCCGAAGCACAAGCCCGTCAGCTTTATCTTCGTGGGATCCACCGGCGTGGGCAAAACGGAGCTGGTGAAGCAGCTGGCCACGGACCTCTTCAATACCCCCGACGCCCTGATCCGCCTGGACATGTCGGAGTTCATGGAAAAGCACTCCGTCTCCCGGATTGTGGGCTCCCCTCCGGGCTACGTGGGCTATGACGAGGCGGGCCAGCTGACGGAGAAGATCCGCCGGAAGCCTTACGCCGTTGTTCTGTTTGACGAGATTGAAAAGGCTCATCCCGACGTGCTGAATGTGCTTCTCCAAATCCTGGATGACGGCGAGATCACCGACGCCCACGGACGGAAGGTGAACTTTGAAAACACCATCATTGTCATGACCTCCAACGCCGGAAGCGCCACCAAGGAGGGAACGGTGGGCTTTGACCGGAGCCTCAGCCAGCAGGACAGCGAGAAGGCCATGAAGGCCCTCCAGCAGTTTCTCCGGCCGGAGTTTATCAACCGGGTGGACGCGGTCATCACCTTCAACCGCCTCTCCGAGAAGGACTTCCAGTCCATCGCCCGGATCATGCTGGACGAGCTGCGGGACTCCCTGAAGGAGAAGGGCATTACGTTTACCTACGATGTCACCCTGGTGGATTTCCTGACGAAGAAGTCCTACTCCCGGACCTACGGGGCCCGGAACCTCCGGCGGACGATTCAGAAGGAGCTGGAGGACCCCATGGCGACCAAAATCATCAACAGCTACGAAGAACCCATCATCGGCATCAACGCCGCCGCCGAAAACGAGCACGTCTGCCTGCGGACCCTATGAACCGCGCGTATTTGCATAAAAAAGCCGGGGACTTTCCGCCGCCCGGCGGGAAAGGAAGGCCCATATGCTCTTTCGAAAAGACATTGATCCCCGCTGTGCCTACTGCAAGCGGGGCCAGCAGCTGAACGAGCGGGAGGTGGCCTGCGTGAAGCGGGGCGTGGTGCCGGTGGAGCACGCCTGCCGGCTGTTCCGGTACGACCCGCTGAAGCGCGTCCCGCCCCGCCCGGCGGCGCTGGACACCGGGAGGCTCAGCGAAGAGGATTTTTCCTTGTGAATGTGGGAGGATGCCTATGGAAGTGAAGCGGATACACGGACTTTGCTACAGCGCCACCGGCGTGACGGAAAAGGCGGTCCGTTTTCTGGCGGAGGCGCTGGAGAAGGAGCTGGGCTTGCCCCAGGCCGTCTTTCACGGCTTCCGGAAGCCCGAGGAGCGGGCGGCGGACTACGCCTTCGTCCCCGGCGATCTGGTAGTCGTGGGTTCGCCCACTTACGCGGGCCGGATGCCCAACAAAATCGCCCCGGATTTCCAGGCCCGGCTCCGGGGGAACGGAGCCCTGGCCGTGGCGGCGGTGACCTTTGGCAACCGCGCCTATGACAATTCCCTGGCGGAGCTGTGCGCCCTGCTGGAGAGGAACGGCTTCCGCATCTTAGCGGCGGGGGCCTTCCCGGGCCGGCATGCCTTTACCGACGTCCTGGGGGAGGGCCGCCCCGACTGGGACGACAGGCGGGCGATTCAGGACTTTGCCGGGCAGATTGCCGGGAAGCTCCGGAAGCTGGAGGCGGCGCCTCCGCCGCTGGAGGTGCCGGGAGACCCGGACGCCCCTTATTACATCCCCAAGGGCCTGGACGGGGAGCCGGTGAAGTTCCTGAAAGCCAAGCCCCGGACGGATCTGGGCAAATGCTGTAACTGCGGCGTCTGCGCCCGGACCTGCCCCATGGGGGCCATCGACCCAAAGAATGTGGCGGAGGTGCCGGGGACCTGCATCAAGTGCCAGTCCTGTGTGCGGAAATGCACCCATCACGCCAAGTACTTCGACGACCCGGCGTTCCTCTCCCATGTGGCCATGCTGGAGAAGAACTTCCGGGAGCCGAAGGAGATCGAGACTTTCCTGTAAACAAAATCAACCCGGGGACCGAAGTCCCCGGGCTTTTTCTATTCAAATAGCTTTTCCGGCAAGCGGATATCCTCCTGGGGCACCATTTCCCAGGAAAATTCCTCCAGCAGCCCCGCCGCCGGGCTGGGTTCGCCGGAAGGGTGGAAGCCCGCCAATCGCGCCAGCCGGCCCAGCAGCTCCTCGGCGGAAACCCGCCCCCGGAGGCTGTCCAGCCCCGCGTCGGCGTCCCGTTTCGAGAGCCGCCGCCCATCGGGGGCCAGAAGAAGGGGGAAGTGGAAGAACTCCGGCGGCGTCAGCCCCAGGAGCTGGTAGAGGTAGAGCTGCCGGGGCGTAGAGGACAGCAGGTCCGCGCCCCGGACCACCTCCGTCACCCCCATGGCGGCGTCGTCCACCACCACGGCAAGCTGATAGGCGAACATGCCGTCAGACCGCCGGAGCAGGAAATCTCCGCAGTCCCGCTCCAGGTTTTCCACGCATTCTCCCATGTGCCCATCTACAAAGGAAAACTCCTTGTCAGGCACGCGGAGCCGCAGGGCAGGGGAGCGGCGGACCGCCCGTTCCGCCCGCTGGGCGGGGGTCAGATGCCGGCAGGTCCCGGCGTAAACGGTCAGGCCGTCCTCCCGATGAGGGGCGCTGGCGGCGTGGAGCTCCGCCCGGGTGCAGAAGCAGGGATAGACCAGCCCCAGGGCCTCCAGCCGTTCCAAAACGGCCTGGTAGAGCGCCGTCCGGCGGCTTTGGAAATAGGGCCCGTCCGGCCCGCCGGTTTCCGGTCCCTCGTCCCAGTCCAGCCCCAGCCAGCGGAGGTCCTCCAGCATCTGCTCCGCGTACCGCTGCGGACAGCGGGCGGTGTCCAGGTCCTCGATCCGCAGGACGACCTTCCCGCCCTTCTGCCGGGCGCTGAGCCAGGCCAGCAGGCAGCAGAGGATGTTTCCCAGATGAATGCGCCCGCTGGGCGAGGGGGCGAAGCGTCCGACGGTCATGCCGGAACCTCCTTCCAACCGCGAAACAGGCCCGGACCCAAACGGTCCGGGCCTGCCGCTTATTCCATGGAAATGATATAGTAGTATACGGGCTGTCCGCCGGAGAGAACCATGACCTCCGCGCCGGGGCAGGCGTCCTCAAAGAGCTTTCCCGCCGCCTGCGCGTCCTCCTCCTTCACGTCCTCGCCGAAGTACAGCGAGACAAAAGACGCGCCCCGGTTTGCCGCGTCCGCCGCCAGCTTCTTCAGGAGGCTGTGGAGGGACGCGTCCGTTCCGAAGAGCTTGCCTTCTTCCAGGGCCAGGTAGTCCCCGGACTTGATATCAAAGCCGTCAAAGTCAGAATCCCTGGCGGCGTAGGTGATCTGAGCCGTAGTGACGCCGGAGAGGGCCTCTGTCATGGCCCCTGTCAGGGTTTCGGCGTCCGGGGCCTCAAAGTCCACGTTCATCATGGCGGTGATGCCCTGGGGCACGGTCTTGCTGGGGATGACCACCACGTTTTTCTCCGTCAGTGCCGCGCACTGCTGGGCGGCCATGATGATGTTTCCGTTGTTGGGCAGGACGAAGACCGTCTCGGCGGGAATTTGGTCCACTCCCTCCAGAATGCTCTCCGTGGAGGGATTCATGGTCTGCCCGCCGGATACCACGCCGTCCACGCCCAGGTCCTGGAACACGGCGGCCAGGCCGTCCCCGGCGCAGACGGAAAGGAAGCCGTACTTTTTCTCCGGCGGAGCCACCACGTGCCCGCTCTTGGAGCCTCCGGCGGCTTCCATGGCCGCCTCCTCCATCTCCAGGTCGTCCACGCTCTGGGCCTTCTTCCCGGCGGCGATGTCCTCGTACTGGGTCCGCATGTTCTCGATCTTTGCCAGCTCCAGGGTGCCGTATTTCTGGCCCTCCGTCAGGGCGCTGCCGGGGATGTTGGTATGGACGTGGACCTTGAACGCCTCGTCGTCCTCGCCGATGACCAGGCTGTCCCCGATGCTGTTGAGGTAGGCCCGGAAGGGCTCCAGGTCCACGTTGGGGTCGTGCTTGCGGACGATGAACACCGTGTCAAAGGCAAAGGTGATCTCCTCGGTGGAGAAGACCTCAAAGCCGGCCTTGGCCTTCTCGGGCTCCTCCCCGGCGGCCTCCGGCATGGGCTCGCCCCGGAGCTCTGCCAGCATGCCCTCCAGGATCAGCAGGTAGCCCTTGCCGCCGGCGTCCACCACCCCGGCCTTTTTCAGCACCGGGTTCATATCCGTGGTGGCGGCCAGGGCCTCGTAGCCCTCCTGAATGGCGGCCTCCAGCACCTTCTCAAAATCCGCCTCCCCGGCGGCGCGCTCCGCCGCCCGCTTGGCGGCCAGGCGGGACACGGTGAGGACGGTGCCCTCGGCGGGCTTCATGACAGCCTTGTAGGCGGAGGACACGCCCTCCTGCATGGCGGCGGCGAAGGCGGCGGCGTCGGCGGTCTCGCGGCCCTTCAGGCCCTTGGAGAGCCCGCGGAAGAGCAGGGAGAGGATGACGCCGGAGTTCCCCCGGGCCCCCCGGAGCAGGGCGGAGGCGGTGATGGACACGGCCTGGTCCAGGGCCGCGGGCTCGGACTTTTTCAGCTCCGCCACGGCGGCGGCGATGGTCATGGACATATTGGTGCCCGTGTCGCCGTCGGGGACGGGAAAGACGTTCAGGTCGTTGATGGCCTGCTTCTGGGCCGTGATGGCGGCGGCGCCGTGGAGGATCATCCGCTTGAAGAGCCCGCCGGTAATTTGTTCATTCATTCGATTTCTTCCTCCCTCACAGGGTCATGGAGTCCACGCAGACGTCCACGGCCCGGACCGTGACGCCGGTGTTTTTCTCCACTACGTAGCGGACCTCGTTCATGATGGACCGGCAGACCGCGGGGAGGTTGACGCCGTTTTCCACGATGATGTGGAGCTCGATGGAGATGGAATCGTCTTCGTGATACGAGATGCTGACGCCCTTGCTCATGGCCTCGCGGCGCAGCAGGTGGACCAGACCGTCGGTCATGGAGCGGAAGGCCATGCCCTTGACGCCGAAGCAGTTGGTGGCGGCCATGCCCGTGATGTTGGAGAACACGGCGCTCGAGACGGAGATCTCACCTTGTTCAGACTTGAATTGGATCATGAGAACGTCCTTTCTTTCCCGGTATTGTCAGGGGGCGGACCCGCCCCCGGCTGAACCAGCACTTGCCCAATATTATAAACGATTCCGCGCCAAAGCACAAGTGGTAAACGAGGAAAAACCTTCCTGGAGGCAAGGTTTCCGGTCCTCCGGCAGGGGAGAGGAAAAAAAATCCCGCATACTACCAGAATAGTATTGACAAGCTGGAACTATCGTGGTAGTATAGGACCGTAAACTACCGCGATAGTTTGACAAGGAGGTCCGCGATTATGAAGCTGTTCGACTCGGAATTGAAGGTCATGGACGTGCTCTGGCGCCTGGGGGACCGGACGGCCAAGGAGATTTCCTCCATCCTGGGGGAGGAGACCGGCTGGAACGTGAACACAACCTATACCGTCATCAAAAAATGCGTGGCCAAGGGGGCCGTCCGGCGGAGCGAGCCGAATTTCCTCTGCCACGCCCTGGTCACCAAGGAGGAAATCCAAAAGGCGGAGACGGAGGAGCTCATCGGCCGGCTTTTCGACGGCTCACCGGACCTGCTCTTTGCGTCCCTTCTCAGCAGCCAGACCTTTTCGCCGGAGCAGATTGGCCGTCTCCGGGAGATCGTCCGCGAAATGAAGTGAGGTGAGGCAGCTATGACCTTCCTGGAACGCTCCCTCTCCGGCGGGGTGTTCGTCCTGGCCATTGCGGCCTTCCGGCTCCTGGTCCTGCGCCGTCTGCCCAAGGGGACCTTTGTGGCCCTGTGGTGGCTGGCGGCGGCCCGGCTGCTGCTGCCCCTGGAGCTGGCCTCCCGGTTCAGCATCTACACGCTGCTGGAGGCCCTGGACCCCAAGGCGGTTCCCGCCGCTCCGGACGCTTTGCCTGCCCCGGTATTCCCTGCGGCCCCTCCGGTAATTGCGATTCCCGCTCAGCCAGCCGCCATGCCCGCCCCGGCTCCAGTACCCTTCCCGGTTTGGACGGCCCTGTGGCTCTCCGTGGGGCTGCTGCTGGCGGCGTGGTTCCTGATCCGCTATGTCCGCTGGCGGCGGCGTTTCCGGGAGTCCCTCCCGGTGGAGTGCCCCGGCCTGGACACCTGGTTCCAGCTCCGCCGCAGGGTGGAGGTCCGGGTCACGGACCAGATCGCAGCCCCGCTGACCTACGGGCTGGTCCGCCCGGTGGTCCTGCTGCCCAGGACCCTGGACCTCACCGATGAGGAGGCGCTGGCCTGCGTCCTGGCCCACGAGCGGGCCCATATCCGGCGGCTGGACGGACTTCTCAAGCTGGCGCTGACGGCGGCGCTGTGCCTCCACTGGTTCAACCCGGCGGCGTGGCTCCTGTACGTCCTGGGAAACCGGGATATGGAGCTCCGCTGCGACGAGGCGGCGGTACTGGCCCTGGGGGAGGACAGCCGGGAGCGCTACGCCCTGGCCCTCATCCGCCTGGCGGAAAACAAACATGTGCCTCTGTGCGGTTTCGCCCACCGGAACGGCATGGAAGAAAGGATTAAAGCGATTATGAGCGTCAAGAAAAAATCCCTGCTGGCCTGCTGCATCGCCCTGGCCCTGGTGCTGGGGATTACCACGGCTTTTGCAACCTCCGCCAAGCCGGCGGAGACGGACGGACCCTATAACGAAGACTTCACCGACCGGGATTTATACGCCCGGTTCTCGGCGGAGACCGCCGCCCTGTGGGAGGAGGACCTGGCCCCCTACGAGCCCTTCGGCCTCACCTGGACCTTTGACGACCCGGACCTGGACGGAAACGGCCTGACCATGACTTGGGAGGACCATGAGGTGCGGGGCATCTACGACGGGGAGAAGTCCTCTTGGATCACTGAGCACGCCGGAGACGGCACCTTCGGCCCCGACGCCGTGGAGCTCTATACCATCTATGAAAATGGCAGGCTCACCGGCCTCCGCCTGGCGACGGAGGAGGAGCAGAAGGCGTTTGACCGGGATCGGAGGCTGTCCGCCGAAAGTCTGAAGGTGGAGACCCTGGCGGACAGCGTCCGCTATGACAGCGGGCACATCTACTTTACCATCCCCGAGAGCGAAGAACCCTGGAGCATTTTCATCCGGGGACGCGTCCTGCTGGAGGACGGCTCCGGGCAGAGCGTCCGCTACCTGGAGAAGGAGAGCGAACAGGCGGAGTGGGTCCCGCAGATGACCTATTCCTTTGAGGTGGCGGACGCCGCCTATGAGGAGCTGACCATGGATGTGCGGTATGGAAACGCCGACTATTGCTATCCCCTGACCCCGCTTCTGCCGGAGAAAGCCCCCTTGCCCGTGGAACCCTTGCCGGAGGGTAAGGCGGATATTCCTGAAGGGGCGGAGATGATCTGGCCGGTAGAAAGCGGTCAAATCAACAATTCCTTTGGGGACCGGGCAAGGCCCGGCGGAGAAGGTGTTGTGACCCATACCGGCGTGGATATCGGCGGTATGGAGCAAGGAACCCCCGTATACGCCGCCGGAAAGGGGACGGTGAAGGAGGCCGGGTTCAACGCCCAGGACGGCAATTTTGTCCGCATCGACCACGGGAACGGACAGGAGACCTTCTATGCCCACTGCGCAGGCGTGCTGGTGAAGACTGGCGACACTGTGGAGCTGGGGCAGACCATCGCCTCTGTCGGCAGTACGGGCATGTCCACCGGACCGCACCTGCACTTTGAGGTTTTGGTGAACGGCGTGGCCCAGAACCCAGAAGCGATGCTGAAATCCGGCCAGAACACGCTAAAGGCGAAGCCGTAGCCTGAGAAAAAGCCCGAACCGGAAACCAAACCTGAGCCTGTCCCTGCCGCTGAACCGGAGAGTACAATGGATCCGGTAATCCTGAAAGCGGCGCTGGAGGGGCTGGTGGATGGGGATTATCCCCGCAACAGCTTGGGAGAGACTTACGGAAGTACCCTCAGTGAGAGCATTGTAGGCTATGAACCGGACCTGATTTCCGCTGTTTCGGAGGACGGAACAGAAGGGCTACATTGAGCCCCGCCGGCTATTGGGATCATACAACAGTGAGGAAGAGGCGATCGCCTGTTACAATTGGCGGAATGAGAATAAAGTCGGCTATGTCCTTGTTCCACTTTATAACTCCGAGCATGAGGAAATCGGGACCTTTATGCACAAAATTGGAAAAAGTCTCTATAGCGGGGTTATAACGCTGGAGGAATTTATGGAGGCCAAGGCCCAGGGCTGGCCCTGCAAGAATGGAAGTACCCCGATTAGGCCTTGTTTGAAAATTGGCGGAATGCCCAACGGTGAGAGATTTTTTCGCCAATCAAGGCAAATTTTCGCGGGCGGGCTGACGCCCGGCAAGAAAATTTAAGGAAGCACTGATTTAATCAACGCGTGCAGACTTGCGCCAGAAATTTTCGCTAGCAAGGAAGAAAATTGCAGGAATCCTGGCGGATTTCAAGATTTTCTGACGCAGATCAGCGGAAATTTATGGCGTAAAGATGTGCGCGGGGATTAAATCAGCGCTTCCTTAACGCAGAGTGTCGGAAAAAAATCCGTCGTTTTGGGCGTTTTGCCATTTTTCAAACAAGGCCTAAAGAGGAACCCATTTTCAAAAGCCTGGAGGAAGCCCAGGAAGCTGTGAAGAACGGCTGGCCCGACAATCAGTAACCGGCGGAGGCCCTCCCGGAGGGGACGGCCTCTTTTTATTTTCCGAAATAAAAAATAAACCTTGACTTTCATAAAATTTAGGTTTATATTTAATATTATGAAAGGAGGCTGCGTCTATGACCACCTTGCCCCCCTGGATGGCGGACCTGGACGAACAGGACCTGACCTTTGTGAAGCGCTTTCTCCTGGCCTCCGGCTCCTTGAAGGAGGTGGCGGCCCAGTACGGCGTCAGCTATCCCACGGTCCGCCTGCGCCTGGACCGCCTGATTCAAAAAATCCGCCTCAGCGACATGGCGGAAGCGGACCCTTACGTGGCCCTAGTGAAGCGGCTGGCGGTGGACGACAAGCTGGACTTCGACACCGCGAAGATTTTGATTGCCGCCTACCGGGAGGCCCAAAAGAAAATGGAGGTTGAATGATGGCTATTGCGTCTAGGTTTGTGATTGTTTTTCTGCTGTTCCTGCTGGTGCTTCTGATAGGCGGTGTCTTTCTTCAAATCTTCCTCTCCAAGCGGGAGAGCCGCTGGCCGGGGCTGGTTTTGCCGCTGCTGGTTTTTTTGCAGTCCCTGCTGCTGCCGCTGAACCTCAGGGACACCGGCAGCGTGTCCCTGAACGTCCTGACGGTGCTGGTGACTCTGCTGGCGGGGAACATCCCCACGCTGGTTCTCCTGGCCATCTATTGGGCGGTCCGGGAGAAGCGGCGGGTGCGGGACCAGCTGGACAAAATGAAGATCGACGAGCTGTAAAACGAAAGGGCCTCCCGGCGGGGAGGCCCTTTTGCCCGTCCCCGGCGGCGTTTCGGAGGGGGAAGGCGGCTTTTTCCCCAAAACCGCTGTCAGGCCAAGTCCTCCCGGCATAATCTGAGCATGTAAAAAATCGTTGGGAGGGCAAACCTTATGGCACAAGTGACCAATTTTTTTGTCGGCGCCAACAGCGGAGAGGGCTTCCGGAACCTGTTTTCGGAGATGGTGGATCTGGAGGATACATATGACTTCATGGTCCTGAAAGGCGGCCCCGGCGTAGGGAAGAATACCTTTATGCGGGAGATTGGCCGGACAATGGAGGAGGCGGGAACGCCGGTGGAGTATCTCTGGTGCTCCGGCGACCCGGACTCCCTGGACGGCGTGGTGCTTCCGGAGCTCCGCTGCGCCATAGCGGACGGCACATCACCCCACGTCATAGAGCCCCAATACCCCGCCGCCGTAGACCGCTATGTGGACCTGGGCCGCTTTTACGACCTCACCGCCGCCAAAGACTCCGCAGAGGAAGTCAAGGCCCGCACCCACGCCTACAAAGCCGCATACGTCCGGGCCTACCACAGTCTGAAAGCCGCCCGCCAGGTGGAGCTGGACGCCGTGACTTCCGTCTCAAAGTCCTTCGACGCCGAACGCCTGGACCGCCGGGTCAAGGGCATTATCGCCCGGGAAATCCGGGCCAGGGGGGACCAGCGGGGAAAGACTACCCGCCGCTTCCTGGGCAGCCTGACCCACAAGGGCTGCGTTTGGCGGTTTGACAGCGTAGACGTCCTGTGCCCCAAGGTCTACGAGTTTGCCGACACGTGGGAGCTGGCGGGCGGAGCCCTGGCCCGGCTCCACGCGGCGGCGGCGGAGAAGGGATGGGACACCATTGTCTGTCCCTCGCCGGAGGACCTGGACCGCATGGAGCACCTGCTGATTCCCGGCCTGGGGCTGGCCTTCATCACCTCCTGCCCGGGGATGGATTACGGCAGGAAGCCCTACCGCCGCGTCCGCCTGGACGCCTTGGCGGAGACGGAGGGGAGATCCCGCCTCCGCTTTCAGACCCGGATGACCGCGTTGCTCCGGGAGGAGGCGGTGGACGCACTGAAGGATGCCAAGCGGAACCACGACGCCCTGGAAGCGGTCTACAATCCCTATGTGGACTTCGACGGCGTTCGGGCCCAGGCGGCACTGGAGGCGGGCCGTCTGCTCAGCTACCTGAAATAACGCGAAAAAAGACGGCGGCGAAGTGCGAGCTTCGCCGCCGCTTTCAGTTGGTAAAGGACCGGACTTTCTTTCTGAGATCATGCTTTCTGCAATTTTACAACCATGGCTTAGGCCTTGTTTGAAAATTGGCGGAATGCTGGATTGGGGCAGATTTTTTTGCCAGGCAAGGCGATTGGACGCAGGAATCCTGACGGATTTCAAGTCCAATCAACGCAGTCCTGGCGGAAAAAGATGCCCCAAGACGGCGTTTTGCCATTTTTCAAACAAGGCCTAGTTCAAAAAGTCTTTCAGCTTCTTGCTTCTGGAGGGGTGCCGGAGCTTCCGCAGGGCCTTGGCCTCGATCTGCCGGATGCGCTCCCGGGTGACGTTGAACTCTTTTCCCACTTCCTCCAGCGTCCGGGTCCGCCCGTCCTCGATGCCGAAGCGGAGCTTCAGCACCTTTTCCTCCCGGGGGGTCAGAGTGGACAGCACGTCCATCAGCTGCTCCTTCAAAAGGGTAAACGACGCCGCCTCGCTGGGCTCTGACGCGCCCTCATCCGGGATGAAGTCTCCCAGGTGGGAGTCCTCCTCCTCGCCGATGGGGGTCTCCAGGGATACGGGCTCCTGAGCGATCTTCATAATCTCCCGCACCTTGTCCACGGGCATGTTCATCTCCGCCGCAATCTCGTTGGGGGAGGGGTCGTGGCCCAGCTCCTGGAGAAGCTGGCGGCTGACCCGGATGACCTTGTTGATGGTCTCCACCATGTGGACGGGGATGCGGATGGTCCGGGCCTGGTCGGCGATGGCCCGGGTGATGGCCTGCCGGATCCACCAGGTGGCGTAGGTGGAGAACTTATAGCCCTTGGTGTAGTCGAACTTCTCTACGGCCTTGATGAGGCCCAGATTGCCCTCCTGGATCAGGTCCAGGAACAGCATCCCGCGGCCTACATAGCGCTTGGCGATGGAGACCACCAGCCGGAGGTTGGCTTCCGCCAGCTTTTGCTTGGCGGTCTCGCCGGCCCGGTACTGCTTCCGCAGGGCGGCCTCCAGGGCGGGGTCGATCTCCTGGCCCTCCTCCCGCTGGCGGCGAAGCTCCGCCAGCTTTTCCTCCGCCTCATTCCCGGCGGACATGGCCTGGGCAAGGTTGACCTCCTCTTCGGGCGTCAGCAGGGCCACCTTGCCAATCTCCTTCAGGTACATGCGGACGGGATCGTCGATGGAAAAGCTGTTGACCAGGGTGTTGGGGTCCACCAGCTCTTCTTCCTCCATGCCGGCGATCTCCTCGGCGGCGGGGCCCTCCTCCGGGAGCTCGGGGAGCAGGTCCTCCTCGGCGCTGATGTCGATGTTCAGCGCCTCCAGGGAGTCGTAGAGCTGGTCCATCTGCTCGCCCTCGAGGTTCAGGTCGTCCACGGCCTCCATCAGCTCGGCGGACTCCACCTTGCCCTTTTTCTTGCTCTTGGCCAGCAGCTCCCGGAGCTTTTCGTTGTTGATGAGCCAGGAGGCGGCGGGGAGGGCGGCCACCTGCTTGTCATCCAGCCGGATGATGCCGGCCTTTTTGGCCTCCTCGTCGGTCATGACGCGGGGAGGGGCGGGCTCCGACGGGGTCTCCTCCGCCTCGGCGGCGGCTAAAATGGCGTCTGCCTGACGTTCCAGCTCCTGTGCATCGTGTTTATTTGACATTCCGTTTTTCTCCCTTTTTGTCTTTATGTTTTTCTGCCGCCGCCAACAGGGGGTCCGTCTCCGCTCCGGAGCGCTTTGCGGCTTCCGCCTGTATGACGCGTATGTAATCCGCCAGGGCCTGCCGTCCGTTCCGGACGGATTCCGGCCGCTGGCAGACGGCGGTGATATGGTTCATTTCCTCCGCCGTCAGCTCCGCCGCCAGAGGGGGCAGGGCGGCGGCCCGGCCCTCCCCCTTCGCCTGCCACAGCAGGGTGAAGACCCGGCCCAGCAGGGGAGAGGAGAAGTCCGCCTCTCCCAGGGGCGGCTCGGCGGGGAAGAGGCTGTCGTCCAGCAGCAGGAGCCGGAGCACGCCCTCCTCCGCCTTGGCGGAGCGCACATTTTCATAGCGCAGCGACCGTTCCCGGGGCTGGGACTGGACGGCGGGGTTCAGCTCCCTGCGGAGCTCCGCCCGGTTTTCCCTGGCGGTTTTCCGCTTCCAGGCCCGCTGGACCTCCAGCTTCATGGCGTCGGGGGTGATGCGGGCGGTCTCGGCGGCCCGGGCGGCGTAGATTTCCCGCTCCACCGCCCCGGGAAGCGTGGCCAGCAGCCCGCTGACCTCCTGGCTGTAGGCCACCCGCTGCTCGTCGTTGTCCAGGTCGTATTTCCCGGCGATCTGAGCCATGCGGAATTCCACGCCGTTCTCGCTGCCGCTGAGCAGCCGCTCAAAGGCGGCGGGGCCCTGGTTTTTGATGAAGTCGTCGGCGTCCTGCTTCACCAGCTCCCCGTCCCCGGTCCGCCGCCGGGGAAGCTGGAGGACCTTGACGGAAAACTCGGAGCCGTTCAGCAGCTGCAAGGCCCGCTCCGTGGCGGTCTTCCCGGCGTTGTCGTTGTCGTAGCAGAGGACCAGCTCCTTGGTGAACCGGGAGAGGAGCCGGATCTGCTCCGGCGTCAACGCCGTGCCCATGGAGGCCACCGCGTTGTCAAAGCCCGCCTGGTGAAGGGTAACGATGTCCAGGTTTCCCTCGCAGAGGATGATGTTGGGCCGCTTGGATTTCTTCGCCAGGTTCAGCCCGTAGAGCACCCGGCGCTTGCTGTACACGGGGGTTTCCGACGAGTTCATATACTTGGGCTCGGACTTGTCCAGCACCCGGCTGCCGAAGGCCACCACATCCCCCCGGGTGTCGATGACCGGGAGCATGAGCCGGTTCCGGAACTTGTCGTAAAACCCGCCCTTCTTGTTGTCCACGATAAGCCCGGCGGACAGAAGCTCCGACTTGCTGTAGCCCAGGTTTGTCATGGCGTTCAGCAGCACGTCCCAGGCGTCCGGAGAGGCCCCCATGCCGAAGGTTTTGGCGGTGCCCTTCCGGATCTGCCGCCGGTCCAGATATTCCTGAACGGCCCGGCCCTCCGGCTGGTGGAGCAGGCGGTAGTAAAACCGGGCGGCGTCCCGGTTCAGGTCCAAAAGCCGCTGGCGGCGGAAGCCGGCCTCCCGGTCGCCCTCCTCCTCCGGCACCTCCAGCCCCGCCCGCTTGGCGAGGAACCGCACCGCGTCGGGGAAGGGGAGGTTTTCCTCCTCCATAATGAAGTTGATGACGCCGCCTCCCCGCTTGCAGCCGAAGCAGTAGTAAATCTGCTTGTCCGGGGAGACGGAGAAGGAGCTGGTCTTCTCACTGTGGAAGGGGCAGAGGCCAAAGAGGTTGGAACCCTTCCGGGTGAGCTGGACATAGTTGCCCACCACGTCCACGATGTCGCTCCTGGCCGTCAGTTCATCCAAAAAGCTCTGGGGAAACGCCATGGCTCGTCCCCTCCTTTCGGTCAGTTTAGCCAAAATGTGCTCCGGTCATACCGAAAAAGTGAGAACGCCTGTGGAGGCGGATATTTCGGTCATGTTTTTATATACGCCGCGGCCTTGGATTTTCCTCTTTTTTTCTGATATTTTTTGAAAACTTTTCGGCGGGGCCTTTACAGGCCGGGGAGAAACGCTTAAAATAGGGAAGAAAATAGAAGTAAGGAGGACCGCCATGCCCATCGAATTATGGACGGCCCGGATGGAGCGCCCGCTGTCGGACCCGGAGCGGGAGGCCATCCTGCCCCTGCTGCCGCCGGACCGCCGGGAGCGCCTTTTGCGCGTTCAGGAGGTGGGGAAACAGCGGGAGCCCCTTTGCGCTTATCTGATCCTGTGCCTGGCCCTGCGTCAGAAATACGGGTGGAAAAGCATCCCCGAGGTGGCCCTGGGCCGCTTGGGCAAGCCCTATTTCCCGGAGCATCCGGAGGTGCATTTCAACATCAGCCACTCCAGCGGCGCGGTGCTGGTAGGGGTGTCGGACCAGGAGATCGGGGTGGATATCGAGCGCATCCGCCCGGTGGGCCAGCGGATGATGGTCCGGTTGGCCCATGTGAGCACGGAGGAGGCATTCTTCCAAAACTGGGTCCGCCGGGAGGCCCGGGCCAAGCGCAGCGGCAACGGCGTGGGCACCATCATGCGCTCCGAGTCCCCTCTCCAGCCGGGGGAGTACTATTATCCGCTGGACACCTTCCCCGGCTACGCCGCCGGGGTCGCCACCCGCAGCAAGGAGCTGCCGGGGAAGCTCCACCGCTATTCTCTGGACGATATGCTGTGAAAACCGAAGACCGGGCAGGGAATGGGTTCCCTGTCCGGTTTTTTTGCCCGGCCCCGCAACCGGCGGCCTCCGGTTTCCGACTATATAGGTGAAAGCGGCTTTCAAAGGAGGGACCTGCGTCATGGAGGATAAGGACATCATCGCCCTGTACTGGGCGCGCTCGGAGGAGGCCATCCGCCGGACGGCGGAGAAATACGGCGGGTACTGCGGACAAATCATCCGCCGGGTGCTGGGGGACGGCCGGGACGCGGAGGAGTGCCTCAGCGACACCTGGCTGGGGGCCTGGAACGCCATGCCGCCCCAAAGGCCCGCCCGCCTTCCGCCCTTCCTGGGCCGCATCGCCCGGAACACGGCCCTGGACCGCTGCGACTACAACGCCGCCCAATGCCGGAATAGCGGCTTCGAGGCGGTGCTGGAGGAGCTGGCGGACTGCGTGGGCGGAACGCCCCTGGAGGAGGATTTCGACCTCCGCCGCCTGGGGGAGGCCATCTCCGGCTTTTTAGACGGCGTGTCCCCGGCGGCCCGGCTGGTCTTCCTGCGGCGGTACTGGTACTGCGACGGCGTGGCGGAAATCGCCGCCGGGACGGGATTCAGCCAATCCAAGGTAAAATCCATGCTCCACCGGACCCGGAAGGGGCTCCGGGAGCATCTGCGGAAGGAGGGCTATGACCTGTGACAAGAGAGGAATTGTTCCGCGCCGTCGGGGAGGTCCGGGAGGACCAGATCGAGGCGGCGGAAGCGGTAAAAAAGCAAGTCCATCCCTGGCGGCGGTTCGGCGCGCTGGCGGCGTGCCTGGCGCTGGTGGTGACGGCAGTTGGCGTATCAGCGGCGGAGCTGGGGGAGGCGGACCTCTGGAACTGGAAGGCTATTGTCCGGAGCTTCAATCCAAGCGCCGAAGTAGACGAGGACCCTGATTCGTGGAAAGCGATCATCCAGCCGTTTAATCCCGGAGAGGCGGATTCCGGCGGCGGCGCGGCGGCGGGGGGCCTGGACGGCTCCGACTACTGGACGGATAACCCGAACCGCCCTGCCCATCCCGGCTACTCCACCGGCGTGGAAATCGGTCAGCTGAGCGGTCCCGGAGACGGCGATACGATGGCGGGAATGTCGTCATGTCTTGCCTGGATGTCCCCGGTGGAAATTTTCGCCCAGGATACGGCGATTTTCCGAGGGACCGTCCGGGAGCTGCACTACTTTTCCGTAAAGCCGGATTCTGGAAGCATGGAGCTGTATTACACCCGGGCCATTGTGGAGATTACGGACCCCATCCGGGGAGACCTGACGGCAGGGGAGACATACAGCCTTCTCTGGCTGGGGGCCAAGGGCTATATGTCCACCTCCATCTCCGGGGCCCTGGAGGACCTAGAGGTGGGCGGAGAGGCGGTCTTTATGCCTACCCGGACAAACCAGGATACCGCCTGGAGGGAAGGGGACAGCTGCTTCTGCTACGCGGACCTTGCGGACTTCTACCTGGGCGAAGGGCAGCGCTTTGTCTTCGCCGATACGGCGGACGGCCTGTCCTTTGACCGGGGTACCTATGCGGGTATTGCGGAAGCGGAGACCCTGGACGAGATTGCGGCGTATATCCGGGAACAAATCGGGGAAGGGGATACCACTTGTCGGGTCATCATTGGCGAAGAGAAAGAGCCGGAGTCCGGCGGGTATGTCTTTGTGGAGGGAACAGAGCGGACCCAGCCCGCTGCGGAGCCAGCCGTACCGCAGACGGAGCCCTCGGAAGGCCCCGCAGAAACGGCGAACGCCGGGCCCACCGCCTCCGGTCCCGCCGGAGCGAGGGAGATGCCCGGAGGCGCCTTGGCCAGCGATGAAAAACCGGGTATCAGCCCGTAAAAAAGCTCTCCGCAGGAGTTTCGCCGCCCGCAGGCGGCGAAAGAAAATTCAATCCGTTTTTGCCGGCGACATGCGCACCGGCAAAAACACTTCTCAGTTCTGAAGTGTGCGAAGCGGCCCCGTCTGCCAAAGGAAGACGGGGCCGCTGAGTGCAAGGAAGAGCTGTCAACCCGGAGGCCAGGTCATGTCCCGTCCGGAGAGGACATGGAAGTGCAGATGGAAGACGCTCTGGCCCGCCTGCTCGCCGATGTTGGATACGACCCGGTAGCTCTCCAGCCCCAGCTCCTTCGACAATTTGGCGATGACCTCAAAAATGTGAGCCACCACGCCGCTGTTGTCCGCCGTTACCTCAGAGACGGACCCGATGTGGGCCTTGGGAATCACCAGGAAGTGGGTGGGGGCCTGCGGGGCGATGTCGTGGAAGGCAAAGCAGACGTCGTCCTCATAGACCTTGCTGCTGGGAATTTCCCCGGCGATGATCTTGCAGAATAAGCAGTCAGACATAGAAGAACCTCCTTTGTACATATGAAGTCAAATGAATTGGTTCTGTTCCGGGCTGTAGCGGTAATCCAGCGCCGCCAGCGTCTCCTGGACAGCCGCCTCGTCCGCATCCAGGGCCGCGCAGAGCTCGGCAAGGCTGGAATATTCGTCCCTGAGCTTTGTATTGAGATAGCTCAGGAGGATGACAGGGTCCTTTGGAAGCATCGCGCTCACTGCTCCGGCACCACGGCGAAGAAGCGCAGGTCCTCGCCGCCCTCGGGGCTGTCGTTGATCAGGCTGTGGGCATGGCCCTTGGGGCAGTAGTGGCAGCTCCCGGCCTCCAGGGGCTCGCAGCCGTCGTCGTAAAGAATCTTTCCTTTACCGGAAAGAATATAGATGATCTCACTGCTGGCCTCGTGGGTGTGCATCCCGATGGAGGCGCCGGGGATCAGCCGCCCCCGCATGATTTTGTTCTGCGGGTCGGTGTACATTCTGGCGCGTACTTCCTTTTCGCCGCCCCGCATGTGGGGGATCACAGTGGGTTCCATCTTGTCGAATTCGATCAGCATGGAATGGTTCTCCTTTTTTATCTTATGATGTTATGGATGCGCCTGCATGGCATGGGTAAACCAGTTGAAAATATGGCTTCGTAAAATGGGGGAGCGTTCGTATTCCCCGTGAAAGCCCGGAAGCGCCTGAACCTCCCGGTACCATCGGGCCATTTCCTCCGGCGGTTCCGCCTGGAAAGCGTTTTTCCGGGCGGCGGATTTCTGCCACCGCCGCAGGGCCTCCCAGCGGTCCGGGTCAGACTGTTCCAGGGCCTCCAGCTGTGACAGTATCCGCTCCGCCAGCTGCTCCAGGGCGTCGTCGATAAACGCCGTGCCGTCCTGCTGGTAGAGGATGTCCTCGTAGTGTTCTATGCTCCACAGGCCGCGCCGCCAGGGGTCGCCGGTGGTCCAGGCGTACCAGTCCGGGTTGCAGCCCCGGCGGGCCGAGGCCCAGATAGCCCCGCCAGCCCGCCTGATACCGTTCAAAGCTCCGGCCAATCAGCAGGTAGTCGTACAGCCGCCCCTCATTCTGCCGAACGAAGCCGTAGATATTCTGCCATTCATAGGTGAAGGGAAAATCCGGGAAGCGCTCCTCCATCATGCGGAGGAGCTTTTTCTTCACCGGCTTGCTGCGGTAATCCGCCACGGCCCCTCAGCTCAGCTTCCCGGCCACGAAGTCGTCCACCATGGCCAGGGCGTCGTCCAGCTTCAACACGTCCGTGCCGCCGCCCATGGCGCTGTCCGGCTTTCCGCCGCCCTTGCCGCCGCAGACGGGGGCGATGGCTTTGATGATGTCCCCGGCCTTGATGCCCCGGGCCACGGCGTCCTTTCCGCAGACCGCCTGGAACGTGATCTTACCATCATTGACAGAGGCCATAACGCCCACCACGCCGGGCTCCTTGTCCCGGAGGAAGTCGCCCATCTTCCGCATCGCATTCGCGTCCAAGCCGTTCCGCTGGGCGGTCAGTACCTTCAGCCCGCCCACGTCCTTGGCGCTCATGAGGAAGTTCCGGGCCTCGCCCAGGGAAGCCTCGGCCTTGAATTTATCCAGGGCCTGGCGCAGCTCCTTCATCTCCGCCGCCTGCTGCTCGATGCGGCTTTCCAGGTCGCCGGGAGTGGTCTTCAGCAGCTGGGCGGCGTGGAACAGCATCTGCTGGTTCCGGTTCACCGTCTCCAGGGTCAGCCTGCCCACGGTGGCTTCGATGCGCCGCACGCCGGAGGCCACGGACCCCTCGGACTTGATGCGGAAGGGTCCGGCCTTGGCGGTGTTGTCCAGGTGGGTGCCGCCGCAGAACTCCATGGAGAAATCGCCCATTTCCACGACCCTCACCACGTCGCCGTACTTCTCGCCGAACATGGCCACCGCGCCCTTGCGCTTGGCCTCCTCAATGGGCAGGACCTCCGTGACAACGGGCAGGCCCTCCAGAATCGCGTCGTTCACCAGCCGGTCGATCTCGCTGAACTGCTCCGGGGTGATGGCCTCGAAGTGGGTGAAGTCGAAGCGGATGCGGTCCGGCTCCACCAGGGAGCCCGCCTGGTGCACGTGGTCCCCCAGGACCTTTTTCAGCGCCGCGTCCAGCAGGTGGGTGGCGCTGTGGGCCCGGCGGATGGCCTTGCGGCGCTCCACGTCAATGGAGGTGCTGACGGCGTCTCCCACCATCAAACGGCCCTCCAGCAGGCGGCCGGTGTGGAGGAACTTGCCGCCCTTGTTCTTCTGCACATCCGTGACTTGGAAGGCGGCCTCAGCCCGCTCCACCGGCGCGTTGGGCCCGGCCAGGAGGACGCCGTGGTCGGCGGCCTGACCGCCCATTTCGGCGTAGAAGGTGGTACGGTCCAGCACAATGGCGGCCTCGGCTCCGGCGACGATCTCGTCCCGGAACTCGCCCTCCACGATGATGGCCAGCACGGTGGCCGCAGTCTCGTTCTGCTCATAGCCCACGAACTCCGTGGCGGGCACGTCGCTGCCGAACTCGATGCCGGCCCAGCCCAGGTCGCCCAAGGCCTCCCGGGCCTTTCTCGCCCGGACCCGCTGTTCCTCCATCAGCGCCTCGAAGCCGGGGCGGTCCACGGTCATACCCTCTTCCTCCACCATCTCGATGGTCAGGTCAATGGGGAAGCCGAAGGTGTCATAGAGCTTGAAGGCGTCCGCGCCGGAGAACACAGTCTCTCCCCGCTCCTTGTGGGCGGCAAGGAGGTCGTTGTATATGCGCAGGCCGCCGTCGATGGTCTTGGCGAAATTCTCCTCCTCCACCCGGATGACCTTGGTGATATAGCCCTGCTTCTCCCGGAGGTCGGGATAGGCGGACTCGTTTTCATGGACCACCGTGTCCACCACCTCGTGCAGGAAGGGCTTTTCTACGCCCAGGAGCCGCCCGTGCCGGGCCGCCCGGCGGAGGAGGCGGCGGAGGACATAGCCCCGTCCCTCGTTGGAGGGCAGCACGCCGTCGCAGATCATCATGACGGAGGAGCGGATGTGGTCCGTGATGACCCGGAGGCTCACGTCGGTTTTGTGGCTTTCGCCATAGTGAGCATGGGTGATTTCGCTGACTTTATTGGTGATGTTCATGACCGTGTCCACGTCGAAGAGAGAGCCCACGTTCTGGCACACGCAGGCCAGGCGCTCCAGGCCCATGCCCGTGTCGATGTTTTTGTTTGTCATCTCTTCGTAGTGGCCTTCGCCGTCGTTGACAAACTGGGAGAAGACGTTGTTCCAGACCTCGATATAGCGGTCGCAGTCACAGCCCACGGTGCAGCCGGGCTTGCCGCAGCCGTGCTCCTCGCCCCGGTCGTAGTAGACCTCGGAGCAGGGGCCGCAGGGGCCCGCGCCGTGCTCCCAGAAGTTGTCCTCCTTGCCGAAGCGGAAGATGCGCTCCGCGGGAATGCCGATGTCCTTGTTCCAGATCTCGAAGGCCTCGTCATCGTCCAGGTAAATGGAAGGATAAAGGCGGTCCTCCTCCAGTCCCACCACCTTGGTCAGAAACTCCCAGCAGTAGGGGATGGCGTCCTTTTTAAAGTAGTCGCCGAAGGAGAAGTTGCCCAGCATCTCGAAGTAGGTGCCATGGCGGTCGGTTTTGCCGATGTTCTCAATGTCGCCGGTGCGGATGCACTTCTGGCAGGTGCAGACCC
>ERZ779626.548-NODE-548-length-21737-cov-14.784891_pt1 | contig 21737 bp, 22 predicted proteins | sample MGYA00514209_ERZ779626 | MGnify/ENA primary metagenome ERZ779626 (study PRJEB29562, sample SAMEA4376713) | mouse gut metagenome | isolation source: Cecum | study: EMG produced TPA metagenomics assembly of the A DSS colitis mouse model was used to assess the...
TGCCCGCCGCCGTCCGGCTGGATAAGGTAGTCACCGGGACCTACAATTTCCCCGGCACCTATAAGATCGTCTATAAAGTGAACAGCACCGGCGACTACCGCACCCTGGCCGACAGCCTCAGCACCAGCCGGAATTACACCCTGGCTGCCAGTCCCGCCGCCCTGGGCCTTGCGGCCAATGAGCGGGTGACAGAGGTCATGTTTGTGTTTGGGCAGGTCCCCGGAGGGTTTAGTCAGGTGGAGGCTCCCATGCTCCATTGCATCACCCTTCCCGGTCTGGTCCCCGGCTCCAGTTTTGTCAACGTCGCCGACGTGGGCGGGACCTACAACGGTGTGTGGGTCCAGGGCGTGACCCGCTGGGTGACGACCGTATACGGCAAGCCCACTCCGTTACCCCGTACCGGCTATTAAATCCCACCGTGAGACGCCAATCACTCCCATAATAAAATCTCACGCTGAGACACAAATCAGGAGGTATCCGTGAAGCAGCAGAATAACAGCGGACCCCTCCCGTGGCTCCTGCTGGCCGTCCCCGTCCTCTGGGTGGGGGCGGCCCTGGCCAGCGGCTACCGGGAGGACATGACTATTTTCGACCTGATGGGGCGTTTCAGTATCATACTGGAACGCCCCTTTGACATCCGATGGACGCCCTACACCCTGAAATTCATGGTGGTGGCCCTGGTACTGTACGCCTTCGCCGTCACCCTCTACTTTTCCAGCAGGCAGAACAAGCGGCCCGGCGAGGAACACGGCTCCGCCCATTGGGGGAATGTCCACACTCTGAACCTCAAGTACCGGGACAAGGACCCCCACAACAATGTCATTCTGACCCAAAATCTCCGCATGAGCCTGAACGGGCGGAAACACCTGCGCAACCTTCTGCAAATCGTGGTGGGCGGCTCCGGCTCAGGTAAGACCCGGTATGTGGTCAAGCCCAATTTGTATGAGGCCAATGCCTCCTACATAGCGACTGACCCCAAGGGGGAGCTGGCCCGATCCGCCGTCCCTCTGCTGCTGCAAGAGGGCTACACCATCCGCATTATCGACTTGGTGGACCCGGAACACTCAGACTGCTACAATCCCTTCCACTACATCCGCAGCGACGCCGATGTGCTGAAGCTGATCGCCAACTTCATCCGCAACACCACCCCCAAAAACGTCCATTCCAATGATCCGTTTTGGGAGAAAAGCGAAATTGCGTTGGACTCCGCCCTTATGCTCTATCTTCTCCATGAGGCTCCGCCCGAGGAACAGACCATGGAAATGATGTTGACCATGCTGGAGTACGGGGCGGCCAAGGAGGGGGACGGGGACTATCAGTCCCCATTGGACCTTCTCTTTGAGGCTCTGGAGGAAGAAAATCCAAATCACATCGCTCTGCGCCAGTACAAGGTGTTCAAGCAGGCTCCCAGCGAGACGGCTATGAGCATCCTCATTACCGCCTCTGTCCGTCTGGCCCCGTTCACGTTGCCGGAGGTCCAGCGGATCACCAGCCGGGACACGATGGAGCTGGAGAAGCTGGGGGAACGGAAACAGGCGGTTTTCTGCATTATCCCGGACAGCAACGACGCCTCGTTGAATTTCCTCGTTGGAATGCTGTATACACAGGCGTTCCAGGAGCTGTACTATCAGGCGGACAAGGTACACGGCGGCAGTCTCCCCGTTCCGGTACGGCTCATGTTCGACGAGTTCGCCAATGTCGCCCTCCCGGACGGCTATGCCCGGCTCCAGGCCACCATGCGTTCTCGGAACATTATGGCGACCATCATCCTGCAAAACATTTCCCAGCTGAAAGCCCTTTTCAAAGACGATTGGGAGGGGATCATCGGCAACGCTGACAGCTTCATCTACCTCGGGGGGAACGAGCAGAGCACTCATAAATTTGTCTCCGAGCTGCTGGGGAAGGAAACGATCCAGACCCAAACCCACAGCCAGAGCAAGGGACGCAACGGCTCATTCAGTCAGAATTTTCAATCGGCCGGCCGGGAATTGCTCACCCCCGATGAAGTGCGTATGCTGGACAACCGCCTCGCCCTGGTCCTGATCCGGGGGGAGGCCCCGGTCATCGACGCCAAGTACGACTTGACCCGTCACCCCAATATCAAGCGGACTGCGGACGGCGGGGCCGCCCCCTACACCCACAACGCCCGCTGCCTCTATGACGTGGGTGATCTGGATTTTACGTTTACATCCCTGGATGAAATCGAAATTATTGAGAATATGGAGGAATCTTTATGAACAAACACACCAACATTCCCGCACCCCGCAACACCCTCACCCGCCAGCAGCGCCGCCGCAGCCGCCGTGCCCGCTGTCTCTACACCGCCGCCGTCCTGGTCCTGTCTCTGTGCGCTGTGCTGACCGTCCCCGCCTTTGCAGCCGGGGGCTCCGACCCCCTGGCTATCGTCAACAACCTGAGCGAGTTTATCTTTTCCATCATCAAGGCCCTGGGTATCATTATCCTGGGCTGGGGCATCGTCCAGGTGGGCATGAGCTTTCAGTCCCACGACGCCAGCCAGCGCACCCAGGGCTTTCTCTGTCTGTTCGGCGGCTTGATGATCGCTTTCGCGAAAGAAATTCTGTCCACCATTGGCGTGGTATAACTGACATGAAATCAGGAATGGCGTCTCATCGTGAGACGCCATTCCCCGTTATGGAGGTGATTTTTCATTAGCGACAACTGGATCGTAAATATTCTGGAAACTGCCCTGGCCGACTGGAACGGGAAACTGACGGAGATATGGACGCTGTTGACCCAGACCCCGCAGAATTTCAAGGGCGGCGACGTCTGGACTGTCATCATAGGCATCCACAACGCCCTGGTAGGGGTGGGCTACGGCCTGCTGGTCCTGTTCTTTGCTATGGGTATCTTCCAGAGCGCCGCCAGCTTTCGGGACTTCCAGCGCCCGGAATTTGCCCTGCGGCACTTTATCCGCTTCATTCTGGCAAAGCTGGCCGTAGGGAGCTGCATGGAGATTATGACGGCTATTTTCAGCGTGTGCGGCGGGATCATCGCCACCGTCATGTCCGGTATGGGCGGCTCTGTCTCCACGGCGGCCACCCTGCCCAGCGAGATCGTGACGGCCATAGAGGGCCTGGGCCTGTTGGAGAGCATCCCCCTCTGGCTTGTCTCCCTGCTTGGCTCCCTGTTTATCACCGTCATGTCCTTTATTCTGCTGCTGACGGTATACGGACGCTTTTTCCGCCTCTACATGTTTACCGCCCTGGCTCCGCTGCCCTTGGCAGCCTTCGCCGGGGAGGGTACTGCCGCCAGCGGCAAGGCGTTTCTGAAAAGCTATATCGGCGTGTGCATGGAGGGGGCCGTCATCGTCCTGGCCTGCCTGATTTACTCCGCTTTTCTGTCCAGCAGTACCCCAGCGGCGGACGCCAGCTTACCCGCCGTCACGATGGCCTGGCAGTATATCGGCCAGCTGATTTTCAATATGCTGATCCTCACCGGCCTTGTCAGAGGGGCGGATCGCATTGTAAAGGAGATGTTGGGACTATAGGAAAGTACAATGTCATTTACGCTGATCCGCCCTGGAAATACGGCAACTGGTGTTCTGCGGAGCGCCACTATCCCACTATGTCCACTGAGAAAATCAAGGCTCTGCCTGTCTCTGAGCTGGCCGCAGACGACTGCGCCCTGTTCCTCTGGATCACTATGCCTATGCTCTGTGAAGCGTGGGGTGTCATGGGATCCTGGGGCTTTTCCTTCAAAACCGCAGCTTTTGTCTGGATCAAGCTGAACCGGAGAGCTGACACAGTATTTTGGGGACCAGGAAACTGGACGAGAGCCAACGCGGAACTGTGCCTGTTGGCGACCAGAGGCCACCCCCAGCGGCACGAAAGAAATGTCCATCAGGTGATTCTTTCCCGCATTGAGGAACACAGCAAAAAACCGGAGGAGGCCCGCCGCCGCATTGAGGCCCTGATAGGAAACGTGCCCCGTGTGGAGTTGTTTGCCCGCCGTCCCGCCCCTGGCTGGGACGTATGGGGAAATGAAGTGGACAGCACCATTGACTGGATATGAGCAACTATTTTGAACGAGGTGATATGTTATCGAAAACATCGAAATCAAAATTCCTAAAGAGGTACGCCAGCACAAGGAAAGCATTTTTTTCGGCCTGTCCACCCGGCAATTCTTCTGTGCCGTGATTGCCGTGGGGATCGCCGTTGCCGTCTATCTGCTGCTGGGCCCGGCCATTGGCAAGGAAAACGCCAGCTGGCTGTGCGTCCTGGCCGCAGCACCTATGGCCGTAGCGGGCTTCTTCAGCTACAACGGCCTGACCCTGGAGCAGTTTGCCTGGGCCTTCATCAAGTCGGAGTTTCTATGCGCTGGAGGCCGGCGCTTTGTCTCCGAGAATTTCTACTACAACATGCTGGGCCGAAAGGAGGGGGACGAATTTGATTAAAGCCCTGATCGCCGCCAACAAGAGCGAGCGGGACAAATTCAAGATACCCCGCAGCGTCCAGCAGTCCATCCCCATCAAGTGCATCTATGAGGACGGCACCTGGCTGGTGGGCCGCAAGCACAGCCGCACATGGCGGTTTACCGATGTGAACTACGCAGCGGCATCCGAGGAGGACCGCCGGGGGATCTTCCTGTCCTACGGCGGCGTGCTCAACAGCCTGCCCACGGATGCCGCCGCCAAGATCACCATTATCAACCGCCGCCTCAACCCCGTGGACTTTGAACGCACCATCTTAATGAAAGAGCGGGGCAACGGCCTGGACAAGTATCGCCGGGAATCCAACCAGATTCTTACCCAGCGGGCGGCTGAGAGCAACAATCTGGTCCAGGAGAAGTACATCACCCTGTCCATCCCACAGCGGAATATTGACGAGACACGGGCCTACTTCCGCAGGGTGGACGCTAATCTGTCCAAGAGCTTCGGGCGGCTGGACAGCGGGGCACGGCCTGTCTCCAACCATGACCGGCTCCGTATCCTCCATGATTTTTTCCGTCCCGGCGAGGAACAGTATTTTACCTTCGACCAGACCGCCGCCATCCGCCGTGGCCTGGACTTCCGGGACCTGATCTGCCCGGACGGTATGAGGTTTCGGGCCGGTTACTTTGAAATGGGGGACAAGGTGGGCCGGGTGTTGTTCCTCAAGGATTTTGCCAGCTACATCAAGGACAGCATGATCGCCGACCTGTCCGACTTCTCCCGCAACCTCATGCTGTCCATCGACATTCTGCCTATCCCCACCGACGAGGCCGTAAAGGAGATTCAAGGCCGTATCCTGGGCATTGAGACGGACATTACCCGTTGGCAGCAGCGGCAGAACGACAAGAACAACTTTACCGCCACCGTCCCCTACGAGCTGGAGCAGCTTCGGGGGGAGGCCAAGGAATTTCTGTCCGATCTGACAGAACGGGACCAGCGGATGATGTTTGCCGTGGTGACGCTGGTGCATATCGCGGACAGAGTGGAGCAGCTGGACGCTGATACAGAGGCACTTTTGACCATTGGCCGGGAACACCTCTGCCAGTTTTCCACTCTGCGCTACCAGCAGGAGGATGGACTAAATACGGTCCTGCCTTACGGTCTGCGCCGGGTAAAGGCTCTGCGGACGCTGACCACCGAGAGCACCGCCGTTCTTATGCCCTTCCGGGTCCAGGAGATTCAGGACCCCGGTGGCCTGCCCTACGGGATCAACGCCATCTCCAAAAACCTGTTGATCTGTGACCGAAAACGGCTCATTTCTCCCCATGCTTTTTACTTGGGCGTGTCCGGCTCCGGTAAGTCTATGGCAATGAAGTCCACCATTGAGAACGTGGCCCTCGCCACCAATGACGACATCATTATCATTGACGCGGAACGGGAGTACGGCCCCCTGGCCCGCGCCCTGGGCGGGGAGGTCATTGAAATCTCCCCCAATAGCAAGCACCACATCAACCCCCTGGAGATAACCGAGGACTACGGAGACGGGGACGATCCCGTTGCCATGAAGTCGGAGATCATCACCAGCATTTTGGAGCAGCAGATGGGCGTGGGGCGGCTGACTGGCGGTCACAAGTCCATCATTGACCGCTGTACCTCCAACGTCTACCAGAATTATTTCAGCAGCCGGGGCAAGGCCCCCATGCCCCTGTTGACCGATTGGAGGAATGAGGTCATGCGGCAGGTGGACCCGGAGGCCCGGGAAATCGCCCTGGTTGCCGAACTCATTACCGAGGGCAGCTTGAACGTGTTCGCCCACCCCGGCAACGTGAACATGGATAACCGGATCGTGGTCCTGGACCTCTATGAGATGGGGGAGCAGCTTCGCCCCACCGCCCTGGTGGTCACACTGGAGGCCATTCAGAACCGCGTCATGGAGAACCGCAAACGGGGCAAGTACACCTGGGTATTCCTGGACGAGTGCTATCTGTACTTCAAATATCACTATTCCGGGGAATTTCTCTACCGGGCGTGGAAACGCTTTCGGAAGTACGCCGCCCCTATGACCGCCGCCACACAGAATATCGAAGAGTGCTTGAAATCCGAGACGGCCCGGCTCATGCTGGCCAACTCGGAATTTTTACTGCTGTTCAATCAGGCGGCCACCGACCGGGCGGAGCTGGCAAAGCTGCTGCATATCTCCGATACGCAGATGGGCTACATCACCAACGCCGAGGCGGGCCACGGCCTGCTGCGGATCGGCGGCTCCCTGGTGCCTTTCGCCAACGTCATTCCCAGGGATACGGAGCTGTATAAGCTCATGTCAACGACCCCTGGGGAATGAAATCCCACCGTGAGACATGAATCGGAGGACATATGCTTATCTTTAATCCGCCTTACTAAAGTTTTTTAAATTATATCGGATCAACTGGAATAAAATCCAGCCTATTTCGTGGGTCAAGTTGACGAAGTAGATATGATTTGATAGAATATTAATACATAAATGTGAGGTGAGAAAAATTAGCAAGAGGAATAATCCTATCAGGCAACATTATGTACCGCAGGTATATCTAAAGCATTTCTGTAATTCCGTTAAAGCTATAGCAGTAATTGATAAACACAATCAAAAGGTATTTTCTACGGGAATCCGTGCTGTAGGTGCAGAAAATGATTTTTATACATTGGAGAAAATGAATGACCCATATTATTGGGAACACGTTTATGCTGATGGAATGGAACCATTACTAGGCCAACTACTTGAGAGAGTCATCGCTCAATCTAATCTTTTAGTCCGTAATGGTACAGTTATCATAAGCGATGTGGAGAAAGTAAAATTTGCAATTATTATGGTTATGCAATTACTCAGAGGAAAACAAAGTCGTGAATATGAGCGCAAACTATATCAGAAGCGTTTACCTGGTGTCCTTAAAAAAGCGCAAAAAGTGTTTGGTCCTTTAAGTGATGAACAGGATGCATTATTAGAAGCATTTGCAAAAGATGACTATTATTTTAAACGGACATCTATGGATGTATCGTTAGATTCGACTCGGATTGAACGATATGCTGAGATAATTTGTAATCTTGATTTTGTCTTTTACAGAATACAAGGTGATGTAGAATTTATAACCAGCGATAATCCGGTCATGTTGATTAATTGCATAACAAACAATGCTCGCCCATTTGCTAATGGGCTTCTGCAAAAAACAACAGTTATCTGCTACCCAATTTCGCCAAAGTTGCTACTCTGTGCCATGCACCCAGAAATGACCCTTGGCATTTTTCATGGTCAGGATTGTTGCCTAATTGATCTTGATGCTAACACAGAAGTCCGATTTATTTCTACAGTAAATCGAAACCAGATTGAGCAATGTTCTAAACACGCATTTGCACGATCAGAAAATATATTGAGACAATACATAAAAGGGCAAAAATAACGAGATTTAGAACTAATTATTTCATAGAGCGCACTCTACAGCAGGGTGCGCTCTATATTTTTGGGAGGCGAGACTATAGCTAAAATCAAGGAACGCGGCAACAGCGACAAGATCAAAAACCAAGGCAAACGCAAGAACAGCAAGCTGGCCCAGCAGAGGTCCTGCCGTGTCATGACGGCAAAACTGAAAAAGGAGTTGGTCCAGCAGAAGCGGGGCGGCAGCTCCGTCCCTGAACAGCCCCGTGACAGCAGCGCCACCACCGAGGCGGTCGATCAGGCGGAACAGACCACCGAGGCCGCTGTCTATGAGAGCGGCCATCAGGTAAAGCGTGGTATTTCCAGGGCTGTCACCAAAGTGAAAAATGAGCGGCAAAAAATAAAGGAGCGGCGGAATCAGCCCAAGGGACCGGATACCCAGGCCCCAGGGATACCGGAGCAACACCCTCCGGCTACACCGGAGGCGGGCCCGGTATCCTCTAGGCCGTTACCACCCTCTACTGCGCCTGGACCTGCACTCCAGCACACACCGGCGACACCGGACAGCTTACCAGTGCCCAGGGTACGGCCAGACAGCCACCAGCACAGACAGACCGGGCCAAGTGTGCGTTCAGGGGATATGCTGACACATCCCACCGAGGAGCGGGCGGCTACCGTTCCATTCACACCCAAGGTACGGCCAGCAGATACACCAATCAGGCAGACTGGGCCAAGGATACACAGCCCTGCGGCCAAGGGGCAAGTTGCGGAGCCTCCAGCAGCTCCGCCCATTCCATCTCCGGGGGATCGTATGCTGCAACAGGCCGTGGACAAACGGCGGGAGCAGGTCAGACACCCGGAGCGGTCATGCACCCCGCCAGCCAACAGCGGGCAGTCCGTTTCTACTCACTACAACAAACAGCCCCCTCCCGCCAGAACTTCCGCAGCTCCAAAAGAGAACCTCTCTCCCCAAAATCAATCTATCAATCCATCCATCAAGGAGCGCCCCCGGCGCTCCGCTGTTCTGAAGGAGAAACCCCACGGTGGAGGATTTACCCCCAGGACCCGGCCAAAGGCTGAACAGGGCCTAAAAAACGTAGCACCCCCTAAAAATGGAAAGAAAGCAGCCGCCAATCTGATTACAAACAAGGCCCGACAAAAGGCCCAGAGGGAGGCCCAGCGGAACATATTGCAGCGGACAAAGCAGACGGCCAAAACCGCTGCTGGTCTGTCCAGGAAAGCGGCCATTGCCACCGCAAAGGTGGTCAAGGCCCTGATCGGTGCCCTATCCGCCCTTATGGGCGGTGTCGTCCTGGTGGCAGCCCTTTGCGTCATTTTCCTGGTGGCCGCTGTGATTGTTTCGCCTTTCGGCATCCTGTTTGCTAACGAACCCTCTCCCGGCGCTGTGCCGCTGAACGTTGCTGTATCTCAGATCAACATGGAGCTGACGGACAAACTGACTCTCTTACAAGCGGGGACCTATGACAGCATTGACATCCAGGGCACCGGCCCGGATTGGAGGGAGGTCACAGCGGTATTCGCCTGCAAGACTGCTATGGGAACGGATGGCCTGAACGTGGCCGCCCTCACCCCAGACCGTGTAGATCGGCTGAAAGCTGTCTTTTGGGATATGTGTACAATCACTTCCAGCCCGGAAACCATCAATCATCCGGCGGTTGGTAGCACAGCGGCATGGAGTGAACAGGTCTTGCATATCACTGTCACCGCCAAAACTGCGGACGATATGCGGACCGCCTATCTGTTCAGCAACGAGCAGAACAGCACCTTGACGGAACTGCTGGCCGAGTTAGGCGTGATCGGTGATCTGCTGGGCGACCTGAGTATTTCTCAAGAAAATGTTGCAGATCTCCTGAGCCGTCTGCCAGAGGACATATCCCCGGAGCGCCGGGCCGTGGTGGAGACAGCCTGCAAGCTGGTGGGCAAAGTAACCTATTTTTGGGGCGGAAAGAGCCGTGTAATCGGCTGGGATTCCCGCTGGGGGACGCTTCAAAAGGTATGGGCGTCGGGCAATTCCACCAGCGGCACCTACCGGCCCTTTGGCCTAGATTGCTCCGGGTTTGCCGATTGGGTATTCTACAATATCTCAGGTGGCAGCTATATTTTGGGCCACGGCGGGGGCGCTCATGCGCAACATACCTACTGCACTCCCGTTACCTGGGCCGAGGCCCAGCCTGGCGACCTGGTTTTCTATTCCAATGATACCCACGTTGGCATTGTGGGCGGCTGGGATGAAAGCGGCAACATTCAGATCATCCATTGTACTAGCGGTTATAATAACGTGGTCATTACCGGAAAGGCCGGTTTTGCCACCATAGGCAGACCAACGTACTACAGCTCATAAAATGAAATCTCACGGTGAGACGCGAATCTTGTCCAGAATCGAATCCCACCGTGGGATTTATTTTTCTGTGATCCATTGGATAAATAAAGATACTTTTTCTAAAGCTAAATCATCCAATTCTTGCAGCCTTTTCCCTAGCGCCGCTCTTTTCGTGTCCTTTATTTCTAGGCCAGAAAAAAACTCCGAGGGACTGATCTCAAAGTAAAGCATTATTTTGAACAGCTCTTTCATGGAGGGCATTGTAGCTCCACTGGTAATTGACCGGATATATGATCCGCTCTTTCCCAATTCTAAACTCAGGCGGTGTTCTGATACATTCTTTTGCCCTCGTAGCTCTGTGATCCGCTCGCGCAGATATTGTTCATATTGCAGAACCTCGTCCATGCGGTACACCTCCCCGGCTGTTCATTATTGTACCTTGAATCAGCAGAGAGTATCGGCGGTTGAAATATCAATTTTAAATTTGACATCCACATAATCAATAGTATAATTATTAAACAAGAAAACAACTTGACTTTCATACTATTTGACAATCGGGCGAGGCAAGATATATTTTATTAGGGGACCGATACTGCAATGACATACATGGTTTAGGGAATTTACTTGACAGTAATTTATTGAGGAGACTAGGTTATGCTGACTTTTGAAAAGGTTTTGAATGTATTCAGACAGTTTCTTTCCGAAAATGAAATATACGAAATTGTGCAGACATCACACGGCTATACTGTTCTGGAATGGGATTCTTGTGCGAAAGAGTGGATCAGCGTAAAACTCTGCGCAACACCAGAGGAAATGGCGGAAACCCTGTTGGACAATTTAACAGGCTATTTGGAATATAGAGCCACGATGGGTCGCAGAGAGTTGACCTATGATGATATGGCTCAGGTCAGTGCCCAACGACAAGCCTATCTGGAAAAGCTCCAGTAGAACAACAGCACAGGCGCTCTAAAGTTAAGGTGCCTGTGCTGCTATTCATTATCATCAATTTCTCTGGCGCTTATCAATCCTTCTGCGGTTGATTCCATGACAGATAACTCTTTTTCGCTCAGAGAATCCAGGAGCCAATCTACTCGTTGCCGCCGTTCACTCTTTCCTTTTTGCCTTTTTGGAGAGAAGAATTGATCTACAGAAATATCCAGCAAGACAACAAGTTTGTAAAAAATTTCTAAACTTGGGTGTTGTCCCCGATTCTCTATATACATTACAGAGTGGGAAGTACGGTCTATAAGCTGGCCCAGATATTCTTGCGTCCAGCCTTTGGCCTCCCTCTTTCGTTTGATTTCCTGTCCCAATGAGTGAAAATCCAGTTGCATTTCGTTTTCGTACATTCTAATATCACCTCGCATTATTTTACATTTTAGGTGGCGATATGAAAACAAAATGAAATTCTATGCGATGTACTATTTTACTGTATGTTAATAGAAATTAAGATACAAAAGACGTAAATATACTTTTTGTTGCCGTTTTGATACTTGTTTGATGTAATATTGATATGAGTAAAAATGATTGATAAACTATAAAGGACTAATTTCAATTTAAGAAAAGAGGGCTTTAACATGATACATATTTTGGTTGTAGAGGATGAACAGCCAATTTCAAACCTAATCCGCATGAGCCTGACGAAAGAGGGCTATCACTGTGCCTGCGCCTTTGACGGAGCAGAGGCGGCGGATTTTCTGGAGAAAAATCGGTACGACCTGATTTTGCTGGATGTGATGCTCCCCGAAATCGACGGCTTTGAGCTGATGGATTATATCCGTCCGCTGGAAATTCCGGTAATTTTCTTGACGGCGAAGGCCGCTGTTCAGGACCGGGTAAAGGGCCTCAAGCTGGGCGCGGAGGACTACATTGTAAAGCCCTTTGAAATTGTCGAGCTGCTGGCCCGCATTGACGTTGTCCTGCGCCGGTATCAAAAATGCGACATGGTACTGGAAATCGGCGGCTTAAAAATCGATACTGCTTCTATGCAGGTGTGGCGGGACGGCGAGGAAATCAGCCTGACCAAAACGGAGTACGAGCTGCTTCTGCTGTTTGCCAGGAATCCCAGGCGGGCCATGTATCGGGAGACCATCTATGAACGGGTGTGGGGAGAGGAATATCCCTTTGGCAGTAAAGCGGTAGATCTCCATATCCAGCGGCTGCGGAAGAAAATAGGGTGGGAAAACTGTCTCCGAGCTGTCAACAAGGTGGGCTACCGGCTGGAGGTGGAGCCTTGAAATTTCACCTGAAAATGACCCTTTCCATGTTGGCACTGCTGTCGCTGCTCTTTGGAATCGGCGGAAGTATGCTGATCTCCGCTTCCTTTCAGGAATCTCTGGAACGGGAGGAAACGGCTGCCCTTGGCGACTACCGTATGGCCTGGGGTACGCTTCAGATTGTCAATCACTTGAAGCCCTATCTGGATCGGGATACAATGAAACAGACGATGGAACAGTTATATCAGCAGTCCGGGTCCTCCTGGACAAGTCTGAGGCTGTCCACCGCAGACGAGATACTGTATGAAGCGGGATATGTTTCAGCGCCGCAGCTTCAAACCGACCGGGCGATGGAAAATCCGGAACCTGGATATTGCTTGCTCCGTATTTTGGATGACAAGAAAGGGCCCCGTTTTTTGGTGCTATCCGGCGCGGTGGAAACGAACGGTGAACTTCTTTTCTTGATCGCCAGCCACGATATTACCGCGCTCTATGCCGCAAGAACGGCCCAGCAGCAGACCTACTTTCAGGTGTTTCTTGTCATGCTCCTGCTGTGCGGTATACTGTCCTACACCGTGTCCAGAGTTTTGACAGCGCCCTTGAGCGCCCTGTCCCGGGCCTCTCAGGGAATTGCCTCCGGCAACTATGGCAGCCGTGTCCGTATCCGGTCACAGGATGAGATCGGGGCGCTTTCTCAGGACTTTAACACAATGGCGGAACAGTTGGAGGAAAATGAGAGGCAGCGAGGAATCTACATTGAACAGCTGCGCCAGTCCGTGGAGCGGCAGGAGCGGTTTGTGGGCAGCTTTGCCCATGAGATGAAAACCCCCATGACCTCCCTGATTGGCTACGCCGACCTCATTCGGAGCGGTACGCTGACCCAGGAGGAACAGGCGGAGGCGGCGGGCTATCTCTACTCAGAGGGTAAGCGGCTGGAAAGCCTGTCCCGCAAGCTGCTGGAGCTGCTGGTGATCCGGCGACAGGGTATCCCACTGATCCCCGCCAGTCCAGGCGCGCTGGTGGAGCAACTGGCCCGGCAGCTGGAGCCGGTCTACCGTAAAAAAGGTATCCATCTTTCCTGCGACAGCGAGGAGGGGTATTGCCTGATGGAGCCTGATTTGGTGTGGTCTCTCCTTTTGAATTTGGCGGACAACGCCCAAAAGTCGATGGAGGACGGCGGGGAGTTGCACTTCCATCAGGAAATGACGAAGGACGGGTGCCTGATTCGGGTACTGGACAGTGGACGAGGTATCCCTCCCCAGGCGTTGGAGCATCTGACCGAGGCATTTTACCGAGTTGACAAGGCACGCTCCCGGAAGCAGGGCGGCTTTGGACTGGGGCTGGCTCTGTGCCAGGAGATCGTGGCTCTCCATAAGGGAAGTATTAAATTTGAAAATCGGGCAGAGGGCGGCGCCTGTGTGACAGTGGAGTTGAGAGGAGGACGGCCATGAAACGCTTAAAGAACTATACATTGCTGTTATCCGCTTTTACTTTTATTATCCTGGGGGCGGCTCTGCCTTATCTGACCTCACAAATGCAGGACACCCAAATCAGTCGGGCGCAGATAAAGATGGAGTTAAACACTGTCAATCTGACCCTGCGGCAGGAGAGCGATGTGTGGCCGGTTTTACAGCTGATGTCAAAAACTCACGGCGAAAGTCCCTGGGCTGGTGAAACCGTATTGACGAAAGCAGACGCAAGTGAGGCGGCGTTGGCCGTATTTGAGACGATGGAGCAATATGGCTTACTGCCAGAGGGCGATTTGGAACAACTCTTGAAGTCTGAGGGAAAGGCGGAACCGCAGTTACTGGTGGGTGAAGATGGGAACTCCGCGCTGATTTGGGCGTGTACCTGGGATGACAGCCCCTGGACTTTGATCACACTGGACGATGCTACCGGAAAAGCGGTGCGGACATTGACAGGCAGTGCCGGAACAGACGAAAGCATTCAAACAGACAGCGGCATTGAGGAAGATGTTTATATCCAGATGGAAAAATGGGCTTCTTTTTTGCAGGACTATTATGATGTTGAATGGACGGAGACAAAAGTAATCGACAGCGGCCGAACAGCTTTTGTAATGTGCTTTTCCTCAAAAGACGGCGCAATAGAGTACGAATTGAATCTGGAAATTGAAAACGGCTACACTTTGTTCAATTATCAATAACTGATGCCAAAATGATGGCAGACTGATAATACTTCAAAAAAACACCTTGCTATGATGGGAATATCCAATCATAGCGAGGTGCTTTTTTATGGTACAAAGCGAATTTGTGGCACACAGGAGACGTACATCCCGACGCAGGCGCAGACAGAGTTGTTACTACAAGCTGGTGCGCTGTTTGCTCCCCGTATCCGCCGCTCTGTTTGCCGTTGCTGTCTGCATGGCTGTTATTATGCCAGTTGAGGACAAGCCGGTGGAGCCGCCGGTAGTAAATATACCTGTGTCTAATGAGCCGACATCAAATCTCCCGACTCAGACAACGCCTGAACCATCAGCCGCACCAGAACCGATTGCAGCCGGTACCTGGAAGCTGGTGCTGGTCAATCCGTGGAATCCCCTTCCAGATAATCATTCTATCCAGACGGTGGAACTCAAAAATGGACTTCAAGTGGATGCACGGTGTTATCCCGACCTCCAGGCCATGATGGACGCCTGCCGGGCGGATGGGTTATCTCCCGTGATCTGTTCGGCCTACCGCACACGGGAAAAGCAGGAACGGCTCTATCAGGCAGAAGTGGAACGGTGGCAGGATCGGGGCTATTCCCAGGACAACGCCAAAGCGGAGGCGGGTAAGGCGGTAGCAATTCCAGGAACCAGCGAACATCAGCTGGGATTGGCCGTAGATATTGTAGACATCAACAATCAACATTTGGACGAAACTCAGGAGAGCACCGAAGTCCAAAAGTGGCTGATGGAGCACAGCTGGGAATATGGCTTTATCCTCCGTTACCCAAACGAAAAAAGTGAAATCACCGGCATCATCTATGAGCCTTGGCACTACCGCTATGTGGGCCGGGAGGACGCGGAGCAGATTCACACATTAGGCGTCTGTCTGGAGGAATATTTGGAGGGCACATTCTGATGGAGTTTTACGCAAATGAAGGAAAAAACATCTACATAAAAGTGAATGGCAAGACATATGCCCGGCACGCTATTACCACTCATTTTGTCCAGCCGGGAGAAAGCTACATCACTCTAATTGAAAAGTATGTCAAACCAATATACCAGCCAGGGGACATCCTTTCATCCAGTGAAAAGGTAATTGCGCTGTGTCAGGGCCGAATTGTCACAGAGGAGCAGGTAAGGCCCGGCTTTTGGGCCTGTCTGCTTTCCCGATTCGTCTACCAGACTGAGGCTGGCCCGGGGATGGGGCTGCCCATGAAAATGCAGTTTGCAATCAATACTTGTGGTTTAACCAGGGTCCTATGGGCGGCAGTTTGCTCTGCATTGGACAAGTTGAAAGGAATCCACGGTACTTTTTACAGAATGCTTGGAGAAGAAGTCCGGGGCTTGGACGGCTTTTATGGAAAGGATATTCCAGAATATAGGCACATAGGTATTCGCATTCCCCAAAATCCAGATCAGGTATGTGATGAAGTTTATAGACAGACAAATGTTGTGATGATGATTGTAGACGCAAATGATTTAGATGCGGATTTGCTTGGCAGAGGAAAACAGCTTACAGATTGGGACAAAGAGCAGCTCCTTGCCTTGATTGCTGATAACCCGGCAGGACAGGATAGACAGCTTACGCCCTTTATTTTGATTCGGGAAATTTAGCGGAACGAAAAGATAATCGTTAATAGCACATTTGACCGCCGGTTTCTCATTGAAAGCAGAGAATACGGGGGGTGTATTAAAGTCGCCCATTTTTAGGGACACGGCGGTATCCGGGAGGTATCGCTGTGTTCTTTTTTGTTGATCGCCCACCTGATTGGTCAAAAAAAATCATTCTCTCAAGACAGCGAAAATCACCCAGAAACATACTAAATATCAACACTCAACAGAAAATAATTTTGTACCTATCCGTGTGGCCTTGTGCCATGCGGATATTTTCATATCCAATACGTCCAGCAGTTACCAAAAACCGCTATATTTGCGCCTAAAAAAAATTTTTTCCAAAAAGGCGCATTTAGCGGGCAGCGGAGAGCTTGTCCGGTGTCTTAGTGGCGGAAAGGGAAAGAACCACCCATCCCCAATGAAAGGGGGTGAGAAAATGGGATCGATCCCCCGCGACTATGACCGGCAGTGCCAATTTGACGCTTTCTGCAAATCGGTACTGCGCAACGAAGCCCGGAATTTCCAGCGTAGCATGAGACGCCAGCGGCGCCGTGTCACTCCACTGGAGGCCGTACCTCTGACTGAGTGGGACAAGCTCAGTACCTTAGACTGCTACCCCAGCGACAGTTTTGTATTTTCGTCGCACGGGTACAACATGTGTATTGACAACGAGCTTGTGGCCGCCGCCTTTGCCGGCCTGTCCGCTACGGAGCAGAGCATCCTGATCCTGCGCTGTGCGCTGGACATGACGGACGCAGAGATCGGCGCACACCTGAAAATGTCCAGAAGCGCCGTCCAGCGGCGCAGGACAAAAGCCTTGACCGGGCTCCGTACAAAATTGGCGGCGTTAATGCCGAAAGGAGGGCAAACACTATGAAGAAACCCCGTCACAAGGGCAGAGAAATGCTGCCCCTATCGGTGAGCAACGCTGCCCGATCTGGGGACACTGAGGCCGTGGAGCGTGTCTTGCGGTACTATTCCGGCTACATAAACAAGCTGTGTACCAGGACGCTCTACGATGAAACCGGACGTTCCTATGAGTGCCTGGATGAGTACATGAAACGCTGTCTGGAGATCAAGCTCATTCAGGCTGTCGTCACGATGGAGTGAATAATACGGCCCACGGCAAGGGAGCAGCTTTAACCCTTTCCCTGTTCCCTCTGTCCGCTGGCCGCTGACCGCACCTTGAAAAAGAAAGCCCCGCAAGAGAACGGCGGAGCAGCATAGGGCAACGGATACATTCTGTATATGTCGCATCAGTAGGTACGCCATGACCTCGTATCCCTTTTTGAAAATATTTTGAGCGAGCGAAAAAATGCCTATCTTGAAAGTTGGCAGCTTGTAATCAGTGATATATACGCTAACGATACTCCCTTACAGCCACAGTCCGAGCGTTCAAAGCGTCGCAGGCAATGGGTAGGGCCGCATGAGAACCATGCCGGGGGTGAAAGTCCCGTGGTGCTGTGCCAACAGCCATCCGATTTATGCCTATATATAACCGCACTCCATTTGTGCGGATATTCCCATATTCAAATCTCACCGTGAGACGCGAATACAAGAAATCATCTCCGGAAAGGGTTTTGATTTTGTCGCAATCAGGTTGTTTCAGTGATACAGTCTGACCTTTGTGCATAGGAATCAAAAGGAGGTGCTTTCCATGATTGACAAGAACCTTCTGGAAGATATGTCGCATATCAAACTCAAAGATACAGCTCCAGACCTTCTGCAAGATATTCTTGAGGTGGAGGTTAAAGGCGAAACTGCCAGCCAACGGCTGGAAAGCTATTTGACCCAGGTGGGCAATCCTTACTGTTTCCGAGTAGGAAAAACTCCAGTAAAAATTTCTTTCAAATCCTGTGAGGAAACGCTTGACAAAAAGATAAAATCCTACTTTTTAGGGTTGAAAATTTGATGATTCTCCCCATTTATAGTATAATATTATTGTTATAGAAGGGGGAGGAAAAGGAGGCTCCCCGCAATGGCGAGAATCAGAAAATCAGAGGCCAGCAAAACAGCTCCCAAGCAAATGATCTGGAAGATAGGAAAATACATCCGCCTTTCCCGTGATGATGGGAATATCGTCTCTGAATCCGTAGTCAACCAGGATAAAATACTGGACGATGAAATACCCGGTTTTTTTGAGGACGGCCTTTATGAAGTGGTGGATACCTATATTGACGATGGGACCAGTGGAACAACAGACCTGGAACGGCAGGACTTTCAGCGTATGGTCCAGGATATGAAGTGCGGACGGATCAACTGTATCATTGTTAAAAACCTGTCCAGAGCATTCCGCAACAGCGCAAACCAGGGCCATTTCCTGGAGGAATTTATTCCGCTCTACAATACCAGATTTATTTCTCTGTACCAGCCGAGAATTGACACCTTTTTGGACCCGGAGATCGTACACAGCCTGGAAGTCAGCATTACCGGCTTTATGAATGAGCAGTATGCCTATAAGACCTCCGCCGATGTGCGGCGAACCTTTAAGCACAAGCGGGAAAACGGGGAATTTATTGGGGCTTTCGCTCCATATGGCTACATGAAGGACCCGGAGGATAAAAACGCTCTGGTCATTGACGAGGAGGCCGCTCAGATCGTCCGGGACATCTTTTCCTGGTTTATCACCGAAGGCATGAGCAAAGCGGGAATTGCAAAACGGCTGAACGAGTATAGAATCCTCAATCCTGCGGCCTACAAACGCTCCAAGGGTTTTCACTATGAAAATCCTCACTGCAAATACAATGACGGGCTTTGGTCGCCAACAACGATAACCCGTATGCTCCAAAACCCATTGTATATTGGCGTCATGCGTCAGGGGCGGCAGCGGGTTATCAGCTACAAGGTACATAAGCGTACCGCAGTACCGGAAGATGAATGGTGCGTCGTGGAGAATGCAGTCCCGGCCATCATTGACAGGGAGATATTCCAAGCAGCCCAGGACCTGCATAAGCGGGACACCAGGACAGCGCCCGGCAAACGGGAAGTGTATTTGTTCTCCGGTTTTGTACGTTGTTCAGATTGTGGGAAGGGCATGGCCCGCAGTGTTGCAAGAGGCCATACCTATTACCAATGCAGGACCTACCGGGAGAAATCCAAAGATAAATGCACCAAGCATAGTATCAGGCTGGACGTACTGGAAAAAGCTGTTTTGGCGGCTGTCCAAAAGCAAATTGAACTTGTGGATTCTTTATCAGAAATTATTGAGGAAATCAACAGCGCCCCGATTGTGCATACAGAATCCATCCGGCTGAACGCTCTGTTGGAACAGAGAACCAAGGAGCTGGAAAAAGTGGCCGATGTTCTGGACAGCCTCTACATGGATTGGAAGAGCGGCGACATCACCCGAGATCAATACCGCCGTATGAAGGTCCGGTTTGAAGAACAGTCCCGGCAGCTCCAGGAGACCATTGCGCATATCCAAAGTGAGTGTGAGACGCTGGCCCAGGGCATTGACACCGAAAACCCCTACTTAACCACTTTTCTAAAGCACCGCAACATCGAGAAATTATCCCGCGGTCTGTTGGTTGAACTGGTCAATGCAATCTATGTCCATGAGGACAAGAGCATTGAGATCGAGTTTAACTTTGCGGACCAATACCGCCGTATCGCAGAGTATATAGAAAACAACAAGGTTGGGCTCTGCGAGAACGGCGGAAAAGCGGGCTAGAATGTTGTGTATAAATGACTGTCTCCACCGGCGCAACCGGCCTCACCGGCCCCACAGGCCCCACCGGGGCGGACGGCGCAACCGGGCCCACCGGCCCCACAGGCCCCACCGGGGCGGACGGCGCTGCCGGCGCCACAGGCGCCACGGGAGCTGCCGGGGCGGCGGGCGCCACGGGGGCAACCGGCCCTGCCGGGGCGGCCGGCCCGGCAGGAGCCACGGGTGTTACCGGCCCCACCGGCCCCACCGGCCCCAACGTCACCGCCACCTCCGCCTTTGCCGCCAACACCCAGGGCAGCAGCATTCTGGTGGCGCTGGGCGGCACCCTGGTGCCCCTGCCCGACAGCCAGCTGCTCTCCCCGGATATCACAGTCGACGGGACCAACACCGTGTTTACGGTAAACACCACCGGGCGCTATCAGCTCTCCTATGACATCAACATCACCGCAGCCCTGGGCAGCGGCACCCGCCTGCTCATCAACGGCGCGCCCAACCTCGCCTCCACGGTGGCCCCGGTGATCTCCCTGAGCCACTTTTCCAACGAGATTCTGCTGGATCTGACCGCTGGGAACACCGTTTCCCTGCAAATGTTCGGCATCGCGTCGGCGGCCACGCTGCTGCCCGGTTCCGCTGGGGCGTCCCTGACGCTGCTCCGTTTGAGCTGAGGAGGGGTGCTTTATGTCTCAGCCCACTTTTCCCCAGATTGATCCCCCGCTGTCCCGCGAGGGAAGCCTGAATCAAATCATCGCCTCCATCGCCATGGAGGAGCTGAGCCTGAGCCACATCCTCAACGCCGAGGGCGAAAAGCTGCAATATGTCTTGGGCACCCTGCCCGGGCTGGATGAGGCGGCGGCCCTTGAGGAAGTCATCCGGGTCAACCAGAGCGTACAGGACACCCTGTCCGGCATTGTGGAGCAGCAGATGGTGCTGTCCGCCAAGCTGGCCGCGGCTCTGAAAGCCCCGGTCCTCCCCGGCCCCACGGGGCCCACAGGCGCCATAGGCCCCACGGGGCCTGCCCAGGGCGTCACCGGCCCCACAGGGCCTACGGGGGCCACCGGCCCCACCGGGGCGGACGGCCTCACCGGGGCCACAGGGCCGGACGGCGCGGCGGGTCCTGCCGGTGCCACAGGCGCCATAGGCCCGGACGGGGCGGCGGGCCCTGCCGGGGCAGCCGGCCCCACCGGCCCGGACGGCGCGGCGGGCCTCACCGGAGCCACAGGCCCCACCGGCCCGGACGGCGCGGCGGGGGCTACCGGTCCCACCGGCCCCACCGGGCCGGACGGCGCAGCGGGGGCCATCGGTCCCACCGGCCCCACCGGCGCGGCGGGCCCCACCGGGGCCACAGGCGCCACAGGGCCTGCGGGCGCGGCCGGGCCCAACCCCACCGCCACCTCCGCCTTTGCCGCCAACACCCAGGGCAGCAGCATTCTGGTGGCGCTGGGCGGCAGCCCGGTGCCCCTGCCCAACGAACAGCTGCTCTCCCCGGGCATCACCGCCAACGCCGGAAGCACCGTGTTCACCGTGGCCCAGGCGGGCACCTATCAGATATCCTACCATGTGAATACCACCCTGTCCCTGCTGATGGGCACCCGGCTGGTCATCAACGGCGTCAATAACACCGCCTCCACCATCGCCCCAATCGTGTCCACCTCCCGATTTGAAAACCAGATCAAGGTCGCCCTCCCCGCCAACTCCACCGTCACCCTCCAGATGTACCCCGCGGTCCTGGCCGGGACGGCCATCCTGGCAGGCAGCGGCGCGGGGGCGTCGCTGACCATCATCCGGCTGGGGGAGACCAGTACTGCAGCCGGGCCCGATTCCGAACACGACATTGATATGCCCATCGAGGAGGAGTAAATCCGGCTATTGGGGCCGCTGAAGGGTGTCCTCAACAGCCCATTCAACGATATTCTGACCGAAGGAGCGGCGCGGCCGC
>ERZ779626.549-NODE-549-length-21733-cov-5.850586_pt1 | contig 21733 bp, 21 predicted proteins | sample MGYA00514209_ERZ779626 | MGnify/ENA primary metagenome ERZ779626 (study PRJEB29562, sample SAMEA4376713) | mouse gut metagenome | isolation source: Cecum | study: EMG produced TPA metagenomics assembly of the A DSS colitis mouse model was used to assess the...
TATGCAGGTGACGCATTGCTGCAGAAGACTTATACCATTGATCCCATTTCTGGTACCAGAAAGAAAAACTAAGGAGACCTCGCGCAGTATTTTGTAAAAAACTGTCATCCCGCCATTATTCCCCGCGAGACATTTGTGCTTGTTCAGGATGAGATGGCCCGACGCGCTACGGTGAGAACCCCAGAAAAGCTCCCAGAACTGCCGCAGAAAAAGATGATCTACTCCAGCAAATATGCATTGTCTGGAATTATGATTTGCGGGGCGTGCAATTCTCCATATCGCCGCTGTACATGGAAAAGGAATGGAAAAACTCGCATTGTATGGCGCTGTCAAAACCGTCTCAGCAATGGAACGAAATACTGCATCAATTCCCCAACGATTCAAGAATCTGAACTTCATCAGGCCCTGGTTACAGCGATCAATAGAATGCTCCACCAGAAGGAATATCTCCTCCAGCCCTTTGAAACGGCAGCCATAGCTGCGAGGTATCAGAATCTAGTTGAACAGCAAAAGCAGATTGATAATACTATAATAGACCTGATTACTCAACATGCGGATAGACAGGATTGGGATGGCGAGATAGAACCATTTCGCATGCTGATAAACAAGAGGCGGAAGCTTCCCCCAAATACCATTCCGAAACATCTTCAATTGCCTGACCACTTGGAAATTTATAATGATAGTGTTTCCCGCCGCATCATAGAGAAGGTCATAGTACTGGATAAAGAGCATTTGCTGGTAACGTTCAAAGGCGGCTTTTCAGTGGAACAAATACTCTGATAACAGCACATATTCCAGGATTTTTAATGTAGACAAAAGAAAATTCAGATCAAATAGTGAGGTTTATACCAATGATACGATTGAGACTGTACGACCCAAAACGTACGAAAAGAGACAATGTTGAATCCATCATTGAAATTTGCACGCAGATTTTTAATGAAACACTTGGCGAAAACTTTTTCCGAGACAGCAATCTCAAAGTTGCCTTTTGCGATTCCGAGAATAGAACTTCTGCTTATGAAGAATTTTGTGAACAGTTCTTCCCGCTTTATTTGCGGGAGGGCTACTCAAGAACCTTATCTTTCGTGGCCCAGGCATTTACAAATGAAAACGATAATATCTATGGTATCTTGGTTTGCTTGGATGCTGGCCCTGAAACTGATCTGTGGTACCAAATCATTCTCCATGAAATGTGTCACATCTTTTGTATTATGCACGAAATTGGTGGGGAAAATTTTGAAGCGAAATATTCAGAAGACAATATCGGAGGCAATCTGAAGTCTTGGAATATTTCTATTGGATATGCGGTATGGCGTGAATTCATTGCTGACTACATCGCCTCTCAATTCAACCCGCTTATAGCCCCTCTTACTTCGGCAGAATTGCGCAAAGCTATTCGGGAGTTGGATGATGGGGTAAATATGGATAACCCTGACCGCATTCAGAACATCTCACAGGTGCTTTGCCATATTTTTCTTACGCCTCACATTCAAGGGGCCGAAGATGAAGAAACGATTATCCAGTTCCTTATGAAAAACAGAATTTTTGCGAAAAAGGCACGATGTGAAACTTACCGGAATCTTATTTCGCTTATTTCGAAGCAACTCAACCATAACCCATGTTGGGAAATAAGCCCCGCATTTATCGAGAAATTGGGCATAGCATACGCATTACCCATAAAACAATGATGATTTGATCTACAAGGTTTTGCTCTCTGAAGATACGCACTTGATAAAATACTGAATATGGCAGCAAAATTAAGCAGGCACCTTTGACCTGCTTAATTTTTAACTCTTGATTATTCGTACCGAATATATTATAATATAAGCGAGGTGAGGCTATGGAACGCCGTACAGCGAAAGTGAACATCAGCTCTGCCGGAGGGACTGCCGCGAAAGGCTCCAAAACCTGCAAGATCACACTGCCTACAAAATGGGTAGAGACCATGGGAATCAATGAGGAACAACGGGAAATGGAACTGGCCTTTGATGGGAAAACAGTTACCCTTTCCCGCCATCTCAGCGGCCCTGAGTTCGCACAGCGGCAGCTGGCGCAAGGACATGATATACGTATTTTGCGGCTCTATGATGGAAATACCCTTTGTTCCACAATTTATGCGGATTTTACCGAAAAGACCGTAGCTGCGGAAAATCAAGCGGTTCCCTGCATAAAGACCGCATTTGGAAATCAATCGCTTCCCACCTGGGCCGACTTCCAGAATTTCCTTGCGGAACGCTGTATCCCCCGGCAGAGGGCTGGACTGCGAGAATATTTGGAAGCACTGGGCCTGGATGAGTATGATCCTTTCGCCATCATTGAAAAAACCGGCGGACGTATGGCGGAAGATCAACAGTGGCTGACAATTGAGGTGCTGAAATGACGATTCGGCTTGTGACGGATAAAAAAATTGCGGAAACCTCCTCCAAGGGCAACCAGGAAAAGTGGTATGATGAGGCCACAGATCGCTGGTACAAGCTGGACCAGTTTGGATATGAAGCTTTGACAGAAACCGTAGTTTCTCTTCTGCTGGAACGAAGCAATATAGAAGATGGTACTCCGTTTACGTTCGTTCGCTATCAGATGGAGCGATTGCAGGTCCATGGACGGGAGCGAACAGGCTGCTCCAGCCGGAATTTTCTGCGGCCTGGGCAATCCCTCATCACCGTCAGCCGCCTCCTATCAAGCCACCTGGGAAAGCCTTTAAGAGAAAAACTGGCCTGGCTGTCCAGCGACAAGAAACGCATTGCCTATCTGGCAGAGGCCACAGCGGATATTACAGGACTGAACTTGTTTCCGCAATATTTGACCCTGCTGTTTGAGGTGGACGCTCTATTCTGCAACGATGACCGACACTTGAACAATATCGCGGTCATTGAGCAGGGAGGTCAATACAGCTACTGCCCGATTTTTGATAACGGCGCAGGGCTATTGTCCAATACGCAGCTATCCCCTATGGACATCGCGCCCCCTGCGCTGATTTCCGCTCTACAGGCCAGACCGTTCAACACTACGTTCACCCGGCAGATGAACGCCGCTCGGAGTTTGTATGGGGCACAGCTGGTCATTCCAAAGCTGACGGAAAAAGATATACAGGAAGTTTTGCGACCAATTTTGAACTACTATTCTCAGCGTGACTGGGGGATTATCGCAGATCGGGTGGAGGCGTGCATTTTGACAAGACAGAAGAAGCTATAGGCCGCAAAATGAAATATCCGCACAACGCCGGATGGGTAAGTCCCATCCGGCATTTTTTCTTTCCAGAAACATATCCATAAACTGAGGTGATGCAATTTGGAAAGCGCACAGCGAGAACTGGTCAGCGTTCTCCTGAAGGCAGTCTATGACCGTGGCCTTTTGTCGAAAGCCACCTATTTAAGCGCGGTAGATTTGGTACATTCTGTGATGGATATTCCCCCGCTTTTCCGGTATCCTGTGTGCTTGACAAAGGAGGCGGAACAGTGTGAATATCCTTAAGATACGTAATGAACTGCGCAATGGCAGGACCATTTTTGACCTGCCCCTGCGTGTGACCTTCTACGCCAGGGTGTCCACCGACAAGGATGAGCAACTCAACAGCCTGGAAAACCAGGTGCAGTATTACACCCAATTCATTCAGGAAAAACGAAACTGGGCCTACGTTCAAGGTTATGTGGACGAGGGGATCAGCGGCACCAGCACCAAAAAGCGGGATAGCTTCTTACGGATGATAGCGGACGCCAAAGCGGGGCGGTTTGACTTCATCATCACGAAGGAGATATCCCGCTTTTCCCGTTCTACCTTGGACAGCATCAAGTACACTCAGGAGCTGCTGGAACACGATGTGGGGGTGCTGTTCCAAAACGACAATATCAACACTCTGGACAGCGACAGCGAGTTCCGCCTGGTGGTCATGGCCGGGGTGGCCCAGGACGAGGTGCGCAAGCTGTCGGAGCGGCTGAAATTCGGCTTCCGGCAGGCCATAAAAAACGGCCACGTGCTGGGCAACGACAAGCTGTGGGGCTATGACAAGAAGGACTGCGTGCTGACTATCAATGAAGCGGAGGCCCAGGTGGTACGGCGGATTTTCGACCTCTACGCCAACCAGCAGATGGGCATCCGCCGGATCTCTCAAACGCTTCTGGACGAGGGCTTTACCAGCCGAAAGGGCAATGCCTTCAACGTCCTGACCATCCGGCATATCCTCTGCAATCCCAAGTACAAGGGTTGGTACTGCGCCAACAAGTCCCAGACGGTGGACTACCGCAGCAAACGAAAGGTTTTCTTGGACGAGAGCGAATGGGTGATGTACCCCGACCCGTCTATCCCGGCCATTGTATCCGAAGAGCTGTGGGACCGGGCCAACGCACTCTACAAACGCCGCAGCCAGCAAATGATGTCCCACCAGAGCGCGGCGGAGTTCCACAACCGCTACCCCTACAGCGGGAAAATCATCTGCGAGGAGCACGGCACCAGCTTCCACCGGCAGGTGCTGAGAAGCTCCAAAGGCGAAAAAGAGGTTTGGCAGTGCCGTGTATACCGGAACCGCGGCCGGGTGGCCTGCTCCGCCCCCCAACTGCGTACTACAGAACTGGATCAGATCATGTCTCAAATTTTCGACCAGCTGACCCAGAACAAACAAGCTATTATTGACGCAGTGGTGACCGTCCTCCAGTCTGTCCCCGACGAGCACGACTACGCCCAGGACATCCGTCACATTGAGGAAGACCTTTCCTCCATCCAGGCAAAAAAAGACCGCCTGCTGGAGATGAGCATTGAGGGCGTCATCTCCACAGCGGAGTTCAAGCAGCGCAACGATGGGTTCAATGAGCAGGCCAAGGTTCTGGAAGAACGGCTGGCGGTGCTCCAGTCGGAGGCAGAAAAAGGACAGCAGACCACGGCGCAATTACAGGAAATCCGCTCTGCTCTGGAAGAGGAACTAACCTTCCAAAACAGCGTCAATTCTGCTCTGGTCACCACAATTTTAGATAAAATCATAGTCAAAAAAGGCAGTACAAAAGAGGAACTTCATTTAGAAATCCACTTGAAATTCGGCGGCCCCTGCGGGGTCGTTTTTAACCGGAAAAATTCCTCCTTCCGCTGTATCCCTTCTTTACAATATGCGCCACCAGCCGCAGATTGTGCTCGATGAGCATATTTCTGGCGTCGTCGTCTCCCGCTGCCATCCTCTCCAAGCAATCCTGTTCCTCTTCCCGGGTGAGGGCTCTGGGAAAGGACCCCGTATTACCCGCCAGGCGCAGAGTGAAAAACAGCCCGTTCAGTGTCAATAACAGCCATGCCGTCCACATGGACACCACCTCCAATCAGAATGTATGCGGAGGCGGCGTGTCCTTATTTAATTGATCGAAGGCACATTTGCCTCTGAAAGAGCGGAGCGTCAAATAGCTGGACGGGCGCTGCGGAAGTGAATGGGACGAAGATAACACAAGAAGGGTGATTGCTATTTTTGACAGCTTCTGGTATACTATTACATTGAGTATTTGTAAGGGATGCCGGAACTAGAAAGGAGAACAACCATGGATGAAAGATTGAAGCCGTTATTCACCCCGTGGCATATCGGAAACTGTGAGATCAAAAACCGCGTTGTGCTCACCTCAATGGGGGGCACGGACCTGCTGGGCTGGATGGAGAAAAACCACTTTGACGAGGCCGGGGCCCGCTTTATCCTGGAGGTGGCCCAAAATAACGCGGGGCTGGTGCTTCCCGGCTGTCAGCCGGTGTATAACCCCATGTTCGGCCAGTGGCTGCACAAGAACAAAAAGATGTACCGGGACCTGGCGGCCTGGATGCCCGAATTCCACAAGACCGGGGCGAAGCTGTTTGTCCAGCTGACTGCGGGCTTCGGCCGGTCCTTTACCATCAGCTCCCTGATGGAGACGCTGTACTCCAACCCCGCCCTGCGTCTCCTGTCTAAGCCCTTTATGGACCTGGATAAGATCACCGCCACCGCCAGCCCCTCCCCCAACCGCTGGTCGGACAAGGTGTCCTCCCGGGAGATGACGGTGGAGGAGATTCGGGAGTTTGTGGACGCCTTCGCCCAGACCGCCAAGCTCCTCCAGGATGCCGGGGTGGACGGCGTGGAGGTCCACGCCGTCCACGAGGGCTACCTGCTGGATCAGTTTACCTTGAAATATGTGAACAAGCGCACCGACCAGTACGGCGGCTCCTTTGAGAACCGCTACCGTTTCCCGGTGGAGATCGTCCAGGCCATCAAGAAGGCCTGCGGGCAGGACTTCCCCGTCTCCCTGCGCTACAGCGTGGTGTCCAAGACCAAGGGCTTCCGCCAGGGCGCCCTCCCCGGAGAGGACTTTGTGGAGGCGGGCCGGGACATGGAAGAGTCGGAGCGGGCGGCCAAGTACCTCCAGGACGCGGGGTACGACATGCTCAACTGCGACAACGGCACCTACGACGCCTGGTACTGGGCCCATCCCCCCATTTACATGCCGGAGAACTGCAATCTGGCCGACGTGGAACATATCCGCAAATCCGTGGACATCCCGGTGGTGTGCGCCGGGCGGCTGGACCCCCGTGCGGCGGCGGACTCCATCGCGGCGGGCAGGCTGGACGGCGCCGGTTTTGCCCGGCAGTTCCTGGCGGACCCGGCCTGGGTCACCAAGCTGATGGAGGGCCGGGAGAAGGACATCCGGCCCTGCATCCTGTGCCACAACGGCTGCTTCAACATGAGCCATTACGAGGGCGTGCCCAACGATCAGGACCTGTACGACAGCCTTCACATGGCCCGGTGTGCCGTCAACGCGGAGGTGATGCAGTGGGAGAAGCACCACATCGAAAAGGCATTCTCCCCCAAGCGGGTCCATATCGTCGGCGGGGGCCTGGGGGGCATGGAGGCTGCCCGGGTGCTGAAGCTCCGGGGCCACGAGCCCGTCATCTACGAGAAAACGGATAAACTGGGCGGGGCGTTCCTGGCCGCCGGGGCGGAGTCCTACAAGGGCAAGCTGCGGGACCTGCTGGCCTGGTATGTGCGTCAGATGGAGGAGCTGGGGGTGGAGATTCACTTCCACACCGAGGTCAAGGATGTGTCCCGGTTCGGCACCGACCAGGTGATCGTCGCCACCGGCGCCGCCCCCATCACCCTGCGGGGGGTCTACGGCCACGAGCGCATGGTGGAGGCCATAGAGTTCCTGAACGGGGAGAAGTCCGTGGGCCGCCGGGTGGCGGTCATCGGCGGCGGGCTCACCGGGTGCGAGATCGCCTATGAGCTGGCCCTCCAGGGCAAGGAGCCCGTGGTCATCGAGATGAAAAACGACCTGGTGGCTCAAAAGGGCGTGTGTCTGGCCAACAGCTCCTACCTGCGGGAGTGGTTTGCCCTCCACGGGGTGCCCGTCCACCTGGAGACCACCCTCACCGCCGTCCATGAGGACAAAGTCCTCTGCCAGGACAAGGAGGGCAAAACGGTGGAGATTCCCTGCGACAGCGTCATCAGCTCGGTGGGCTACCTGCCCAAACCCCTGGAGGGCAAGGGCCGCAACATCCGCCTGGTGGGCGACTGCAAGCAGGTGGGCAACGTCAAGACCGTGATCTGGGGCGCCTATGAGGCAGCCATGAAGATTTGAGGAGGAAGCCTATGAGCGAAACGGCAATGAAGCTGACAGCGGACCAGCAGGCCATTTTGGACGGCGAAAAGGGCGAGACCTTAGCCAAGGTGATGGAAACCCTGGTGCGCTACGGCCGGTTGTTTGGCGCGGACTCCATGGTCCCCGTCACCAGCCAGTATAACCATTTGGTCACCTCCTTCGGGCTGAAGGCCCTGGGGCCGGTGTATGAGCTGATGGATAAGCTCATCGCCGAGGGAGCGGCCTCTCAGCAAAAGTTCTCCGCCGACCCCCGGCCGGTGGACAAAAACGTGCCCAGCTCCTTTTTGCAGAACTTCGTGTTCCAGAATTTCATGTACACCAAGCAGGATTTTTACGAGGAGCAGCTTCAAAAACTGGGCCTGATGGACGAGGACGCCTTCACCTGCGCCTGCTACATGGACCAGGTGGGCAACACCCCCAAGGAGGGGGATATCCTGTCCTGGTCGGAGTCCTCCGCCGTGGTGTACGCCAACTCGGTGCTGGGGGCGCGGTGCAACCGCAACTCGGGCATCATCGACCTGATGGGCTCGGTGGTGGGGTATGTGCCCTGCTTCGGCCTGCTCACCGACGAGGGGCGGAAGGCCTCCTGGATCGTGGAAATCCGGACCAGCAAGAAGCCGGAGGCACAGCTGCTGGGCTCCGCCGTCGGCATGAAGGTGATGGAGGACGTGCCCTATATCGTGGGGCTGGACCAGTGGCTGGGGGGTACGCTGGACGAAGGGGCCAAGACCTACCTGAAGGACTTCGGCGCGGCCACCGCCTCCAACGGCGCGGTGGGGCTGTACCACGTGGAGGGCATCACCCCAGAGGCGGCGCACCAGGGCCGGGAGCTGATTGCGGACGGAGCCCAGACCTACGTGATCGACGACGCGGAGCTTCAGCGGGTGTACGACAGCTATCCGGTGGTGTGGAAGAACAAGAGCGCCAAGCCCAAGCTGTGCTTTATGGGCTGCCCCCACATGAGCCTGGAGCAGCTCACCACCTGGACCCAGCGGGTGGAGCAGGGCCTGCGGGCGTCGGGAAAGAAGAAGGTGGTTATCCCCACCGTGTTCACCGCCGCCCCGGCGGTCATCCGCGCTTTTGAGGCCACTCCCTATGGGGAGCGGCTGAAGCGGACCGGGGTGGTGCTCAGCTACATCTGCCCGCTGATGTACATGAACAACCCCCTCAGCGGGAAAATGCCCGTCATCACCTCCAGCAACAAGCTGCGCACCTACACCACGGCCCGGTACTATACCGACGACGAGATCCTGGATCAGATCACGAAAGGGGGCAATTGAGATGCGCGAGTTTCAAGGACGGGTGGTGTCCCCCGGCAAGCTCACCGCCAAGGCCCTGGTGTCCCGCGGGGGGCTGAACACCCTGGCCTCATTCCAGAAGGCGCTGCAGTTCGGCGACAAAAAGGCCACCTGCGGCGACCAGAACAACCCAGACCTCTATGGCAAGGAGATGGCGGGCAAGGCCCTGTGCCTGCCCCGCACCATCGGCTCCACCACCGGGGGGCTGGTGCTGTACTGCGCCTGCTCCATGGGCCGCCAGCCCGCGTGCATGCTGTTCTCCGAGCCCATCGACTCCCTGGCCGCCGCCGGGGCGGTGCTGGCCGACGTGTGGCTGGAGGGGGACCGCACCTCCATGCCGGTGGTGGACAGCCTGGGTGCGAAATTCCTGGACTATGTTCAGGATGAAATGACCGTCAATGTGCTGCCCGGCGGCAGGGTCCAGGTCATCTGACGGAGGGGCTCCATGACGATTCTATCTCAACTGAACGGCCCCGCCGTCTACGCCGTGTGCGGCGGCATTGTGGCCTTTGTGGCGGCTGTCTGCGTGGTGTTCATGGTCCGGGCCTGGCGGGCGGGGGTGGCCCTGGGTATGGACAGGGCCAAAATGCGCCGCGTCATCACCTCCAGCGTCACCTTCACCGTCCTGCCCAGCGTGGGCATCCTGCTGGGGGTCATCGCCCTGTCGGGCAGCTTGGGCACCCCCTGGCCCTGGCTGCGCCTCAGCGTGGTGGGAGCGCTGCACTACGAGACCCAGGTGGCCCAGGCCGCCGCCGAGCAGGTGGGCATGGGCTCCCTGTCTGCGGCGGAAATGACCCCCGGGGCCTTCACCACCATCGCCCTGCTTATGAGCGTGTGCATCATGTGGGGGATGGTGCTGTCCGCCCTGTTCAGCAAGCGGTATCTCAAGAAGCTGGGCGGGGGCTCCTCCTCCGGCGGCGGGGCCGGGGCGGGCTTTGGCGACCGGGCCATGACCGCCATGTTCATCGGCCTCATCTGCGCCTACCTGGGCAGCTATATCGGCGGCTTCGTGTCCGGCGGAGAATTTCCCTTCAACGGCGACTGGTCGCCTTTGGCGGTGGCGGGGGTATCCGCCCTGACCATGGCGGTGTGCGTGTACCTGTCGGAGAAAAAAGGTATGGCCTGGCTGGAGAGCTTCTCCATCGCGGGCAGTATGCTGGTGGGCATGGCCGCGGCGGTGCTGCTGCGGCTGGCTGCATAGAGAGGAGGCCGTCACATGAACGAGCAGGATAGACAGGCGGTCTTTGACCGCTACAACCAGCGCACCCATCTCATTGGCCGTGCCGTCAGCATCATCACCCTGATCCTCCTCATCGGGGCCCCCTTCGCGCTGGGAATCATCCTGGGGGCCATGCCCGACGTGGGGGCGGTGGCCAGGGGGTTTGTGTCCGTGGGTCTGGTGTGGACGATCAGCGGGGTGGCCGAGTACCTGATCTACACCCCCATGCTGGGGGCGGGGGGCGGCTACCTGGCCTTCATCACCGGCAACCTCATCAACATGAAGATCCCCTGCGCCATCAGCGCCCGGGACATGGTGGGGGCCAAGACGGGGACGGCGGAAAACGAGGTGATTTCCACCCTGTCCATCGCAGCCTCCTCCCTGGTGACGATTTTGGTGCTGGCCCTGGGGGTGCTGATGCTGGTCCCCCTCCAGCCCATCCTCCAGAGCGAGGTGCTCCAGCCCGCCTTCGCCAACGTGGTCCCCGCCCTGTTTGGGGCCATGGCGTACAAGTATTTCCGGGGCAGCATGCGCATCGCCGCCGCGCCGCTGGTGGTGATGAGCCTGTTGTTCATACTGGTTCCCAGCCTCACCGGGTCCACCAGCTTCATGATTATTCCCAGCGGAGCCATGGCCATCGCCATCACCTGGGTTCTATACCGACATGAAAGGAAGTCGAACGACAAATGAAGAAACGCCATAAGCGTGTGCTGGCCCTGATGGCCGCGAAAAAGGCCGGGGACATGGTCCTGGGCCGGGCGGCGGCCCGGAACGCGTCCAAGCGCGGGCAGCCTGAGCCGCCCCGGCAGTGCCCCTATGCCAAGGCGGCCAAAATAGTCCTAGCGGTGGCGGGCGCCGCCGCGGGGACCGCCCTGGGGGCGGCGCTGGTCCGCACCGCGCTGACGCCCAGGAAAAAATCCGAATATGTCCCCCTCCCAGACAGCCGGGCCATGGACTACGCCCAGAAGCTGTCCGCCATGGTCCAGTGCGACACCACCTCTCACGCCGGGGTGGCGGAGACAGAGAAGTTCCTGGCCTTCCACCGGGAGCTGGAGCGGCTGTTTCCCCTGGTCCACCGGGATTTGGAAAAGACCGTCATCGACGGCAACCTGCTCTTCCGCTGGAGAGGCAGGACGGACGGGGACCCCATCGTCCTCATGAGCCATCAGGACGTGGTGCCCGCCGAGGGGGAGTGGCTCCACCCGCCCTTCTCCGGGGCCATTGTGGACGGCAAGGTGTGGGGCCGGGGGGCCTTTGACACCAAGGCCTCCCTCATGGCCTTCTTCCAGGGGGCGGAGGAGCTGCTGGCCGAGGGTTACAGGCCGGAGTGCGACGTGTACCTGGCCTCCTCCTGCACCGAGGAGTGGGCGGGGGACGGCGCCCCCAAGCTGGTGGCCGAGCTCCAGCGCCGGAATGTGCGCCCCTTCCTGGTCATCGACGAGGGGGGCGGCGTCATCACCGATCCCATCGGCGGGGTCAAGGGCAATTTTGCCATGGTGGGCGTCTTTGAGAAGGGCAAGGCGGACGTGCGCTTCACCGCCCGCAGCTCCGGCGGCCACGCCAGCGCCCCGGGAAAGGGCACTCCCATCGCCCGGCTGGCCGCCTTTGTCAACCGGGTGGAGACCAAGCCTCCCTTTCGAAGGAAGTTCCTGCCGGAGGTGAAGGCCATGTTCAAGCGGCTGGCGCCTTACACCCCCTTCCACCTGCGGCTGGTGATGGGCAACCTGTGGCTGTTCGGGCCGGTGATGAAACGGGCGATGCCCGCCGTGTCTGCCCAGGCGGCGGCCATGCTCCAGACCACCATCGCCTTCACCATGCAGTCCGGGTCCGACGCCTGCAATGTCCTGCCCCAGGAGGCCAGCGTCAGCGCCAACATGCGCTTCATCCCGCACCAGGGGGAGCGGGAGAGCTTGGAGGTGATCCGGGAACTGGCCGCCCGGTACGGTCTGGAGATGGAGATCATGCACTCCAGCGACTACACCAAGCCTGTGGATGTGAAGGGCGGCGCTTTCCGCCAGGTGGAGCAGGTCATTGGGGACACCTTCCCCGGTCTGCCGGTGTGCCCCTATGTGATGACCGGGGCCACCGACGCCAGCTTCTATCAGGCCATCTGCGACAACTGCATCCGCTTTGCCCCGGTGGTGGCCGGGCCGGAGCAGATGAAGGGGATGCACGGCCTCAACGAGACCATGGGGGTGGACTGCCTGCCTGGGGCGGTGGACTTCTACAAAAACCTGATCCGGGCCCAGGAGCGGCGGTAAGCGGACAAAAGGATGCGGTGAAAGAGTGCGGCAAGGGTATGCCGCCAGTTTATTGACACAGGGGCCGGGGTGGTATAAAATGCTTTTCAGAGAGAGCCGGAAGGACAAACTTTCGGTCAAGAAAAAGGAGGGCTTTTTATGAGAAAGCTGAAATCCCGCGCCGCTGGGCTGCTTTTGGCTGCGGCAATGTGCGCGTCCCTGCTGGCGGTTCCCGCCTCGGCCGCGGGGACGGGGGTCACCGCCTGGAACGACACCATCGGCGGCAAGTCGGCCCAGGTTGTCGGCGTGGAGATGAGGCCGGGCCGCACCGGCGTGGTCAGCCTGGCTAACAACAGCGTGGTGGAGGCCGTCCCGGCCAAGAGCCTCATCGCCGCGGAAAACGCAAAGGGCCGCACGGTGGTGGCCGCCATCAACGGGGGGTTCTTCAACTCCTACACCAAGGGCGCCGCAGTATACCCGGATAACTGTCCTCTGATTATGAACGCTGTGGTCAAGGACGGTATGCTCGTGCACAGCGGCAACACCGCCACACTGGGCTTTACCGCCGACGGCAAAGCCATGGTGGACTGGGTGACGCTGAAATACCAGATCAAGCTGGGCAACGGCTTTACCGTGGGCGGAGACTGGGGGATGAACGCCTACCTCACCGACCCCTGGGCCATCATGCTCTTTGACGAGCACCTGACCCTGCCGGTGAACGTGCCCGCCAGCTCCACCATGTTTTATATCCAGAATGGGCAGGTCACCAGGGTGGTCCCCGGGAGCAGCATCACGGTGCCTGCCGGGACCCATGTGCTGGTGTACAATTCTGCGGTGTACGCGGAGGAGAGCAGGCATGACCGCCTGCCCGCCGTGGGGATGAGCGCTGAGATCCAGCTCACTGCCAGCGGCACGGACCGGGATTCCGCCTGGGCCGGTGTGAAGGACGCCCTGGTGGGCGGACCGCTGCTGGTGAAGAATGGCGCAAACGTGGTGGACGGCCAGGGGAACCAGGGCTTCTACGGCGACCCCAAGCAGAAGCCTGACGTGGTGTCCGCCCGGTCCTTCGTGGGCGTCACCGCCAACGGCGGCCTTGTGATGGGCACGGCCACCGCCTCCTTCCGGCAGATTGCCGACTGGATGGTGGCCCACAATATCCGGGAGGGCTTGGCCATGGACGGCGGCGCTTCCTCCATGCTGTACGCCAACGGGAGCTTTACCCATGCCGCAGGCCGGAATCTGGCCAGTGTGCTGGCCATCGTGGACACGGGGAGCGGCGCGGATACACAGACGCCTGCCACCCCCAGCGGCCCCTCCTCCTGGGCGGTGGCTGAGGTGGAGAGCGCCATTTCCGCCGGTCTGGTGCCCCAGGATATCCAGAGCGGCTACCAGTCGCCCATCAGCCGCCAGGACTTCTGCCGCCTGATCTGGGAGCTGCTGAAAAAGCAGCCCGACAGCGCCTGGAAGCTCCAGGACAGCGCGGCGGTGAGCTTTTCCGACACCTCCAACGAAGCGGTGCTCAGCTGCGCCAGACTGGGCGTCATCAACGGCGCGGGCGAGGGCCGGTTTGAGCCGAACCGGAACCTGAAGCGGTCCGAGGCGGCCAAGATCCTGGCCCTCACCACCCAGTTGCTGGGCGTGAAGGACAGTGGGGAAAGGTACGCCGCCTTTACCGACCGCGGTTCCTTTGGCTGGGCGGAGCAGTTCATTGACTACTGCGGAGTCAACGGCATCATGAACGGTGAGAATGGAGCCTTTAATCCGGAGGGGACCTTCTCCAGAGAACAGGCCATTGCCACTGTGATGCGTATTGGCAGCCGTTACGGAAAGGCGTAAAATAGAGTTGTTTACAAAAAGACGGTGCGGTTAAAAAGCCGCACCGCCTTTTTTGACCCTGGGATGGGAAACGTCAATAGGGGCAGAATAGGGGTAAAGCGCCAAAAGGAGCCGCCGCTTCCATGCGGCGGCTCCCAGTATTTCCAGGGGGTTGATGGACGAAAATGGCGTTACACGTTAAACCGGAACAGGATGATATCCCCGTCCTGGACTACGTACTCCTTGCCCTCGGAGCGGATGAGGCCCTTTTCCCGGGCCGCGGACATGGAGCCGCAGGCTTTCAAATCCTCAAAGGACACCGTCTCCGCCCGGATGAAGCCCCGCTCAAAGTCGGTGTGGATCTTGCCCGCCGCCTGGGGGGCCTTGTCGCCCCGGGTGATGGTCCAGGCCCGGCACTCGTCCTCGCCGCTGGTCAGGAAGGAGATAAGCCCCAGCAGGGTATAGCTGGCGCGGATGAGACGGTCCAGGCCGGATTCGGCAATGCCCAGGTCCTCCAGAAACATGGCCTTTTCATCGGCGGGCAGCTCGGCGATCTCCGCCTCCAGCTTGGCGCACACGGGGATGACCTGAGCCCCTTCGGCGGCGGCCCGGTCCGTCACCTGGCCGTAGTAAGGCACGCCGGAGGGGTCGGAGAACCCGTCCTCATCCAGGTTGGCGGCGTAAATGACAGGCTTCAGGGACAGCAGCTCACTAGTGGCGATGAGGGCGGCGTCCTCCTCGTCCACCTGGTCGAGATAAGACCGGGCGGATTTGCCGTCGTTGAGCCAGTCCCGCAGGCCCTCAAAGACCTCCGCCTCGTGGTTGAACTTCTTGTCCGCCTTGGCGGCCTTGCGGGCCTTGTCGATGCGCCGGTCGGCCATCTCCACATCCGCCATGATGAGTTCCAGGTCGATGATGTCCATGTCACGGAGGGGATCGGTGGAGCCCTCCACGTGAATGACGTTCTCGTCGTCGAAGCAGCGCACCACGTGGACAATGGCGGCGCACTCCCGGATGTTGGCCAAAAACTTGTTGCCCAGGCCCTCGCCCTTGGAGGCGCCCTTCACCAGCCCGGCGATGTCCACAAATTCCACCACGGCGGGGGTGGTCTTTTTCGGCTTGTAGAAGTCGGACAGCCAGTCCAGGCGGCTGTCCGGCACGGCCACCATGCCCACGTTGGGGTCGATGGTGCAGAAGGGATAGTTGGCGCTCTCCGCGCCGGCGTTGGTGATGGCGTTGAACAGAGTGGACTTGCCCACGTTGGGGAGCCCCACGATGCCTAATTTCATATGTCCTCAAAACTCCTTTGTTTTCAACGGCCTCCGAAGCGCCCGCGCCGTTTTTCGGCTTCAGACGGGCATTTTTAGTGAGAGCCGCGGTTTGCGTGACCGTTTCACGCCGCTGTGCGGCATAGCGCCTTAGTATATCATATTCGCCGCGTTTTTTCAATTATATTCTGTGGGTTCGGGCATATCAATGTCCAAACGCTCCTTCATCTCCTGCCGCATGCGCTCCAGATTGAGGCCGTCTCCAAAGGCCTTGTAGATATAGTAGGCTTGGAGATACAGCTCCCTGCTTTCGATCTCCTTCCCCAGGAAGTAGTTGGATTCCGCCTGTATGGCCAAAAAACCGGGGAGAAATTGGTACTCTCCATAAAATGTGCAAACCTTTCGCCCTCGTTCTGCGATCTCGATTGATTCTAAATAGCGGCGTTCTCTGCCCAGCTCAATGGAGTAGTTATGTGTAATTAGGCAGAACATACTTGGATAACCGCCCAGCTCCTGGCAATTTTTTTCGAGATTGTTCAGCAGTTGATAGAAGATATCAATTGCTTTTTTTCTTTACCCAGCCTCTGAATAAGTATTGGCAATTTGGTTAATCAGTCTATACTCGTTCATATTATAGCGCCCATGCAGACAATCTTCCGGATCAAATTTTGGGCATGTGAGGTGTATTGCTTCCAGTTGCATGGCCAGCTTTTCGTCAGAGTTATAGGGGCCTTCGGGCTGACCCAAACGAGCCCGGTGTGCCAGGAGAAACTGCTGGGCGCTGTGGTCATCTGGGTCCGCGACCCCCTCCAGTTTGTCCAGTTTCTCCCGAATTTTATTCGCAATCCGGGGCTTGTCCTCTTCCAACGCACGTCGAAGCCGAATCATATCATTTATGATCTCACGCATCAACGCTCCTATGGTAACGTCCTTCTGCCCCCAAAACGCCACGAACCTGTCCTGGGGCAGCCCCAGCCGTTCCAGCAGGTTTATCGTCAGGCGGCGGGAGGGGTCCTGCTGGTTGTTTTCAATGCGGGAAAGGGAGGAGACCGCGCAGAGTCCCTCGCAGAGCTCCTCTTGGCTGATTTGCAGCTCTTCCCGGCGTTTTTTGATATAGGTGCCTATTTTGAACTCTTCCATGGAAAAATTCTCCTTTTCAGGGCATAATTCTATCCTGATTTTATAATAAACCCTTTGGCGGGTCAAGACAAACCGCTTGGATTTCGCGGCTTTTCCGAAAACCTGCTGTGTGAGCGAAAGAAAAATTTCCATGAAACGCTATGGAACTCCCCGTGAGAGAATGGTAGCATATAGCCATCGCGGGGGCCCACAGGCCGGAGGCCGCTGAGGTTCCCCGCCGGTTATTTTCATGTAAGGCGGTGTATTGTTGTGAAAAAGAACCTCTGTCTGATCCTGCTGGCCTGTTCCCTGATGCTGACCGTCTGCGGCTGCGACGGCGGCGCGGGCGCGGAATCCAGCCCGTCCCCCTCCCCTGCGGAGTCGGCCTCCGAGGCCTTGCCTCAGCGGGAGCAGGACTGGCTGGAAGATATCGAATTTTTGCGGAAAATATGCAAAACAAAGCATATGGACCCCTTCTACATCTGTTCCGAGGAGGAGTTTGACCGAAAGCTGGACCAGCTGTCCGCAAAGGTGGGGGAGCTGTCTGATGATGATATTTCCTTTGAGATCGTCTCTATCGTTGCGGGGCTGGGCGACCCCCACTCATATGTCGCAGCTAGACAGCTTTATGACAGGCGTTTCCCAATCCGCGTGAGCTATTTTGACAACAAGTTGTATCTGACGGCCTGTCTGAAGAGCTTTGAGCAGTTTGAACCCTATCTGCTTCACGAAATCGTTGCGGTAAACGGCGTGGACATGGCCTATCTCACAGAAAAGGCTAACCTTCTCGGCAATCCCTTATACCTGGATTAGTCAAGTGTATTTTAAGGACAGCTACTTTCTTCCGGCCTTTTTTGACTGGGCCGGCTGCGATTATAAGGAAGGCTACACATTCCAAATTCTGAATGATAACCAGGAGGTTGTGTCGGTTGATATCTCCGTGATCTCCAATGACAAGTATCAGAAAAGCTCATGGATATATTCGAAAGACAGGGATGCACTTCGCTATCTGAAAGGCGGCAATTCAGCAGAGTATATTGATGGAGAAAACGGCGGCTGTGTCTATATGCTGCTGACCGAGCTGATGAGTAAATACAGCGTGAAGCGGCTGGTGCAAAAAGCCGGAGAATTGCTTGATGAGCATCCGAATTGCGGTAAGCTGGTCATTGATCTTCGCAACACTCCCGGCGGGAACGCGAAATATGTAGAGAGTTTCCATGAAAATTCTCACTTATTAGATGCGGAAGCCATCTATGTACTCACCAGCGGTATGACGGCATCGGCTTCCCTAACGTATATCAGCTATTTTAAAGGTGAACTGGACGCTGTGGTTGTAGGGGAGCCCACAGGGCAGTTTCCCTCCATGTTTCATTTGCAGACATCTTTGGACAAGCCATATGAGCTCCCTCACTCCCGAATCTTTGTTATGCTTTCCAACGCTTGGTGGGACAGTGCGGAGGATATGCCGGAGTTTGGCGTATTACCTGTTTATGAGGAGTATTACGATGAAAACGGCAGGCTCTACCCGTGGGAAAGCACCATTCTGCCCGACGTGTACGTCTATCAGGACATTGAAGATATCCGCCAGGGAAAGGACAGCGTCATTGAGTGGGTCCTGGCCCAGTGACAGGGGTGCGGAACGATGCCCCAGCGCGGCTGTAAAAATTCCGTGGGAGCCGGATACGGAGCAAACCGCTGCGCGGTTCGGGCTATAGGCTATAGGAATCAGGCGAGGGCCGGCGCAGCGTAACGCTGTGCCGGCCCTCGTTTAAAATGTTTTTTACACTACAACTCCTGTATGTGGGAGCTGTTTTTGCCTGTTACTCGGGCTTGTCCTCGTCCCCGGCGGGAGCGTCGCAGCAGCAGGGACCTTCCTCCTTGGTCTCGCAGCAGCAGGACTCCTCCTGGAAAGCCTCCTCGGCCTCCACGGCGTCCACCTCGGCGTCGGTGAACTGACCGGCGGCCTTGATGTCGGCGATGCGCTCGTTGTTGTAGGAGATGCGGGCCATGGCGTCGGAGATGCGCTGGCAGGTGTCGGCGTAGGCCGCCTCGGGGGCGGAGCCCCGCTCGGCGTAGTACAGCTTGCCCAGCTCGGAGTAGGCCTTGCGGATGGCCTCCTGCTCGGCGGAGTTGTTCACCTTCAGTTTGCCGATCTCGGTGAGCTCCTTGGCGCGGGTGGCGCCGGTGTCGGCCAGCTCCTTGGCCTTGGCGATGCCGGTTTCGGTGAGTTCCTTGGCCTTGGTCACGCCGGACTGGGCGAGGACCACAGCTTTGTCCTTCAGACTTTCAAAATCAATGCTCATGGTAGGTTTACCTCCCGATTCAAATGTGTGGGCCGCCCAGCGGCGGCGACGGGCCCGCCGCTTCATTACCACTGATGGTATTTTATGACGGGCGGAGGAAAATTGCAAGGGGATTCATCCATTGTTTAGAAAGGTTTAATACTTTGTCAAGAATTTCCCGCGGTTTTATTCCTCCGGCTCCCCGTCCCCGCCGTCCAGCACCTGCCGGATGATGAACCGGGGCCTGCCCTTGCTCTCCAGGTACAGCTTGCCCAGATACTCTCCGATGACGCCCAGGGACAGCAGAATCAGCCCTCCGATGAACCACACGGAGCAGGCCAGGCTGGCCCAGCCCGCCACGGTGTTGCCGGTGGCCCAGCGGACCACGTTGTAGGCGATCATAATGAGGGAGATGAAGAACACCAGGAATCCCAGCCCGGTAATCATCCGCAGGGGCTTCACCGACAGGGAGGTGACCCCCTCCAGAGCAAAGGACAGCATTTTTTTCAGGGGGTATTTGCTCTCCCCGGCGAACCGCTCCCCCCGCTCGTACTCCACCGTGTCGGTGGGGTAGCCGATCATGGGCACGATGCCCCGGAGGAACAGGTTGACCTCCTGGAACTGGGCCAGTCCCTCCAGCGCCCGCTTGGACATGAGCCGGTAATCGGCGTGGTTGAACACCGTCTCCGCCCCCAGCAGGTCCATCATGCGGTAAAAGGCCTCGGCGGTGGTCCGCTTGAAGAAGGTGTCCGTTTTCCGGGAGGAGCGCACGCCGTAGACGATGTCCGCCCCCGCCAGGTACTTGTCCACCATGGCGTCGGCGGCGTCCACGTCGTCCTGGAGGTCGGCGTCCATGGAGATCACCATATCGGCCCGGTCCTTGGCGGTCATGAGCCCCGCCAGAAGCGCGTTCTGATGTCCCCGGTTCCGGGACAGGTCCGCCCCGCACAGAAGGGAATTTTCCCCGTGAAGCCGGGTGATGATCTCCCAGGTTTTGTCCTTGGAGCCGTCGTTGACAAACAGCACCCGGCTCTGGGGGCTGATCTTTCCGGCGTTCATGAGGCTTTTCAGCTTGTCTCCCAGCCGCCGGGCGGTCTCGGGGAGGACCTCCTCCTCGTTATAGCAGGGGACCACGATGTACAGGGTGTTGCCGCGCATGACATGACCTCCAAAAGCGTACCGCTTTTTCCCTTTTTTATCCACAGAGTCCCTTCAGTCTATCAAAAAAACGTTCCGCCGTCAAGTGGGGCTCCGGGCGCGGAGACGGGCGGCGGTCCTGGCCGCCGCCCGTCTCTGCTCAGATGGCTGCCGCCATGGCCTGGGCCAGCTCTCCCATCTTCTCCCGGTCGGCGCCGGTGGCGGCGGAGCGGATGGTGATCTTGGGCTCCAGAATGTTCAGCCCCTTCATTCCCTCCAGCTCGGCCAGCATGGCCCGCAAAGCGGTGGGGCCCCAGGTGCCGTTTTCCATCAGGCCCACGGTCCGGTCCCTGAAGCCCTTGGACTTGAGCCGGGCCAGCAGCTGGGCCATGGGGGGGAACACCCCGGCGTCGTAGCTGGCCGCCGCCAGCACCAGGCCGCTGAAGCGGAAGGCCCCGGCCACCGCCTCCGCCCAGTCCCGCCGTGCCAGGTCCATGGCCTCCACCGTCAGCCCCTGGGCCCGGAGCATGTCCGCCAGCTCCAGCGCCGCTTTGGCGGTGTTGCCGTGGATGGAGGCGTAGGCCACCAGCACCCCCCGCTCCTCGGGGACGTACCGGCTCCACAGGTCGTATTTCTCCAAGGCCAAAGCCAGGGCCTCGCCGCTGAGCACCGGCCCGTGGAGGGGACAGACCGCCTGAATGTCCAGGGCGGCCGCCTTTTTCAGCAGGGCCTGGACGTTGGTGCCGTACTTGCCCACGATATTGATGAAGTACCGCCGGGCCTCGTCCACCCAGGGCTCGCCGGGGTTGGCGGAGCCGAACCGGCCAAAGCCGTCGGCGGAGAACAGGGTCCTGCCGGTCTCCTCATAGGACACCATCACCTCGGGCCAGTGGACCATGGGGGCCAGATAGAAGGTCAGGGCGTGGCGGCCCAGCTCCAGCCGGTCCCCCTCTTTCACCACCAGGGTCCGGCCCTCAAAGGTCTGGCCGGTGAAGGCGGCGAGCATGGGGAAGGTTTTGGCGTTGCCCACCAGCGTCATCTGGGGGAACTTCTCCGCCAGGGCGGACACGCTGCCGGCGTGGTCGGGCTCCACGTGGTGGATCACCAGATAGTCCGGGGCCCGGCCCTCCAGGGCCCGCTCCAGGTTGTCCAGCCACTGGGCCGTCTTTCGGGGGTCCACCGTGTCCAGCACCGCGATTTTTTCATCCAGTACCACATAGGAGTTATAGCTCACGCCGTTTGGGACGGCATACTGGCTCTCAAACAGGTCGATGCCGCCGTCAAAGCAGCCCACCGGCATGATTGCCGGGTCAAGATGGAAGCTCATGCTAACAGTCCTTTCTTTTGTGATCGGGGTATTTCCTTTAACGCCCATCATTTTACTATGAATTGTCCCGTCCGTCAAGCGGTTCCCGGCGCGGCGGGGGGCGGGGGATAGAGGAGAAACGCCCCGCCGGAGGGATTTTCTTGTGCAGTTTGCCCGCTGCAAAATCCCCCGCCCGCCTTGCTTTTTCCGCCCCAATTTGCTATGCTAAAGCAAACAGCGCAAATCGCCCATTGGGAGGAATTTACCATGATTACCATACAAAACGCTCCAGTCCGCTGGCAAAACGGCGGCTTTGTCCCCGCCGAAGGCCCCGGGGGCCGGGAGGGGACCATGGCCCACGCCATCCTCTCCGCCCACAGCGCCCCGGCCGGTCCGGACCGGCTGTCCATCCGCTTTGACGCCATGGCGTCCCACGACATCACCTACGTGGGCATCA
>ERZ779626.552-NODE-552-length-21595-cov-7.946379_pt1 | contig 21595 bp, 19 predicted proteins | sample MGYA00514209_ERZ779626 | MGnify/ENA primary metagenome ERZ779626 (study PRJEB29562, sample SAMEA4376713) | mouse gut metagenome | isolation source: Cecum | study: EMG produced TPA metagenomics assembly of the A DSS colitis mouse model was used to assess the...
GCGAAAATTTCTGGCGCAAATCTGCACACGTTGATTAAATCAGCGCTTCCTTAAGGAGAGTGCCCTGCGGGGCTCTCCCCTTTTGCGGGTAATTTTCAAGCCTTTTGTTTTTCCACCCTGTTAAATCTGGAAGAAATCCGTTCACTATCAGCAAAACCGTTGACAGATTCCACAAAATAGCTATTACCGATTTCTGTCAAAACCTGCTATAATTTTGAACAAGAGAGAGGGAGACTCTCAGCGGAAAATTATGCAAACTATGCAATCGGCGGAAAGAAGGCGCATCCCAAAAGCGGTAAAGAAAAGGAGAAATGAAATGGAACACAACTTAAACAAAAAGAGCAGCGCGCTGGCACTGGTCCCCTTTCTGATTTTCGTCGTGATCTACCTCGGCGCCGGCCTGATCCTCCAGGCCCAGGGCGTCGAAATGGCGTTCTACCAGTTCCCCTCCGTCACCGCCATGTTCATCGCCCTGCTGGCGGCCTTCGTCATCACCAAGGGCAGCTTGGATGAGCGCTTCGCCATCTTCGCCCGGGGCGCGGCCAACATCGACGTGCTGACCATGCTGATGATCTACCTGCTGGCCGGCGCGTTCTCCAGCGTCGCCGCCGCCATGGGCGGACGGGACGCCACCGTTAATCTGGGCCTCTCCCTCGTTCCCGTGCAGTTCCTGGCCGCCGGCGTGTTCATCATTTCCGCTTTCATGGGCACCGCCACCGGCACCTCCATGGGTACCATCGGCGCCATCGTCCCCATCGCGGTGGGCGTGGCGGACAAGGGCGGCTTGTCCATTCCCCTGCTGGTGGGCGCCTGCGTGGGCGGCGCCATGTTCGGCGACAACCTGTCCATGATTTCCGACACCACCATCGCCGCCACCCGCTCCCAGGGCTGCGAGATGCGGGATAAGTTCCGGGTGAACTTCTTCATCGCCCTGCCCGCCGCCCTCATCACCCTGGTGGTCCTGCTGATTGTGGGCCGTCCCGAGACGGCCGCCAGCATGGGCGACCTCCAGTACAGCATCATCAAGGTGGTCCCCTACCTGCTGGTCCTCATTCTGGCCCTGATCGGCATGAACGTGTTCCTGGTGCTGACCATCGGCATCTTCGTGGCCGGCATCATCGGCATGGCCACCGCCTCCCTGGACCTCTTCGGCTTCGCCCAGGCGGTCTGGAGCGGCTTCACCGGCATGAACGAGGTCTTCTTCCTGACCCTGTTCTGCGGCGGCATGGGTGAAATGGTCACCCACAACGGCGGCATCAACTGGCTGATCAGCAGCCTCCGGGGCATGATGAAGGGCAACAAGTCCGCCCAGGTGGGCATTGCCGCCCTGGTGTCCCTGGCCGACTGCGCCACCGCCAACAACACCGTGGCCATCGTCCTCAGCGGAAGCATGGCCAAGGAAATCAGCCATGAGTACAAGGTGGACCCCCGCCGGACCGCCTCCCTGCTGGACGTGTTCTCCTGCGTGTTCCAGGGCATCATCCCCTACGGCGCGCAGCTGCTGTCCGCCGCGGCCCTGACCACCGCTTACGGCGTGGCCATCAACCCCACTGATATCATCCCCAATCTCTGGTACTGCTGGGTGCTGGCCATCGTGGGCATCGCGTCCATCTTCGTCCCCTTCGCCGACGGCGCGTGCAAGAAAGACCCCTGGAACTGGGAGTATGACGTGGCCGAGTCCGGCGTAACCGCCAAGAAGGCCCTGCTGGAAGCGGAGAAGGCTCTTGAGAAGGAGCATACGGTCTAATAAACGCCTTGAAGCGCGCCGGGTCTCCGGCGCGCTTCTTCTATTTCTATTAAGCTGAAACCCCTTTTCCGCCCGGCAGGCCCATTCTCTTACGGAGCGTCTTCCTTCCGGAACTGCCGGGCCTCACTTGTAAACTGGATGGACTCCAGGATGTTCTTCTCCAGCAGCTTCAAAAACCGCTCCGCCTGGAAGGAGAGCTTTCCGCCCCTCAGGGCGATCCAGCCGATACGGATACCGCTCTTCTCCGCCAGGGGCAGGGTGATGATTTTCCGGTAGCCGCTGCTCTTCGTAATCAGGCCGCTGCCGGTGGTAAAGCCGTCGGTATAAGACAGCACCCGCAGCATGGTGCTGCGGTTATTCACCCGGATCTGGCGGGCAGGCTTTTTCAGGGACAGCATCCGGTACTCCTCGGAGAAATCCACCGCCACGCCCTGCTCCCGCTCGAAGGACACGTAAGGATAGCCCGCCAGGTCCGCCTCCGTCACCGCCGGCCGTTCCGCCAGGGGATGGCCCCGGCGGACGTAGGCGCAGGGGACCACCTCCGCGATCTCATGGAATACCAGGGCCCGGGAATCCAAAAAGCGGAAGATCATCTTCTCCGTCAGCTCCGTCAGGCAGATGACGCCGATATCCGCCCGGTGGTCATACACATCGTCGATCACGGCGTCCATGTCCACCTCCCGGACAGAAAACTGATACCGGTTGGCCTCCGGGGCCTGGAGCAGCCCAATGAACGCGTCCTCCGTAAAAGGGTATCGCTGGGAGGAGATGGAAAGATGCGTGGCAGGGGCGGCGTTCCGCGCCTCGCCGTAGCGGGTCTCGATCCACTGCTTCTGCTCCAGCAGGGACGCGGCGTAGCCCAGAAACTCCCGTCCGTCCGCCGTAAATTCCACGCCCCGATTGCTGCGGACAAAGAACTGGATGCCCAATTCCTCCTCCAGCTCCCGGATGGCGGTCGAAATGCCGGACTGGGAGAGGAACAGCTTATTGGCCGCTTTATTGATAGAGCCGCATTTGGAGATCTCCACTACATACATCAGCTGCTGAAAGGTCATGGCTTCTTTTCCCTTCCTGGAGTCTGTTTGAAAACCGGTGAAATCCCGGCTTGAGGGGGATTTTTCTGTCAGGCAAGGCCGTCTGGCGCAGGAAGCCTGGCGGATTTCCAGTCAAATCAACGCGGCCCTGAGGGGAACAGGCGCCCCAGGGCGGCGTCTTGGCGGTTTTCAAACCGGCTCTAACATTTCAGGGGTATTATAAAACATTTCAAAGGGAATGTCAAATGGCTATCACTTAAAACGCTAACAAATTCCCAAAAACTCATACTAACACCATGTCGAAAAAGATGATATGCTTATTATTGGAAGTTGACAAAAAACCGGAGAGTGGTACTCCGGTTTTTTGTCAACTTCCAATAAAAAGATGATATGCTTATTATTGGAAGTTGACAAAAAACCGGAGTACCACTCTCCGGCTACTGGTCAACATGACTGTAATTCCGCTGTACAATTGTCTCTCCACACACTCTCACAAGACCGTCCGTTCCGGCAGAGGAAAAGGCCTTTTCTAGCAATAAAACTGAACTCCAACTTTTTCCAGCAAAAACCGACACTGGACGGCGCAAAAAAGAAAGGAAGGTAAACAATTATGAACTGTAAGAACAAGGGCTTCGCTACCCGCCAGATCCACGTCGGCAAGGTCCAGAACGCCGCCGGCTCTCTGTGCGCCCCGATTTACCAGACTTCCACCTTTGAGTTTGAGTCCGTGGAGCAGGGCGGCGCCCGCTTCGCCGGCAAGGAAGAGGGCTATATCTACAGCCGCCTGGGCAACCCCACCACCGCGCTGGTAGAGGCCAAGATGGCCGACCTGGAGGGCGGCGAGGACGCCCTGGTGGCCGCCTCCGGCATGGGCGCGATCTCCACCGCTCTGTGGAGCTCCGTGACGTCCGGCGACGAGATCGTTGCAGACGAGACCCTGTACGGCTGCACCTACTCCCTGCTGGAGCATGGCATGAGCCAATTCGGCGTCAAGGTCACCCTCACCGACCTGAGCAACATCGAAAATCTCAAGAAGGCCATGACCGAAAAAACCAAGGTGGTGTACTTCGAGACCCCCTGCAACCCCACCATGAAGATTCTGGACATCGCACTCATTGCCAAGACCGCCCATGACTTCAAGTCCGACATCCGGGTGATCGTGGACAACACCTTCTGCACACCCTACCTCCAGCAGCCCCTGTCCCTGGGCGCCAACACGGTGGTCCACAGCGCGACGAAATACCTCAACGGCCACGGAGACGTCATCGCGGGCGTCATCGTCGGCGACAAGGAATTCGTGGGCAAGTGCCGCATGTTCGGCCTGAAGGACCTGACCGGCGCGGTGCTGAGCCCCTTCGACGCCTTCCTGATGGCCCGGGGCATGAAGACCCTGGACATCCGCATGGAGCGCCACTGCGCCAACGCCAGGAAGGTGGCCGAGTTCTTCGAGGCCCATCCCGCCGTCTCCAAGGTCTACTATCCGGGCCTTGACAGCTTCGAGGGCCATGAGACCGCCGCAAAGCAGATGAAGCTGCCCGGCGGCATGATCGCCCTGGAGCTGAAGGCCGACAAGGCCGCCACGGCCGCCGCCCTGAACAAGCTGGAGCTGTGCACCGTGGCCGTCTCCCTGGGCGACGCGGAGACCCTGGTGGAGCATCCCGCCACCATGACCCACTCCACCTACTCCGCCGAAGAGCTGAAGGCCGCCGGCATCTCCGAGGGCCTGGTCCGCGTCAGCGTGGGTCTGGAGGACCCCGAGGACAGCATCGCCTACTTCAAGGCCGGGGTGGCCCCCCTGGTTTAATTTCCTTAAATTTCCGCGGCGGGCAGGTCTTTACCGCCCGCCGCGCTTCTGGTATAATGGACTTGAGCTTTCTCTTCCCTTCCAAGCAACGAAACGAAAGGAGACAACAGCGCATGAAAGACATCGTAGAAATCCGCTGGCACGGCCGCGGAGGCCAGGGGGCGAAGACGGCTTCGCTTCTGCTGGCGGACGCGGCGTTCAACACGGGCAAGTACGTCCAGGGCTTCCCGGAGTACGGCCCGGAGCGCATGGGCGCGCCCATCACCGCCTACAACCGCATCAGTTCGGAGCGCTCCACCGTCCACTCCAACATCTATGAGCCGGACTACGTGGTCGTGGTGGACGAGACCCTCATCTCCGCCGTGGACGTGACGGCGGGCCTCAAGAAAGAAGGCGCTATCGTCATCAACTCCGGCAAGTCCCCCGCCGAGCTCCGCCCCCTGCTCAAGGGCTACGAGGGCCGGGTGTGCACCATCGACGCGGGCAAGATCAGCGAAGAAGAGCTGGGCAAGAACTTCCCCAACACCCCCATGCTGGCCGCCATCGTGAAGGTTTCCGGCGTGGTGGACGCGGAGGAGTTTGTCAAGGACATGGAGGCTTCCTTTAAGCACAAGTTTGCCTCCAAGCCCCAGGTTATCGAGGGCAACATGCGGGCCCTGAAACGCTCTATGGAGGAGGTCAAGGAAGGATGAGCCATTTAGCGAAGGATATGACCCCTCAGGTCACATGGAAGGACATCACCCCCGGCGGCGCCATCTTCGAGGGCGGCACGTCCCAGGTGGTGGAGACCGGCGACTGGAGGACCATGAAGCCGGTTTTGGACATGGACAAGTGCAAGCAGTGCCTGCTGTGCGCTCCCGTGTGCCCGGACATGTCCATCCCGGTCAACAAGGACGGCAAGCGGGAAGATTTCAATTACTTCTTCTGCAAGGGCTGCGGCATCTGCGCCAACGTCTGCCCCTTCGGGGCCATCACCATGGTCAAAGACGAGAAATAAGGGGGGTAGAGTAAAATGAGTATTCGTGAAAGACTGTCGGGCAACGAAGCGGTTGCCTACGCGATGAAGCAGATCAACCCGGATGTCATGGGCGCGTATCCCATTACGCCCAGCACCGAGATTCCCCAGTACTTCTCCGCCTACGTGGACAACGGCGAGGTGGACACGGAGTTTATCGCCGTGGAGTCCGAGCACTCCGCCATGTCCACCTGCATCGGTGCGGAGGCGGCGGGCTGCCGCGCCATCAGCGCCACTTCCTCCTGCGGCCTCATTTACATGGCCGAGATGCTGTACGTGGCGGCCTCCGACCGTCTGCCCATCACCCTGGCGGTGTCCTGCCGCGCCCTGTCCGGCCCCATCAACATCAACAACGACCACTCCGACGCTATGGCGGTCCGGGATTCCGGCTGGCTGATGCTGTTTGCCGAAACCAACCAGGAGGCTTACGACAACTACCTCCAGGCCATGCGCATCGCCGAGGCCGTGTCCCTGCCCATCATGATCTGCCAGGACGGCTTCATCACCTCCCACGCCATCGAGAACATCGAGCTGGAGGAAACCGACAAGGTCCGTCAGTTCGTGGGCGAGTACAAGCCCGCCCACTACCTGCTGAACAAGGATGAGCCCATGGCCGTGGGTCCCTACTCCACCCCCGTGTACTACATCGAGACCAAGCGCCAGCAGGCCCAGGCCATGATGGACGCGAAAAAGGTCATCCAGGACGTGGCGGACGAGTTCGCCGCCTGGACGGGCCGTCAGTACGGGCTTATTGAGAAATATGAGATGGACGACGCCGAGGAAGCCATCATCATCATCGGCTCCTCCGCAGGCACCGCCCGGGAGGCCATCAAGCAGCTCCGGGCCCAGGGCAAGAAGGTGGGCATGATCAAGATCCGCTCCTTCCGTCCCTTCCCCGCCGCGGAGATTGCCGAGGCGCTGAAAAACGTGAAGGCCTTCGCCGCCATGGACAAGGACGACAGCTTCAACGCCCACTGCGGACCCATCTTCGCGGAAACCTGCGCGGGCCTGTACGCCAACGGCATCTCCGGTCCCAAGGGCATCAGCTACATCTACGGCCTGGGCGGCCGGGACGTGCGGGTGGAGAGCATCCAGCACGTGTTCGCGGACCTGGAGAAGATCGCCGGGACCGGCGACGCAGGCGAGACCTACCGCTACCTGGACGTGCGCGAGTAAGGAGGGAACAGTCAAAATGGCCTATAATCTGAAAGAAAATGTCATGAAAGAGGACCGCTTTACCGGCGGTCACAGAATGTGCGCGGGCTGCGGCTGCCCCATTGCTGTCCGCACCGTGCTCCGGGCCATGGAGCCGGAGGACCACGCAGTGGTCTGCTCCGCCACCTGCTGCCTGGAGGTCTCCTCCTTCATGTACCCCTATACGTCCTACAAGGACAGCTTCATTCACAACGCCTTCGAGAACGCCGCGGCGACTCTCTCCGGCGTGGAAACCGCTTACCACGCGATGAAAAAGCGGGGCAAAATTGACGCGACTTATAAGTTCATCGCCTTCGGCGGGGACGGCGGTACATACGATATCGGCTTCCAGAGCCTGTCCGGCGCTATGGAGCGGGGACATGACATGGTGTATGTCTGCTATGACAACGAAGCCTACATGAACACTGGCATCCAGCGCTCCAGCTCCACGCCCCACTTCGCCGACACCACCACCACCCCTGTGGGCAAGGTGGTCCCCGGCAAACCCCAGAGCAAGAAGAACCTGACGAAGATTATGGTGGCCCATGGGATTCCGTACGTGGCCCAGACCACCTTTATCGGGAACTTCAAGGACATTACGGAGAAGTCCCACAAGGCCATCTACACCCCCGGCGCGGCGTTCTTGAACGTCATGGCCCCCTGCCCGAGAGGCTGGCGGTATCCCAGCGAGAAGATGATGGAGATCACGAAGCTGGCCGTCGAGACCTGCGTATGGCCGCTGTATGAAGTAGTCGAGGGCAAGTACATCCTCAGCTACAAGCCCAAGAACAAGCTGCCGGTGGAGGAATACCTCAAGGCCCAGGGCCGGTTTGCCCATATGTTCAAGCCCGGCAACGAGTGGATGATCGAGGAGACCCAGAAGGAAGTCGACCGCAACTGGGAGGAACTTCTGAAACTCTGCGAGCTGTAAGCGTTTCGCTTACCTGCTATATACACTCTCCAAAGCCCAGGGAGGCCGTCGTAAGGCGGCCTCCCTGGGCTTTTGCAGGTCCGTTCTCAGAGCTTTCCCGTCTCAGCGGACCTTTCCAAACCTCATCTCAGGTATACGCTCCATTCCGGCTCTGGGACATGTAGACCCGCAGCTCCCGCTGGGCCCGGTGATACTGCTCGGCGCTGAAGGCCGCCTTGCCCCGCTGGATGGAAAGCACGCCGTCCTTGACCAGCTGGGCAAGCGTGCGGTTGATGGTCTTCTCCGTCAGTCCCACCTCCTCGCTGATCTGGCGGCGGGTCTTGCTCAGCACCACCTGCCCGGCGGAACGGACGCCCTGCTCCTCCGCCTGGCGGACCAGGTACTTCAGCAGCACATACTTGGCGGAGTAAAACAGCCGCTCTCCCCTGCTGTAGCTGGAGCAGTACAGCTTGGCGGCCACATGGCGGCTGACCGCCCGGAGAAGTCCGATATCCCGCCGCAGCCACTCGTCGAAGGTCTCCACCGGCAGAGACGCCACCAGGCAGTCCGTTACCGTCTCGATGGTCACGGAGGTGGTGGCCGCCCCGGCCAGCAGCGTCACCTCCCCGATGAAGGACACCGCCTCGTTCATCTCGATCATGAACACATTTCCATTCTCAAACTCGTTGACCACCCGGAAGGTCCCCTGGAGCAGAATGCCGATGCGCTCCAGGGAGCTGTCCTTTTGGTGGATGAGCGTATGGGCGGGGTAGGTCCTGAGCTGAAAGCCGCCGTCCAGCTCCTCCGGGATCTGCCGGGTGAACTCCCCCAGGCCTGGGGCCAGCTCCAGCAGTTCACTGTAACGCATAGGGCACCTCCGTTCCGGTTGACGTGTGAAAACACCTCTTACCGCCATGATAACACGGCGGCAAGAGGCGCACAAGGTCATTTTTTACTTCCAGCTCCGAAGCCAAGGCTGTTTTTCAAACAGCCGCTCCGCTTCCCGGCGGACCCGCTCCCGGTCGATGGTCAGCAGCTCCCGGTCGCGCATCAGCAGCCTTCCGTTTACGATGGAGTGCCGCACGTCGGCGCCGCTGGCGCTCTCCACCAGGGTGTGGACCAGGTTCTGCGTAGGCCAGAGGTGGGGCGCGCCGGTGTCCAGGGCGATGAGGTCCGCAGGAGCGCCCTTTTCGATGACGCCCAGGCCCGGCTCCATCAGCGCCGCCCCGCCGCCCCGGGCAGCCATGGCCAGCAGGGTCTCGGCGGGCATAATGGAGGAATCCGCCGTCCCCACGCCCCGGGTGACGTTCATCACACCCCGGAACAGCCGCATCTCCCGGAAGAGGTCCAGCCCGCCGTGGGCGGAGCCGTCGGTCCCCAAGCCCACAGGGACCCCGGCAGCCAGAAGCTGGGGCGTGGGCGGCACACCCTTTCCGCAGTTGGAGAAGGGACAGTGTGCGACCCGCACCCGCCGCCGGGCCATGATTTCAATTTCCTCCTGGCTGAGGAAAATGCAGTGGGGAGCGGTCATGGGGGCCTGTAAAAGGCCCTCCTCCTCCAGCCAGACGAAGGGGCGCTTGCCGTACCGCTCGATGAAATCCGTCACCTCGCTGGCGTACTCGTTCATATGGGTCTCCACAGGCACGCCGTCCGCCGCTGCCGCTTCCAGCACCGCCCGAAGCAGCTCTTCGCTGACGGCAGTGGGCGTGGTGACGGAGTAGATGGGCTTCAGCAGGCCGGAAAGGGCTCCCTTCATGGCCCGCAGGCGCTCCACCGCCGCCGGGACGGAGGGGGCCCGCAGGCTCTCCGGGCAGAAGGGATTGTCGTTGGTCATGACGCTGAGGCGGCCCCGGAGCCCCGCCTCTTGATATACTTCGGCGTAAATCTCCGGGTACTTCCCCCCCGCGTCCACAAAGCCGGTGGTACCGCAGGAAATCATCTCCATCGCCGCCAAACAGGCGCTGAGGCGGGAGCTCTCCTCGTCCAGGCGGCTCTCAAAGGGGACGTTGACCCGCTTCCAAATGACGGGCTTCTCGTCCAGCAGCCGTCCCCGGAGGAGCTGCTGGCTGGTGTGGAGGTGCCCGTCCACCAGGCCGGGCATCCAGAGAAGATGGGAACCGGAGAGGACCGTCTCCGCCTGATAAGCAGAGGTGTCCTGGTCCACGATGTCCAGGACCCGGCCGTCCTTGACGGCGATGGCTTTCCCGGAGACGACCGTCATGTCCGGGGAGAGATAGCGGGCGTTGGTGAGGAGCAGATCACAGCGGAGATCGTCAGGCATAGAAAAACCTCCCGTTTTATTTCAGCAGCATAAACAGCGAAAAGCAGATGGAGAACACCGCCACGCCCCGCTTCAGCAGGGACTGGGGCACATGGGCGGCGGTGACGCTGCCCGCGAAGACCCCGGCGGCATGGCCCAGCACCGCCGCCAGCAGCATGGGCGCCAGGGCGGCCAGGGATTCACAGCGGCTTCCATACACGGCGATGGCGGGCAGGGCGATGAACACGGAATCCAGCAGGGCCGCGCCCACCGCCATCTTGGCGGGAACGCCCATAGCCACCAGCAGGGGCATCACCAGTACCGGCCCTCCCGCCCCGGAGAGGGCGCAGAGCAGGGCCGTGGCAAAGCCCAGGGCCAGCAGCGGCAGGGACTTGGGGAAGGAGTTCCCCCTCCCCCGGTCCTTCTGGGGCCGGAGCTCCCGGACAGCGATGGCCAGGCCGGAGAGGAACACTACTATATACAGGACAGCCTTGACGGTCTCCGCCGCCAGCAGGCCCCCCAGGGCCGCCCCCAGCAGACCCCCCGCCAGGCTCCCGGCGGAGAGGACCAGGGCGGGCCGGAGGGGCAGCTCCCCCCGGCGGTGGTAATTCCAGGAACCAATCGCCCCGGAGACGGCAAAGCACAGGAAGCTCAGCAGCAAGCTCTCCGTCACGGAAAGGCCGCAGGCGCCGGTGAAGAGGATGGGCAGCAGGAAGCCCGCCACGCCGCACCAGCCGATGAAGAGCCCCACGGCGCCGCTCCCCAGGGCCGCCAGGATCAGCTCATATAGCATGGGTCAGCCTCAGCACCACCTGGGCTACCGCCAGGGACCCGAAGAAGGTGCCGGTCATGACCAGGATCGTGATGATAATGAGCTTCCAGCCCTGCTTGAAGAACATCTTCAGCTGGTTGCTGATAGACATGCCGGCGAAGGCCCCCACCATGGTCAGGGGAGCGGTGAAGTTGATCTTCCCGGCGGATTCAATGACAAACTGGGAGACGGGAGACAGGGGGCAGGCGCACAACAGCCCCAGGATAGAGCAGTAGGCCACCGTGGGCAGCTTGAGGGGAATCACATGGGCCAGCCCCGCGGCGCACAGGGCGATAAGCAGCAGCACCAGCACGCCGGGCAGGGACTCGGCAAAGGCCACGTCGAAGCCGATGAAGTTGGCGGTCATCATGCCCAGGCCGGAAATGGCCAGGACGAAAATCCAAAGATGATGAAGGTGCCCTTCCAGACGGGAATTTTGATCTGTCCGATGGAGTCCGCGATGAGGATGAAGACGAAGGCCAGCAGATACAGAACCCATTCCGTCCTGACCCGCTCCCTCAGGGAAGCGTATGCGCGTTCGGCTTTTTTCATGGGGCCCACTCCTTTATCGATGATGGATACACTATATCCCATCCGGAGCCTGCCGGAAAAGGACATATGGGCAGTTTTCCAAAAAATAAAACGGGCCGGACAATTGCTTATCCGGTCCGTTTTCAAAAAGGCCCGCCGTCATCCCGCCGCATAGCCCTCTTTGTCAAAGGTATAGGCCCTGCCGCCAATCGTAAGGGCGGTATTTTGGGCAAAGCTCCCATCGGCGTTCCGATAGCGCCAGCCGCCGTCGTCCTGGGTCCAGCCCTCGGGGCTGACGCCTTTTTCCAGGGAGCTGTTCAAGCCGATGGCTTTCCGGGTGCTGTCGTCCTGGAAGTGCCACCACTCCGAGCTGAGGCCGTTCATCCCCGCGGCGGTCATGTAGCCCTCCAGCAGCTTGGCGTTCAGGTTGTTCCGGTACGTCTCGGAGTACCAGCTCAGATCGTGCATCCCGCTCTGCATCTCCAGCTCTCCGCCGCCGTCCGGCTTCTCCAGCGTCAGATCCAGGGCGATGCCCCGGTTGTGGGTGGAGATGGTCCGAGCCAGGAAGCTGCCCAGGTGAAACCGGCCGTTGTCCGTCATCAGCCTGGAGAGGGTCATGCCCACCTGCCCGCCGTCCTCCGTCCGGGCGGGGTCGTTCAGCTGCTTCTCCGTAACGTCATAGGAAAAGCGGGTGGCCCGCTGGGGGCGGAATGCCTCGTAAATTTTCAGCCGGAGGCCGTCGGCCTCCGCCGCCTGGGCGGCGGTGAGCAGCTTTTTCGCGCAGGGGTACAAATACGGCACCAGGAAGGTCCCGTCCGCCAGGCGCACGTCCTCATAGCCCGGGAGTACCTGATGGGTAACCTCCCGGATGGGGGAGCCGTGGACGGCAAAGAGGGAGTCATAGCTGTTGGTGATGTCATAGGCGCAGTGATCCCCTACGTATTCCGGCAGGTTGATCATGCAGAAGCGGCTGTCCACCCAGCCGTACTCCTCCCCATAGCGGACCCGGAACCAGTCCCCCTCCTCCTCCAGAACGCAGAGGGCCGTCCCGCCGGGGATGGAGCCCAGGCGGGCTCCCTTGCCGGGGTCTTCCTGGAGCGTCAGGCTCTGAATGGGCCAAACCGTGCTGTACAGGGGGGAGACCGCGGCCCAGAAGGAGACCTCCTCCGCCTGGAGCTCCGCTCCGTCCCCGTTCACGGCGGCAACGCGGAAGCGGTTCCAGGAGCCGGAGCCCAGCCGTCCTGTGTCATAGCGCAGATGCTCCTCCGGCGTGAGGCGGGCGGCGGTCTGCCACGCCTCCCCAGCCCAGCGCTGCACCTCAAAGTGATGGCACTGGACGCCCTCCCACTCCAGAGCGCACAGCCGGGGGCCGGTCTCCCGGTATGTAAGGGACAGCTTTCCCCCGCTGGGCAGCGCCTCTCCCCCGGACTCCGCCGGAGACGCGGCGGGGCCGCAGAGGATGAAGCCCCACTTTTTCCAGCCCGCCCGGACGGTAAACCCCTGCGGGCCCAGATCCCCTTCCTCCAGGGGGACGGTCATCTCCCGCTCCCTGGTCCCGCCTGCAAAGACGCTGAACGCCTCATAGTTTCGGAACACCTCGTAGACGTCCCCCTCTCCCGTCCAGCGGAGGGAGGCCGCGCCGTCCTCCAGGGTCCCGGTGACCTCCGGGGCCTCCAGGTTTTCGGGCAGGGTCAGCCTCGCGTGGAAGCACTTCCAGCTTTTGACCTCTTTGGGTTTGCCGAAGATGCTTGTCCCGTCGGTCACGGCCCAGACCCGGATTTCCAGCTTCTCCCCCGCCAGGACGTCGGAAACGCCGAAGGAGGGTTCGGGGGAAATGCGCGTCACCTGCTCCGTGCCGCAGGTAAACTCCACCCGGTACAGAGCCGGGGCGCCGGCGGCCTCGGGCCAATAGAACTCCACGCGCCCGTCCCCATTGACGCAGACCAGCAGGTCTCCCTTCTCAAAGACGGGCCTCCCGCCGCCCAGGAAGAAGAGGACCCCCGCCGCCAGCAGCGCCAGCCCGGCGACAATCCCAGCCGTCCAGGCCCTGACCAGCCGCCGGGTCTGGACCCGGGTCCTCCGGCTCCTATATCTCCGTTGATACCGATACCGTCTCGTGATCCACACCCCGCTTCATACAAGTGAACTCTACTGAAATGATACACCTTATCCCGGGAAAGTCAAGGGCCATTCCCAAGGAATGGCCCTTTGATTTTCTTAGCGGGCGGCGCTCTCCCGTTTCAGCAGCTCCCGGGTCAGCTCATACACCCGCTGGGTGGAGGCCACGTTCAGCCGCTCCTTGACGGAGTGGACGTCGTGGAGCTCCGGGCCGAAGGACACCGCGTCCAGTCCCGGCAGCTTCTCCACGAACAAGCCGCACTCCAAGCCGCCATGGGTGGCCTCGATGGTCCCCTGCTTGCCGCAGACCGCCTGGTAGGCCGCCAGGACCTCCTCCCGCAGGGCGGAATTCCGGTCGTACTGCCAGCCGGGGTAGTTGCCCCGGAGGGTGAAGGAGCCGCCGCCCAGCTCCAGGATGGCCTTCAGCCGCTGGACGATCATATCCTTCTGGGTGGCGATGCAGGAGCGGACGGAGACGCCGAAGTAGAGCCCGTCCTCCCGCAGCTCCATCACGCCCAGGTTCAGCGAGGTCTGCACCAGGCCCGGGAAGTCCACGTTCATGGCCTGGACCCCCTGGGGCACCGCCAGCAGCGTGCGGAGCATGTTCGCCGTCGACTCCGGGGACAGCGCCTTGTCCAAGGCCGTCTTTTCACAGCTCAGCGCGATGCCGCCGTCACAGCCGGCGTACTCGTTTTTCAGCGCCTTGTCAAACTCCCGGATAAAGTCCTCGAACTCCTCCGCCCGGTCCGCCGGGACGGCGGCCCGGGCGTGGTTCCGGGAGCAGATTACATTGTCAAATTTCCCGCCCCGGATATCCGCCAGCCGCAGGCCGGGAATGCGCTCCATGGCGCTGTACAGCACCCGGCCCATCACCTGGTTGGCGGAGGCCCGGCCCTTGTGAATCTCCGCGCCGGAGTGGCCCCCCAAAAGGCCCTCCAGAGAAATCTCATAGCCCGCCTCCCCGTTCAACGGCGCCTTCACGCCGGGCAGGAAGCAGTCCACCCGCACCCCCCCGGCGCAGGAAACGGTGAAGACCCCCTCCTCCTCCGAGTCCAGGTTCACCAGCTTCCGGCCCTTCAAATCGGAGCAGTCCAGGGCAAAGGCCCCTTCCAGGCCCACCTCCTCGTCCACGGTGAACACCGCCTCCAGGGGGGGATGAGGCAGTCTGCCGTCCGCCAGGATGGCCAGGATCATGGCCACGGCAATGCCGTTGTCCCCGCCCAGGGACGTCCGTTCCGCCCAGACCCACTCTCCGTCGGTGCGGAGGTCCAGGCCCTCCCTCGCCATGTCCTTGGCGCAGTCCTCCGTTTTGACGCATACCATGTCAATGTGGCCCTGGAGGATGACGGCGGGAGCGTCCTCACAGCCGGGGCTGGCGTCCTTCCAGATGACGACGTTGTTTGCCTCGTCCTGCCGCCACCGAAGGCCCAGCTCCTTGGCGAAGCCCACGCACAGGTCGCTGATCTGCTTAGTGTTGCCGCTGCCATGGGGCACGGCGCACAGCTTTTCAAAGTATTCGAATACCGCTTTCGGCTCCAGGCCGGATAACACTGCCATAGGGAGTTCCTCCTTACTAAATCCGTCAAATGAGCGACCGCCCCGCCTTTGGCGGGGCGGTCTATTGTTTCCCAATGCTGCGGGGCTCAAACGTCGCCCAAGCCGTCTTCCAGGCCCAGCTCGCCGTCCAGACCCAGGTCGAACTCGCTGCCCTCGCCGGGGACCTCCTCTGCGGGGGCCTCCGTCTCGGCGGGGACAAACTCGGAGAACCACGCCTCCTCCGGCAGACCCGCCAGCAGGGCGGGCAGGTTCACCACGATGCCGTCCACATTGTAGGGCAGCTTCAGGTCGATCTCGTGGATCTCAGGCTCTCCGCCCTTCTCCCGGGTGACTTCCAGAATCATTTTAAAATTCTGGCCGATCCAGATGGACATGCCCCGCTCCCGCTTCGCCAGCTTGGCCACTTCCTCGCCCTTGACGGTGACCACCACCTTTTCAAAGGACTTATAGGTCTGGCCCTGGTAGTCCTCCAGGGTCTTGTTGTCAAAGTAGACGGTGTGCCCCCGGCCAATGACCATCATGGCGGCGGCCACGCCGACCAGCATCAGCACCAGCAGGAGGGAGAAAAGCATCCTTCTTTTCGCTTTCATCACGCGTCCTCCTTTTTCACCTGGGCCTCGGCCAGCTCCCGGCCCGCCTTGCTCTTCACCATGCGCTTCTTGGCCTCATACATAATCAGCGCCAGGGTGATGACGCCGTAGGACAGGAACACGCGGAAATACTCGCCCACCATGGAATCGCCGGTGATGAACTTACCCGCGCCAGGGGCCACAATGAACATCAGGTGGAACAGAATCACGCCCAGGAAGGCGTTGCCGATGCCGGCCTTTTCCACCGACGCGCCGCCCACCAGCAGCGCCGCGATGCAGAACATGCCGATCTGGGAGTGTCCGGTGTAGGTGGGCAGGTTGCCGATGTTCTGGAGATAGATGACCATGCCGAAGCCGGCGCAGACCGTGGACATGACCACGGAGATGATTCGGGTCCGGTCCACGTTGATGCCCGCCGCCTTGGCGACCTCCAGGTCCTGGCCCACGGCCCGCATGTCCTGGCCCAGCTTCGTGCGGCGGAACCAGACGATGAACAGGCACAGCAAGCCCACAAGGAGGAAGGTAAACACCGGAATCTTCACGCCGCCCAGGCGGATGGCCAGCAGGTCGTCCAGGCACTGGCGCATGTTCAGGAGGCTCACGGTGTTGCGGATGCCATAGCCCCGGGGCAGCATAATCGTGGTGTGCATGATGGGGATAATGGACCCCATGATATACAGCACGATGAGCTGATACCAGCCGTTGATGAAGAAGTTGATGATATAGCTGGTAATCATCTCCCGTCCCTTGGCCATATTCTGCAAGGTGCCGCAGATGAAGCCCAGCAGCGCGGAGAAGGGAATGGACAAAATCATGGCCAGCACCACGCCGGGGATGCCCCAGATCTGCCAGTCCGCCACCATGATGACGGCAATCTCCGCGCCCATGGCCCCCAGGGTCATGGCGAAGTTCAAGCCCATGCCCGCCATGATGGGGAAGAGCAGGCAGAGCACCAGGAACAGGTTGCGGCCCATGCGGGTGACGATTTCATTCAGCAGATAGCTGGGAGAGAAGCCCGCCATGGGGATGAAAATGGCGCAGATGATGACGAACATGATGGGCACAGTATTGTTCCGCGCCAGCTCCAGAAGCCTCTTTCCGGCAGGGATGTTCTTTTTCTCGCTCATTTCGCACCCTCCGTCTTTCTGGTCAGCGCATAAAGGATGATACCCTGGGAGACGATAATCCGAATGACCTCGCTCATGTCCATGTGAATCGCGGAGTTCATCACCGTGGGGGTCATGGTCACGATGCCCTGGAAGAGAATGGTTCCAATAATCACATTGGGGATGCTGGCCTTATTTACCGAAGCGCCGCCAATCAGGATGGCGGATACCGTCGGCAGGGTCAGGTTGTTAGGTGCGTTGTAGAGCTGGATGAAGCCGAAGCCCTGCTGATACATCAGGATGCCCATGGCGCCCAGCCAGGTGGACATGATGACGGAGAGCATCCGGGTCCGGTTCACGTTGATGCCCGCCGCCCGGGCGAAGTTGGCGTTGGAGCCCACCGCCGTCATGGCGGTGCCGGTCTTAGTGTGGAGGAAGGCCCACATCAGGAAGGCCAGCAGGGCGAAGACCAGCAGGGAGCCCACGGGAATCTCAATGTTCCCGATTTTGATATGCAGGAAGCCCGCCAGCACCTGGTTATAAAAGCCGTCCAGGGAAATGGTGGGCCGCAGGCCGTTGCCGGACAGGCCGTACACCATGGTGGGGCTGGAATAGGGCAGCAACAGCCACATCATACAGAAAAAGGACATGACGGAGAAGCCCACATAGGTGGCGATCATCATTTCGCCGCCCTTGATCCGGTTCAGCAGAAGGCCGTAGCCCCCTCCCAGCAGCACCGCGAAGGGCGTGGCAATCAGCACCGCCATCACAAAACTCATGGGGCCGGTGAAGCCCAGCTCAATGGACAGCGTGCCGCCCAAAAGCCCGCAGATGATTGCCAGGGGCAGGCCGAAGTTCAGTCCGCAGCCGGAGTGAATCATGGGCACCATGGCCAGCACCAGCACCGCGTTCCAGCTGAAGCGGTTGATGATGTTGGTGATCTGGGTGGGCAGGTCCACGCCCACAACGGGCGTCAGAATGAAAAGCAGCAGCAGCAGGCCCGCAATGATAATCCGGGGCAGGCCGAAAGAGGAGACCATTGCCGTCATGGAGCCCAGCTGCGCCCTTTCCAGCTTTGTAGGCCAACGCGCCGGCGGAATGGTTTTCATCTCGTCGTTGAATTTGGATGGACTGTTATAATTATAGTCTTTTTTCTCACTCATTTTGACCCACCTCCTTATATGACCTTGCTGACCATCAGCAGGCCGAATTCCTCGGAGGACGCCGCCGCGGGCAGGATGCCCGCCACCTGTCCGCCGGAGACGATGGCGATGCGGTCGCAGGTCTGCCGCAGCTCCTCCAGCTCGGAGGAAATCATCACAACGGTGACGCCGCTGTCCCGGTTGAACTGCTTCAGCGCCTCCAGCACCAGGGCCTTCGCGCCCACGTCGATGCCCCGGGTGGGCTCGGATACGAAGAGGAACTTGGGCTCCAGGGCGAAGGCCTTGGCCAGGCACACCTTCTGCTGGTTGCCGCCGGAGAGCTCCTTGGCCTTCTGCTTGGAGCTGGTGCATTTGATTTGCAGCTCGTCGATATACTTCTGGGTCACCCGATGGATGCCCTTCTCGTCCCGCCACTTGACAAGGCCGCCCAGCAGCCGCTTCAGGAACTTCTCCTGAATCTGCATGGCGGGGAACGCCACGTTCCACTCCAGGCTCTCGTCCAGCAGCAGGCCCACCTCCCGCCGGTCCTCCGACACGAAGGCCAGAGAGGAATCCAGGCACTTCCGGGGGTTGTTCAGAGGAATCTCCCGGCCGTTGAACTCCACCCTGCCGCCGGCCTCATAGAGGCCCATGACGCCGTTGGGAATCCCCAGCTTGCCCTGGCCCGCCAGGCCGCCGATGCCTAAAATTTCGCCCTCCCGGATATCCAGGCTCACGTTCCGCACCGTTTCGCCGGGCATATCCACCCACAGGTTCTTGATGGACATGACGGTCTGGGCCCCGTCGTTGGTCCGGGCCTCTCCCACAGCGCCGCTCTGCACGTCCCGGCCCACCATCCACTTGGTGATGTCCTCCACGCTGGTCTCTGCGGCGGGGACGTCCCGGACTACGTAGCCGTCCCGCATGACCACCACCTTGTCGCACACCGCCAGGATCTCATGGAGGCGGTGGGTGATGAAGATGACGGAAATACCCCGGGCGGCCATGCCCCGGATGGACTCCAGCAGGGCCTCGGCCTCCCGCTCCGTCAGCACGGCGGTGGGCTCGTCCAGAATCAGGAGCTTCAGCTGGTCCTTGCTCAGCTCCCGGGCAATCTCCGTGAACTGCTTGTGGCCCACGGGCATGTCGCTGATGACCATTTTGGCGTCGATGGCGACGCCCATCTTCTCGATGGCGGCGGCGGACCGCCGGTCCATCTCTTTATAATCCAGCGTGTTCAGCCGGTCGCCGAACACCTCTGAAACAATATTCTTTTTGCAGGGCTCCCGATTCAGGAGGATATTTTCCGTGGCGGTGAAGCCGGGAATCAGGGAGAATTCCTGATGCACCATGCCGATGCCCGCCTCCAGCGCGTCGAAAGGCGTGCTGAATTCCACTTTTTTGCCGTCAATCAGGATATTGCCGCTATAGCCGCCGGTCTCCCGGATGACGTCCATGCCGAACAGGATTTTCATTAAGGTGCTCTTGCCCGCGCCGTTCTCGCCGCACAGGCCCAAGACTTCGCCCTCACCCAGCGTAAAGTTGATGTCGGTGAGGACCTGGTTGCCGAAGAAGTCCTTTTTGATGTTCTGCATTTGCAGCAGGGGGTTCACGTTGTTTGTCATACATCCACCCTATCTCATTTGTTCCGCGCGCCGCGCCGCGGCGCCCGGGCGGGGACCTTTGCCGCCCTCAGAACCTGTATTCATAACCGATGGAAGCTGGCGGACGAGGGATTTCCCCGCCGGACAGGGACATTTTCCGCAGGAATCCGAACGGATTTCAAGGGAAATTGACGCGGTATGCCGGGGAAAGACCCGCCCAGGCAGCGTTCAACGGTTGTGAATGCAGGTTCTCCGTCAAGTCAAAACCAGCGCGGGGAGGAGGACAGGTCCTCCTCCCCGTGCAGTGCGATTCTAAAATTGGATCAGCTGACCGTGAAGTACTTCTCGGGAATCTCCACGTCGGCGTTGCCCATAAAGCGGCCGGGATTACCCATGATATAGGTATCCTGATAGATAAGGAACACGTTGTCGCTCTTGACTCCGGTGGTGGCGTTGGTGTAGCCCGCGCCGTTCCACTGGGCCTTGGGAGAGTATACGTTCAGGGCTGCGGCCACGGCGTCCATGTCCGTGATTTCGCTGACGCCGTTGATGACGTTTTTGGCGTGCTCGGCCAGGCCGGCGGACAGGGTGTAGCCATAGGAGTAGGCCCAGGTGCCGAAGTGGTCGGCGGCGCCCTTCTCCACCAGAGCGGACTCGACCTTAGCCAGAATCTTCTCAAAGTCACCGGCCTCCTCGGTGAGGTCCAGGCCCAGAGCGCCGGGATAGCCCATCAGGGGAGAGGGCAGGTCAGCCTCGATGAAGTAGCCGCCGTATTCCACCAGCTGCTTCAGCAGGGGCTCGGTGTGGGCGTCGTTGGTGCAGAAGTAGGCGGCGTTCTCGCCGTATTTCTGGACCCAGGCGGGGACGTTCTCCAGGATATAAGCCTGGGCGCCGGGGATGCCCACGTCGGAGGTCGGGTCGGGAGCGGTCTCCAGGACGAACTCCATGTCGAATTCCTTGCAGGCCTCCTCCATGACGGCCACACGGCGGCTCATGGTCTCATACGCCATGTGGCGGGGGAAGGAAATGTGAACGAAGGTGTCCGCGCCCAGCTCGTGAGCGGTGCGGATGATCAGGTAGCCGCGGGAGACGAAGTCGTTGTTGCACACCAGGTCGGCGGCGGAGCCGATCTCAGGCAGGTCCTCGTGGCCCTCGCCGGCGATGCAGATGATGTCGGGGCGGCGCTCCTTGATCTGGCGGAAAGCCTCGGTGGTGCCGGGGACAGACTGGTTGACGACAATGGCCTTCATCAGGGGGTCGTCGGACATGTTGACGATGGTCTGGATCGTGGTCTCCAGCTCCTCGGTGAAGTTGTCGGGATAAATGGCCAGGGTGACCTTATCCTCGCCGTACTTGGCCTGGAACGCCTCGGCGCCCCGGCGGTCATCCTCGGACTGGGAGACGGAGCCGGTGACGATGCCGATGTGGTAGTCGCCGATGCCGTCCTCCAGGCTGGCGGCAGCGCCGTCCGCCTCGCCGGAGTCCCCTCCCTGCTGGGTCTGGCCGGCGTCAGAGGAGCCGCCCTGATCCTGCGCGGGGGTCTTGTCGCCGCCGCAGCCCGCGAGTGCCAAGAGCATCACGAGCGCCAACAGCATGCTGAAAAACTTCTTCATTGCAAACCTCCAAATATTTTTGTGTCTTCCGGCGCATCCAAGCCTTTTCATGGTTTGAAAACAAACCATGAAAAAAAGGCGTACGCCTTTTGAACGCTATCTATTGTAGCAAAAATCCTGATTTTGTCAACTACATTTTCTGTATTTATCATATTTTATTCATTTATACTTTTATTCGAAAGCCCGGCCAGCCGCAAAATTCCCATAAACCCCCAACAGTGAACTTTCTTCAACCTGAACCTTGCAGAAATATCCGTAGGGACTTCATTGGCGGTTTTGCCGGCTGGCTGCCGGGTAAAAAGGGCCCCGCTCTATGTTCAAAAAACAAAAACAAAAAAGGAGAAATGAAAATCAACGTTGTTGGCAAGGCCCACCTGAAAGGCACGTCCAAGAAAAGCAACAATCCCTATGACTTCATCCAGATCCATTACCTGGGCTTTGCCCGCGGCGTGGAGGGCAAAGCCGCTCTCACGATCTCCCTGGACCCCAGCCAGTTTCCCTATAACCGGATTACCGTTCCCGGGGATTACCTTGTCGACTTCGACAACCGTGGCTTCCC
>ERZ779626.554-NODE-554-length-21447-cov-9.647532_pt1 | contig 21447 bp, 20 predicted proteins | sample MGYA00514209_ERZ779626 | MGnify/ENA primary metagenome ERZ779626 (study PRJEB29562, sample SAMEA4376713) | mouse gut metagenome | isolation source: Cecum | study: EMG produced TPA metagenomics assembly of the A DSS colitis mouse model was used to assess the...
CGGTGAACAAATTCATCCTGGTGCCTCTGGATCTGGAGTACATGCAGACCGTGGCTTTCATTCTGGTTATCGCGTCTCTGGTGCAGTTCATTGAGATGTTTCTCCAGAAGTCCATGCCCTCTCTGTATACGGCTCTGGGCGTGTACCTGCCCCTGATCACCACCAACTGCGCGGTGCTGGGCGTTGCGCTGCTGAACATTCAGGAGGGTTACAACTTTATTGAGTCCGTGGTCTACGGCATCACCGGCGGCATCGGCTTCCTGGTTGCCATCGTGCTGTTTGCCAGCATCCGGGAGCGGCTGGTTTTTGCCGAGTATCCCAAGAGCTTCGAGGGCTTCCCCATCGCGCTGGTCACCGCCGGTCTCATGGCCCTGGCGTTCATGGGCTTCTCCGGCTTGGTAATTTGGTAAGGAGGGCGGTTGCGTTATGATGAATATTTTATTCGCGGTGGCCGTCCTGGGCGTTCTGGGCGCGATTTTCGGCCTGGTCCTGGCCGTGGCCTCCAAGATTTTCGAGGTGAAGAAGGACCCCCGTGAGGAAGCGATTCTGGGCCTGCTGGCCGGCGCGAACTGCGGCGGCTGCGGCTATCCCGGCTGCGGCGGCTGCGCCGCCGCCATTCTGGCGGGAGAAGCTCCCGTCACCGCCTGTGCCCCCGCTGGGGCGGAGAACGCCGCCGCCATTGCCAAGATCATGGGCATGGAGGCTCCCACCGGGGAGCGGCAGGTGGCCTTCGTCCGCTGCACCGGCGGCGTGAATGCGAAAAAGCGGTATGACTATGTGGGCGTGAAGGACTGCATCTCCGCCACCAAGGTGGCAGGAGGCCCCCTGGAGTGCGCCTTCGGCTGCCTGGGCTTCGGCTCCTGCGTGGCCGCGTGCCAGTTCGGCGCCATGTCCATCGGCCCCGGCGGCACCGCCGTGGTGGACCCGGACAAGTGTACCGCCTGCATGGCCTGCGCCAGCGCGTGCCCCCGCCACCTGATCACCTCCGTCCCCGTCTCCAAGAAGGTCCACGTGGGCTGCGCCAACCAGGACAAGGGCAAGGCCGCCATGAGCGTCTGCTCCACCTCCTGCATCGGCTGCGGCCTGTGCCAGAAGGAGTGCAAAAAGGACGCCATCCATGTGGTAAACGGCGTGGCGGTCATCGACTATGACAAATGCGTGGGCTGCAAGCTCTGCACCAAGGTCTGCCCGAGAGACGCCATTCTCCCTGCGGCCACCGCCGAGGAGAAGGAGAAATACAAGGCCATCAAGAAGGCCCAGGCCGAAAAGGCCAAGGCCGCAGCTGAGGCCAAGGCGGCGGAGACCGCCGGAAAGTAAACCCGAAAACAGCCGGAAGAGGCCCTGGAGAAATCCGGGGCCTCTTTTTGTGCCGATTGGGAAAGGATTTGGATTTTTATGGAATTTGCCGGATGGTCTTGTAATTTGCCGGAAGTTGGTATATGATAGGGTTCATCCCCGGCGAGAGCCGGGAGAACAAGAGGCAGAGTAGGGACGCGCGTGTCAAAGTGCCGGAGAGACGGGGAGTTGCTTTCCGGACGAAGGGGAATCCTTCTCCGCAGTGCGTGTCCCGCATCCCGCTGCCGCATCAGGGAACGGGCTTCCTCTGTGCGGCGTACTGCCGCAATTTAGAGGAGGTTTTCTTATGCCCAAAATGACTGCAAAACGGATGTGCTACGCCGCCCTGCTGGCGGCCATGTACCTGCCCCTGTCGCTCTACGCGGCGGTGCAGGTGGGGAACGTGCGGATTTCCTTCGGCTCCCTGCCGGTGGTGGCCGCCGCGCTGCTCTTCGGCCCGGTGGACGCGGTGATCGTGGCCATGGTGGGTGAGTTTTTCAAGCAGCTTCTGACCTACGGTATCACCTATACGACCGTGCTGTACCTGATTCCCCCGGCTCTCCGGGGGCTGGTGGTGGGCCTGGGGGCCCTTGCGCTGACGTCCCTCCGGGGACAGCGGCTGGAGGAGCGGCGGACGGTCTGCTATGCCGTCTGCATCCTGGCGGCAATCTGCACCACGGTGGGGAATACCCTGATTAACTGGCTGGACAGCGTGATTTTTGGCTATTATACGCCCGCCCTGATTTTCGGGGGTCTGGTCTGGCGGTTCATCGTGGGCATGATCAACGCTGTGGTCATGGCCTCCCTGGCCATGCCGCTGGTGAAGATCCTGCGGAAGCAGAACGCCGTTTCCGGCCTGTAAGGGAGGCGGCGGCATGACGGGAGAAGAGGCCATCGCCTACATTCACGCCCACGGCTGGGAGACCCGTGCCCCGGGCCTGGGCCGCATCCGGGAGCTGCTCCGCCGCCTGGGAGACCCTCAGTGGGCATTGAAATTTATCCACGTAGCCGGGACCAACGGCAAGGGAAGCGTCTGCGCCTGTCTCGCCTCCGTGCTGGAGGCGGCGGGATACCGGGTGGGGCTGAATACTTCCCCCCATCTGGAGCGCTTTCACGAGCGCATCCGGGTGAATGGGGAGGAGATTTCCGACGAAGCCCTTGGCGCGGCAGTGGAGCGGGTCCGCTCCGCCGCCGGGGACATGCCGGAGCACCCCACGGAGTTTGAGCTTATCACCGCCGCCGCCTTCCTGCATTTTCTGGAGCGGCGCTGTGACGCGGTAGTTTTGGAAACCGGCCTGGGCGGAGCGCTGGACGCGTCCAACGTCATCGAGACCCCGGAGCTGGCGGTGCTGACCGCCATGGGCATGGACCACACTGCCATCCTGGGCCCCACCCTCCGGGACGTAGCCTCCGCCAAGGCGGGAATCATCAAGCCCGGCGGGACCGTGGTCAGCCGGGGGGGCTGTCCTGAGGCGGATGAGGTTTTCCGCCGGACCTGCCGGGAGCGGGGGGCGGCGCTGACGAAGCTGGACCTCACCCGCCTGACGGTCCGGCGGCTTGACCTGGAGGGCGCGTTCTTCGATTTCGCGCCCTGGGAGGGGCTGACCCTCCCCCTGGCGGGGGCCTATCAGGCGGAGAATGCCGCCCTGGCGTTGACGGCTCTGGAGGCCCTGGGGGAAAAGGGATGGAGCATCCCGGAGGAAGCGGTCCGCCGGGGACTGGCGGCGGTCCGCTGGCCGGGGCGGTTCGAGGTTTTGGGACGGGACCCGGTTTTCCTCCTGGACGGCGCTCACAACGCCCACAGTATGCGGGCCGCAGCGGAGAGCCTGCGGACCCTGTTCCCCGGGAGAAAGCTGACCTTCCTCCTGGGAATTCTGGCGGATAAGGACGCCGGGGAGATGCTGGACCTGCTGGCCCCCTTGGCGGAGCGCGTGCTGGTCCTCCGGCCCGACAGCCCCCGGGCCATGGACCCGGCGGCGCTGTGCGTCCTTTTGGCGGAGCGGGGGGTGGAGGCCCGGCCCTGCGCCTCTGTGGAAACGGGGCTGGAAGCCGCCCTGGCGGCGGCGGGGGAGGACGGCGTGATCTGCGCCCTGGGGTCCCTGTACCTCTGCGGCGAGGTCCGGTCCGCCTGGTTTAAAACGCACTGAATAGCTAAAAAGACCGCCCGGCCGCTTGACAAGCCGGGCGGATACCTTTATGATAAGGAAGAATCTACAGTTTGCCGCCGCGGCGGACGGTCATTTCCGTCACTATAGCCAGCGCAGTTGAAAAGAATCCCATGGATTCTTTTCAACGAACCGCCGTTCAGCGGCGGTTCGGGCCGCAAAGCGGCTCTCTGCGCGTGGCTTCATAGGAAACGCAAACGCGCGCCGCGCGCCGGCGGACCAGCGGTCCGCCGGTTGAAAAGGAGTTTCGACGCCTTTTCAACTGCGTTGACTATATGGCGGGGCCGGCGGAAAGGGGGGGCGCAGCGTTATGGAAATCATTACCAGTAAGGCGAACGCCCTCTGCGTTCATCTGCGGAAGCTGTCCTCCTCCCGTTCCTATCGCGAGGAAACGGGAGAATTTTTGTGCGACAGCCCGAAGCTCCTCCGGGAGGCGGCTCAGTGGGGCGCGCCGGTCCAGGCCCTGCTGTACACCGAGGACGTGGAGCTGCCCCGGGAGCTGGAGGGGCGCGTTCCCCGGCTGGCGAAGGTCAGCGAGAGCGTCATGCGCTCCGTCAGCCCCATGGAGTCTCCCCAGGGGGCGGTGTTCTCCTGCCGCTTTCCGGACTGCACCCTGCCGGAGCGGCTGGAGCCGGACAGCCGGGGCCGTCTGCGGCTCCTGGTGCTGGACGGCGTTCAGGACCCGGGGAATGTGGGGACCATCCTCCGCACGGCGGACGCCTTCGGAGCCTCGGTGATCCTGCTCCCCGGCTGCGCCGATCTCTATAATCCGAAAACCCTCCGGGCGGGAATGGGGGTCCATTTCCGCTCTGCCGTCTACCGCTGTACCCTGCCGGAGCTGACGGCCCTCTTGAAGGAGGCGGGACTGCCCCTCTACGGCGCGGCCCTGCGGGACGATACCGCGGACGTTCGGGAGGTGGACCTGCGCCGCTGCGCCATGGCGGTGGGCAGCGAGGGCCGGGGCCTCTCGGCGGAGGTGCTGGCGGCCTGTGACCGGACGGTCCGCATTCCCATGGACCCCCGGTGCGAGTCGCTGAACGCCGCCTCGGCGGCGGCGGTGCTGCTGTGGGAGGCGGCCCGGGGAGAATTTTAAAAATTGACGCTTGCATTTTGGTTCTATTTAATATAGTATAAAAAACCTTGGTAATGAGGAGGGGCGGGACATGCTGAAATACTGGGTGTGGCTGGCGGAGCTTCCAAGGCTGAAGGGCCCGGAGCGGCTGGCGCTTCTGCGGCATTTCGGTTCGCCGGAGGAGCTGTTCTTTGCCGACCGGGAGGAATTGCTCCTGGTCGAGGGCTTGCCGCCGGCCAGGGCGGAGCTGGCCCTGAACCGGGACCTCTCCGCCGCCGACCGTATTCTGGCGGACTGCCAGAGGCTGGGCCAGCGGATTATGACCATTCAGGACGCAGAGTATCCCCAGCGTCTGCGGAATATCTTTAACCCGCCCCTGGTGCTCTACGTCAAGGGGCGGATGCCCGTCATGGACGAGGAGGCGGCCATCGCGGTGGTGGGCACCCGGGAGTGCACGCCCTACGGAACCGCCTGCGGAGAGCGGCTGGGCCGGGAGCTGGCGGCTTCCGGCGCGGTGGTAGTGACAGGGCTGGCCCGGGGCGTGGATTCCGCCGCCGCCCGGGGAGCCCTCCGGGCGGGCGGAACCGTCGTGGGCGTGACGGGCGGCGGTCTGGATGTCGTCTATCCCCCGGAAAATGGAGACTTGTACGCCGACGTCGCCGCCACGGGGGTGCTGCTGTCCGAGTATCCGCCGGGTTCCCCGCCGGATAAAGCCCACTTTCCCGTCCGAAACCGGATTATGTCCGGCCTCAGCGTGGCCGCTCTGGTGGTGGAGGCCCCGGGGCACAGCGGCGCGCTCATCACCGCCCGGCTGGCCCTGGAGCAGGGCCGGGAGGTTTACGCCGTCCCCGGTCCCATCGACGCCCCGGACAGCGTGGGCTGCAACCGCCTGATCCGGGACGGCGCGGGCCTGGCGGCGGAGGGCTGGGACATCCTCCGGGATTTCCAGGAGCGTTTCCCGGAAAAGCTGCGTCCCGCTCGGAAGCTCCCGGCCTGGACGCCCCTGCCCACCCGGCGGCGGGCCGAGCCCCGGCGGAAGCCGGAGCCTGCTCCGGAGCCGGAAAAAGCGCCCGCGCTCCGGGCCGTGAGCCGGGAGGGCCTGACGGACGATCAGATCGCCCTTCTTGGGGTGCTGGAGCCGGAGGGCCCCGTTCAAGTGGACGATTTAATCGAAAGCACCGGCATTCCCGCCCGGCGGGTTTCGTCGGCCCTGACCATGCTGGAGATTGACGGCTGCGTACGGCAGCATGACGGCAAGCGGTACACACGGACCGTAGCGCTGACGGAATAACGCGAATTTCATTCCCCTCCCGCGGGGCGGGAAACAACGGAGGTAACTATGTCAAAGCAGTATCTGGTCATCGTGGAATCCCCGGCGAAGGCCAAGACCATCGGAAAGTATCTGGGGAAGGAGTACACCGTTAAGGCCTGTATGGGCCACCTGCGGGATCTGCCCAAGAGCAAGCTGGGCGTGGACCCGGAGCAGGATTTTGAGCCGGTTTACCAGCCCATCAAGGGCAAGGAAGATATCATCAAGGACCTGAAAAAATCCGCCAAGGCGGCGGACACCGTGTTTCTGGCAACCGACCCGGACCGGGAGGGGGAGGCCATCTCCTGGCACTTAAAGCACCTTCTGGACCTGCCGGACGAGAAGACCCGGCGGGTGACCTTCAACGAAATCACAAAAAAAGTGGTCCAGGAGAGCATCCAGTCCCCCCGGGCCATCGACCAGAACCTGGTGGACGCCCAGCAGGCCCGGCGCATCCTGGACCGGCTGGTGGGCTATGAGCTGAGCCCCCTGCTGTGGAAAAAGGTCCGCCGGGGCCTCTCCGCCGGGCGGGTCCAGTCCGTGGCCACCCGGATGGTGGACGACCGGGAGCGGGAGATCGAGGCCTTCCAGCCGGAGGAGTACTGGACCCTGGATGTGAACCTCCTGGGCGGCCACAAGCCCTTTGCCGCCCGCTACCACGGGAAGGACGGGAAGAAGGCGGAGCTGAAAAGCCAGGCCGAGGTGGACGCGGTGGTCCGGGAGACGGAAAACGCCGCCTTCTCGGTGAAGAGCGTGAAGCGCACCGACAAGCAGCGGAGCCCCTCGCCGCCCTTCACCACCTCCACCATGCAGCAGGAGGCCTCCCGGAAGCTGAGCATGACCCCCCGGCGGACCATGGCCATCGCCCAGCAGCTCTATGAGGGCGTGGACATCGCCGGGGAGGGCACCGTGGGCCTCATCACCTATATGCGTACCGACTCCCTGCGCCTTTCCGAGGAGGCCCTGGCGGAGGCCAAGAGCTTTATCCTGGGCCGCTACGGGGACGCCTACGCCAAAACCAACCGCTATAAGGCCAAGGCCAATGCCCAGGACGCCCACGAGGCCATCCGCCCCAGCAACGTCCGCTGGACCCCGGAGGATTTGAAAGCCGACCTCACCGGGGAGCAGTACCGGCTTTACCGCCTGATTTGGAGCCGCTTTGTGGCCTGCCAGATGTCCAACGCCGTGTACGACAGCGTGTCCGTGGAGATCGAGGCCAGCCGCCACGACTTCCGGGCCAGCTCCTCCAGCCTGAAATTCGCGGGTTACACCGCCGTTTATGAAGAAGGCAAGGACGAGGAGAAGGAGGAGAAGGAATCTCCCCTGCCGGAGCTCCAGGAGGGGGACGCCCTGGAGCTGAAGGACTTCGCACCCAGCCAGCACTTCACCCAGCCCCCCGCCCGGTATACCGACGCGTCCCTTATCCGGGCCATGGAGGAGCAGGGCATCGGACGGCCCTCCACCTACGCCCCCACCGTGTCCACGATTCTGGACCGGATGTATGTAGAAAAAGAGGGCAAGTATTTAAAAATCACCAACCTGGGCCGGGTGGTGACGGAGCTGATGAAGGATAAGTTCACCGACATCGCCGATCTGAAATTCACCGCCCACATGGAGGAGAAGCTGGACTCCGTGGAGGGGGGGAGCATCCCCTGGAAGGGGGTCCTGCGGGATTTCTACGGGGACTTCGACAAGAACCTCAAGCAGGCGGAGCAGGACCTGGAGGGCGTGCGCATCAAGGTGCCCGACGAGGTGTCCACGGAAGTGTGCCCCGAGTGCGGGCGGAACCTGGTGGTGAAAATGGGCCGGTTCGGACGCTTCCTGGCCTGTCCCGGCTTCCCGGATTGCAGCTTCACCATGCCCCTGGTGGTGGAGATGCCGGGCCGCTGTCCCAAGTGCGGCGGGCGGCTGATGAAGCGGACGGGAAAGAGCAAGAAAAACGGGAAGCAGTACACCTACTACTGCTGTGAGCACACCACCAGCAAGGTGGAGGCGGAAAAATGCGACTTCATGACCTGGGACGTGCCGGTAAAGGACGACTGCCCGGCCTGTGGGCAGACCATGTTCAAGAAAGCGGGCAAGGGAGCCCGGAAGCCCTTCTGCATCAACCCGGCGTGCTCCAACTTCCTGCCAGAGGACAAACGGGGCTATCCCCGCTTCGCCGCCAAGAAGGAGGGGGACACGGAGCCCGCCGCAGTAGAGGAGAAGCCCGCCGCCAAAAAGACAGCAGCGAAAACCACAAAGGCCGCCTCCGCCAAAAAGACGGCGGCGAAAACCACGAAAGCCGCCTCGAAGAAGAACCCCACAGCGAAGCCCGCCGCAAAAAAGACCACTGCGGCGAAGAAAACCGCCGCCGCGAAAAAGACCGCCGCCAAGAAAGACGAGACGCCGGAGGGCTAAGAAAGCTCTCTGGCGGCGGCGAAGGCGGCCTGGAACATGGCCTCCATTTCCATGAGGGAGCGGGCGTTCAGCGTCAGGATGTACTGCTGAAGGAGCGGGTGGCAGGACTCCGGCAGGGCGGCGGAAAGCGCGCCGTAGAGCCGGGCGAGTTTTGCGGCATAGGTGTCCCGCTCAAAGCCGTCTATGTAGCGGTCCAGGCCGCACGCGCGGAGTTCGTCGCAGATGGTTTGCATTAAGGGTGACATAGGGTTGCCTCCTATAATTGAATTTACAATTCAATTATAGTGAATTCTAAATTCAAAGTCAAGGGGGTAGTATGGAAATTTTTGCTGAGCGCCTAAAAAACCTCCGCAAAGAAGGACGGTTTACTTCGAAAGAGGTTGCAGAATATATGGGTATTGGGCAAAGGGCCTATCTCTATTATGAATCAGCAGTCCATTACCCCGATGTCCCTGGCCTAATGAAGCTGGCAGATTTCTTTGGGGTGTCTACCGATTATCTGTTAGGGCGCTCTGAGGAGAGATAGGTGGAAACTTGGGGGAATGGCCTGACCAGGGGGTCAGGCCCCACAAGGAAAGTGCAAGCTCCTACCCAGGCACCAGCATTTTGGGGTGTTCTACCGGAGTGTCAGCATTGCAAAGACTGTCTTAACAGGGTGTTCTACTGATAGAAGGACCCAAAAACGGCCCGAAGGGCCATTACTTCCTTTTCTCTTTTGGACCGTGCACGGCCCGTTTTCTCTTTTCCTTCTGGAAGGAAAAGAGAAAATGGGGGGTGCAAAGGACCAGCCATCTTCATGGCTGAAACTCCCCCGCCCGTCAGGGCGAGACCAAACTCCCCCACCAGGAGGCGACCCCATGCAGGTAACTGTAATCGGCGCCGGCCTAGCCGGCAGCGAATGCGCCTGGCAGCTCGCCAGCCGCGGCATCCAAGTAACTCTTCGGGAGATGAAGCCGGAGAAAAAAACCCCCGCCCATGAAACAGAATACTTCGCGGAGCTCTGCTGCTCCAACTCCCTGCGGAGCGACCAGCTGGAAAACGCCGTAGGCCTTCTCAAGGAGGAGCTCCGCCGCCTGGACTCCCTGATTTTGTCCTGTGCCGACGCCACCCGCGTCGAGGCCGGAGGGGCTCTGGCGGTGGACCGCCACGGCTTTGCACGGCTGGTGACGGAGCGGATCGCGGAACATCCCAACATCACCGTGGTCCCCGGCGAGGTCACCGGCCTCCCCGAGGGCGAGGTTGTGGTCGCCTCCGGCCCCCTGACCTCCGACGCCCTGGCGGAGCGCCTCCAGGCCCTCCTGGGCGGGGAGGAGACCGCCCTCCACTTCTACGACGCGGCGGCCCCCCTGGTCTCCGCCGAGAGCATCGACATGGAAAAAGCCTGGATGGGCTCCCGCTATGACCGGGGCACCGCCGACTACGTGAACTGCCCCATGTCCGAGGAGGAGTACGGGGCCTTCTGGCAGGCCCTTACCACCGCCCGTGAGGCGGAGGTCCACGGCTTCGAGGACCAGAAGGTCTTCGAGGGCTGCATGCCCGTGGAGGTCATGGCCCGGCGGGGCCGGGAGACCCTTTGCTACGGGCCCTTGAAGCCCCGGGGCCTGACGGACCCCAGGACGGGGAAGGAGCCCTATGCCGTGGTCCAGCTCCGGCGGGACAACCGGGAGGGCAGCGTCTATAACCTGGTGGGCTTCCAGACCCATCTGCGCTTCCCGGAACAGCGGCGGGTGTTCTCCATGATCCCCGCCCTTCACGACGCGGAATTCCTCCGCTACGGGGTGATGCACCGGAACACGTTTTTGAACTCCCCCCGGCTTCTGGACCGCTATTACCGCCTCAAGGCGGAGCCCCGGATTTCCTTCGCCGGGCAGATGACTGGCGTGGAGGGCTACGTGGAGTCCGCCGCCAGCGGCTTCCTGGTGGGCGTGGAGACGGCCCGCCGTCTCCGGGGACTGCCCCCGGTGGACTTTCCCCAGGAGACCGCCATAGGCGCGCTGGGGCTGTACATTTCCAACCAGTCCGTCACGGCCTTCCAGCCTATGAACATCAACTTCGGCATCATGCCGCCACTGGGCCATCGGGTCCGGGGGAAGCGGAACAAGAACGCGGAGCTGTCCCAGAGGGCCTTGAAGATCATAGACGGCCTGCGGGAGACCGTGCTGGAGTAATAAACAGAGAAACGAACACAAGGGAGGGTCAAGCATGAAAATCATCGTGGACGCCATGGGCGGGGACAACGCCCCGCTGGCCGTGGTCCAGGGGGCCCTGGAGGCCCACCGGGAATACGGCACCGACGTGATTTTAGTGGGCCGCATGGCCGGCATTTTGAAGGCCGTGGAGCAGTGCGGGGAGAAGAACCTCCCCTCCGGGGTGGAAATCCGGGACGCGTCGGAGGTGGTGGAAATCGCCGACGACCCCGCCACCGCCTTCAAGAGGAAAAAGGACTCCTCCCTGACGGTGGGGCTGAACCTGCTGAAGGGAGGGGAGGGGGACGCCTTCGTCTCCGCCGGGTCCACCGGGGCCCTGCTGGCGGGGGCGACCCTGGTGGTGAAGCGCATCCGGGGAATCCGCCGGGCGGCCATGGGGCCGGTGCTTCCCACAGCGGAGGGGCGGATGCTCCTGTGCGACTGCGGGGCCAATGCCGGGTGTACGCCGGAGTACCTGCTCCAGTTCGCATACCTGGGGAACTACTACGCCAAGCGGGTCCTGGGGGTGGAGCGGCCCCGGGTGGCCCTGCTGAACATCGGCGCGGAGGCGGAGAAGGGCGACGCGCTCCGCCAGGAGGTCCACGCCCTGCTGGCCGAGGCGGCGGAGGCCGGGCGGCTCCGCTTTGTGGGCAACCTGGAGGCCGGGGACGCCATGCTGGGCGGGGCGGACGTGCTGGTGGCTGACGGCTTCACCGGAAACGTCATGCTGAAATCCCTGGAGGGCACCGCCAAGTTCCTTTTGAAGGAGCTGAAGAAGGTTTTCCTCTCCAGCGCCAGGACGAAAATCGCGGCGGGGCTGGTGAAGGGGGACCTGGCGGAGATGAAAAAGCTGCTGGACCCCAGCGAGGTGGGAGGGACCCCCTTCCTGGGCATCTCCAAGCCTGTCATCAAAGCCCACGGCTCCTCCGACGCCCGGGCCATCCGCAACGCCATCCTCCGGGCGGAGGAATACGCCGCCAGCGGCTTCATCGCGGACGTCCAGGAGAATATCGAATTGATGAAAGTCGGGGCAGAGAGGCAAAATTTGCCGGATGCCCCTTGACAGAGCGGTAGGGGTTGCCGTATGATAGGCTTCATGAAAGGCTTGCACGGGAAGAAGTCTATGAAGGAGTGAAACGGTAATGTCAAACGAAGAGATTTTAAAGATCCTGCGGGAGCTGGTGGCGGAGCAGTTCGCCAAGGAGCCGGAGGAAATCGGCATGGATACCGCTTTCGAGGGGGACCTGGGGGCGGACTCCGTGGACCTGGTAGAGCTGGTCATGGCCATGGAAGAGGAATTCGAGGTCGGCGAGATCGAGGAGGAGGAGCTTTCCTCCCTCAAGACCGTGGGCGACGCGGTGAACTACCTGGCCAACAAGCTGAATAAATAAGGCAACTGAGCATCATCGAAAAAGCGACAAGCGCTAGCTGACGGGAAGGAAGATCGTTACGGGAGAAACCCGGGAGGGGGCCTTTCGTTTCCAATCATCCGTTTTTCAACGTGTTGAAAAACTGGCCCCGTCGAAAACACTTTTTCGACGGGGGACCGCTATGGAGGAACTGGAGAAAAAACTGAATTACGCGTTTCAGAACCACGCGCTGCTGGCGGAGGCTCTGTGCCACAGCTCCTATGCCAACGAGCACCGGGCGGACCACCTGTCCAGCAACGAGCGGCTGGAGTTCCTGGGGGACTCGGTGCTGGGCTTCGTGACGGCGGAGTTCCTCTTTGCCCAGCACCCGGACCTGCCGGAAGGGGACCTGACCCGCATCCGGGCGGCCCTGGTCTGCGAGCAGAGCCTTTACGAGGTGGCCCGGAAGCTGAACCTGGGGGCTTACCTGCGCCTGGGCCGGGGAGAGGAGTCCGGCGGCGGCCGGACCCGGACCTCCATTCTGGCGGACGCCACCGAGGCGGTATTTGCCGCGGTCTATCTGGACGGGGGCATTGCCGCCGCCTCGGCACTGATTCACCGGGTGCTGCTGGACGCGGAGCGGGAAGAGGTGGTGGAGGAGCGCCGCCGGGACTACAAGACGGCCCTCCAGGAGCTGGTCCAGCGCCAGGCGGACCAGGCGCTGACCTACCGCATGGTGGGCGAACGGGGCCCGGACCACGCCAAGACCTTTGCGGCGGAGGTGTTGCTGAACGGCTCGCCCATCGGCTCCGGCTCCGGCCACAGCAAGAAGGAGGCGGAACAGGCCGCAGCCCGCAGCGCGTTGGAGCGCTTGTCGGAATAAGACGAACATCCCCGGCGGAGTATATCCGCCGGGGATTTCCTTGCGGTAAAAATACGGGGCGTTATATAGCTGGCACAGCTGAAAAGGGGCTTGAACGCCTTTTCCACTGGCTGTAAGCTCAGGCCAGAAGGGCGTTGATCTCCTCGATCTCCAGCTCCTGTAAGGCCCAGTTCACGCCGTAGCCCACCACCTTGCTCAGCTCCCGGACCTGCTGGTCCACGTCCCGGGTGGTCACCGTCAGGGGGGCCTTTCCGTGGCGGAGGCGGGTCTCGTCCAGCTCCGGGATGCCCGCCTCCTCCAGAAGGTCCGCCGCCAGGGTGGCCGCCTCCACCACCGTGGGCACGCCGATGGCGAACACCGGGACCCCCAGGGTCTCCCGGTTCAGCGCCGCCCGGTGGTTCCCCACGCCGGAGCCGGGGACGATGCCCGTGTCGCTGAGCTGGACCGTGGTACACATCCGGCCCACCCGCCGGGCGGCTAAGGCGTCGATGGCGATGACCAGGGAGGGCTTCACCTGCTCCACCAGCCCCCGGACGGCCTCGGCGGACTCCACGCCGGTGGTGCCCAGCACCCCCGCCCGGAACACCGCCACAGGGCGGAATCCGGCGAAGTGCTTGGGCATGGCGGCGATGAGGTGCCGGGTGACCAGCACGTTGTCCGCCGCCAGGGGGCCCACGGCGTCCGGGGTCATGGCGGCGTTGCCCAGCCCCACTACCAGGGCGGGGCCCTCCGCCGGGAGCATGGCCTTCAATTGGGTCCCCACCGCGCGGACGGCCCGCTCAAAAAAGTCCGCCTTCCGCTGCCAGAAGCTGGTGAGGTCAATGGTGAGGTAACTGCCCTGGGGTTTCCCCAGGGCCTCCTCTCCCCGCCGGTCCAGAATCTCCACCCGGGTCACCGGATAGCCCTCCTCCCGGGATTTTGTGGCCTTGACGCCGGAGAGCCGGGTGGTTTTCTCTGTGGATTCCTGCCAGAGCTCCCGGGCCTCCAGGGCCAGGTCGGTGCGCTTTGCAAACATCGAGCCGCCTCCCAAACCGAAAGATTTCCGGCGTTAGGTTTTGCGGAAAGCGGCGGAATATGCGGAAGGGGCCTTGAAAAAATTCAAGGCTCCTTCACGGTCAAGGGCAGATCCACGATGGAAAGGCCGCGGCTCATGGCGTACTGCATGGTGTACCGGGTGCCGCCCGGGGTGCCGTCAAAGGCGGCGATGAGCAGGGAGGCGTGGTCCACCATGTAGCGGTCCCGCCGCTGCATGCAATAGGGCGTGTATTTGGCGGAGACCAGGGTCTCGAAATCGCAGGCCTCCACCAGGCGCGTGTACCGCTCCCGCTGGTCCAGGGCCCAGGCGTCCGCCTGGGTGGGGCAGGGCACGGCGGCTTCCACCGTAATGTCCGGGTACTGGTCCCGGAGAGCCAGCACGGCCTCGCAGAAATAGAGGTCGCAGCCCAGGGCCATGCCGCAGAGAAAGTGGCGGTAGCCCTCCTCATAGGCGGCTTCCGCCGCGTCGGCAATGCGCCGTTTCAGGGACAGGCAGCGGAGGTCCGCCTCGCGGTAGCGCCAGGGCAGCTTCTCGGGGCGGTGGCCGGTGAAGCAGCAGCTGATTTGTCTGGAGCGCATGGGGGCCTCCTCCCTCCGGCAGAATGATGGAACTATTATAGAACATCCGTTCTGAAATGTAAAGCCTTTTCTTTTCTCGCCGGGAAGGGTATAATGGAGGACAAGCGGCGCCCTGCCGCGGGAAGGAGAGGAACGCGCATGCTGTATTCGACCCTGTGCTATCTGGAGCGGGGAGACGAGTACCTGATGCTCCACCGGGTGAAGAAGGACCACGACGTGAACCAGGGGAAGTGGATCGGCGTGGGGGGCAAGTTTCAGGACGGGGAAAGTCCCGAGGACTGCGTTCTCCGGGAGTGCTTCGAGGAGACGGGGCTGACGCTGACGGAATACCGTTACCGGGGGCTGGTGACCTTTGTCTCCGACCAGGCCCCCACGGAGTACATGCACCTGTTCACCGCCTCCGCCTGGACGGGGACGCCCCACCCCTGCGACGAGGGGGAGCTGGCCTGGATGAAAAAGGCGGACCTCCTGTCCCTGCCCCTGTGGGAGGGGGACAAGATTTTCCTCCGCCTCCTGGACAAGGACGCGCCCTTTTTCTCCCTCAAGCTCCGCTACCAGGGGGACCGGCTGGCGGCGGCGGTATTGAACGGAAAGCACCTTGATTGAAAAAGCCGCCCCTTGGGGCGGCTTGGAGCCAATCAGATGTTCCGGTGTTCCTGGAGGGCGGTCTCCCACTTTTCCCGGTCCGCCTCCGTCAGGGAGCGGATGACCCGGCAGGGATTTCCCCCGGCCACCACCCGGGGCGGGATATCCCGGTTGACCACGGACCCGGCGGCGATGACCGCCCCCTCTCCGATGGTGACCCCGGGTAGAATGACCACGTTGCCGCCGATCCACACGTTATCCTCGATGACGACGGGGCGGCCGTATTCCAGGTCCGTGTTCCGCACCTCCGGGACCATGGGGTGGTTCACGGTGTAGATGCAGACCCGGGGGGCGATGTAGACCCGGTTCCCGATGGTGATGGGAGCGATGTCCAGAAAGACGCAGTCATAGTTGGCGTAGAAATAGTCCCCCACGGAGATTTGCGTCCCGTAATCGCAGCGGAAATTGGACTCCACCCAGGCGTCCTTCCCGGCGGAGCCGAAGAGCTCCCGGATCGTGGCGTCCCGGCCCTGGAAGTCATCCGGGGCCAGGGTGTTGAGGCGATAGCAAAGCCGCTTGGCCCGCATCCGGGCCTCCGTCAGCTCCGGGTCCGGGGGGTAGTAGAGCTTCCCGGCCAGGCGCTTTTCCTGTTCGGTCATAAGAATCCCTCCTGTAAAATTCCTTGGTCCATCATAGCAGAGCGAAACGGCCCGGTCAAGAAAGGCCTTGCAATTTTTGTGGAATCTGGTATATAGTAGGAAGAGCCCGGCAAAAAACAGGCGGAGCCGAAGCTCCGCCCGTTCAAGGCTAAAATGGGTTTTCCCCGGGAAGACTGGCTTTACAGCGTCTCCTTCCGCTTGGGGGAGTTGATGGCCACCAGCCAGGACACCAGCAGGATCACCGCGCCGATGCAATAGCCGATATAGTAGACGCTCTGTCCCTGGGCCTCGGCGTCCATGGTGAAGAAGTCGCCGATCTGGCCGCCCAGGATGAAGGCCATGGCAATGGGGACAATGAATTTCAGGCAGATGTCCATGAACCTGTTCAGCCAGTGAATCTGCTCCGCGCCGTGGTGAATTTCGTCGGTGATGGGCTTGGTCCGCAGCTCCCAGCCAATCATGATGCTCATAATCAGCGCGCCGGCGGGCATGGCCAGGCCCTCGGACAGGGCGTCCATGAAGTCCAGCCAGCAGTCGTTCCAGGGGCCGACGCCGATGGACTGCTGGAAGGGCACCCACACGCCGTTGCTGCCCAGGCCGTCCACAGCCACCAGAGCGGCCTCGACCATGATGGCGACGCACACCCAGAACACAGTCTTGGAGCGGTTGCCCTGCTTGCCATTGCTCTCCGCGTGGTCCAGCAGGAAGGTGACGACCACCTCGATCAGGGCGATGGCGGAGGAAATGGCCGCCACCAGCACGAACAGATAGAAGATCACGCCGAACAGGGGGCCGATAGCGCCCATGGCCTGGAACACGTCCTGGAGGGTGATGAACAGCAGCTTGGGGCCGCTGAGGGTGGCGCTGGGTCCGTAGGTCGCCACGGCGGCGGGAATGACGGCGATGCCCGCCATGATGGCAACCAAGGTGTCCGCGAAGACCACCACCACGGAGTTCTTCACAATGTTCTGCTCCTTTTTCATATAGGAGCCGTAGGTGATGGTGATGCCCATGGCCAGGGACAGGGAGAAGAACATCTGCCCGCCGGCGGTAGCCAGCACGGAGATAAAGCTGGGCGCGGACTCAATGAAGCCCGCCTGCACCGCGTAGCCGGGGAGGAACATGAATTTCAGGCCCTCCGCCGCGCCGGGCAGAGTCACGGAGCGGATGATGATGATGACCAGCATCACGAACAGGGCGGGCATGCCCACGTTGTTGAACTTCTCAATGCCGCCGGCGATGCCGCCCCGGTTGATGAGGTAGCAGATGATCATGAACAGGAAGGTGAACATGACGCAGCCGAAGGGGTTGGTCAGCATGGCGCCGAACAGGTCTGCGCCGGCCTTGACCTCCGCCCCGCCGAAGGCCAGGTTGCTCAGGTTCAGGGACATGTACTCAATGCAGTAGCCGCCCAGAACCGTATAGAAGCTCAGGATGACGAAGGGGGAGAACACCGCCAGCCAGCCCACCCACTTAAAGCGCGCGGACAGGGCGTGGTAGGCGCCGATGGTGCCCTTGCCGGTTTTCCGGCCCATGGCCAGCTCGGACATCATGATGCTGAAGCCCACGAAGATGGCCAGCAGCAGATAGATGACCAGGAACGTGAAGCCGCCGGACTTGCCCATTTTATAGGGGAAGCCCCAGATGTTGCCCAGGCCCACGGCGGAGCCGATGGCGGCCATTAGGAAGCCTAAGTTACTTCCCCAGGAACCTCTCTCATTTTCCACAAAAATACCTCCTCTTATCGGTAATTATTAACAAATATACTATACAGAAATCCATTCGTCAAGAAAAAATACAAAAAAAATTCACAAAATGTTTTTACTAGGCGGAAAGTTGTCCATTTCGCGCTTTGACGTGATGCGGTTTTCTATACAATTACTACAAAACAGAACTAAGGATGGGACTTATGCAACAGTTTAAACCGGTGACGAAACAGGACGGAGCGAAGCTCCGGCGCTACTACAAGGACTGTAATTACGGCCTCTGCGAGTACTCCCTGGGCACCAAGCTCATGTGGAAGAAGGTGCTCCACCCGGCCTGGGCGGAGATCGCGGGCTGCCTGGTGGTCCGGAACCGGGACGCGGGCGGGTGGAACTTCGACTACCCGGTCCCGGGCCCGGAGGGGGACGTGGACGGGGCCCTGCGGGCCATTGAGGCCTATTGCCTGGAGGCGGGGCAGCTTCCCGTAATCTCCATGGTGCCGGAGCACAAGGCGGGGGAGCTGCTGAGCCGCTATCCCTACGTCCGGGTCAGCGACATCCGCACCTGGCGGGATTACGTGTATTACCGGGAGGACCTCCAGTACTTCACCGGCCGCCGCTATTCCGGCCAGCGGAACCATATCAAGAAATTCCGGGCCCAGTGGCCGGAGGCGGAGGTCCGCCCCCTGACGGCGGAGAGCGCCGGCGCCGTGGAGCAGTTTTGGCGGGACTACGAGGCGGAGTTCCCCAAGGGGGACAACGCCAAGGCCCTGGACGAGCTGAAGCTGGCGAAGAAGATGCTGAAGCTGGCGGGAAAGCCCTGGTTCGCCGCCGGGGGGATGTTCGACGGGGACAAGCTCATCGCCCTGGCTCTGGCAGAGCGCTGCGGGGATACCCTCATCATCCATATTGAAAAGGCGCTGTATTCTTATACCGGCGTATATCCCGCCTTTGTCCAGGCGTTTGCCCTGGCCTTCGGCGGAAACTGCCAGTGGATCGACCGGGAGGACGACGCGGCGGACAAGGGCCTGCGCACCTCCAAGCTCCAGTACGGCCCCGCCAGGCTGGCCTCCAAGTACCGCTTTGAGCCCATGAACGAGCTGATGCGCCATATCACGGAGATTCCCAAGGTGCAGACGGCCCGCCTGACCCTCTCCGCCCTGACGGAACAGGACATCCCCGCCTATAACGCCCTGGTGCTGGACCAGGAGCGGAACCGCTGGTGGGGCTATGACGACGCGGCGGGCCTGGGAGGGCCGGTGGAGGAGCGGAGCTTCTTCAACGTGGCGAAGCGGGACTTTGAGAACCATTTGGCGGTGAATTTCGCCGTGCGCCTGGAGGGGAAATTCATCGGCGAGGCGGTGCTGTACAACTTCGACTGCCGGGGCGGCGCGGAGCTGGGCTGCCGGATCGACAAGGCTTACGCCGGGAACGGCTACGGCGTGGAGGCGTTCACGGCGGCGGCGGAGTGGGGGCTGTACAAGCTCCACCTGGGCCGGGTGTTCGCCAAGTGCTATAAGGAAAATCAGGCGTCCTTCAAGATGCTCTCCGCCTGTATGCGGCGGAATGGGGAGGACGAGACCTTCTTCTATTTCGAAAAATTGGTGTAAAAAAAGGGCCGCGTGCCGCCGGAGAAAAACGCGCGGAACCATGCGCCGTGCCGCGTGGCAGACGGCCGGCGCCGCCCTGTATCAAAAGAACAGTGCCTCCGGCACGTTGAGCGACTGCGTTGATTTACCTTTTGAAGTCCCCGCTCCATCGTCTCACCCCTCTAAAATTTTTCCCGCTACAAGCAGTGCCATGTACTATCCGATAGTACATGGCACTTTATCAGGCTTCCCGGAATTTTGCGCCCATGCGGCGCTCCATGCGGGCCAGCGCCCGGACCACGCTTTCCATGGTGTGATCCGGCACCCGGATAATGACAGGGTAACGGGTCAGCCGTTCGGTCAGGACTACAAGGGCCGCCTTGCTGCCCTTGCATCCCATGACGCTGTCCATTTCCCAGTTGCCAAACGTGTCCCGGTTGTTAATCTCCTCCGGGCGCTGCTCGATGGTGTCCCCCTTTGCCGGTCTGGCCCGTTTCTGGCGGTCCCGGTCCTCCGGTTTCCGGTGGTCCCCTTTATACAGCAGGTCCTCCCCTGTCACGTTCATAAAGATGTCCCCGCGATAAATCCAGTTGCAAAGGGTGGTTTCGCAGATTTCTGTATCAAACGTTTTCCCGTCAATCTTGATCTGCGCCAGTGCGGCACCGGGGGACCGTTTTTTATTTATGATCTGGTCCTCTATGTACTCCACAAAAGCAAAATCTTTCCCCAGCTTAATGTCCGGCCCTTTTGCCCTCAAATTCTCCTGGTATTTCCGCTCTGCCACGTCCGCGCAGTATCTTTCCACAAATTCGTATTGGGGAACAGTTGCCGCGGTATTTGTTATTGCCGCCCTCACCACGCTCCGGGTAGGATACGACGGTGGTTAATGCGTTCCTTTGGTTCGTCATCATGACAGATGACAGCCTCCCTTCTGTTTTAGATAGCATAAGGAGACTGTGGGGAATGTCCACAGTCTCCTTGATGGTGTTGTGATTTCAGTTCGATAAAATGAGGTGTATCCGCACTTGAACAATTTTGCTCAGGGAGTCCAATCTTTCTTGCTCTGCAAGGATATGGGGGTGCTGCTGGAATGCAAAGTCCCGCAGCTCCGTCAGGTCCCGGCGAATATCGTCCGTTAGCAGGCCTTTGGCGTTTCGGATGAAATCCTGGCCCAGTCTGGGCTTGCAGCACCGCAGATACCAGGCCGGATTGGCTAACTGGTCATTATCCAAATCCGGCAGCAGGCTCCGGTTATGGTCGAACACCGGAGCCATCCCCTGGATCTCCAGCGTATCCGTATCAAAGAGCACACCGAAGTTTCCATAGTGGCGGTCCGTATTCAGTATAATAGCGTCCAGTACACACATCCGCCGGAACGCATCTCCACTGCCAATGCTCTCGAAATAGGCCAGCAGTTCCGGCATGGTACGCTCCTCTCCGCAGAAGACCGCGCTGGCCTTCGCCAGGCCCTCGGCCTCATTGGTAAAGAGCGGGCATTTACTGACCAGTTTCTCCCGGTAGTAGCCCATGTCATAAGGGACTGCCCCTGGGCACAACCGGCCCGACAGTTGCGCGGCCAGATACTCAGAGAGCGGTTCGATCTCATAGTGTGCGCTGCCGCTCTTGTAGAGAAAGATGCCGCTGCCCTCCCGTTTCCAGCACTTGGCGTAGTATCCGTCTGTCCCAAACTCCGGGGATGTGGAGGACAAGTCTGTCTCACTGATGATACCGTCAAAGGCAGCCTCACCGATGATCTCGCTGAATGGATTGGTATAGAGGGATACCTCCTGCCAGGTCAGCGGCGAATCCGCTTCCCGCACCCAGAAGGTATCGTTCAGTGACAGCGCGTGGGTGACACGCAGGAACCCCTCTGGGTCGTCGCATCCATACTGCTCCAATAGCTGCTGGATATGCTTGCGGTGCTTGGGGGCTTTCCGCTGGTCCAGGAACGCCGGCAGGCCTCGGTAGCCAATCGGCCGGAGTGCGGTGAACCACTGGCCTTCAAAGAACTCCGGCTCGTCGAACTCGTTGCGCCGGCAGTGGAATGCCAGCATAGGGAGCTCTTTATTAAGCAAAATGTAGTCCGTTTTTCCACCATGAGCTGCCATTGCCTGGGCCTCCCTTCTTTCTGGATGGTCCCATTATACACAGGAACAGCCTTTTTCGCAATGATAGGATTTCTTCATCCGCCATTTTCCACTGATTGATAGTCAACATCAATCGGAACGTCGGTCAGGCTCCGAACATAACGGCCGAATAGCTGTACTATCTGTTCTTCGGTCAAATCACGTTCGCTATTCTTTAACTGCCAGGGATAGCTTGGAGAATACAGCAAGTAGAACCCAATTCCGTGTTTACAATCTCTTGGAGCTGCGCCGTCAATTCGTCCCAACCCAAGTAGACCGTTTCATACTCCGGCGTATGTCCATCGTTGAGCAGTTGTGCCAGACCAGCGTTCCCCTGCATCAGCCAGACCCCGTATTCTTTGTCGGTTAACCCCAAAAGGTCTTGCAGGGACTGACGCGCTAGATAGATATAAATTGTGTTATTACTCCCGAATTAGAACATAGGAAATCTGGCTATGTTGAAAGAAAGCGG
>ERZ779626.555-NODE-555-length-21440-cov-7.520037_pt1 | contig 21440 bp, 19 predicted proteins | sample MGYA00514209_ERZ779626 | MGnify/ENA primary metagenome ERZ779626 (study PRJEB29562, sample SAMEA4376713) | mouse gut metagenome | isolation source: Cecum | study: EMG produced TPA metagenomics assembly of the A DSS colitis mouse model was used to assess the...
TTTTTCCTAAAATTTTTCTTTAATCACCCCTTGACTTCATACCACTGGACTTTTGGGGCAGGGCGGACAGGGCGATGAGGACCTGGGAGGGCAGGTAGAACAGCCACATCCCGACGGAGACGGCGAAATAGAGGGGAGAATCCTGGGGCAGGGCGTTGAACAGCCCCACGCACAGGTCGCAGCCCAGGAACAGGGTGAGGCCCAGGGCAAAGGTCCGCCAGCGCCGCCCCTTCAGCCTCCAGGCCAGCAGGGTGTTGGACGCCAGCTGGGAGAAGTACAGCGCCGCCAGCAGGTTCAACGGGGAGGCCATATGGAGGGCGTACACCCCCAGCCCCGCCCCCAGGGCCAGAGCGGAGCGCAGGGGCCAGGCGCTGTCCGCCCCGGCCCGGCGCAGCCGGAGATAGTAGACCGTCTGGACGCACAAAAACAGGGCGACGCCCAGGGCATAGTGGTCGTTCCGCACCAGCAGGAACCAGTCGGCCCCGGCGGTGAGGGCCAGCGCCAGGGACACCAGCCTGTCCCCGCCCAGCAGGGAAAAGGCAAGGCACAGCAAAATCCCGGCGTACTTGATGGAGGTGGTCCGGTCCCCCTGCCCGGTCAGGTCCAGCACCAGGAAACAGGCGCATAGCGCCCCCTCCACCGAGAGGAAGGAGGACAGCAGGGCCGGGGTCACACGCCTATTCATCCCGGGGGTCCGGCCGGTCGGACAGGTCCCGCTTGACGCCGGAAACCACCTGGTAGAACTCCTCCGGGGTCTGGATTTTGCACCCCCGCTCCTTCCAATAGGAGGCGTAGGGCACCCCCTTCAGATACCAGGCCAGGTGCTTGCGCATCTCTAGGCAGGCGATCTTCTCCCCCTTGTGGGCCAGGGCCAGCTCAAACTGCCGGACCAACCTGTCCATCCGGTCCGCCAGCGGGGGCTGGGACGGGACCTCGCGCCCTTCCAGGGCGGCGGCGCACTGTTCCAGCAGCCAGGGGTTCCCAAAGGCCCCCCGGCCCACCATGGCCATGTCCGCCCCGGTGACCTTCAGAATACGCACCGCGTCCCTGGGGGAGAACACGTCCCCGTTGGCGATGACCGGGATGGACACCGCCTCTTTCACCTGCCGGATATAGTCCCAGTTGGCGGAGCCCGCGTACATCTGGGTCTTGGTCCGCCCGTGGACCGCCACGGCGGACACCCCCGCGTCCTCCATGCGGCGGGCGAACTCCACGCAGTTGATGGAGCCCTTGTCCCAGCCCAGCCGAAATTTGACGGTGACGGGCTTTCCCGCCGCGCCCCGGACCACGGCGGCGGCCACCCGTGCCGCCTTGTCCGGGTCCCGCATGAGGGCGGAGCCGTCCCCGGAGTTGGCCACCTTGGGCACGGGACAGCCCATGTTGATGTCAACGATGTCCGCCCCCGACCGCTCCAGGGCCAGGGCCGCCCCCTTCTCCATAAAGGGCTCGTCACAGCCGAAGATCTGGACGGCAGCGGGGTGCTCCTCCCGCCCCAGCTCCAGCAGGGCGGGGGTCTTTCTGTCCCCGTAGCACAGGGCCTTGGCGCTCACCATCTCCGTCACGGTGTAGCACCCGGACCGCTCCCGGCACACCGTCCGGAAAGCCAGGTCGGTGACCCCCGCCATGGGGCCCAGGGCCAGCCGGGTATTCAGTTCCACATTGCCGATTTTCATGGAATACGCTCCCGCTTCGTAAATTTACCCCATATCATATCAAATTCCGCCCAAAAAGGCAAGACAGGTTGCGACGGCCTTTTTGAGGCGGGCATTTTATAATAAACAAAGTTTCCATAATATGGACTTTTTACTTACGCTAAAACCATGGAGGGATGGACCATGACGGCAAACGAGGGGACCAGGCGGGAAAAACGGAGGCGGCAGCTGCCGCTGCCCACGGTGATGCGGCTCAGCGACTGCGCGGTGCGGTTCCTGCTGGCGGCGGTGCTGGCGGGGGCGGAGCTGATGGGGGGGCACTCCCTGTTTGCCCTGTCCCTGGTGGCGGTGTGCCAGCCGGGGCTGGAGGGGCTGGCGGCCCTGGTGGGGGCGGCGCTGGGCTACCTGTCCTTCCGGGGGGTGCTGGAGGGCCTGCGGTATATCGCCGCCTCCATGATGGTGTACGCCGTGGCCCTGGCCATGGGCGAGTTCGAGCTGTACCACCGGCCCTGGTTCATGCCCGCGGCGGCGGCCGCCCTCAACGGCATGGTGGGCTTTGTCTACCAGTCTGCCGCCGGGTGGAGCCGGGGGACGGCGGTGGGCTTTGTCACCGAGACCATCCTCACCGCCGGGGCGGTGGTGCTTTACCGCCAGGCCTTCGACCTGTGGGAGAACCGCCGCCCTGGGGGCGAGATCACCCCCCGCCAGCTGGCGGGGGCCATCGCCCTGGCCGCCTCCCTGATGATGACCCTCACCAGGGTGAACGTGGCGGGGGCCTACTCCCTGGGGCGGGTGCTGTGCGTGCCCGTGGTGCTGGTCGCCGCGTGGCGGGGGGGCGTGGGCATGGGAGCTGCCGCCGGGGTGGCGGCGGGGCTGGCCATGGGTTTTTCCGCGGGCCTGCCCGCCTGGTACACCCTGGCCTACGCCCTGCCGGGGCTGGTGGCCGGCGTTTTCATCAAGCAGAGCCGTTTGATGTGTGCCGCGGCCTACTGGCTCAGCGGCGCGGCGGCGGCCCTGTGGACCTGGGACCTGGGACCGGGGAGCGCCTTTACCTGGGAACTGGCGGCAGGGACGGCGGTGTTCCTCCTCCTGCCGGACAAGCTGCTGCGGCGGCTGTCCGCCCTGCTGCGCCAGGAGGAGCCGGAGGAGGAGAGCTTCCACGCCCGCCGGTTTGCCGCCGGACGGCTGAAGGAAACCGCCGAGGCCTTCCGGGCGGTGTCCGGGGGGCTGCGCGCCTCCTTTCAGGCCCCCGCCGTCCCCAACGACGGGGACGCCGCCCGCATCTTCGACCGGGCGGCGGACCGGGTGTGCGTCAAGTGCAAGCAGAAGGAGCGGTGCTGGCAGCGGGAGTACCAGGTGACCAAGACCGCCCTGGCCGACGCCCTCACCCCCATGCTGGACCGGGGGGCCGGGGCGCTGGAGGACTTCCCGCCCCACTTCTCCAGCCGGTGCATCCGCTTTGAGACCTTTTTGGTGGCGGCCAACGGGGAGCTGTCCGCCCTGCTGGGCCGCCGCCGGTACGACAGCCGGGTGCGGGAGAGCCGGGCGGCGGTGTGCGCCCAGTACGGCCATATGGCGGCGGTGCTGGACCGGGCGGCGGCGGAGCTGGCCCAGGAGCCCGTGGTGGATGTGCGCCGCCAGCGGCTGGTGAAGCAGCGCATGGCCGCCCTGGGCCTGGAGGGCAGGGTGACGGTGTGGTCAGACCAGTATGGCCACCTTCAGCTGGAGGTGGAGGGCCAGGGGGCGGAACAGCTCAGCCGGGAGGGGGAGATTGGGCGGCTGTCCGCCATTCTGGGCTGTCCCCTCCGGGACGGGGACAGCCAGCGGGGCCATGCCCGCCTGTGCCAGCGGGAGCCGCTGATGGCGGTGGCCGGGGTGGCCGGGGCGGACCGGGAGGGCCAGCCCGTCAGCGGAGACGCGGGGGTCTGGTTCAAAGACGGCGGGGGGCGGCTGAACTTCCTGCTGTGCGACGGCATGGGCAGCGGGTCCGCCGCCCGGGAGGATAGCGAGAACGCTTTGCGCCTGCTGGAAAAGTTCCTGCGGGCTGGGCTGGCCCCGGAGGAGGCGCTGACCACCGTGGGGGAGGCCCTGGCCCTCCGAGGGGAGGAGGAGGGCGGATTCACCACGGTGGACCTGCTGCAAATCGACCTGTTCAGTGGGAAAAGCGGGGTTTACAAGCTGGGGGCGGCCCCCACCTATCTGCGCCGGGGCAGCGGGGTGGAGCGTTTGTGCGGCGAGTCCCTGCCCGCCGGGGTGGCGGCGGGGGAGCTGTCCACCCCGGACGCCTACGCCCTGTCCCTGGACGCGGGGGACTGCGTGGTGCTGGTGAGCGACGGGGTGACCACGGGGAAGGAGGACCGCTGGCTGCGCAAGCTGGTGGCTGAGTTTGACGGACTGTCCCCCCAGGCGCTGGCGGCCCAGATCCTCCAGGAGAGCGGCCAGCGGTCCGGCGGGGAGGACGACCGAATGGTGATCGCCATCAAGCTGGACGTGAGAACGTGAGAAACGGCCCGGAGGGGGAAGCCCTCCGGGCCGTCTTTTATGGGGCGGGGATAATGCCCCGGTCCAGCTTCAGCCGCAGGACCCGCAGCACGCTTTCGTCCAGCCGCTCCTGGGAGATGGTTCCATCTTCCACCGCCTGGGTCAGGGCGGCCACGGCCTCCTTCAGGTTTTTGGGGCTCAGCAGCAGATCCACCCCGGCCTGGACAGCGCCTACGGCGATGTCGCCGCTGCTGTAGTGGTCGGTCATGGCCTGCATCTTCAGGCTGTCGGTGACGACCACCCCGTCAAAGCCCAGCTCCTGCCGCAGAAGCTCCGTCACAATTTTGGGGGACAGCAGGGCGGGCTGATCGTCCACCTCGGCGATGATGAGATGGCCCATCATCACCGCGTCCGCCCCCGCCGCAATGCCCGCCCGGAAGGGGACCAGCTCCGCCTCCCGCAGCTGGTCCAGGGTCTTGTACACGTACACCGAGCCGTAGTGGCTGTCGGCGGAGGTGTCCCCGTGGCCGGGGAAGTGCTTGAGGGTGCAGGCCACGCCTCCCTGGTGGAAGCCGCCCACGGCGGCGGCCACCAGCTGGGCGGCTTGCTGGAAATCGTCGCTGTAGGCCCGGTCGCCGATGACGGTGTTCTTGGGGTTGGACCACACGTCGGCCACCGGGGCCAGATCCATGTTGAAGCCGCAGGAGCTCATGTCGGCGGCAATGGTAGCGGCGTTTTCCGCCGCCTTGTCCGGCCCCTGGTCCTTGAAGCCCAGCATGGGGCCGATGTAGGTGGTGCCCACGGTGTTCATCAGGCGGTTCACCCGCCCGCCCTCCTCGTCGCAGGTGAGGATGAGGGGAATTTGGGAATAGCTCTGGACGTTGGCCAGCATGGTTCTGGTCTGGTCTATAGTCTCCAGATTGCTGGCGTCGTACAGCAGGCCCGCCACCGGGTAACGCTCCAGCGCCCGCCGGGTGGCCTCACCCGCCGCCGTCACCCTGCCGAAGCCGGGGACCAGGTCGGCGGGCTGGACCACAAAGAGCTGGCACACCTTCTCATGGAGGGTCATTTCCGCCAGCAGCCGCTCCGCCGGGTCGGGGGTGGGCGCGGGGGGCGGCGTGGGAGTGGGGGTGGACGCCGGAGCGGGGGTCAGGGAGGGGACGGCGGGCTGGGAGGGGCTGGGCTGGGGCGTCTGCGCCGGGGGGCGGCGCAGGGCCAGCGCCGCGAAAACAGCGGCGGACAGCAGGACCACGGCCAGGACTGCTGCGGGGATGAGCCGGGCGCGGGGGGACGGGGCGCTTCTCTTTCCTCTATACACGGCGGGGACCTCCGTACTCTATTTTTCGGCCCCTATTGTATACCATTTCTTCCCCCGCCGCAAGTGCGGCGGGCCCGGGATTTTTGGCTGGTCCCACCCGCATATGGGACGGGCGGAGGGAAATAGGGTTGCAGCAAGGGGGGCGGGGCGGCGCGCCCGCACCATTCCCGCCCAACGCACATAGATTGAAGTGAAAACATCGGCGGAGCCGCAGATTTTACCGCAGACGCCGCCGGGACTTGGAGGAGGCTTTCGGATGCCCAACACACAGTATTTTTTGGGAGGCAACACGCCCTCGGGTTTTTACTCGCTGTACCACCAGCTGTCCGACCCCGCCCGGATGCGGGCGCTGTACATCATCAAGGGCGGGCCGGGCAGCGGCAAGTCCACCCTCATGCGCCGGGTGGAGCGCCATGTCCAGGCCGCCGGGCTGGAGACGGAACAGGTGCTGTGCTCCGGCGATCCGGATTCCCTGGACGCCGTGATGATCCCCGGGCTGGGGGCGGCGCTGGTGGACGGCACCGCGCCCCACGGCGCGGTATCGTAAGTACACGACGGACGAAGGGCAGGGGCCGTACTTTTTCTTTGAAAAGAAAAAGTACCAAAAAGAAACTTTTAGGCGCGAAACTGCGTTTCGCTGGGGTTCAGTTTAGAACTTCCAAGTGATTGAGACGTTTTGCTGACCTGTATCCGGGTGCTTTTCCCCGATTTCGATTTTTTCAATTAGGCCGGCAACCAGTTCGCGGGGGACGGTTTCCAGTTTGAGTAATTCTTGGGCCCGCTCCAACAGGCCGGTTTGCTTCTGGTCATCCTCTCTCTGGGTCAGCTCTTCCTCGATTGTTGCAAGCCGCCGCTCCAGGCGGCTTTTTTCATCCAGAAAGGATTGGTTCAGCTCCACAAATTGGTTCTCGCTGATGATGCCCGATACCTTGTCCAAGTACAGCGTTTTGAGTGCCTGGCTTCGCTTGTCCAGTTGAGCGACAAGGTTTTTCTGTTCCTGCCTCAACGCCGCCTGTCGGGTGTCCTTCTGTGGCTGGAGGTCATTGGGGTCCAGTTCGTAGTAGGTCTGGACGTAGTAGCGGATGCGGCCGGATACCAGGTCAATAAGCTGGTCCAGCCGGACGGAGTGGCGGGTGCACAGGCGCTGCTTGCCGCTGTCGGCGTACAGCTTGCAGCGCAGGTAGCGTTGCTTGCCGTTGGAACACTTGCTCATGGTGGACCCGCAATCGGCGCACTTGACCAGCCCGGACAGCAGGTGGGCTTCGCCGGAGCCGTCGGTTTTGGTGCGCAGTTTGAGGGAACGCTGGACGGCGTCGAAGGTGGCCCGGTCGATGATGGGCTCATGGGTGCCTTCCACCCGGTACCACTCGCTTTCCGGGGTGTTGATGATAACCTTGGACTTGTAGCTCACCTTTTTTCTCCGTCCCTGGATCATCACGCCTGTATACATCTCATTGGTGAGGATGCGGCCCACCGTCACCTTGTTCCACAGGCCGAAGTCGTTCTTCATGGGGTGGTTGCAGGTCCAGCCCCGTTCCGTTTTGTAGCGGGTGGGGTTGGGGACACCCTGCTGGTTGAGCAGATAGGCGATGTTCTGCCGGCCGTGGCCTTCCAGGGATAGCTGGAAAATTTGCCGCACCACCTCAGCCGCCTCGGGGTCAGGGATAATGTGGTTTTTATCCGCCGGGTCCTTTCGGTAGCCGTAGATGGGGAAGCCGCCGATGTACTTGCCCTCCCGACGCTTTAGGTCGAACACCATGCGGACATTTTCGGACAGGTCCTCCAGATACCATTCGTTCACCAGACCGTTGATCTGCCGGGCCTTCTTATTACCCTTGACCTCAGTGTCGGCGTTGTCCGCCACGGCGATGAAGCGGATGCCCCAGAAGGGGAACAAGCCGTGGATGTACTTCTCCACCAGCTCCATGTCCCGAGTGAAACGGGATTGGGACTTGCACAGGACAATTTGGAACTTTTTCTGCTTGGCGGCCTCGATCATGCGGTTGAAGTCCGGGCGGTCGCTGTCCACTCCAGAGAAGTCCTCATCGCAATAAATCGAGTAGATATCCCAGCTGTGTTCGATGGCGTAGTGGGTCAGCAGGGACTTTTGGTTCTGGATGCTCTCGGACTCGGGCTGATGTTTGTCTTCGTCCTCCTTACTCAGTCGTGTATAGATCGCGCAAAGGATTTGTTACACCTCCTCAAAGGCGTAACTGCTCACTGCTATAATACCGCAGGAGCAGCCGAGCCGCAAGGATTTATTTGAAATGCCTGCGCCGGAAAAATGAAACGCCTCAAAACAGCGGTGTGTTTTGAAGCGATGGTGTCATTTGTGAAGTTCTTTTGTGAGCCAAATAGTGATAATTTTTTGAATTATATCTGTATTCATATGAGATAACACTGATGAAGTTCGAACGTTCGCATAATTTTCTCTCAAACAAATTTTTTGCTCATTCACGCTCATACCTCCAAATCAGATCCTACAATTATGCCGAACCTTAATGCCTTTGATAGTTTTGACTGACAAGTAGCCTTTTTTGTAAAAACATCTTGAAAACAGATTGTATACTGCACATATTTTTGCTTTTCCCTGTTAACAGAAATTATAGAAAATAACAGCAAAGCAATTGTAACATTTTGATAAACGTGATATAATGTATTAAAATATGTGGTTATCCTTTTAGCTCAGTCGAGAAAAGTCCCGGATTATGGGACATAGCGCAAGATTGAATAGTGCCATGATACTGGAAGCAGGGAAAAGAGTCATGGCAAAGAAAAAAGGTCTTCCACTTGGGACATTTCTGAAGTGGTTCTCCAGCGAGGTACAGTGCCAGGAGCATCTGGCATTACTGCGCTGGCAGACCGGGTATATTTGCCCGAAATACGGCTGCCGTCACGGATACCGGCTGTCCAACGGGCGATATCAGTGTGTCCAATGCCGCCATCAAACCTCAGTGACGGCGGGGACAGTGCTGCACAAGACCCATATGCCGCTGACGCAGTGGTTTTTGGCGTTCTATTTTGTGAGCCAGGACAAGCGGGGCATTTCCGCCGCTCAACTGGCGGCAATGCTTGGAACGACCTATAAAACCGCCTGGTCCATGCTCAGACGCATCCGCATTGCCATGGACCAGCGGGATGAAACCCATCAACTGTGTGGGGTCATTGAATTTGATAACGCGTACTTTGGCGGTCCAACAACAGGTAAAAAGCGGGGCCGGGGCACAGAAAAGGCAAAGGCTTTCGTAGCGTTGTCTTTGGATGAGCAAAGCAATCCCCATTTCCTGAAAATGCGGGTAACCCCCAATATCAAGCAGGTGTCTGTGAAGAAATTTGTCCACGCTGCCTTCGCTAATGACAGTGAGATCCACACCGATAGCTACTGCAGTTATATCCCGGCGCTGGAGGACTACACCCATGAATACCAACCCTACGATCCTAATTCCGGCCTTCTCCATTGGCTGCACATCGTGATCAGCAACGCCAAGGCGTTTATTCTGGGCACCTATCATGGCCTGTCCAAGAAATATCTCCAATCCTATCTGGATGAGTATTCCTTCTGTTTCAGCCGCCACGACTTTGGTGGCGCCTTGTTGGAGTGTCTGACCTTGGCCGTATCTCTTTCTCGCTCTGCTGAACAAAAAGGATAACCACATTAAAATATACTGAATAGAGCTATGGCTATCGTCTACTGATAACAGCGAAATAGTACAGCTGCATACAACTCAGGATGGTTAATTACATCCGTGTATACGTTGCTTGGCACATCAAAGGTCATATTATTACAGAAAAAAACCTTTTTGTCTGTTTGTTTTAAAGCTAAAATTTTGAGTTTAATTGCATTTGACTTACCTAAAATGCAATCACATATTTCCCGATATCTAAATGTCCCCATTTGTTCTAATACCGTTCCAGAATAGTCCGTATAATCAATGGTATACGATCTTAGTTTATCCTGTTCATATTTTACCTTTTCAGGGAAATGTTCAATTTTGACGAGCATTACAAAAATACGCATTAAAACTCTCCTAAATGTGAGGTGCATTATGGCAAGATCAAGAACTATTTCGATGCAATTTCATCCTCGTGCGTTTTCCGCATTTGGAGCTGATTTAGTTACAAATGATACTGTAGCGGTAACAGAATTGGTAAAAAATTGTTATGACGCATTTGCTTACCATGTTGAAGTTGAATTTGGAGAAGATAAACATGGGAAGTTCATTCAGATAAGCGACGATGGGATCGGCATGACAAACGATATAATTGAAAACTCATGGGCGGTCATCGCAACTCCATATAAGGAAAAGAACCCCACAGTATCCCGGGCGGGGAGAGTGCGACGTGTATCTGGGAACAAAGGCCTAGGGCGTTTTTCTGCAGCGCGCCTTGGAAATGTTATGCACATTTGGACCAAACATAAGGAAGATGAATTTTTTCATGCCAAAATGGACTGGAATTCTTTTTTGGAATCTAATAATGTAAATGACTGTAGAATACAAATTGAAGAATTGCCACAAAATGATATTTTTAATCCTACAGGTACAATATTACGTATTCGAAAGCTTTCTTCAGAATGGGATAAAACTAAAATTGACGAATTGCGAGATAATCTTTCAAGACTCGTTTCCCCCTTTAAGAAGCTTGAGCAGTTTACTATTACCCTTGTATCCCCATTCTATGAAGCACCAATTGAAATTAAGCCCACAAAGTTAATCGAGCAACCAACCTATCGCATATGGGGAAATGTAGATGCTGGCGGAACTATACACTGGAGTTACATATTCGATCCAGTAAATGATAAGCAGCATGAGCAAAATCGCAGTGCCTCCATTCCCTGGAAAGAAGCGTGTCGCGGATTTAATACAAATGCTATTTTTCTGGATAGTCAAGATACTTTCCAAGACTATACGGCTGGCCCGTTTACATTTGAAATTCGATGTTGGGATCTCGATAACGATAGTCTCGATGATTTAACAAGGGTTTTTGATTTAAAACGTCGAGCCATAAGAAATATTATCAGCCAATACAAAGGACTCTCTATATACCGCGACGATGTATTAGTTCTGCCCAAATCAAATGCTTCTAAAGACTGGTTAGGGATTGACTTGCGCCGTATCAGTAGTCTTGGTACGCGTATAAGCACAAGTCAGATCGTTGGTATAGTCAACATATCATCCTCCGATAACCCAGAGATTCGGGATACTACTGATCGAGAAAAACTTGTCGACACAAAAGAATTCGAGCAGTTTTCAAAAATCATTGAAACAATTATATCTCAGCTCGAGCGATTGCGGACTACAGACAAGTCTCCCGAAAAGCACCAAGAAAAACCTAATATAAACAGTCTGATGGCACCTCTCTCGGCACAATCGCTTGTTCGAAAAATTGAAGATGCGGTTGAAAAAGGTGCACAATACGAAGATATCCTTGAATATGTGAAAGAGTATTCTGCTCAAAATGAGAAGGGCATTCAAAATCTTCAATCTAGGCTTACTTATTATGCTCAAACTGCCTCTTTAGGATCAGTCGCAATTGTTATACTGCATGAGGTTCTTACCGGAATGACAGTAATCAAGCGCTTTTTACGTAGAGTTTTTAAAGAGTATTCTCCTTTTGACACAAGAACGCAAGAATACTTTGAGGATGCCGAAAAGAGTCATGAACGTCTATTAGATGTTGCAAAAAGTTTTTCACCTCTTTATCGTCAGGATTTAAGAAAAACTCATAACAAATGTAATCTGCGTGCAGCATTGGACAGTAGCATCCGACTCATTAGAGGCCAGAAATCGTCTATAAATGTTGTGATATGTGAAAATGATGTTCCAAATCTTTTTGTTTCCATGCATGATGGCGAGTTGCAAACTATTTTTGTTAATTTATTAGATAACGCTTGCTATTGGCTGCAAAAGAACATTGGAGAAAAAATTATTGATATTAATTATGAAATTCTTGAAAACCGAATAAGGATTACAATCAGCGATAATGGTCCAGGCATTAAAAGTGAAGATGCACAACTTATTTTTAATGCCGGTGTAACCGCAAAGCCTCACGGAATTGGGATGGGTCTTGCAATAGTTACAGAACTATTAGACTGTTATGACGGAAAAATTGCTACAGTTATTCCAGGCACAATGGAGGGTGCAACATTTGTCTTCGATGTTCCAATTGCTTAAGAAGGAGAAAGAAAATGAAAGTACTCATCGTAGATGACAAAGAAGATGTTGTAAAGGGCATACGGGATCATTGTGTAGACAGGGGATGGGATTGTAGTGTCATATCCTTTGATACATTTGATAAAAGTATTGATGCATATTCACCAGATACAATAGTTTTGGATTGGAAAGATGATATTTCTGGCGAAAACAAGGGTAACGAATTGCTAGAAAAAATATGGTCTTCTGGGTTTAAGCCTATTATTATTTTCTCGGGATATGCTGATGTTATAACTTTAGAGGACAAATACCAACGCAGTAGCCTGGTTAAAGTCCAGGCAAAAGGAGACGAAGAACCAGTCATAGAGTACCTTGATATGATTGTAAACTTTGTTTCAGTGATAACGAATTTGAAGGATGAGTTCAATACCGCATTAATCGAAGCTCTCAACTCTATTGAACCTATAAGCAAAACGCAGTGTATTTCTGAAGAGATAATGAAGTTTATATTTGCCAAAAGGGTATCTTCCTATTTTGACAAAGAATGTGGAGATGCGTGTCCGCCTCCATGGATTCAATACGTTTGCCCACCAATTACAACAACCCTATGCGTATGCGATGTTATCAAAAAAATCCCAACAGATAGGAATATTCCTGCACTTGCAATTGGAGATCCAGATGAATATCGACTAATCTTAAGCCCTTCTTGTGATATAGCCCAGAACCACATATCTAATGTACTATGTGCAAAATGTTACCCTAAATCAAATTTTCATGGTTTTACCCCTAGTGAAAATCCTTCTGACAATCAAATAAAACGAATAGTGTCAACTTTAAATACTGGATATAGTAATAAATATATTTCGCTGCCAGGTTTTCCAGAGGTTTTACCATATTTATCCGTAAATTTGAAACAACTTGAATTTATACCCCTTGAAAAAATAGCACTTAATAGCAATTCAATTTCTCTCGAACATACATATTTCCGTGTTGCATCCATTGATAGCCCTTTTAGGGAACAAATTGTTTGGGCATATATGATCACTTCATGTCGGCCTGGGATGCCAAATAGAGATATGAATTTATGGGCAAAGGATTTAATGATGCCATGATCGCAATTGACTTCTTCTGCGGTGGCGGGGGACTAACCAAAGGACTTATTAACGCAGGCATTGATGTGCTTGGCGGATATGATAGTTGTCCTGATTACAAAGATACATATGAAAAGAATAATGGAGCAAAGTATGTCTGTACAGATATCCGAAATTTAAAGAAAGAAGAAGTTTATAAAACCTTTTCTCAGATTAAAGGCAAGGAAGATAATCTGCTACTTTGTGGATGTGCCCCTTGTCAGCCTTTTAGTTCTCAAAGGCATACTCACTCAATTCACAAGGATGTAAACTTGCTCATAGAATTCGGAAAAATTGTTGAAGCAATTAAACCGGCTCATGTCTTTGTTGAAAATGTTCCAGGTATTCAAAAAAGCGGGAAGCAAGTTTTAGATCAATTCCTTGCTATCCTTAATAATAATGGATATTTCTATGCTCATAAGGTCGTCAATGCAAAAAAATATGGGGTACCACAAAATAGGCAACGTTTTGTTCTAATTGCTTCAAGATTTTTTCAACCCATTATTCCTGAAGGAACCTACGGGACGGTAGAGAATCCCTATCTTACCGTAAGAGATGCAATTGAAAAATATCCTGCAATTGAAGCGGGAGCGTCAGATATTTCTATTCCTAACCATCAAGCAGTTTCTCTTTCGGAGTTAAACCTTGAACGCATACGTAATACACCGCATTCTGGCGGGGATCGTCGTTCATGGCCTTCCAAACTCGTTCTTGCTTGTCATAGTAATGGGCATACAGGTCATACAGACGTTTACGGTAGAATGGATTGGAACAAGGTTGCTCCAACACTTACCGCTCGTTGCTATAGCCTCTCTAACGGAAGATACGGACATCCGATACAAGATCGAGCGATTTCGTTGCGTGAAGCGGCTGCTCTTCAATCTTTTGAAGACGATTACATTTTCTTTGGGAGTCTCGCTTCCATAGGAAAACAAATTGGAAATGCTGTTCCTGTTAAAATGGCTGAATCCTTGGCAAAATACATCTTGCGCAGTACCCAAAAAGCTATGTTAAATGAGTAATTATATAGGTGATACTTAATGGGAGACATTTATAGCAAGGAAAAGCGTTCGGAAATTATGAGTCGAATTCCCTCTAAGAGAAATAAGTCAACAGAAATAAAACTTATTTCTCTTTTCAAGTTATACGGGATAACCGGGTGGAGACGAAATTATGGCGTAATAGGACATCCTGATTTTGTGTTTTTGGAGGAAAAAATTGCAATTTTTGTTGATGGTTGTTTTTGGCATGGACATAATTGTAGAAACACCACTCCGAAATCCAACATGGATTTTTGGCAAAAGAAGAAAGAGAAAAGCATTGAGCATGATAAAAAAGTAACAGAACTATTTGAAAAACGCGGTTGGAAAGTTGTGAGAATTTGGGAATGTGAGCTCAAAGGAAATAAATTGCCCGAGAAACTCGCATTTATTCAAGATGCTTAGACTCAGAATATTGTATATGGTGAGAAATTTTTAGCCTACTCTTCTCCCCAAAATTTACCGATAAACTATCAGTTTCGGTATGCAGCGATGTATTTCTGCTCTCCGAATAAGTAGGACAATAATTAGGTAGATATTATGTCCCAACAAAAGAATCATCATCGGAATATAGTATCTTTATCAATGCTTCTCGCTCATTTATTATCTCGTTACTGAGTACCCGCTCCAGCAATCCGTTCAACACCAGTCCCACCTCTGGGCCTGGGGCAACTCCAGCAGCGATGACATCTCGGCCATTCACCGCCAGATCCTTCAGTGTGAGGCATTGTCGCTCAGCCAGGATCAGTTCCGCCTTCGCCTTGATTTCATCTAGTCCTGTCAGTCGGCCCCTTACCTTTTCCGAGGCCTGTCCCATGCTATCCGCCCGCTTGACCTCCAGGAGCTGGAAGAACGCCTCCGGTCCCAGCCGGTTGAGCCAGCGGCGGATGACATGGCTTCTGGGTGGCAGCTGTGCGTCGTGGCGCTCCACCAGCAACACCACCCGCTTCCGGGTCTTATTATCAAACTTCAGCGCTCGGAGCATTTGATCCGCCAGCCGGGCACTGACAGCGGGATGGCCGTAGAAATGGGCGATCCCCTTATCGTCAGTGGACTTGCAGGCGGGTTTGCCAATATCGTGAAGGAGCATAGACAGCCGCAGGGTCACATCGGCTGGCGCTCCCTCTACGGCGTGGATGGTGTGCTCCCAACCACCCCAGCAGTGCCAGGGATTGTTTTGCTCCAGTGCCACCAGCGGCCCCAGCTCCGGCCAGAACTGGCAGAACACATCCGGGTATTGCCGCAGAACGTCCCCAGCGTTTTTGCCCACCAGCAGCTTGCACAGCTCTGCGTTGATCCGTTCCGCCGCCACCCGGTCCAGCATGGCCCGGTTTTCGTGGACGGCCCGAGCGGGTTGTTCCTCAACCTCATAGCCAAATACGGCGGCAAACCGCAACGCCCGCATCACCCGTAGCCCGTCCTCCTGGAATCGTTGGTCCGGTTCGCCCACGCAGCGGATCAGTCTGGATTTGATATCGTCCGCGCCGCCATAGGGGTCGCGCAGATTTCCCTCCAGATCCATGGCGATGGCGTTCATAGTGAAATCCCGACGGGCCAGATCCTCCTCCAGATTGGGCACGAAACGCACAAAATCCGGGCGGCGGCTGTCGGAATAGGGTCCCTCTGTGCGGTAGGTGGTAATCTCGTAGGGCTCGCCTTCCTCCAGCACGGTGACCGTGCCGTGTTTCAGGCCGGTCTCGATAACCCGCCGGTCCGCAAAGCACTGTTCCGTCTCCTCCGGCAGAGCGGAGGTGCAGATATCCCAGTCGTTGGGTTCCACGCCCCGCAGCAGGTCCCGCACACAGCCGCCCACCAGATAGGCTTCATGGCCCGCGCTGTTCAGCGTTTGGAGGATGCGCCGTGCCCCGTCAGGTATTTCGAAATTCATCCCGCACCACCCTCTCGTTGACCTCCATCTGGAACGCGTCGATTCGAGCCAAATCGGGCGCTTCCGGCAGGGAGGTATTTTGCTTGGCGTAGTCTAACCGCTTTTCCAAATCGTTCAACAGATCATAAAAATCGGCGTTAAAGGTGTGATCCTCCTGCTGATAGTGCCCGTTTCGGATATCCATAAGCAGATCATGATCCTTTTCCCGAAATGTGATAATCTCCTCTTTCTCCAAAATGTCCAAGCACATAAGATAGAGCCGGATCAGGTGCATGGCGTGCTTGTTCAGGTGGGCGTCGTCCTTCTTTTTGTTGCGGTGGCGGATTTTGTCGTAATTCCAGGCGATCTCCACCAGTTCCCCCATCATGCCGGTGAACTCCCGCAGGGGAACCTGCTCCATATTGATATCCGCCAGCACCTGGGGTTTGCCGCCTGCCTCACCCACAGACAGCCTGATCTGCTCCAGGGTAAAGGTGCGGTAGCGCTCTTGGAAAGAGCACATGGCATTTTCGCAGGAGCCCATGATGTGCCGCTCTTTGACCTCAGCAGGGTAGACGTCGTGAGCCAGGGCGTTCTCCAGCCGTCGGAGCTGCTGCCCCGCATAGCCGCCAAAGGAGTTGACCGCCCGCCGGGAGAGGAACATCTTGCGCTGGTCGAGAAGCTGCCGTCCGATGGGGTTGAGCATAAAATAGTGTTCCGGCTTACACCCCAGCAGCTCAATGGTGTTGGGGTTGCAGTTGATGAGTAGGCCCAGGAGCTTGTTGAAGGCATACACGGTGGTGTCCGTGTGGTCGTCCACCACCTGCTCAAAGCTGCCCATGCCCAGCAGGTCGGCCTTGCTGTTTAGGGTGCAGCCCCAGATGTCGATGTCGGAGCCCTCCACGTTGGTGCCGTAGGCGTAGCTGCCTCCGTAGGTAAGGAAGATGATATTCTTCCCCAGGTGTGGGTTGGTTTTCAGAAAGCTGTATTCCGGCCTGTCCAGAAGATTCATGGGAACCACCTCCTCAATAGTAGAAACCTTCCCGCCGGAGCAGCTTTGCGAACTCATACATGGCCTCCCCGTCTGTGTCCCACGGCAGCGAGAAACAGAAGCCAATCTCCCGCTCCTCACTGCGGGAAATGTTTTCTTTCAGTTCGGCGATAGTCATGCCATCCCGGTAAAAGGTGTCCAAATAGCTTTCCACACCAAAGGCTTCAAAAGAATAACCCCGCAGCTTTTCAAAGGGAATAGGCCAGCGCATCTTTTCGCTTTTTCTTTGTGGTGTCAGAAATGCCATCTGGGCTGATCTCCACATCGAAAAAGCCTTTACTGAAATAACCGGGATTGGATAGTAGTCCATCTGCCAACCGCCATCTGGGGTCTGGCGCTCGTGACCGTTATAAAAACCGGAATTTAGTTCAAAAATGCGGTGGTATAACCCATGAAACAACTGAGCCTGCTTGGTGCACAGGGTAAAATAAATCTCGTTCATCCGCTGTTTTTCCTGCTCTGTAATCTCCATGGACTTGTCCACCTCCAATTAGGCATATCACCAGCATAGGGGAAATGCGACAGGAAGTCAATGAAAAAATGGTGTGCAAGGAGCCGCATGGCGCCGTAAACCCATCCCACGCTTAGTTAGGAAGGCGGCTAAATTTTTTTAATCCCCTCCCCGCACTCATCCACCAAGCTGGGATCCAGATGGGCATACAGATTCGCGGTGGTCAGCATGGAGCCGTGCCCCAGCCAGTGCTGGACTTGGATCAGCGGAACGTGATCTGCCAGCAGCAGACTGGCACAGCTATGACGCAGATCCTGATATCGGATATGCCGCAGGCCGTGGTCGGCCAGAAACTTTTTGAAGTCATGGCTCAGGACATCCGGCTTCATCATCTGTCCTTTACTATCGGAGCAGACAAAGGTGGGATTCAGCCCTTTCTTCCGCCCCCACTCATTTTTCAGCATAGAAGTAACAGGTTCAAACAGAGGCAGTGTCCGGCGGGATGCCCTGGCTTTCATGGTGTTTTTCTCCACCAAGATCCGCCTGCCGTCCTCCTCTATTCCCTCCACTACCGTGTGGCGCACAACAATACGGTTCCCCTCAAAGTCAATGTCCTCCCACCGCAGGCCCAACGCCTCGCTGCGCCGGAACCCATAGGCCAGCGACAACGTGACCGGCACCTCCAGCTTGGTGCCCTTGACCTCTTCGATCAACTGCTGTGCTTCCTGTAACGAGTAATAGCTGACCTTCGGAGGCTGGCGCTTGGGCGCTTTCAAAAACTCTGTCGGGTCCTCCTGTATGATCCCCAGTCTGTGCGCCTCATGGAAAACGCATTTCAGCAGGGCGTGGTGGTGCCGGGCGGTGGTGCTGGACAGCCCATTGAACTCAAGGAAACTGTAGTAGTCCTCAATATCCCAGAAGGAAATCTGCCGGAGTTTCGTATCGCCAAAGCAATTGCGCATATGGTGCTCCACCATGTGTCTGTAGTTACGGTAGGTGGACGGGGAGATTTCCGGCTTGCGTCTCTCAATCCAGGCCAGCGCGAAATCAATAAACACCACGTTGGGGTGGTTCTGCTCCACCTGCCGCTTGCGGGTGTATTCCATGCACAGAGCGTTCAGCTTTTCCTGGGCCCTACGCTTGTTGTTAGAAACAGGCAGCTCCAAATCAAACCGCTTTTGGAGCCGCCGCCCATCCGGGTGCTTCAAGTTGAGGATTGCGTAATATTTGTCGTTGACTTCCACCAGTCTGCCTGTTATCATAGTGATGCTTCCTCCTGCAATTAGTTTGCAATTTCTTTTGGGCCTCTTCACATGATTTCTATTCGAAAATATATATCAAAAAACCGACAATCAAACAAAATAGTTCGATTATCGGTTGCTATATTCAACGTTAAAATTTATGGAAAAACAGACTCGTCGGGCTCATAACCCGACGAGTTACCCTCTCTCGGTTGCATACTTTTGCAAATCAAGCGTTTCTGCCTGATTTATTCCATTTTAAAGTCACTTTTCTTTTATAGGGTTCGCAATCAACTTGCAATCTTCACGTTTTATTCAGCCGGGTTCAAGGGAGGGCCGGCTGTTTTCGTTTTAAGGGCGTTTTTTCTCCGGGCCGCCATGCCCGAAGAGCGAGCAGTTACGCCTATCATTTTAAACAGCTTGTCCCCCAAAAGTGTCCTAACGTCACCACCCCCCACGTGGTGGAGCCCCAATGCCCCGGCGTGGTGGACCGTTACATAGACCTGAGCGGCTTCTATGACCGGACGGGGCTGCAGCCGTTGAAGGAAGATATTCTGAACGCTGCCGCCGAATACCAGGGCCGCTACAGGCGGGTATACCGCTGCCTGGGAGCGGCGGGGGAACTGCGCAGGGATATGGCCGAGCTGCTGGACGGCCCGGAGGTCCAGCAGCGGCTGGCGAAGCGCGCGGCGGGCATCATCAGCCGGGAGCTGAAGCGTCCTCCGCAAGGCGAGGGCCGGGTGGCGCAGCGTTTTCTCTCCGCCGTCACCCACAAGGGAGCACTCACCCTGTGGAACACGGTGGAGGCCCAGGCGGAGCGGGTGTATGAGCTGGTGGACAACTGCGGCTTGGCCCACCATATGCTGGACCCGCTCCTCACCGCCGCCCTGGCTGCGGGCCATGACGCGGTGGCATGCCCTGACCCCATGGCGCCGGACCGGCTGGCCCACCTCATCTTCCCCGGCCTGTCCCTGGCTTTCGTCACCTCCACCCAGGAGGACCCCTGGCCCCACCGGGCCTACCGCCGCCTGCGGCTGGACGCCATGGCGGACGCCGAGGTCTGCCGTCTGAACCGGCCCCGGCTGCGCTTCACCAGGCGTGTGGCCTCCGCTCTGCTGGAGGAGGGAATTGCCGGCCTGGCCCAGGCCAAGGAGGCCCACGACCGGCTGGAGCGGTTATATAATCCCTATGTGGATTTTGACAGCGTGTCCAGGACGGCGGATCAGCTGGCCCGGCAGATTTTGGCGCTGCGGGAGGAATAAAAGAGCGGGGAGTCTGAGCTCCCCGCTCTTTTTTATATCAAGAACCGTCGGTCATTTTGCGGCCATAAAACAGTACGACATTTGGAACTGGAAGGTCGGTACGTCTTGGGGCAGGTTACAACCAATCGGACACTACATCGTGCAGGGCCGCCGGCGTCACGCTGTTGCGCACCAGCAGGCCGCTGAGCTCGTCAATGCGGGAGGCGCTGCATGTGATGTTTTCCACCAGCGCCTGTTCGCCGCCTTGCTCAGCCACCTTTATCCCGTAGCTCTCGCAGGCATACGCGCCCACATCCATCTCACCGATGAGGATGGAGTAGTCGTACCGCCGCAACCTGCCGCTCTGGTCCGCCAGCTCGACTGACTCCAGAAAAAGTTCCCGCATAGCTTGATTCACCTCCTTCTCTCTTTATAATACCATTATCCATATAGTAATCATTGATTGCAAGTGGAACCGTTCGACACGATTCGACAAATTCCGACAGGGATACAAGATGTGGAAATCCTTGAGAGCCCCAAAATACCAGAGCTTGATAATACACATATTTCCATGGGAAAATTGTGCAAAAATGCACAAAAAAGCCCAGGGCGAAACACTAGTTCGCCCTGAGCTCTTTTATGAAGTGAATTTGACGGTCCTATTTTCCGGCCCCCACTATCTCTTGTGGGTGCCGGGACAGGAGACTACTAATGGTAATCGTTTACAGCTCGTCCACCGCGGTCTTAGTACGGTCGGCGTTGTAGACGTAGAAGCCCTTGCCGGACTTGACGCCCAGGTTGCCGCCGCGGACCATCTTGCGGATCAGCGGGCAGGCGCGGTACTTGCCATCGCCGGTCTCATTGTACAGCACGTCCATAATGGCCAGGCAGATGTCCAGGCCGATGAAGTCGCCCAGCTCCAGGGGACCCATGGGATGGTTGGCACCCAGCTTCATGGCGGCGTCGATGCCGGCAATGTTGGACACGCCCTCCATCTTGATGAAGGCGGCCTCGTTGATCATGGGGATCAGGATGCGGTTGACCACGAAACCGGCGGCCTCGTTGACCTGCACGGGAGTCTTGCCCAGCTCCTTGGAGATCTCGGTGATCTTATCCACGGTGGCGGCGGGGGTGTTGGCGCCGGCGATGACCTCGATGAGCTTCATCCGGTCGGCAGGGTTGAAGAAGTGCATGCCGATCAGGGGGCGGTTCAGGCCCTTGCCGATCTCGGTGATGGACAGGGAGGAGGTGTTGGAGGCGAAAATGCAGTCCTCCTTGCAGATCTTGTCCAGCTCGCCGAAGGTGGTCTGCTTGACCTTCATGTCCTCGAAGGCGGCCTCCACGATCAGGTCGCAGTCGGCGCACAGGTCCTCCTTCAGACCGGCGCTGATGGCGGCCACAGTGGCGTCGGCCTTGGCCTGATCCATCTTGCCCTTTTCCACCAGCTTGGCGTAGCCCTTCTGAATCTTGGCCTTGCCGTTGTCGGCCCACTCCTGCTTGATGTCGCACAGAGCCACGGTCCAGCCGCTCTGGGCGAACGCCTTGGCGATGCCCTGGCCCATAGTACCGGCGCCGATAATACCAACTTTACTCATGATGACATACCCCTTTTCAGTTTTGTTTTGATGTATGGACTCGTCCTGGGGGACGATGTGCGAGAACTGCCGGAGGATCATGTTCCACACCTGACCATCCGGATTGCCGATGACGGGCACTTAGTTGTTGGTGAACACAGCCTTGGGCTTGGGCTTCTCCCGGGACAGGAAGCAGGCCATGCCCTCCACCTGGTCGTGGGTCTCAAAGCAGCCGCCGAAGA
>ERZ779626.558-NODE-558-length-21393-cov-8.861327_pt1 | contig 21393 bp, 23 predicted proteins | sample MGYA00514209_ERZ779626 | MGnify/ENA primary metagenome ERZ779626 (study PRJEB29562, sample SAMEA4376713) | mouse gut metagenome | isolation source: Cecum | study: EMG produced TPA metagenomics assembly of the A DSS colitis mouse model was used to assess the...
ACTCGTTTCATTTTTGGCTGCTCCATATACAATGCCTCTAACTTAATGACATTGCTCCACCTGGGAAGGGGCGTTTTTTGTTACGGCTGCTTGCCGATATAGGCCAGGATGCCGCCGTCCACATACAGGATGTGACCGTTGACGAAGTCGGAGGCGGCGGAGGCCAGGAACACCGCCGGACCGCCCAGGTCGGAGGCCTCGCCCCAGCGGTTGGCGGGGGTCTTGGCCAGGATGAACTGGTCGAAGGGGTGCTTGGAGCCGTCGGGCTGCACCTCCCGGAGGGGCGCGGTCTGGGGGGTGGCGATATAGCCCGGGCCGATGCCGTTGCACTGGATATTGTACTGGCCGTACTCGCTGGCAATGTTCTTGGTGAGCATTTTCAGCCCGCCCTTGGCGGCGGCGTAGGCGGACACGGTCTCCCGGCCCAGCTCGCTCATCATGGAGCAGATGTTGATGATCTTGCCGCCGCCCTTCTTTATCATGGAGGGGATGACGGCCTTGGACACGATGAAGGGGGCGTTCAGGTCCACGTCGATGACCTGGCGGAAGTCCTTGGCGGACATCTCCACCATGGGGATGCGCTTGATAATGCCGGCGTTGTTCACCAGGATGTCGATGACGCCCACCTCGGCCTCCACCTTGGACACCAGCTCGTTCACCGCTTCCTCGCTGGTCACGTCGCACACATAGCCGTGGGCCTGGATGCCTTTTTCGGCATAGGCGGCCACGCCCTTGTCCACCAGCTCCTGCTTGATGTCGTTGAACACGATGACGGCCCCCGCCTCCGCCAGAGCCGAGGCGATGGCGAAGCCGATGCCGTAGGACGCGCCGGTGACCAGGGCCACCTTGCCGTCCAGTCTGAACAGGTCGCTCATAATTGATTTCTCCTTCCGTTATCGTCAAAGCAGTTCATAACCAGCTTTGGCCGGGACGGCGGTACAGCCCAGCATCCCCGGCGTTGATATATTGTATTATAATATCCCGCCGGTCCCCCTGTATATAGATAAAATGACTTGATTTATAGACGAAACGGACTTTTGTCTCCCGGCCCCCCAGGGAGAGGCGGGGCGGCTTCCGGCTGTCCGGGGTGTGGGACGGAGCTGCCCCTTCGCCGGATCTGGTGAAAAAGGCGCAGCTCACCAGGGCTCAACGCTGAGGCACTGGGTGATTCTGTAATTGCCCTGGCTGGGATAGGCCCGGATCTGGCCGTGGGCGGTCAGGTCGTTGAAGTGCCACCACTCGGAGGCCCGGGGGGTGAGCTTGGCCGAGGTGCAGTAGCGCTGGAGGGCCAAGGCGGGCGGGCTGGCGGCCATGGCGGGGGTCAGGACGGCGGACCGCCAGGCCGTGTTGGAGAAGATGGCCGCCGGCTTGGTGTAGGTGGCCGCCGACATGCTCAGTTCGTGGACGGGGGTGGGCATGGCGTACTCCTCATACTCGTCCACCTGGACAAAGCTGTATCCGCCGATCTGGGCGGTGTGGGCCTTTGCCACCTTGGCCAGGGACACGTCCACGGCGTAGCCTTCCTGATGGTTGGAGGCCCCGGTGGCGATGAACCAGGAGATGCTCCAGGGCCGGGTGGAGATACCGGCCTCCACGGCCTCGTCCTCCGCGGAGAGCGCGGTGAGGCTGCGCACCACCGCCATCTGGGCGTCGTAGGGCCGGAATCCCTCGTAGAGCACCAGGGTATTGCCCTCCGCCAGGGCGTTCTGCTGGGCCCGGCACACGTTTTTGGCCATGGCGTACAGTACGGGCATGAGAAATTCCTCCCGTCCCAGCCGGGGGTTCTGGGCCTTGGACTGATAGAGGGCCCGGCCGGTGATGCCGGGGATCTCCCTGCCTGAGCTGACAAAGACGGAAGAATAGGAATTGGTGTTGTCGTAAACCATGGAGGGAACCACGTCGGGCAGGTTGATGAGGCAGTAGCGGTGCTCCACCCAGCCCGTGACGCCCTGGGCCGTCACCTGCCACCAGTCGCCGGACTCGTCCAGGATGAGGAAGGCCGCGCCCGGTTCCAGGACCAGCAGGGCCCCCTCCATGGGGTCGGGGGCGGGGGTGGGTTCCGGCGTGGGCTCCGGGGTAGGCTGAGGCGTGGCGGTTGGCTCCGGCTCCGGCGTGGGGACCGGCTCCGGGGGCGGGTCGGAGGCCGCCGGGGTGGGGAGAGGCTCGCCGGTGGGCGGGACGGAGGGCCCTTCGGACGCCTCCGGAGACTGGGAGGGTTCAGCGCCGTCCGCAGGGGGCGGGTTCACGGCTTCCGGGCCGGCGGAGGGCGTGTCCGTCTGGGGGACGGGCTGGTCCGCCGAAGGGGAGGGCTCACCTGTGGCCTCCGCCGGGAGCTCCTGCGTGGGGGCGGGGGGAAGGACGGAGGGCTCCGGCTCCGCCGTCGCCGCCGGGCCGGGGGTGGGAGTGGGTTCCGGCTCCGGCTCCGCCGTCGGGTCAGGGGTGGGAGCGGGCTCCGGCGGGGCGTAAATGGCGGCCAGCTTGCCTTCCTGCCCTTGGGGCAGTTCGGGCCATAGGGGCAGCTTCACCGAGGCGTAGCCCGTGGCCCCCTGTATGGGGAGTTCCAGGCCGCTGCTGGGGGTGAAGGAGATATCCAGCCTGTGATCCGGGTCCCACAGACCGGGCGCAAGGGTGGGGCTGGGCTCCCTGGAGGGTGGGGCGGGTTCCGTGGGAACAGGGTCGTGCGCCTCCCGCTGTCCCTGGGAGGGGCGGGGGGTGGAATCAGGAGCGGGCGCGGTCCCGGCGGGGACCTGGGCCCCGCACCCGGCCAGCAGCTGGAGCAGCACCACGGCTGTCAGCGCGGCGCACAGCTTTTCGCGCAGTTTCATGGCGGCCTCCTTTGCGGGCTCAAAAGCACGGCGGCGGCGGTTTTGGCGGTCTCCTCCCGGCGGGTGCGGACGGCAAGGCCGCTGCGGACCGGGCCTCTCAGTTAGTTTAATATTATAGCATGTCCTTTTCATCAAATCAACCGGGGACGTGGGGAAAGGCCGCCAAAAATATGAAAACCGGCGCGGTATTCAGCCGCGCCGGTTCTCTCATTTGTTACGGGAACTGCGGGAGGATCAACCCTTGGCGGGCACGTTCTTGGTGGCCACGATGTCCACCCCGGTGCCGCACACGTTGGCCAGCACCACCTGGCCGATGGCAACGGGGGCCTCCAGCTCGATGTGCTGAATGGCCTTCACGCAGTCGAAGATCTTGCCCTTGGGGATGTCGTTGGCGGTCTTGACGGAGGCCATGGCCAGCGTGCCGCCCTTCACCTTCACCGTGCTGGTGACGATGCGGGTGGGGTTGGTCAGCTCCTTCTTGGCGTAGGCCTCGCCCCGGGGGCAGGTGTTGCCCTCCACCTTTTTGACCTCGCCGCCCTCCATGCTCACGGTGAGCGGGCAGCCCAGCGGGCAGTTGATGCAGATCAGGTTCTTCTCTTCCATCTTCTTACGCCTCCTCCAAAGTCACGGTGATGCCTTGGGCCTCGGGATGGTCCTTCAGCAGGCTGGTCTTGAGAATGACCGTCTCCATCTCGCCGGGGGCCAGCACCGGGCGCTTGCGGCTGAAGATGCAGGTATCCCCCGCGTACACCGCCACTTTCTTGTCCTTGTACACGTTGCCCACCCGGAAGCGCAGGGTGACGGTATCCCCGGCTGCGTCGGGCCGGACGGCCACGGGCACGGTGTAGCGCACGCCGTTTTCGCACTTGACGGGCAGGGCCTTATGGGCCTCGCTCTTACAGCCCGCGGCGATGTAGCCTGCGGCCTGGCGGCCTGCGGCTCCCGCCTCCTCGGACACGTAGTCCACCAGGTCGTGGACGTGGAGCACGTTGCCTGCGGCAAACACGCCGGGGATGCTGGTCTCCAGGCTCTCGTTGACGGTGGGGCCGTTGGTGATGGGGTTGATATCCACCCCGGCGGACCGGCTCAGCTCGTTCTCCGGGATCAGGCCGCAGGACAGCAGCAGGGTGTCGCACTCATAGCGCTCCTCCGTGCCCGGGATGGGCCGGTTTTTCCCGTCCACCTGGGCGATGGTGACCGCCTCCACCCGCTTTTTGCCCTCGATGTCCACCACCGTATGGCTCAGCTTCAGGGGGATGCCGTAGTCGTCCAGGCACTGGACGATGTTCCGCTTCAGCCCGCCGGAATAGGGCATCAGCTCCGCCACCACCTGGACCTGGGCCCCCTCCAGGGTCATGCGGCGGGCCATGATGAGCCCGATATCACCGGAGCCCAGGATGACCACCTTCCGGCCGGGCATATAGCCCTCCATATTCACCAGCCGCTGGGCGGTGCCCGCGGTGTAGATGCCCGCCGGGCGGCAGCCGGGTATGCTCAGCGCGCCCCGGGGCCGCTCCCGGCAGCCCATGGCCAGGATGACCGCCTTGGGGTGGAGCTGGAACAGCCCGTCCTCCCGGTTCATGGCGGTGACGGTCTTGTCCGCCGCCAGATCCAGCACCATGGTGTTCAGCTTATAGGGGATGTCCAGCTTTTTGACCTGCTCGATGAACCGCCCGGCATACTCGGGGCCGGTGAGCTCCTCCTTAAAGGTGTGCAGGCCGAAGCCGTTGTGGATGCACTGGTTCAGGATGCCGCCCAGCTCGTTGTCCCGCTCCAGGATGAGGATATCCCGCAGGCCCGCCTCGTGGGCCGCCGCCGCTGCGGCCAGCCCCGCAGGGCCGCCGCCGATGATGACAAGTTCGTATTCTCTCATGGTCTCAGCCCCTCCCTCAGATGGCGTCCTTGTTGACGCCCACAATCAGCTCCGACCCGGCGCCCGCCTTGGTGACGGCGCTCTGGTCCACCCCCAGCTCCCGGGCCAGGATCTCCATAACCCTGGGGGAACAGAAGCCGCCCTGGCACCGGCCCATACCGGCCCGGACCCGGCGCTTCACGCCGTCTACGCTGCGGGCCCCCGGCACGCGGCGGATGGCGTCGATGATCTCGCCCTCGGTGACGGTCTCACAGCGGCAGATGACGGTGCCGTAGGCGGGATTTTCCTTGATGAGGGCGGCGTGGGCCTCATTGTCCAGCGCCTTGGGGTCCAGGATGCCCTTCCGGCGGGGATCGAAGGAGAGGTCCACCTCCAGGCCCAGGATGTCCTTCACGATACCTGCCACCATGCGGCCGATGGCCGGGGAGGAGGACAGGCCGGGGGACTCGATGGCGGCGCAGTCCACAAAGCCGGGCTTGATCTCGCCGATGAAGAACTCATGGCGGGCCTCATGGGCCCGCAGACCCGCGAAGCTGGTGATGGTCTGGCGCAGGGGCACGTTCTTCACCGCCATGCCGCACTTGGCCCGCACGTCGTCCAGGCCCTCCTGGGTGGTGTTGACGCCCTCCTTGTCCTCAATGTCGATGGCGGTGGGGCCCACGATGGTGTTGCCGTGGACGGTGGGGGCCACCAGCACGCCCTTGCCGTACTTGCCGGGGAGCTGGAAAATGGTGTTGTGGACGTGGCCCTGGGTGGTGTGGTCCAGCAGGAAATAGTCGCCCCGGCGGGGGATGATGGTCATGCTGTCGTCGGCCACCATGTTGTGCAGCTTGTCGGAGTACAGCCCGGCGGCGTTGACCACCACCTTGGCCTCTATGTCGCCCTTGACGGTGGATACCTTCCAGCCGCCGTCGATCTTCTCGATGTTGGTGACCTCGCTGTCAAACTGGAACTTCACGCCGTTGCGGGCGGCGTTCTCCGCCAGGGCGAAGGTGAGGCCGAAGGGGCACACAATGCCGCCGGTGGGGGCGTACAGCGCCGCCACCGCCTCGTCGCTGATGTTGGGCTCCATCTCCACCAGCTCATCCCGCTCCACGATGCGCAGGCCCTCCACTCCGTTGGCCACGCCGTTGGCGTACAGCTTGTTCAGAGAGGGGCGGTCCTCCTCGCTCATCATCACCACCAGAGAGCCGTTCTGCTGGTAGGCGAAGTCCAGCTCCCGGGCCAGCTCGGGCATGAGCAGGCTGCCCGCCACGTTCAGCTTGGCCATTAAGGAGCCGTTGGCGGCGTCATAGCCCGCGTGAACGATGGCGCTGTTGGCCTTGGTGGTGCCGCAGCACACGTCCTCCTCCCGCTCCAGCACCAGCACGTCCGCCTTGTACCGGGAGATCTCCCGGGCGATGGCGCAGCCGGACACGCCCGCGCCGATGATTACGATGTCAACCATGCAGGTTTCACTCCTTTTGAACCTAAATTTTGCCATTTTTTACGTGAAGAACCGGACAGCCCGGTCCGTCCCCTCCCGGGGGAGGGGACTGGGCTGCCCGGCTCACAGCGTACTCAATCACTCTGCGTGAGAGACCAGGGGATATTCACCCACATGGGGCCTTTTTACAGAGGAATGTGATTTCCTGCCTTTTCTCTCCGATCAGATGAGAACAGCGGCGAGGATGCTGTTGATGATGGTCAGGATGAAGATGGTGAAAGCGGGGGGATCAATGTGGCTGTCGCAGTAGCTGTTGAAGGTGTTGCCGAAGAAGTTGCCCATGATGGAGCCGGCCACGCCGAACACCACGCCCAGCACGCAGCCCCAGGGGCCGAAAGCGGTGATGCCGGTGACAGCACCCAGAGCGGCGGGCAGGAAGATGTGGTGGGTGCCGGGGACGCCGGTGCCCATGACGGTGAAGGTCAGGGTGACAGCGGCGAAGCCGAAGCAGATGACGGGGAAGGCGCCCAGGGCCACGGCGCCGCCGAAGTCATTGACCATGACCGCGCAGAAGCTGACCACGATGCCGATGCCCAGGCCCATCATGGCCTCCTGCGGCACGTTGGTGATGTACTGCCGGGAGCCGGAGCCGGTGTACTTGCCGGTGAGGCCGGTCTCGCCGAAGACCAGGCGGGCGGTGATGCCCAGGATGACCACGGTGATTCCGGGCAGGTCGGTGGCGAACATGCCGCTGCCCAGGGGGGTCATGCCGATCAGGTTGGCGATGACGTAGCCGCAGGCGCCGAACACGCCGCCCACCAGCAGAACGTCGGGAGCATTGAGGCCGTAGAGAGCGGTGGTGAGGTCAGCGCCGTTCTCCAGCTTGCCGGCCTTGCGGGCATAGGCCGCGGCGGCCACGCCGCCGGCAAAGGCCACGTTGGGGCCGATGAAGGAGCTGAACGCCAGCACGCCCACCGCCACGTCGCCGGCCACGCCGGCGGCGGTGATCAGGTTGCCGATCAGCGCCAGGAAGCCGGTCATGATGAACGCGGGGACCGCGCCCACATAGGAACCGAGGATGCCACCGCCAAATGCGGCGATGATACCAAAAATACTCATTGACAAAATCCTCCTCTTTTATTCTCTATCCTGGGGCGGAACCGAACGAGGCCCGCCCCAGGGGATAGATGACGGAAATGGACAAGGGCCGGCGGCGATTACGCCGCCAAAGGCTCAGGATCAGTCCTTGGCCCAGCCGTAGGAGCACTTGACGGCCTTGCTCCAGCCCTTGCAGCGGGCGGCGCGGTCGGCCTCGTCGATGGCGGGCTCGAAGGTGCGGTCGATGGCCCAGTTTTTAATAACGTCATCCTTGCTGGCCCAGTAGCCCACGGCCAGACCGGCCAGATAGGCGGCGCCCATGGCGGTGGTCTCAACGCACATCGGGCGGTTGACGGGAGCGCCGCTGATGTCGGCCTGCATCTGCATCAGCAGGTTGTTGGCGGAAGCGCCGCCGTCCACCTTCAGGGCGGCCAGGTTGACGCCGGAGTCGGCCTTCATGGCCTGGAGCACGTCGTTGACCTGATAGGCCATGGACTCCAGGGTGGCGCGGATGACGTGGTACTTGTTCACGCCGCGGGTGATGCCCACGATGGTGCCGCGGGCGTACTGGTCCCAGTGGGGAGCGCCCAGGCCGGTGAAGGCGGGAACCACATAGCAGCCGTTGGTGTCCTTGACCTTGCGGGCCATGTACTCGGAGTCGGGGGAGGAGTCCACCAGGCGCATCTCGTCGCGCAGCCACTGGATGGAAGCGCCGGCCACGAAGATGGAGCCCTCAAGGGCGTACTCGACCTTGCCGTCCAGGCCCCAGGCGATGGTGGTGACCAGGCCGTTGTTGGAGAACACGGGTTTCTCGCCCACGTTCATCAGCAGGAAGCAGCCGGTGCCGTAGGTGTTCTTGGCCTCGCCGGGGGTGAAGCAGGTCTGGCCGAACAGGGCGGCCTGCTGGTCGCCGGCCGCGCCGCCGATCTTGATGGGGCCGCCGAAGAACTGGGGATCGGCCTCGCCGTACACGCAGCTGGAGGGCTTGGCCTCGGGCAGCATGGACTTGGGAATGTTCAGCTCGGCCAGGATCTCGTCGTCCCACTCCAGGGTGTTGATGTTGAACAGCATGGTGCGGGAGGCGTTGGAGTAGTCGGTGACATGGACCTTGCCCTTGGTCAGCTTCCAGATCAGCCAGGTTTCCACGGTGCCGAAGAGCAGCTCGCCCTTCTCGGCCTTCTCCCGGGCGCCGGGCACGTTCTCCAGCAGCCAGCGGACCTTGGTGCCGGAGAAGTAGGCGTCGATGACCAGTCCGGTCTTGGAGCGGATCTTGTCCACCAGGCCCTTGTCCTTCAGGGAGTCGCAGTACTCGGAGGTACGGCGGCACTGCCAAACGATGGCGTGATGGATGGGCTCGCCGGTGTTCTTGTCCCACACGATGGTGGTCTCACGCTGGTTGGTGATGCCGATGGCGGCGATGTCCGCAGCGGTGACGCCCAGGTTCTTCATGGCCTCCTGCGCCACTTCCAGCTGGGTGGACCAGATCTCCTCGGCGTCATGCTCGACCCAGCCGGGCTTGGGGAAGAACTGGGTGAACTCCTTCTGGGCCACACTGCACATCTCGCCCTTTTCATTGAACAGGATGCAGCGGTTGCTGGTGGTGCCCGCGTCCAGCGCCATTACGTACTTAGCCATACTTGTGTTCCTCCTTTAAAAATTGACTTCCTTTATGTTGAAAGCAGGCCGTTCGCTCCTGCCGGCCCCCCTGCCGGGCGCCGCCCGAACCGGGGGACTCTTTTGCTGACAACCATTATAACAGGCCGCTGGGGAAAAAGCATTCGACAACCTGAGGGAATTGTATGAATTTTATAAATTTTATTTTACAGGTCAGCGGAATTTGTATAAATCGTCAAGCGCGGGTCCGCTCAGCCCGCCTGGACCTGGAGGCACAGATCCTCCGCTGGGCGCAGCACCTCCAGCAGGCCGCTCAGACAGCAGCGCACCTCCGCCCAGTCCAGGGGCTTGCGGGAGGCGCACAGCTCGATGAAGTAGCTGGTGAGGGCGCCGGCGCAGAAATCCACCACAAAGCCCCTCTGCCGGGGCAGGGTCCGGGGATCGTCCGCCTGGAACAGCAGCCGGGACACCCGGGGCCGGGTCAGGCTCTGGCAGAACTCCCGCACCACTTCCGGGTTGCCCGCCAGGAACACCCGGCGGTAGAAAGCCCGGTCCTCCTCCATCAGGCCGATGAGGCGCAGGCACCAGGCCTCGAAGTCCAGCTCCGGCTCCTCCCGTAGGGGAGCGCCCAGCTGCTGTTCACAGATCCAGCCCAGCACGTCGTAGATGTCCTGAAAGTGGTAGTAGAAGCTCTGCCGCTTCATCTGAGCGCTTTCCATCAGATCTTGTACCGTGATCTTGCTCAAGGGGCGTTCGTTCATCAGCTGCTTCAAGGCCCGGGCGATTTTCTGCTTCGTGTTGCTGCACATGATGGCGTATCCTCCTACTTCTACTTCCGCAGTCTGCCCCGCCGCGGGCCGGGAGCCCGACGGGACAGAGCTCCCACAAGAGCCAAAAAAAGAGCGCAGGACCAAAATCAGCGGTTTCCCACTGTCCAGACCCTCAACGCTCATCTCAAAGGTTCACCTATTGAATTAGGCCTGCTGGTGAAAATCACCGAAAGACCATGACCGTATGCTATATTCTATTTCACAATTTACCATATATGCCAGAAGAAAGCAACAATTTTTGGCAATCGCATGTAAAATTCGACAGTTCCTACAAAAATCACCAGGCCGTTTTGCAATAATCGCCAAAAAATTCCGCTGTCAAGGGGGTAAAACTTGGCGGCGGAGTTTTTTGATCTAAAGACAGCCTCCGGCTTTGCCGCAGGGCGGTCAACTCTGCCCGGGCCCATCCAACAAAATAGAAGGTCTGTCAAAAATATTGGCCGGGCCCCTTGTTTTTTTGGGCAGGTTGAGCTATAATTCAGCCTGAAAGCAATCCGTTCGCATTGCTGAAGTCCGGCATATGGGGCGCTCCCTTTCCCGGCGTATCCTGGCGTGTCCGTCCATGAGGCCGGACGCCATGATGCAGGCGAAAGAGGGCCCGTCCCCCGTGGAGAAAAGGGAGTCCAAAATCAAGCGCGGCTTGGGCGCTGCCAGCGGCGGCGGCTGCGGCTGTGCGCCGGCTGATACGAACTGCGAGGACAAGTGATGTATAAGCGCCCGTCCCTGAAAAGCCGTACAGGTATGGAAAGGCCCCGTCCGGCCTGACGGAGGGCGGGGGCCTGTCCCGCGCCTGCACGGCTTTTCCGGCCTCCGGGCCTGGGGCCCGCCGTCTTACATCCGCCAGACCGCCCTGCTGGTGGCGGACACCGCCATGGCCCCGGCGTTCAGGGCGGCCAGCACGTCCTCCTTGTCCGCGATGAGCCCCCCTGCCAGCAGGGGGATGCGGGTGGTCTGAGCGATCTTTCGGATGGTCTTGGGCATGACCCCGGGGAGCACCTCGATGAAATCGGGCTTGACGCTCTCCAGCTTGCTGATGCCCGCCAGCGCCATGGAGTCGATGACGAACAGCCGCATGACGGTGAACAGCTTCAGCTCCCTGGCCCGGCGGATGAAGTTGGGCTTGGTGGTGATGATGCCGTCCACCCGGGTGTTCTGGCGCAGAAAATCCACGGCGATCTCCTGGCTGGAGGACAATCCGGCGATCAGGTCCACGTGGACCAGCACGATCTTCCCCGCGTCTTTGGCCCTGGCCGCCACCTCCCCGATGGTGCACACGTCTCCGAAGAGCAGGAACACCACCAGGATGTTGTCCAGGGTGAGACATTCCTCCAGCTGGTCCAGGTCCTTCACCGCCGCGATCACCGGCGAGGCCAGCACCGCGTCATAAAACCGCTGATCCAAAGCAGTTCCCTCCCTCGTAGTTCAGCCCGCAGCGGGCCGTATGTCATCCTAACTGTGGATTATAACCCGCCCTTTCCCGCCCCACAACGTTTTTTCCCGCCCTAGGCGGCGAATATCTTGACATGTTATCATCAATTTTAAGGAGTGTGTCAGCATGAAGAAGTTTATCAACGCGGTAGACAAGGTAGAGGATCAGATGATCCAGGGCATGGTCAAGGCCTATCCCCAGTACGTGCGCAAGCTGGACTGCGGCAACGTGGTGGTCCGCGCCAACAAGAAGGAGGGCAAGGTGGCCCTCATCAGCGGCGGCGGCAGCGGCCACGAGCCCGCTCACGGCGGCTATGTGGGCGAGGGCATGCTGGACGCGGCGGTGGCCGGGGCCGTGTTTACCTCCCCCACCCCCGACCAGGTCTATGAGGGCATCAAGGCCGTCGCCACCGACGCTGGCGTGCTGATGGTCATCAAGAACTACACCGGCGACGTGATGAACTTCGAGATGGCCGCCGATATGGCCCGGGACGAGGGCATCAAAGTGGCTCAGGTCGTCGTCAACGACGACGTGGCCGTGAAGGACAGCTTGTACACCGTGGGCCGCCGGGGCGTGGCGGGCACCGTGTTTGTCCACAAGATCGCCGGCGCCATGGCCGAGACCGGCGCCGACCTGGACGCCGTCCAGGCGGTGGCTCAGAAGGTCGTGGACAACGTGCGCACCATGGGCGCGGCCATCGAGGCCTGCATCGTTCCCGCCGCGGGCAAGCCCGGCTTCGAGCTGGGCGAGGACGAGATGGAAGTGGGCATCGGCATCCACGGCGAGCCGGGCACCCACCGGGAGAAGCTGCGCCCCGCCGACGAGATCGTGGATATGCTGATGGAGCAGATCCTGTCCGACCTGGACTTCGTGGGCCAGGAGGTGGCCGTGATGATTAACTCCTCCGGGGCCACCCCGCTGATGGAGCTGTTCATCATCAACAACCACGTGGCCGACGTGCTGGCCGCCAAGGGCGTGAAGGTGTACAAGACCTTTGTGGGCGAGTACATGACCTCCATCGAGATGGCGGGTTTCTCCATCTCCCTGCTGAAGCTGGACGACCAGCTCAAGGGCCTGCTGGACGCAAAGGCGGACACCCCGGGCTTCAAGGCATAAGCATCTATTTCGGAAAGAAAGCGGGCTGACCAAATGAACACTGAAAAACTCATCGCGACGATCCGCAAGGCGGGCGCTAAGATCGAGGCGGAGAAGGACTTCCTCACCGAGCTGGACAACGTAATCGCCGACGGGGACCACGGCATCAACCTGGCCCGGGGCTTCGGCGAGGTGGACAAAAAGCTGGACGCTCTGGCGGACAAGGAGCCCGGCGACGTGCTCAAGACCGTGGGCATGACCCTGGTGTCCACCGTGGGCGGGGCCTCCGGCCCCCTGTACGGCACCGGCTTCATGAAAATGGGAGCCGCCGTCAAGGGCAAGGCGGACGTGGATGTCCCCAGCTTCCTGGAGGGCCTCCAGGCGGCCATTGAGGGGATTATGCAGCGGGGCCGCTCCACCAAGGGCGAAAAGACCATGCTGGATTCCATGATCCCCGCCAAGGAGGCCATGGAGTCCAAGTGGAACGAGACTCAGGACGCCAAGGCCGCCTTTGCCGCCGCCGTGGCCGCCGCCTGGGAGGGCGTGGAGTACACCAAGACCATCGCCGCCACCAAGGGCCGCGCCAGCTATATCGGCGAGCGCTCCATCGGACACCAGGACCCCGGGGCCACTTCCTTCACCATGGTGCTGGAGATCGTGGCGAGCGAGGTGTGATATGGTCGGCTTTGTCATTGTGTCTCACAGCGCCAAGCTGGCGGAGGGCGTCGCGGACCTGGCCCGGATGATGGCCAAGACCGTGCCCATCGCCCCCGCCGGGGGGCTGGAGGACGGCTCCTTCGGCACCAGCTTTGAGAAGATTTCCAGCGCCGTTGACCAGGTGTACTCCGAGGACGGGGTTATCATCCTCATGGACATGGGCAGCGCCGTCATGACCGCTGAAATGGTGATTGAGTCCATGGAGGGCCGGAAGCTGGTCATGGCCGACTGCCCCATCGCCGAGGGAGCGGTCACCGGCACCGTGAGCGCCGAGGCGGGCATGTCCCTGGAGGAGATCATGGAGGATCTGGAGCAGGTAGGCGCTCAGAAGAAGCTGTAAATAGAACAAAAAGCCGCCGGTCCGAGAGGACCGGCGGCTTTTTGTCTGCTCTGCCTTAAGAATCCAGCCAGGAGGGCCGTCCGTAAGGGTCCGACGGCTGGGGCTCCGGGGAGGCGCTCTCCTCCGCCCCGGGGACTGTCTCCGCCGGTGGATGAGAGGCCGGGGGCGTCCAGGGGCCCTCCGGCAGGGGGGCTTCCGGCGGGCGGCGGTTCGCGCCCTCAAAGGGGATGAAGCACAGGTTCATGTCCACGTCGGAGCTGATGCCCGCCACCTTCCCCTTGGAGGAGAACTGCCACATCTGGAAGTCGTAGCGGAAGCTGGGGGTGCTGGCGTACTCCGCGTACCAGCAGGGCCACTGGGTGAGCTTGCTCAGGTCGAACTTGACGTAGCCGCAGTAGTCGTTGCAGTAGAACATGGGCTGGTAGCCTGCCTCCTCCACCCGCTGGCAGAAGGCGGCCACGCACTGGGTGATGATCTTGGCGTCCACCCCGTAGGCCCGGGAGTCTTTCCCGCCCAGGAACTCCCAGTCGCAGACCACGGGGTAGGTGATGTACTGGCGGTAGGGCTCCAGCTTGGCCAGGAAGAAGTCCGCCTCTTCAATGGCCTCCTCCACGGTGATGGCGTTGGAGAAGAAATAGGCCCCCACGTCCATTCCGGCGGCAATGGCCCCCTGCATGTTGCGGTCAAACCAGGAGTCCTCGCACACCGCGCCGCTGCTGTCCTTGCCGTACAGCCGGTTGCCCGCCCGGATGATGGCAAAGTCGATTTTGTCCGCCGCCACCGCGTTCCAGTCGATCTCCTGCTTGTGGCCGGACACGTCGATGCCCCGGGTGTAGTAGCCCCCGGTGTAGACCACCCGGCCAAGCTCGTCCTTGGCGAACTGCTGGCCGGTGAAAGAGACGGGGGACACCCCCTCCAGCATATCCAGCCAGTAATTGTTGAAACGGAACATACCCTGAGTATACTCCACGTTCATCAGCCGCCACACCACGGCGGCGATCTCCTCCCGGACGATGGGCTGGTCAGGGTAGAAATAGCGCAGGCCGTCGGGCTCCAGCACTCCTTCCATGATGCCCTTCTCGTAAAGCTCCACCACATAGCCGTCCTCACAGTCGGCGTAGGGGCTGTCCCCGGAGATGTCGGTGAGATCCAGGGCCCGGGCGGCCATACGGGCCACGTCCAGCCGGGTGGGGACGCCGTCCAGATAGGCCTCGTTGAAGGAGTACACCAGCCGGTTGTCAAGGGCGGGCTGGATGTAGCAGTAGGCCCAGTGGGTGTCGGGCGCCCGTTCGGGGGCCTCCTCGCCGATGGCCAGCAGGATCAGCTTGAAGGTCTCCCCCCAGGTCACCGGGTCGGTGCCCCGGAAGGTGCCCTCCGGGTCCCCGCCCACCACGCCCTGGGCGTGAAGCTCGCTGACGTAGGGAAAGGACCAGTGGTCCGCCGCCAGGTCCACAAAGGGGGACATCTGGCCGGAGGCGGCCATGGCGGTGGTGCTGGAGGAGGCCGCCAGCAGGACGGCCAGGGCTAAGACTGCGAGGCGTTTTTTCATGGGTTTCTCCTTTTCTCTGGGAAAGCGGGTAGTGTTGTGTTCCTCATTTTACATAATTCGACCCGCTCTGACAAGCCCAAACAAAAATTTAACAGGTTTGTAAAATTTCCCATTGACAGGGACGGTGGAATGTGGTATGCTTTGGATGACAAATAAAGTTGTCAAATAGACAAAGAGCCTTGTCATAACGACAAGAGAATACGTCAGGAGGAACGAGCTATGATTTGGAGTGAACTGGGTGTCAGCGGCGGGACCGCATTGATCGTGCTGTGCGCGCTGTACTTTGTCGTCAAGTGGGCGGTGCGCAACGGCATCCGGGAGGCCTGCCGGCGCATGAACGGGGAGAAAGGCTGGCTCCGGGCGGCCTGTGAACGGGTTCTCTCGGATGAGCCGGGGACGGCGTCGGAGTAAAAGGAGGGACGGCCGTGCTGAAAAACCGCTTGAAGGAGCGCCGGGCGGCGCTGGGGGTCAACCAGCAGGAGCTGGGTCGGATGGCCGGGGTGTCCCGGCAGACCATCAGCCTCATCGAGCGGGGAGACTACTCCCCCTCGGTGACGCTGGCCCTCACACTGGCAAAAATCTGCGGGGTGACGGTGGAGGATATCTTCATTCTGGAGGAGGAGAACGATGAAAAACAATGACAACGCGGCCGGACGGGAGAACAAAAAGGCCCTGCCAAAATTTATCGTGATTGTGCTGTGCAGCCTGATTCTCGGCGGTGTGCTGGGCGTCCTTATGGTGAAGCTGAGCTTGAAGAATTTCCAGGAGGCACTGGATGCGGCGGGGCTGTTCTTTACCAACCACATAGCGCCGTGGCTGATCATCGCCCTGCCCGTGGCGGAGTTCACCGTCTGCCTGCCCGTCTGCTTCAGCGCGAAAAAGCAGCTGGACGCCTGGGACGGGGAGGACGAGACGGTCAGCGGCCAGGTGGAGATCAAGCTGTCCGTGTGCATCTGGATCACCGGGCTGTGCACGGTGCTGGCCTTCTTCCTGCTGTCGGCCATGTTCGCCGGATTTGTGCGCAACGCGGGAACGCCCCGGATGATGCCTGCCCCCCTGTTTTTCGGCGGCCTGGTGTTCTTTCTGATCGACCTGTTCGCCCCTATGGTGCTCCAGCAGAAGCTGGTGGACCTGACCAAGCGGCTCAACCCGGAGAAAAAGGGCTCGGTGTACGACACCAAGTTCCAGAAAAAATGGTATGAAAGCTGCGACGAGGCGGAGCGGCTCATCATCGGCCAGTGCGCGTTCAAGGCGTATCAGGCCATGTGCCGGGTATGTATGGTGCTGTGGATGGTGTTCGCCCTGGGCGGGATGTTCTTCAGCTGGGGCTTCCTGCCCGCCATGGCGGTGTGCATCGTGTGGGGCGCGGGGCAGACGGTATATTCCTACTGGTGCCTCAAGCTGGGCAAGCCCGGTGGAACCTCCAGCCCGATGTGAGCCATGGAGCGCTCCAGGCAAAAAGCAGCCGTCCGGCCAATGGCCGGACGGCTGTTTCTGCCGATCCCTTGGGGAAGCTCTGCTGCGGTCGCGCTTTGCTTGCTCGCGGCGGTTCAGTACTCTTTGGGCATTATCAGGGCGGCGATAATATACACCCACAGGGACATGCCTCCGGGGACCACCAGGAGGACGGTGGCCACGCGCACGACCGTGGGATCGACATTGAAGTAGCGGGCGATGCCTCCGCACACGCCGCAGATGACGGCGTCGGAACCCGTGGTACGGTACAGTCGCTTCATAAAGAATACAACTCCTTTCAAAATCTGCTTTGAGCATAGAGGAAAAGTCTTTGGAAAACCCTATGACGGGATGAAGTTTTTGTGAAGCCGCTGGGTTACAGGGGCCGGGGAACACCGCCGCAGGGGCAGCCCCCCGAGAAGGGCAGGGCGTCGGGGGAGATCCGGCACAGCTCCGGGCCGGCGGGGCAGGAGAAGCTCCGCTTCCGCCGTCCGGCGGCCCCCCGGACGGTGCCCGCGCCCATGACCAGGGGACCCTGTATGTCTTGCATGAAAATCCGGCTCATATCAGACCCTCCTTTGGGTCAGCGGCGCTCCAGCGACACGTCGCCGCTGATGCTGGTCATGGAGTAAACAGGCCCCGAGCCGTCGCCGTAGACGCACAAGCCGTTGACATGGCTGACGGGGAACTCGCAGCTCTGTTCGCCGCTCACCGTTTTCATCCGCAGGGAGAAGGGGCCTCCGTCGGGAATGTGGGCGGTGCAGTCCCCGGACTTGGAGGAGAGCTCCATAGCCTGGGGCAGGACCTCGGTGTCCACAGAGATATCGCCGCTCATGGTGGAGCCGCGGATCTGGGCGGCGCGGCCCTCCAGGCTGATGTCGCCGCTGGCGGACTTCAGCGTGGCTTCCTCAAACCACCCCGCAAGGGAGATATCGCCGCTCATGGTCTCGGCCAGGAGACAGCCGCAGCTTCCCGACAGGTCCAGGTCGCCGCTGGCGGACTTGAAGCTCAGCACGCGGCAGGCGCTGAGCCGTGCGCTCAGGTCGCCGCTGGCGGTGGTGACGGTGAGGCAGTCCACGTCCAGCTCGCCCCGGTCCACGTCCACGTCGCCGCTGGCGGTGGTCGCCGTGATGGTCTCCCAGTGGCGGCAGGGCAGGTAGAGCTCCACGTCGGCGGAAGAGAACCCCCGGCGGGAGAAGAAGGAGGAGCTGGCGGTGCGTCCCTCCCGGATGGTGAGCACCCCGTCGGAGGAGCAGGTCACGTTCAGGTCGTCCACGTCGCCGTCGATGATGACCCCGGCGTCGGGGGCCTCCGACATATGGATGGTCACGTCTCCGGCCCCGGTGAACACCTCGATGCCCCGCAGGTCCTTCAGGGCGGTGACGGAATAGGAGCCGTCGTCATTGTTTGTCATAGATGCGTCCTCCCCGCTGAAATGGGGGCCGCCGGCCGCCCGGCTTCCCTCCTGGTACTCGCCCCACTGGGCGAAAAAGCCGCCCCGGTCCTTGTCGTAGCCAAAGCCGTACACCACGTCCTTACGCTCCTTGGGTCCCGCCCCGGCGAAGAACCGGCCCTGGTCGGAGTCCAGCTCCGCCTCAAACTCCCAGCCGGAGCCGTCCTGGGACGGAGGCGGGGGAGGCGCGTGACGGGCGGGGTCCTCCTGGGGCGGGGGAGGCGGGGCCGCGGGGGGTTCCTGGGGCTGGGCGGCCCCGTCGGGACTGGTGTTGAAGTGGACCTTCACCCGGCCCTTGTCCTTCTCCACGGTGGTACGGCGCTTGATGGCATCCCTGGCCAGCTTGAGCGCGTCCCGGGCCTGGTCAATGGCGGTGTTGCATGCCTCCGAAACGCTGGTCAGGATGGCGTTCAGCTCGCTGGAGGAGGTCTGGCCGCCGCTGTAATCGCAATGCGCGCCGCCCTGCTGGTCCCCCTGGTCCTGGGGGCCCTTCTCTTCCGGGGCGGGGCCGGTCTCAATGGGTTTGCCATTGATGATGATGGGTTCTCCCTCCCCGGGGTTGTTGATGACGACGGTTTTGCCGCTGCTGCTGGTGACGCGGATCTGGCCCTCCCGCTGGTCGATGGTCACGTCCCCGGCGGGCTCCACCCCCAGGTAGGCCAGCAGCTCGTCCACGTCCCCCAGGTCGTCCAGGGCCCGCCGGAAGGCCTCGTCCTCCGGCACGCCCGCGCCGGTCATGTCCAGAAAACGGCGGTACAGGTTGTCGGACAGCTCCTCAACAAGCTCGTCCTTGGCGGCGGAGGCGGGGGCGGCGCTCAGCTTGCCCGCCACTGTCCCGGCCAGTTTCAGTTTGACATCATCCATTGCTTTGATCCTCCTCAGTCGAAATCAGCGCGTCCAGCAGGGCGCGGGTGTTTTCCCATTCCTGGCGGGCCTCCGCCCAGCGCTTCCGGCCCGCCTCCGTGATGGCGTAGTACCGCCGCCGGGCCCCGGGCCCGTCGTCCCCCCAGTAGGAGGAGATGCACCCGGCCTGCTCCAGCCGCTTGAAGGCGGTGTATAGGGTGGCCTCCTTGAAGCCATACTCCCCCTGTGTGCACTCCAGGATATTTTTGTTGATCTCATAACCATAGTTGTCCCCGCGCGTCAATTGTGCTAGTATAATGGTGTCCGTGTGGCCGCGCAGGGTGTCTGCGGAAATCGACATGGCGTCCTCCCTTCTTCGTCGGTCTGATGATTCCCAAGTACCTGAGATACCCGGTCACTCAAGATACCTCGCAAGCCGAAGTAACTTTGTGAGCTCACTATAGCACGAGATACCTCGCCTGTCAAGGTATTTTTGAAAATTTTTTTTGCCAGGGATATTCTATGCCCCGGCGAGGCAAGGAGATGTATCAAAATGAGCGAATGTACCCATGACTGCTCCTCCTGCGGCGAGAGCTGCGGGGAGTGCACCGGCCCCCAGGATCTGCGCAAGCCCGCAAACGCCCGTTCCCACATCAAAAAGGTGATCGCCGTGGTCAGCGGCAAGGGGGGCGTGGGCAAGTCCGCCGTCACCTGCACCCTGGCCGCCGCCATGGCCGGGCTGGGCAAAAAAGTGGGGGTGCTGGACGCGGACATCACCGGGCCGTCGGTGCCCCAGGCCTTCAACATCCACCGGCGGGCCCTGGGGGATGAGGACGGCATCCTCCCCGCCGTCACCCAGGGCGGCATCAAGCTGATGAGCCTGAACCTGCTCATCGAGCGGGAGACCGACCCGGTGGTGTGGCGGGGTCCCGTCATCGCCGGGGCGGTGGAGCAGTTCTGGACCGACGTGGTGTGGGGGGAGCTGGACTATCTGTTTGTGGATATGCCCCCCGGGACGGGCGACGTGCCCCTGACAGTGTTCCAGTCCCTGCCGGTGGACGGCGTCATCGTGGTCACCGCACCCCAGGCCCTAGTGGGCATGATCGTCACCAAAGCGGTGCGGATGGCGGAGATGATGGACGTGCCCGTGCTGGGGCTGGTGGAGAACTACTCTTTCTACCGCTGCCCCGACTGCGGGAAGGAGCACCCTGTCTTTGGGCCCAGCACCATCGACGCCCTGGGGCGGGAGCTGTCCCTGCCGGTGCTGGCCAAGCTGCCCATCGACCCTGCGCTGGCCCAGGCGGTGGATCAGGGCCGGGTGGAGGGCTATGAACCCAATCCCATGGCCCAGGTGGCCCAGGGGCTGGCGAAAGAATAAAAGCGGCGAAGGCGCCCGGAGCGGATGTGCTCCGGGCGTTTTTGCCCGTTGGAAACCATTGGAAGGACTGGGAATTGCGTGAGAAAAGTGCGCAAAACAGTTCGAGTTTCGATTATATAACCTGTTATTTCCCCTGTCTCGCCTTGCCAAATGGGCTTGGGTCTGCTACAATGGGGAAAATTCGACAAATTGCGACATGATTCGACAGAGCGGGCGGAAGCCATTCCCAGGAGAAGCCCGCGCTGTCCTGCATAACATAGTCATAGGGATGAAAGGGGGCGGGCACGTGAGCGAAACAAACACAGACATCGGCCAGGGCGCGGCCCGGACCGCAGAGGAGCTGCGCCGCCAGCTGGCCCAGATGTCGGCCGCCGCCCAGGTGCTGGAGCGGACGGCTGTAGATGAGAAGAGCCGGCGGTATCTGGCCGCCATGGACCAGAGCATCTGCCGTATGCTGCGCATAGTGGGGCGGCTGGAGCTGTCGGCCCGGCTGGGCGGCGAATCCCCGGCCCCGCTGGAGTACAGCCTCACCGATCTGGCGCAGCTCAGCCGCGCCCTGGGAGAGCGGATGGGGCGGCTGCTGGCTGTGATCGGCGTGGAGCTGGCCGTGAGGGTTCCCGACTGGATGGGGGCGCTGGTGGACGAGGGCCTGATCCGCCAGATGCTTATGGAGCTGGTGGCCAACGCCGCCAAGGCGGGCAGGCGGGTCACCCTGACCCTGGTTCAGCATGAGATGCGGGCGGTGTTCACAGTGGAGGACGACGGGCCGGGGGTGGACTTGGAGCAGCTGGACCGGCTGTTTTCCAGCCAGGAGGAGTCCGTTCCCGACTGGCGGCGGGGCGGAGTGGGCGTGGCCATCGCCCGGCGGGTGGCCGACCTCCACGGCGGCGCGCTGGTGGCCGACTGCGCCTCGGGACGGGGACTGCGGGTGGTGGCCTCCATCCCCCTGGGCATGCCCGGGGAGACGGTGTGCGAGACCCCCGCCCTGGCCTGGGACCAGGGGGGATTCTGCGAGGAGCTCATCGCCCTCAGTAACCTGCTGCCCGCGAAGGTCTTTGGCCCGCAGGACAGCTGGAGAGAGAAAAAGGACAGCTCTGGAGACGCGTCGTGAGACGCGCCTCTTTTTTTGCCGGAGGCGGGCGGCCTTTCGCCCTGCCCTTCAGGCGGAAGGGAGCGATGTGGAGCCCGTCAAAGACATGGGGGCCCCGCAAAGCCGTTCTTTGGCTTTGTGGGGAGAGGAAAGACGGCGGAGCGGGCGAACCTTTCGCCCTGCTCTTCAGGCGGAAGGGAGCGATGTGGAGCCCGTCAAAGACATGGGGGCCCCGCCAAGCCGTCCCTTGGCTTTGTGGGGAGAGGAAAGACGGCGGGGCGGGCGGCCTTTCGCCCTGCCCTTCAGGCGGAAGGGAGCGATGTGGAGCCCGTCAAAGACATGGGGGCCCCGCAAAGCCGTTCTTTGGCTTTGTGGGGA
>ERZ779626.561-NODE-561-length-21360-cov-5.055292_pt1 | contig 21360 bp, 16 predicted proteins | sample MGYA00514209_ERZ779626 | MGnify/ENA primary metagenome ERZ779626 (study PRJEB29562, sample SAMEA4376713) | mouse gut metagenome | isolation source: Cecum | study: EMG produced TPA metagenomics assembly of the A DSS colitis mouse model was used to assess the...
CAAAATCCGACGAAAGCGGGCACTGGACGGAATGTGCCTGCGGAGCAAAGACGGCGGTAACGCCGCATAGCTTTGCGTATGCAAGCGATAACGATTATCACTGGCAGGTCTGCTCGGTGGGTAAGGAAACGACCGACAAGGTCGAGCATAATTGCGCCGCGGGCAACTGCGTTTGCGGAAAAGAAAAGCCTGCAAACGAGCTTGCGTATCGCCTTAGCGACGACGGCACGGAATACTACGTTGTCGGAATAGGTACGGTAACTTCGAAGAGCTTGGTTATTCCCGCCTCTTATCGCGGTTTGCCTGTAACCCAAATCGGAAATTATGCGTTTAAGGGAAGCGACATTACCTCGGTTACCATTCCCGCAAGCGTGACGGAAATTAACTCCGCGGTTTTTATATCATGCTACGATTTGCAAAACATAATATTCGAGGACACTGCCTGCGACTGGCAAATAGTAGGTCCGTTCCTTAACGTGGGCTCCGCCGAGGGACAGCAGCCTCTGCCCAACAGTAAATATAGTATAAGTTCTATATTGGTTTCGATGCCGAACCACGTGGGGCCTTACAATGCTTTTGACGGCGCGATGCTTGCCGATTCGGCTTTTATGGCGGATATACTTGCAAAACCCTTCAAATCCATGTGCGAGTATTAATTGGATTTCCAGGTCATAGGCGACGATATTGCGATTTATTACGGCCGCGACGGAAAATATTCCGACGATGCGGTATTTACGGCGGTCGTAAACGGCGAGGAGTATCCCGCAACGCTTGAAATGGTCATAAGAAAGACCGACAACGCAACGGTGGGCGGCGTCAAGCTGTCACTCAATGCGTCGGGCGAATATACAGTTAACGGGGTTGACGGCAACGTAACAGATATAGTTATCCCCGCGGCGATAAACGGCAAGCCCGTGACGGCTATCGCGGACGGCACGTTCAAGGATAATATCGTAATTAAAACGGTAATAGTACCCGAAACCGTAAGCGTAGGTAAAAGCGCTTTTGCAAACTGCGCAAATCTGCAAAGCTTCACTATGAGCTCGGCAAAGGGCAGAGCGCTTTTGGTGACTGATACGGTAATAGGATATAAGGCGTTTGAAAATAGCGGAATTACCGAGATTACCCTTGCAGATACCGTAAAGGAAATAGATTTTGCGTTCGGCGGCTGCGATAAACTGACTACGGTAAACTATAACGGCACTGTCAGCGGCTGGGCGTCGATATATATGCACGGCACAGGCAACCATATACTTGCTTATGCGGGCGGCTTGAATATCGGCGGTCAGCGCGTAAAGAATATAGTTGTAAACAATATAGACGAGTTCGGTTTAGGCTTCGCAGGCACCGATATTACTTCGGTTAAAATCGGCAGCGGCGTCAAAAAGGTAAGCGGCAGTGCTTTCAACGGCTGCAAAGAGCTTGTTTCTGCGGAGATAGCCGACGGCGTCGAAATCGGTTTAAACGGTTCTCTGTTCAGATTTTGCGAGAAGCTTGAAAGCGTCAAGCTTCCGTCGGATATGAAAATTATTCCCCAAAGTATGTTTGAAAGTTGCTATGCATTGCAGCAAATCAACCTGCCCAAAGGGCTGACGCATATTGATAATATGGCGTTCAGGGACAGCGGACTGACGTCAATAGTTATTCCCGCAAGCGTCGTTCGTATAGGCGCGTTCGCGTTCGAATACTGCTACGATTTAAAGAGCTTACGGTCAATTTCCTTCGAGGATACGGCTGAAAATTGGCAAATCCGTCCCCACGTAAATACCTTCGGGTTTTTTGCAGGACGACCCCGTTGTTACGGGTAAGTGGTATACCTTTATCGTTCACCATCATGATGGAAAAAACGAGTGGCTGTACAATCCCGAGGAGGCGGCTAAGACGCTCAGTAATCTTGCTTACGCGTTTTTGGAAAACGACTTATCGGTTGACCTAGAAGTTTTCGATTCGAATAAGGACGAGCGAAAATTTTACGGCGGTGTGGATATTCTTGACAACGGAAGTTTCTTTGTGGAAACGGACGAAAAAAGCCTTGAATTTGCACTGTCGTTCAGTATTATAAAGCCCGACGTCGACGACAGGAATGCCTGCGGCTGGCATACAGGAGAATTCGGAAACGCCATCGGGGTAGCTTAAATAAAAAGCGCTTGCTTTAAAAGCGGGCGCTTTTCGTTTACTTATGCGCTTAATTGCTTTATAATCTTTGCGGAGGTCGTTTATGTGGAGCACCTTTTTAACAACCGTCAACGCGGTCGTGCCTATAATACTGCTTATTATGCTCGGCTATGCGTTGAAGCGGATAGGGTTATTCAACGCAAATTTCATTAAGACGGGCAATAAATTCGTATTCAGGGTATGCCTGCCGTGTATGCTGTTTATCAACGTGTACGACAGTATGTCAAGCTTTTCGGATATTCGTTGGGACGTGGTGCTGTACGCCGTCGTTATAATCTGCGTAATATTCGGGTTGGGGCTGCTTTCGGCGGTGATGACCACCAAAGACAACAGGCGCAGGGGGGTAATATTGCAATGCGCTTTCAGAAGCAATTTTGCCGTTATCGGTCTGCCGCTAGTCGAGCGGTTGGGCGGAGACGTAGCGCTTGCGGGCATAATATCCGCGTTTTCTATTCCAGTTTTCAATATCCTTGCGGTAGTCGCGCTGACAGTATTCGTAGGCGGCGGACAGTCTTGCGAGCAGCTTTCCCTTCTGACCCCCGCGAAAAAAAGCGGCGCGAAAAGCGTTGTTTTGAACGTAATAAAAAACCCGCTGATTATCGGCGTTTCGGCGGGGCTCGTTTTCGTGGGCATAAGGGAAATAGAGGCGGCGGCGTGCGGCGTTGCGGGGGCTGACGTTCCCTTCCGCTTCGACCGCCAGCTCGAATTTGCGTACGTTGCGGTCAAGGATATAAAGCTGATTGCCTCGCCGCTTGCGCTTATAGTACTCGGCGCCCAGTTCGAGTTTTCCGCGGTAAAGGGCATGACGAAGGAAATAACCGTGGCTACGCTTATGCGTATCGTCGTTACGCCGCTCGTCGGAATAGGCGCGGCGATACTTTTCAGCGAGTTTACAGACTTGCTTTCATTCGGACCCGAGGTGTATCCCACGCTAATCGCGCTGTTCGGAACGCCCGTCGCGGTGTCCAGCGCGATTATGGCGGCGGAGATGTCTAACGACGAACAGCTTGCCGCCCAGCTCGTGGTGTGGACGAGCTTGGGCTCGATAATAACGGTGTTTACTACGGTATTTGCGCTGACGGCTTTCGGGCTCTTGGCATAGGGTAGATAAGGAAAGCGTTGCTTTCCTTATAATTTTTTTGTGACAATTTTCGACAAAGCTCTTTATTTTTGAATATCGGTATGATATAATAACGATATGGTGCAGAACGACGCGCTTTTGGAGCCGCTTGAAGGCTACGAAAAACTTTATAAAGATTTACACCTCAAAAATACCGAGGCGCTCTTTGACGAGCTTACTAGAAAGGGCAGGGTAGACGTTGCCGCAAACAAGGCTACGGTTACGCAGTACGACAAAAAGCTCGGCGAATTGGAAAAAGTAAAGAAAGCCATTTCCAGGTCGAAGGGTCTGAAAATATTTCTTATAGTGCTAAGCGTAATCGCGCTGCTTGCGGGAGTTATAGCGTTGGTGTCGGCGATAGTCGGCGGTCGCGTTCTTTGGCCGAGTATCCTCGCGCTTGTCGGCGCGGTCGCGCTGACGGTGCTGTTTACCGTGCTGATTTGCGTAAAGATTAACCCGAAGATAAAGCAAAACGAGCAGACACGCGAAATATTGCAGACCGAAGCGGACTTGCTTTTAAACGAGGCGTGGACGCAGATGGCGGGGCTGAATTCGCTGTACGACTGGAATATTCCGCAAAGCCTCGTCACAAAGACGGTGCCAGTAATTCAGATGGACGACAATTTCGACGAGGAGCGGTTTACCTATCTTCACGAAAGGTACGGACTGGAAAAAAATACAGACGCAACCCGTTCTACGCAATTTTGTCAGTCGGGCGAGATACTCGGAAATCCCTTTTTGATACTCAAAGATTTAAAGCAGAGTTGGGTAAACCAGCGCTACGACGGCGCGCTTACCATACACTGGACGACGACCGTCCGCACCAAAGAGGGCACCAAAACCGTACACCATACGCAGGTGCTTTACGCGTGCGTACATAAACCCAAGCCCGTTTACGATTACGATACGTATCTCGTTTACGGCAACGAGGCGGCGCCCAATCTGACCTTTTCGCGAACGCCCTCGGGCGCGTCGGGTCTGGACGAGAAGCAGATTGATAAAAAGGTAAAGGCAAAGGCGAAGAAGCTTGACAAAAAAGCGCGCAAGGCGATTGCTTCGGGCGACGACTATACGCGGCTGGGCAACGACGAGTTCGAGGCGCTGTTCGGCGGAACGGACAGGGATAACGAGGTCGAGTACAGAATGTTGTTTACGCCGCTCGCCCAGAAAAATCTGTTAAAACTTATCAAGACCCCACAGCCGTACGGCGACGATTTTGCTATCCGCAAAATCAAAAAGCTCAATTACCTGCGGTCGGAGCACGCGCAGGGCTTCGATTACGAGGTCGACCCCGTTCGGTTCGTCGGCTACGACTACGAGTCGGCTCGCGCAAACTTTATTTCCGTAAACACGGAATATTTCAAAAGTCTGTATTTCGATTTGGCTCCGCTTATCAGTATTCCGCTGTATCAGCAGACCAAGACGCGCGAATTTATATACGACAAAAAATTTGCAAGCAACGTGTCCTGCTACGAGCACGAGTCGATAGCAAACTCGTTTAAAAAGGAGTTGTTAAAGCCCGAGCACGCGGCAACGCCGTCAATACTCAAAACCCAGCTCATTTCCAAGCAGGACAGCGCGGACGAGGTCCTTATCACCGCGTACGCGTATCGAGGCGAAAGGCGCATTACCTACGTTCCTCAGTTCGGCGGCGACGGACGTATGCACGCCGTACCCGTCGTGTGGATAGAATACTTCCCGATAGAGCGGCGCACGCAGATGGCTGTACAGAAAAAGCGCTCCTCGCGTCCCGATTTCAACGCGGGCGCGGCGCGCGCGGAATTTAAGGATATGCTTAAAAGTTATTCGGACAGGGGCGCGTACCTTTACGAGCGCGGCGTGTTCGCAATGCTCACCGACAGGCGTCTGACTGCGGACGCGGTCAGACGTATGGGCGAAACCTACGGTGATGCGGACAATTCCGACGCGGGCGAGCTTGCGAAAATGATATTCGAAGAGGCGGCCATGCACGACCGTTCCAACGTTCCCGACGAGGACGCGGACGCGCTGCTTCAGGACGAAAATGCGGAAACTCTCGAGGTTGCGGCCGACGAAGTCGCCGCGGCTATCGAAGAAGATTAATAAAAATTAAAAAGGAGTAAATATTTATGGCAAACGTATTGGACGAAGAGACCGGACCAGTAAGGGAAGAAGGACGCGAAATTAACGTAATCGCAAAACAAATTCCCGTTAAAGTCGGCGTCGGCTCTAAAATTTTCGAGGTGATACTCTGGTGTCTGGGAATTATCCCGGGGCTGATATTCCTTATCGTAAAGATTAAGGCGGCGCAATATCTGCGTCAGCTCGAACAGAAGCTGCAGCACGACGCTTCGCAGATTGACAACTATCTCGAGCAGCGCGTGGTAATTCTTTCCAACCTCGCCAAGCTCGTAGATAAGGCAGTCAAGCTCGACGCCGACACGTTTACGGCTATTGCCGAGGCGCGCAGCGGGCTTCATTCTACCAACGGCAACGACATGAACGCGACGTCGGCTAAGATTGATTCGGTCCGTTGGAATATCCGCAGAACCTTTGAAAATTATCCCGACCTCAGGTCGCACGGCGAAATTTCCGACGCTATACAGCAGAACTCGTATCTGCAAAAGGAAATCACCGCCGCGCGCGAGCAGTATAACGATACGGTCAATACCTGGAACAGAGAAATTCAAATCTGGCCCGCAAAAATGATGGTTGCCGCAAAGCAGGGCTACACCACGCGTATTCCCTTTATTGCAAGCAGAGAGATAAAGGAACAGGCCACGGAAGTATTCTTTTAACGGAAATTTTAAAGCCCTGCGCCGAATGCGCACTTCTCATAGGGAACAGACATACGATTATAAAAAGCTCTCAAACAAATTTGTTTGAGAGCTTTTAACTATACATTTTAATAACGATAAATTGAAATTTATTGTTCTTTCTTTTGCATTATTACTTTTCTTCCAAAATGACGAAGGTACTTTATTTATACTGCCATTTGTGCGGTATAACTAAAATTATAAAAACCGCGAGACTGGCGATAAGACAGACCACACCTACAATTAACACCCATAAATTAGGGGTATTACGATAAGCATCAGACGGCACACTCTTCCCATGCCCGTCAATATAAATTTGCACTTTATCACCGATATTTAACTCAGCTGTAGCAGCTTCTCTGCTATTATAATAACCAATGTCGCCACAATAATATGTACCGTCAAAAGATGTATATTCGTAAAAAAGGCTGTACCAATATAAACCATCAGTTCCAGAACTGTGTGCGCGTAAATCTGTTATAGTTGCTTCGACAGGATGCTTAAAATCTACGTTATCTTTCACGTACCACAAGTCTGTGTAGCCACACACAAAAACTATACCGAAAATAAACAATACGATAGTTGAAATTATATAAAAAGGTAGATTTTTCTTTCCGCCTTTCCATACTCTTTTGAGTTCGGATTTTTCGTTCATATTCACTCCGTGTTTATTGTGTTAAATTACTGTTTATCGTACAATCATTATATCACGAAAAATGGAAGAACGCAACCGATTGAATTTTGTGGGAAATATAAAACATATCTATATCTCACTATGCTACGCTTAGCATAGTTTGTCCACGAAAAAAAGTACAAAAAAGGCACAGCTTAACGCTATGCCTAAATCTTTTTATTTGCGTTTTATTGAATTCCCTATGGGAATTAACCTAAAGGCGCAGGGCTTTAATTTTCTTCGTCGCAGTCGAAATACGTCTCGTCGAGTTCGGCGTAAAACGCGCTGTCGGAATATTCCACGGTTAAAACGCATCGGGAATCAAATTCGCCGTAATGCGTATCTTCCGCGGAAGAATTGCCGCCTATGTTTTTGCCCTACGGGTCCTCGGTTTCTGTGGGGAAGACGTATCTCAGATACGGAATCATTTCTTCGACGTTGACGCTCATTGCGTCTGTCGGGCACAGGTCGTCTTTATACGGGCGTTTGGGCAGTGCGCCCGTGATAAGAAACCATTCGAGTTTTTTATCTTTTCTTTTCAGCTCTTTTTTGGTTTCGGGGTCTTTGTTGATTATTCCTACTATATCCGCAATCGTTTTCAGCTCTTCTATCTGCGCTTTGGAAAGTACGCTTCGTATCTTGTTGAGCGCGGAAAGCGCAGAGTTGCGCCATACCCTGACGTGGTTGATATAGCTTATCATAACGACGGTAAATATGAAAATCATAACGGTTATAATAAGCGTTACGGCGCCTTCCGTCGATTGCAGAAAACCTACTGCATATCCCAAAACCGAACAGCTTTTACCCGTGTAAATGCCGACGACGTCCTCAAACGCAGGTCGCACTCCGTCGTCGGCGGGTGCGTTGTCTCCACGCGTAGTATAGGTGATTGCACCCGTTTTTTCGTTTACGTGAATTGCTTTCACCCTATGCGTGATAAGCACCGAATTTCCGCGAAGATTGGATTTGAAGGTTATCACGGTTCCGATTTTTATTTCGTCGCTTCCGTTCGGAATACGGCAGACTATGAGATGCCCCGTCGGAATTTCCGGCTCCATCGAATCGGTAACCACGGCAAACAGCCTGTTCTTGCCGAACGAGGGATAGTAGTCCTTTACGAAGATATTCAGCATTGCGTTGACGAGTAGTACGCAAAATATGCAGGACAGCGCGATAAAACCGATAAGTTTAAAAACTTTAACGGTCTTTTGTCTCTTTTCTCTATTGTCCGCGTCCGCAGTTTTTTTGCGCGCGCCGGGTTTCTCTTTTTTCATAACGCAATAAATTAATTATGCCGACCTATTACGGCCGGCATAAGTTTTTTAGTGGGGGGGGGATTAGACCGTCGCTTCCGTCAGCGTAACGGTGAATGCGATATCTGCCGTATTCATATCGCCGTTGTTTGCCGAAACGAGCACGAGACTGATATAAGTATCGGTGATTTCCGTTCCCGAGACAGCGCCTGTAAAGCTGAACTTTGCCGCATCGCCCGTCACTTCTTTCCAGCCCGTCCAGGTGTCGGGCGTGCCTTCGGGCACTTCGTTATGCTCTTCGCCGACGCTTACGTAGAAGGTCATCGTTGCGGACGTCGACGCGGTCGTTACCGTAACGTCGTAGTCGGAATATACCGAGTAAGCGGGAACATTGACCGAAACTATCTTCGAACCGCTCTTTATGCTGTCCTCGCTTTGGTCGTAGGGTACGAGCGTTCCGAGCGACAGGTTGGCGGCCGACTGGTCGGAAGTGAACCCGAACAGATACGCTTCGCCCGTAGCGGCGGAAGCCGTCAGGGTATCGTTGTTACCCGTCCAAGCCGCAAACGATACGGCGGCGATTCCGCAAACGGCAACGGCTGCCGTCGCAGTGAGCATTAAGCCTGTCTTTTTCTTGATTTTCATAATTATATATTCTCCTTTTGATTTTTCGTTCGCTGTCATTGTTTGGCGATACCGACGAAAGTTATTCCGAAAATCGAGCCTTTGTTTTCTATGGTATAATCTCCGCCTTCGGTAGGCGTAAAGGTGTTTCCGTTCAAAGCAACGTCGTCAGGTTTTTGCAAAGTTATTCCCAGAAGCGTTCCCCAACTCGTCTTTACAACTTTACCGTTTATAACAAGGTTAAACTTTTCTCCGGGCGCGAGGGTTATATTGCATTTTCCGTCTTCGCCGAAGAAAATTTTCTGTCCGTTTTCCGTGATTATTCCGTCGTTTCCGCCGAGCGCGTCGAGAATTTCCGCATCGGTCATCGCTTTTTTGTTCCATTCGCCTATCGCAAGCGAGTACGCGGCATTACTGTCCGTCGGCTCCGTCCATCTCGCATACGAAACGGAAAAAGCCGAAACCGCCGTAAGCAGTACGGCAATAAAGGCGATTACCGCTATTATTAATCCGCAACGTTTCTTTATCATTTCGTACATTTCCCCGAATTTACCTTTACTGTATTTTATTACAGCCTTGCCCGAAAGTCGACGGAATAGGGGACCGTTCGGGGCATCTTAACATTTCTTAACCTTTTATATTTGGTAAATGCCGTCGGTTTATGTTAAAATGTAATAAAGATGCTGAATGTTGAATATAAAAAAATTTTATTGGTCGAAGACGACGACGGCATAAGGGAAAAGACGGCTACCTATTTTTCCGCCGTTAACGAAGTCGTCGCCTGCGCGACTCTCGCCGAGGCGGAAAAGGAAGCAGAAAAACAGAAGTTCGATATCGTGCTGCTGGACGTCGTTCTGCCCGACGGAAGCGGACTTTCGCTTATGGACAAGCTTGCGGATACGCCCGTGATAATCTGTTCGGATTTGGGCGAGGACGGCAGCATTCTGGACGGATTTTTTTCGGGCGCTTCGGACTACGTCGTCAAGCCCGCGTCCCTGCCCGTACTCGAAGCGCGTATGGCTATGCGTCTGCTCGGCGCAGACGAGGCTAACCTTTCTATGCACGGGCTGAAGCTTTCTCTTACAAGGCGTACGGCTTCGTACGGCAGGAAACCTCTCGAGCTGACTTCGAGCGAGTTCAATATTTTAGCTTTTCTTATGAAAAATTCGGGTAAATTTTTCACGGCAGGCGAAATTTACGAAAACGTATGGAAAATGCCCTATCTGAATACAACCACTATAAAGGCGCATCTGTCCAATCTAAGAAAGAAAATGCTGTCGGCGGGCGCAGACTGCGCGAACCTTATTATTACCGAATTCGGCAGGGGTTACGCCTTTTTGTCGGGGGAGGAAGCATAATGAAGAGCGCGGTGAAGAAGCTTGTATCGGTCGCCGTCTGCGCATTGCTGAGCTGTGCGTTTATTGTGATTATGTTTTTCTGCGCGCCCGAAATCGCCGTAATTCCCGAAGCGAGCGGAACGATAGAGTACGATACGGATAGCGCGGATTCGGAAACGGCTACGGCGGAAGTGGGCGAGGACGTCACTGCCGTGCGCATAAACGAACTGAAGGAACTCGGCAGGATAACTAAGGTGAATTACGTTCCCGACAGGTTCGTTTATCCCAGACGCCTGACTTCGGAAATACAGATAGTGGATTTGACTAAGCCGTTCGAATTTGCCGAAAAGGGAACGCTCATTTTTATCGTGCTTAACCTTGACCCCCATTCAGAAAACTTCAACGAACAGGTTGCAGACCTGTCGCCTTTCAAAGTTGGCGACTACTGGAAATGCACTTTTTCGTTGCCGAAGGTGTTTTGCGCGTCAAACGTCTATCTCGGTACCGAACTCGTTGCGTGCTCGGGCGAAATAGAAAATTACAGCTTCATAAACTACACGACCACTCAGGACAAGACTACCGAAAAGCTTATAAGTCAGACTTCGAGCGTGGATATGAATTTCAGATTTTATACGCGCAGGCAGACTATGGAAAGAACGCTTTCAAGCGCCTCGGTCGTTACCGTACACTACCAGTCGTCTGGCACGGCGTTTTCGGGCGTTGACGAGTGTCCGCTCATAGGCGGGGAGGACGCCGTTACGGGAGTGAGAAACAACTCGCGCGATATGCTTCTCGGCTTTTCAATTCTTGCGCTCGTAATGTTTGCAATTTACGCGGTACTGTCGTTTTTAAAACGCACGGCGGCGTACGTTCCCGAAACTGTCTGGACTTTCGCTATTTTCATTATGCTTCTTTCAAGGTTTTCCGTCGCAAGCGTTACGGGCGCGCCGCTTCTTTGGATTGCCGTTTCGTTCTTCGCCCCGTTTGCCGTTTTGTCGGGCGCGCTGATGTCGTTTGACGGAAAGCTGGGCAGACTGTCCTTGAAACGCGTTTTTCCGCTTCCTGCTCTGGCAGGAGGAATTCTTGCTTTTATCCGTCCTTTCGTGCCGTTCGGTGTTTCGGCGGCGTTAAATATCGTCTGCGCGGTCGTAAAGGGCGTGTGCGCTCTGGCTTTGTGTGCGCTTGTCGTTCGCGCCGTATTCCGCAAGGACGGCGGTAACGGCACCGTTCAGCTCGTTTGTCTTACGCTGATAGCCGCGGCGGAGTTCGCTTCGCTGTTTCTTCCGCAGGTATTCCCCGCAAAATTCAACCCTATGTTCTGGGCGTGCGGGGCGACGGCGTTTTTAACGCTGGTAAGCGTGCTTAAAATTTATAAAGAGACGGAACGCGCCAACGAATATCTCACGGACAATATGCAACTTGAAATCGAACGGCAGACCAAGGATATAAAGGCGGTCATCGCCGAGCGCGACAATCTTCTGCAATTCGTTTCTCACGATATGAAAAAACCGCTCGTTTCGTCGTCCGCGCTTTTGGATACGCTTATCGACAGGGAGAGCGACGGCGGACAGGTAAAAGCTTTGAAAATAGTCAGGCAGAACACGGCGCGTGTGGTTTCCAATCTGTCCGAAATAGGCGCATACGCCAAATTCAACTATATCGCCGAACCGTCCCAATCGGTCGACCTCAGTAAGCTATGCGGCGAGGTGTGCGAATTTCATTATCCCGACTGCAACGCAAACGGCATAATTTTAAAAAATCTCGTCGACGGACACCGCATGGTTTACGTAAAAAAGAGCGGACTCGAAAATGCCGTTTCGAATATCATATTGAACGCCGTCGAGCACGCAAACTGTAATTCGATAACGCTGTCGGTTAAATCCGACAGAAAGCGGACGCATCTTCTTATTAGCGACGACGGGGACGGCATAGCTTCGGATGCGGATATTTTAAACGCCTACGTTTCGGCGGACAAGCGCGAAACGGGAGGGCTGGGACTGTATATCTGTAAAAACATCATAGAATCGATGAACGGCGAACTGTCGTACACGAGCAGACAGGGCAATACGGTTTTCTGCATTTCACTTCTCAAAGCTTAGTCTGCAAAAACCGTTGCAATTTTTCAAAACCGTGATATAATAAATGCAGAATAAATTTTCGGAGGATATGATGAATCACGAAAAACTTTTGGAACGCATTAAAAATACTAAAATAGTACCCGTAGTGGTGCTCAATTCAATAGAGGAAACGCTGCCTAAAATGCGCGCGCTGGTAAACGGCGGACTGCCCTGCGCGGAAATTACCTTCCGCACGCCCTGCGCCGCGGACGCAATCGCGCTGACGGTCAAAGAATTTCCCGATATGCTTGTCGGCGCGGGCACGGTAATAAACCGCGAGCAGTGCGAAAAGGCGCTGAAAGCGGGCTCGAAATTTATCGTATCTCCCGGCTTTTCCGCAGAGGTTGCGGACTGCTGCGCCGAGCACGGCGCGCTGTATCTGCCCGGTATCGTTACCCCGACCGAGGCTATGGCGGCTATCGCCAAGGGACTTACAACGCTTAAATTTTTCCCCGCGTCTAACTACGGCGGACTTAAAACGATAAAGGCGATTTGCGCCGCGTTCCCGTATCTTAAAATAATGCCCACGGGCGGAATAAACGAAAGCAATATTTCGGAATATCTCGCCTGCGACAAGATAATCGCCTGCGGCGGAAGCTGGATGATGAGCGGCACGCCCGAGGAAATAGAGGCGAAAACCCGCGCCGCGGTAGAGCTTGTAAAATAAATAACGACGGTTTTCAAGCCCGCCGCGCTATCTGAGCGCGGCGGGCTTACTGACTGTTAATGGTTAACAAAAAGTGTTAGAAATTAATTTTTATGCATTTTTGCAGTGTATTTTTGCATAAAAATAAGGTTTTTGCGTTAATTTTGCATAATTATAAAATTTTTTTGTATTTTTTTCATAAAAAGTATTGACAAAGCGGGAATTTACCTATATAATGCAATAAACTCAACCGACAGTGAATGTCGGCGGATTAAAAGCAGTTTAATTGTGAAAACTAATTTTGGAGGATATATATTATGAAAAAGAGTTGGAAGAGGCTGGTTGCGGTAGCGGCTACCTGCGTATTGGCTTCCACTATGACGGCGGGTCTTGCGGCCTGCGGCAGCGATGGCACGGGAGTAGGCGAATATACGTTCAGAGATTACACAACCTCGCTTGCAACAAACTGGAATCCTCACACGTGGGAAGGAAATACGGACTCGGCACTTTTAGAGTATATATCAAGTCCTTTTGTGGATATGTCTATTAAGAATTCCGAAACGATGGAATATCAGTGGGTATACGAAATGGCAACGGCTGTAACTGATACCACGAAGGACCATATTTCGGATTTGACAAAATACAACTCTGCCGGCGCCAATGCCGAAACTCCGCCTACCGAGGGCTACGTTTTTGATATAGCGCTTAACAGGAATGCGAAGTGGGAAAACGGTGAGAGCATTACCGCTGACGACTATGTTTATTCCATGCAGCAGCTGTTAAACCCGAAAATGAGGAATTACAGGGCTAATCTATATTATTCGGGCGAGTCGGCAATCGCCGGCGCTTTGGAGTATTATAATTCCGAAACGCCTATTTACGACCCCATAGTACCGGCTTACGGAGATGATGAAGAGCCCGATTACAGCTTCGACATAACTTCAAAGCCCGTATATCTGCATCTTACCGAAGCAATGACGGTTGCCCCTTATTCTTTCGTCGATTTGAGGGATTTGGGCTATGTCGACGGAGCTCTGTATAACGATGTTTCGAAAAAAGCCAACGCTTACGGATATATAGTTTACGACGATACAACAAAGGGCATTATCCATGAAATCGTCGACCAGTATCTTTCTACTTTCAGCATGTCTATTTATACCGACGAGGGTAAAACTCAGATTGACGTCGACCTTTTAAAGGAATTCCTTTTCTATAATACCGGTAGATTCGGCGAAAAGGTTTCTTACGATAAGGTAGGACTTTACAAAGTTGACGATTATACAATTCGTTACGTTCTTAAAACAATGCAGAAGAGGGATTACTTCCTTACGTCGCTTACGAGCACGTGGCTTGTTTACGAGGATTTGTACGAATCCAACAAAGATACTACGGGTGAGCTTACAACCACGAAATACGGTACCAGCAAAGATACCACGATGTCGTACGGCGTCTATAAGCTGGAATCTATGCAGAAAGAAAAGCAAATGGTATTGGTTCAGAACGAGAACTGGTACGGCTTTGAAAAGAAAGGGGATAAGCTTGTATCATACACTAACTTTTTAGTAGACGGTGAAAAGAAAGAGCAATATAAGACGAAGAAGATAATTATCGACGTTATGGACCAAGCAACGGCAAAAGAGAAGTTCCTCAAGGGCGAGCTTTCAAACTGGACGCCTGCTGCGGACGAGATGTCGACTTATTCAACCAGCGATAAGATTTATCAGGTAGACGAAACCTATACGATGAGCTTCTTCTTTAATAGCAGTCTTTCCGCTTTGCAGAATATGGATAAAAACAAGGGCAATACCAACAGCGTGGTTTTATCCAATGACAAATTCCGTAAAGCATTCAGCCTTTCGATAAACAGGGCGGATTGGGTTAAGGCTACTGCCGGTTTCAAACCCGCTTACTCGCTTATGAGTAAACTCTATTATTACAATGCTTTCGAAGACCCTACTTCGATTTACAGAGATACCGAACCTGCAATGAAGGCTATTTGCGACCTTTACGGCGTTGAATACGGCGAGGGTAAACCTTACGCAACTTTGAAGGAAGCGCATGACTCGATTACGGGATATAACCTTACCGAGGCAAAGGCGCTAATGAAAGAGGCGTGCGACGAGCTTGTAGCTGCGGGACTGTACAAGAAAGGCGAGAATATTCATATTAGAGTAGCATACGGTTACGGGGCGCTTACTTCCGATAACCAACAGCAGATGACGCTCTTCAACCAGTATCTCAATGCGGCGCTGGAAGGCTCGGGTTTTGGTAAAATTACCTTGGAAGCTCTCGGTAATTTGGGCGACGAGAGATACGACGGTCCTGCTAAGGGCGAATACGCCATAGGCTACGGCGCATGGGGCGGAGCTGCGTTCTATCCCTTCAGAAATTTACAGGTTTATTTCGACCCCGACCAGAATAAAGTAAACGAACTCGGTTGCTGGGACCCGAAAACTACAAATATAACGTTGAATATAAACGGACAGGAAGATACTATGACCGCGCAGGCATGGGCTAACTGTATGATAGGTGAAGGTAAATATGCAAATTCGCCTGACGAAGTAAAAATCGAAATTACTGCTCAGCTTGAAAACTGGTTCCTTAAAACCTATTACAGAATTCCTATTGCAAGTACTACGGGTTGCTCATTACTTTCGTATCAGGTAGACTATTACACCGAAAACTATAACATTATGTACGCTTTCGGAGGAATAAGGCTTTTGAACTACAATTATGACGATGCGGAATGGAACAAGTACGTAAAAGACCATAACGGTATCCTCAGTTACGTTTAATAACGTATTACCGTTAATAAAGTGCAAATAACGGGAGAACCATCTCCCGTTATTTTGTACATTTAAAAAAAAGATAAATTAAAGGAGAAAACAGCAGATAATATGAGGATGTTCAAATATATTGTAAAGCGTGTGCTGCTTATGCTGCTTTCCTTTTTCGTGATAGTTACTATTTGCTTCGTACTTGTCAGGTTGTTGCCCCGCTCTCTGCCGCAGGACAACAATCTGGCGGAAGTTATAAAAGCGAGATGGGAAGCATTGGGGTATAATAAACCTCTTTTAGTGCAATACGCAATATATTTAAAAAATATAATTACTAAATGGGATTTCGGTACCTCGTGGTACGTGGCTACTATGGAGCCGGCGTGGGACGTTATCGTCGACAGGCTTTTACCTACCGTATTGGTAAATTTCTATTCGCTTATTTTCTCGATTCCTATCGGTATAGGGTTGGGAATTATAGCTGCAATTAAAAAGAATAAATGGCAGGATTCTGTAATAAGCACCGTAATAATGTTATTTATTTCGGTTCCTTCTTACGTTTACGCGTTTTTAGTGCAGTACGTTTTCTATTTCAAGTTAGGTTGGCTGCCGCCCGTGGTTGCGCCGCTTTCCGAAGCGGGTAACTCGTGGTTTTCACCCGAAATGTTTGTGAGTATGTTGCTGCCTATCTTTGCGCTTTCATTCGGTGAAATAGCAGGACTTTGCCGTTATACGCGTGCAGAGTTGACGGAAACGCTTACCTCCGAATATATGCTTTTGGCAAGAACAAAGGGCTTGACGAGAGGGCAGGCAACTATCAGGCACGCGTTAAAAAATGCAATGGTGCCTATTTTACCTATGATTATCGGCAGTTTTATTTCGATTATGGGCGGTTCGATGATAATAGAGCAGATATTCTCGATTCCGGGCGTCGGACAGTTATATATTAAATCTATCAATATGCGCGATTACGACGTGTTTATGATGGATAGCATTTTTTACACCTTTATCGGATTGCTTGCGGGTATTATCGTCGATATAAGTTACGGTTTCATTGACCCGAGAATAAAAATGGGGGAGAGGTAAAATGGAAGATAAAGAAAAATTCGACAGTAAAAATATCCCCGCTGAAAAATTCAGGTTTGTCAATCAGGACGCAAGCATACACGATACAAAATTCGATACCAAGCCTATCGGTTATATGCACGACGCTATGCGCCGTTTTTGCAAAAGTAAATCTGCGGTAGTCGCAGCGATAATTATTGCTTTGATAATTCTGTTTGCGTTGATTATGCCGCTATGTACGTCTTACGATTCGAAGTTTATCGATGCAAATTATGCAAAGAAAGGCCCCAGAAATTTAGCGTTAAGCAATATCGGCATTGCAGATGGGACCGTTTCCCGCGACTGTAACGAGAGAACTATTATGCTTTATATAGGTATAGGAATGGCTGCCGAGGACTATGACGGCGCGGGTACCGTTACCTCTGTTCAGGGCATAGAAAGCTATTATCAGCCTTTCAAAAAAGTTAATTCCACAAAAAAAGAAAACGGCAATACGGTTTATAATATTAAGCTTGAAACTTATTATGAAGTTGGGTTTATGTATAAACAGGTTCAGCAGAGTGAGTACGCGAAAATAGTCGAGTGGCAGAATGAGACGGGAATTCAGGTGCTGTATCCTATGATAGCGGAAAATGAATACTGCCTCGATACCGAGAATGCGAATTACTGGTATAAGACAGGCGCAAAGCTTGCCCCTATAAGAGTTAACGCCGACGGCACAACTTCGCAAATCAAGTACAACGACGGTAAATTCTCGCTTGACGACAATTATATGCGCGACAGCGACGGTAAACCTGTTTACTATAAATACCATGGCGGCGGTTCGAGCGTCGAATCTGCCGAGTATCGCGTCAGGGTGCTCTATTACAATTATTACAGATATTTGAACGGTTTCGAGCCTGAATATATATTCGGTACGGACAGTCAGGGCTATGATTTGGCATTGAGAATGGCAAACGGTATTAGATTGAGCTTGATTGTAGCGCTCGCAGTTTCTGTCATAAACTTAATTCTCGGCGCTATTTACGGCGCACTTGAAGGATATTACGGCGGTAAAGTAGATTTAATACTTGAACGCGTTGCCGATATACTGAGCGGATTGCCGTTTATAGTTCTTGCAACGCTGTTCCAGCTGCACCTTGCCGCAAAATGGGGCGTGGTGCCCAGCCTGTTGTTCGCATTCGTTTTAACGGGTTGGATAGGTATGGCAAGCCGCGTAAGAACGCAGTTTTACAGGTATAAAAATCAGGAATACGTGCTTGCCGCGCGTACGCTCGGCGCTAAGGACAGAAGAATTATCTGGAAACATATTTTCCCCAACGCGCTCGGCACCATTATTACTTCCGCAGCGCTTGTTATTCCAAGCGTAATATTCTCGGAAAGTATGCTTAGTTTCCTCGGTATCGTCAACCTCGGCGGCGCCGAAACGACAAGTTTAGGTACGTTGCTGTCGGATGCTTCGTCGATATGGACGTTGTATCCGCACCTGATGATTTTCCCTGCAATAGTAATATCGCTGCTTATGATATGCTTTAACTTATTCGGCAACGGATTGAGGGATGCGTTCAATCCAAGCTTGCGCGGTTCGGAGGGCTGATATGGAAGAGAGAGAAGTTAAACTTGCGGTTAAAAACCTTAAAATCGGCTTCAAGACGGACGGCGGCAAGGTGCAGGCGGTGCGCGACATAAGCTTCGACCTTTACAAGGGCGAAACGCTTGCAATCGTCGGCGAAAGCGGTTCTGGCAAGTCTGTTACAAACCGCGCCATAATGGGCATACTCGCGGGCAACGCCATAAAGGACGGCGGCGAGATTATCTACGACGGTCAGGACCTTATGAAAATCCCCGAAGAGCAGTTCCATAAGCTCAGGGGCGACAAAATCGCTATGATTTTCCAGGACCCCATGTCCAGTCTCAACCCTATTATGCGCGTCGGCAAGCAGATGACCGAGGCAATGCTTATAAAGGGCAAAATAAACCAGCGTGAAAGCCGTAAGGATTTCAACACGCTTATGGCGCGCCTTAACAAGGCGATGGATGAGGCCCGCGGCGCGGACGATAAGGAAATTTGTGCCGAGAACAAACTGAAGTGCAAAAATTTCAACAAATTCGAATACAAGCATTTAGAGCTTGAAAACGCATATAACAAGGCTCACGACGCGGCGGTGGAAACCGTTGCCGAAATCGACGACGTGCTTTTCAGAATAGAACGCGGCGCGTTCAAGGACGTTCGCGGCGATATATCCGAAATATGCAAGGTCGGCGTTTTAGCGGTTTCCGAATACGTCGTCAAGGACCGCGCCGAAGAGCTTAAAGGTCTGCTTGCCGAAATAAAGCAGGCGGTCAAAATCCCCTTGACCAAGCAGGCGGTGAATTTTGCGCGCAGGTTTTTAAACCGCGGCGAAAGCGCGCAGACCGCAGGCAGCGAGAACTGGGAAGAGATAAGCGAAAAGCTTAAAACCGTAAAGGTCATACTTTCGGACGCGGCTGCGCTTACGATGCCCAACTTCTTCGCTATGGGCTACTATCTGACGTTTTCCGAGCAGCCGCTTCCCGCAATGGAAGTTGCCGAGCTGAACAAATTTTTGAGAAAGTATCTCGACGACAATTTCATGCTCGACTTTATTGCGCTTGCAAAGCAGGGCGTGCTGTATTCCAACGCGCGTTCGGTAGAGAACAAGCGCGCGGCGTTGCAGGTAATCGAGAGCAACCTCGGCGTATTCAGGACTGAAAACCTTGACAAAAAGCAGGTTATTGCATCGGCAAAGACCGTCGTCGCGGCGGTCGAAGACGCGATTGACAACCTTGAAATAATAAAGGACAACGTGCTTTACACGTTCCGTTCAAGCCTTAAAGCGGCGGTAAATCTCTATTTCGACGGCATTAAGCGCAACGCTGCCGAGGAAAAGAGGTTTGCAAAGCAGACCGCAAAGGCGGAGAGGATTTCTTCGCGCGGCAAGACGCTCAACTACAAGGTCGCGGATAAAAACCTCGTCGACCTCGAACTGGCGAAAAGCGAAATTTTAGTGTGCATAACCAGAGTTTCGGACGATATAAAGTCGCACGTGGACAAAAACGATACGATTGACTTCGACGCGCGCGTGGTGGACATTATCGACTACCTCAAAGCCAAGGCTTCGGGCGTGGTGCACAAGGTAACGCGCCGTATGGCAAAGACGCAGGCGTTAAAGCTTTTGGACGAGGTCGGTATTCCCGAAGCGAGGAAAAGATACCGCCAGTACCCGTTCGAGTTTTCGGGCGGTATGCGCCAGCGTATAGTTATCGCAATCGCGCTGTCGGCAAACCCCGATATACTTATCTGCGACGAGCCGACTACCGCGCTTGACGTGACTATTCAGTCGCAGATACTCGAGCTTATCAACAGGGTAAAGGTCGAAAGACAGCTTTCCGTAATTTTCATAACCCACGACTTGGGCGTCGTTGCGAATATGGCGGACAGGGTTGCGGTTATGTACGCGGGCAAGATTGTCGAGATAGGCACGGCGGACGATATTTTCTACGCCCCCGCGCACCCCTATACCTGGGCGCTGCTTGCTTCCATGCCCGACCTCGAAACCAAGGAAAAGCTTGAAGCTATCCCCGGCACGCCGCCCAACATGATTTATCCGCCCAAGGGCGACGCTTTCGCAGCGAGAAACAAGTACGCGCTTGAAATCGACTACGAGCAGCAGCCGCCCATGTTCGAAATTTCCCAAACGCACTTTGCGGCTACCTGGCTGCTTCACCCCGACGCGCCCAAGGTCGAACCGCCCAAAGCGGTTACCGACAGAATTGCGCGTATGAAGGGACTGCGCGCACCGGAAGAAAAGGCGGAGGAAATAACAGAAAAACCCAAGGCGAAGAAGGCGCCCGCAAAGAGCGCGGAAAAGCCCGCGGCGAAAAAAGCTACGGTCAAAAAGAGTGCGGAAAAGCCCGCGCCCAAAAAGACGGTAAAGAGAGGTGACGGCAATGGAAAACAATGACGACGTTTTATTGAAGGTCGAAAATCTCTGTCAGTATTTCAAAATGGGTCCCGCAATGGAATTGAAGGCGGTCGATAACGTCAGCTTCGAGGTGCACCGCGGCGAGGTGTTCGGACTGGTCGGCGAGAGCGGCTGCGGTAAGACCACCACGGGACGCTCGATAATCAAGCTATACGACGTTACCTCGGGCAACGTGTTCTTCGAGGGGCAGAGAATTTGCGCGGGCACCCGCTCGTACAGGGACGCGGTGCGCGCCGCCAAAGCCGAATACAGGGCTGAAACGGGCGAGGTTAAAAAGCTGATAAAGCAGGATAAGGCTAACGGCGCGACGGAGGTCAGGGCGGAATATTCCGAACGGCTTGCCGCCGCCGAGAGCAAGCTGCACGCCGTTATAACCGAACAAACTGCGAACATAAAAAGCGCCAGGTTCGACGACAAAAACTGCAATAAGCAGTATGCCGAGGTGCAGATGAACAAGGTGCGCGAGGAGTACGCGCCCAGGCTCGCCGCGCTGGACCCCGAGTCCGCGGAATATAAAGAGCTTGAAAGGGAATTTAAAAAAGAGCTGCGTTTTGCGAAGAAAGACAGAATTATGAACAAAATGCAGATGATATTTCAGGACCCCATAGCTTCGCTCGACCCGCGTATGACCGTACGCGACATAATCGCCGAGGGGCTTATTATACGCGGAGTGCGCGACAAGAAGTATATCGACGAGCAGGTGTATAAGATGCTCGACCTCGTCGGACTGGTGCCCGAGCACGCCAATCGCTACCCGCACGAGTTTTCGGGCGG
>ERZ779626.568-NODE-568-length-21210-cov-26.547010_pt1 | contig 21210 bp, 21 predicted proteins | sample MGYA00514209_ERZ779626 | MGnify/ENA primary metagenome ERZ779626 (study PRJEB29562, sample SAMEA4376713) | mouse gut metagenome | isolation source: Cecum | study: EMG produced TPA metagenomics assembly of the A DSS colitis mouse model was used to assess the...
ATTTGTATTCAATTCAATTTACTATTAACAACACACTTTTTGACTATCACCAAAATCAATTATTTCTCTGTTTTTTTAGACAAGAATACCTATTCGTTAAACTAGACTTTAGCGAATAGGTATTATGCTATACCCTACCTTTGTATACTATTAACCAGTCCGTAACTACTCGCCAAAGGATCGTTTTTCAAACGGTTAAAGGGCGGACAACAACCTCGGGAGAATGCAGTGTTGTTTTCCAAAAACTATTCGAAAAACTCCTGCCTTAGTGAATAGGTGATTATGTATACCTCACTCTGATATTTTGTAAATTTAATCATATAACGTAATAGTGCCTCTTAATCCAGGAAGAAAGACCATCTAGCCCTGGATATATAATACGTTCATTAATATTAAGTTGATCCAGCATATCTCGAATTCTCCATTTTAATGACTTATCAATAACATATTTGATTGTATTTTCTGTTTTTAAATTTAAAAATGACTCTATATTTGATATTTCTTTTGGAATTACAGAAAAATAAGAGTATTGGTTTATTATTCGTTGATCAATTGACGGTGGCTCCAACAAAATCATTGAATTGTTTTTCATATCATCGTCATAATCTTCTAAACCCTGAACCACTTTATTTAGCATTTCTACTGTGAAAAGATATGCCTGTTCTTCCCTTAATTTGTTTTGGTATTTATGAGGTAATAATCCATTTATTTCTTTAATATCAATAGCCCAAACTACACAGTTATTTTCCTGCATTTCAAAAAATGGTTCGCCACTTGTTGCAAAGTGTAACCCGATTAAAGGTGAATATGTCCAATCAAGCAATCTTGTCGGCAATCCATGGTGTTGCCCTATAACAAGCTGACTCCATACCGAACTTATAATGTCAGGTGCTTCAATGGAAGCATATTTAGTAAAATTTCGCAAAATAGCTTTTTCCAAATCATATCCTTTATATTTACAATTTCTGCGAAGACTTGTTTCTAAGTGAAAATTAACATTAGGCAATCCTCTATATAAATATGTTGATCGATATCGGTTAATTTTGTCATCGTACTTTTGCTCAGAAATAATATTCCATACTTCACATATTTCATGAATTTCTTTTATATTAATCATTTTTCCACCTTCCATACCAAAATATAGTCTGTTGACAATATCAAATTGAATTCAACTTACAACAAATCTGACATCAACATTTCTTTAATAGAATTTTTTATATATTTGTATAACGCTATCTTTATGGGAACAAAAGTATTGTCCATTTGTAATTCATGGTAAAAAACGCGGACTAATTTGTTGTCAGTCAACGACACCGTATTGCCTCCTTCCTTTGCCTTACAAACTGATAAAATATTTGAAACTGACAGTACAGTTACTGACCAGATAAAGTACTAAAAACATGTTTGAAAAAGCTCTAGAGATTCATATCGAATTTAAGGCAATATTATATCACGCTGTCTATGATATCTTGATCAAGAAACTGACCATAGGCACTACTAATAGTTTTATCATCATCGGAAACCATTGGTGTCATATTCATGCCATCTTCTGAAACAAAGCGATCAGATTTTCTTTTTGCACGCTTCCTAATTTCATCAAAAACATCAACAAATTGTTCACTTGTATTAATTTGATATACCTCTTGGGTAGGTGTCATTTTCCTGAGTACTTGCATATCTGCGTCTCGACTTATTCCAATTGGAAAAATATGTAGTTCGCCTTTACTTACACGATCCCGTACCCAATTAAACTGTCGCGTAGGATCATCCCCGCAAGAAAAAGCTTCGCCATCCGTCATAAAAACTAACATGGGTACATAATTGTCATTATCATTATTTTGTAATTCTTGTATCTTTTCATCAATGACGCGTAATGCTAAATTCAATGCTTCTGACATAAATGTCTGACCGCGCGCATGAAACTGGGTAGCCCTTTCCGGATCAATACTCTGTATATCTACAAAGGGCTGAATGCGATGTGCATGACGGTCATAAACAATCACACTGATAAGGGCTTCTGATGCCAGTGCAGAATCATCCTCCTGCATAGCTCGGAGCATGTTCCTCATCACTTTACTTAACAAATTAATACGAGATCCAGAAATACCAACAGAAGTATCCATTGAACCACTGACATCTATGCAAAAGCAAATCGGAATACGCGGACTAGTTCGCATTTGTTCATTATACATCTGGTCATATTCTTCTTTTAGATAATATCCTGTATCATTAGAACGATTATATTCAGACATAAAAACACTTCCTTCCTAATCATTTTTCTATCAAAACTGTTTTCTTTTCTTCTGACAGTCCGGGCAATAATTAGGCAGCTTCCAATTATCTATACCGAAACGCTTATCGTAGTCTTCTTTCTGACCAAAAGTAAAATCAAACGAACAGTCACAGTTCCGACAACGCAACTTTTTATATACTTGTAATCGAATATGTTTACACTCGCTACAATACCGCTGCTTATGCCAATCAGGATTCTGATCGGCAGCAAGCCGATGAAAAATAGCCATTTTTTTAGAATAAATAAATTTTCTGTCTGCAGACGCATGATACGAACTAATACATTCAAAAAATTTATCAGAAGGTGTATTTAGGCATGAATTACAGATTCGGTAGGGTGTGTCAAAATACTTACGGTAAAAATAAAACTTAGGATACTCGATACCACAATAGGGGCACTTAAAAAACTGTGTTTTGGCATCACGTTTAAATGTTTTGGGAAAAAGTTCAAGTGATTCCAAATCATAAGGATGTTCCAAATCTTTTCTAAAGATTTGCACTTCATGAAGCCAAAAACGAGGGGATTTACGTTTTTCAGGTGCATTAAACTCCTTACCTGACATGAAGGTGTTATAAAAATCTCTTTTCAGTCCTCCCAAATGGCTCCATACAAAACGCCATCGCCCGCTAGGTCGATCTACATCTAGGTTTCCGGGTTGTCCACTCCATGAAAAAGGAAATCTCATATTAGCAATACTTTGAGCCATATCCGTATTTTTTTCTTTTGCATATGGTGTTTTGCCGGGCATCATAAGCATAAATGCTAGTTCTGCAATCTCATAATTTTCTGTCTGTTGTGTGTATAAACGTTTGCGGATTCCGCTCATTTGCAACTCCGGAGGCTGAAAAGTAATATTCTGCGATACACAAGGATACCCCTCAATCTGATAACAATCCATATCTACAAAATACACCTGGTTCTTATCTTTTACAAAGATAGATTGTGGATTAATACAGCCAAAAAATATATGCCTATCCTGCAAAAATATAATGTGTTCCAATATACAAATTGTCAGTTCGCACAAATCTTTTTTATTCCACCTGGGAAAATTCAATTTAAGCTGCTCCTCACCAAGAACACTTTGCATCAAAGGCAGCCCCTCTGCTTGCGGTATCATTGCTCCTACAAAGCAACCATTAACATCATACAGCTTTGAAACAGGCCATCCTATTCCTTTGCGTCGGATTGGTTTTTGAAGCATCAGTTCTGTTTTATTTTCAAAATAGGTAGTCCTTAACACATTAGGTGCATAGATCTTAGCCAGTATACCTGTTTGGTTTGTCCTGTAGGTAATGGATGCGGCATTACTCATAAATTCCTGAAGTAATGTTATTTCATTACCCTGATCATCATACACCGTTTTACCTTTATCAATAATTCCGTGGATTAATCTGCTTGCTGGATAACATTGTGTAATGACATTCATTACCTTAAATACTTCATCTGCAGGCACAATTGCTTGCTTTGCTGAAATTTCATTGTTTGCAAATCCAGACAGCCTTCCCTCATTGTCAAGCGTAAAAAAGCGGAGTTCTTTATGCAGTTTGTATGCAATATTTTTAACTTTTTTTGCTTTATCCAGAGTTTTTGATAAAAAAAGGAATGGTCCCTGAACATCCTGTCGGTTAAATAAATCTTCATAATTTTTTAGGTTACAATAGATATTTGCATTTTCTTTCTCAATAAGTATTGTATAAAATATCTTCTGTATATCATCAGGCATCGAATTATATTCAAATCCCGGTATTAATACAGATCTCTTGTGTACACTTGTGGTATTAAGCATGTGCCATGCTTGTATAAAAGATATAAATCCTTTTGTGCGCATTAATTCCCCTTCTACTATTATGTTAATTTCCAAAGAGTTAAAAAGTACTGAGGGATTTGCCCCATATTGAGGCCACTTTACATTTGATTTATTTGTCTGGTTCGTTTTTTTACGTTCTTTTTCCGCACCACCTTTATTTCTTTGATTTGTACTATAGGTACCTTCAACAGATTTAGGTTTCGGTTTATTAAAATCCTGTGTAAAATTCGTCATTTACTTGCCTCCATTTCTTATTCCATCGTCTTGCAGTATCCCTAATCTGCACATCTGCAGACATAATCAGATCAAAATACAATTTTTCAATTTCAATTTGATCATTTCGAATACGTGCCAAATCTAATAAATATATCCCGCCTCCCCCATCGTGATATTCATTCCAAAGTTTTCGCGCCAATGTTTCGGCCTCATACGAAATATTTCTCCCATCCTGCCTGCGCACCTTTTTAAAATCTTCGCGAAGTTGATCATACAAAGAAATTGTATTTGTAGGTATAAATCCTTCTGAACAGAGTTTTTCTTCTATTCGTAATGTTATCTCTGTTATATTTGGATTATTCATATCTGAAACTATATCTAGAAACTCTGCAATATTAGATGATATTTCCTGAAATCTTTTTAAATCTTTACCGAGTTCTCCGCGATTCTGGGCTTCTATTCTGTTTAATTTCTCTTGCAATTCCCTAAATTTTTCTTGCCAGAACTCTACATATGTTACCTTGACAATTGGATTGTAGATTTCTGAATTTATAACTGCTGGAAAAATCCTATCCTTATATTCTCTGTCTCTCATCATTTCCAACACTTCATACATACAGTTTGTAGATTTCAGGTAAGAATCAGAAATAATAAGAATAATATAATCCATGCCGTGAATCGATTGCATATATTTTTTTATACTATCCCATGCCCTAATATTGATTTTGTCCCTATATAAATCAATATTGGGGTTGCCATGGAAGTAATCATATATATTATCTGCTATCTTATCATCATCCCAACAATAAGATAAAAATATCCTTATCTTCTTCAAAAGTGATCTCCCTATCAAAAATAATTTCAGATACGGCATATGCATCTGGTCAATATGTATACCTGCTACTTCTGCAGCCCCTTTATATGGCGCGAAAAACCCTAAGATCTTCACAGACTGATTGAAGAAATCATTAACCACCATGGAATATAACAATATATTTGTAAGGTATGAATTCAAACTAAAATCAAAACAGAACAAAACCGCATATCTCATCATTTCAAATCCCTCTATGGGATATTTGTCAAAAATGATGTTTTTACTCTGTACACCGACAGATAATGTGTTCATTTGTCTTTTTCCTAGTTTTAGCCCGTTCAGCATAATTGTTTTTCATTCAACAACATTATTGGCCACGCTCCCTTTGCTACCGCTTTTTTGCAAATAATGCTTTCGCTTCCTCAAAATCATCACAGCCAGCTTCAATTGCCAGCTTTAATAATTTTAGCCCGGCTTCTATATCTGTATCTGTTCCAATCCCATATACGTAACATTTTGCAAGCGGGTATCCCGCTGTATGATAGCAGTTTGCCTCCACGGCCTCGTAAAGATATTGAAACGCAGCCTGTTCATTTCTTTCAGTTCCTTTTCCTTCCAGATAACATATTCCAAGCTTTGCCTTGGCCTCAACGAAACCAAGTCTGGCAGCTTTATCGTAAAGTCTGACGGAAACAGTTCCAAATTCAGGATTTCTTTTTATAGAAGAATAACATTCCGCAAGTAGATAAATTCCTTCTGGTTCATTATATGGTATCGTCTTTTTTAGGTATGCGGCTGCTTTCTTCTTGTCCACTTCTACTCCGATTCCTTCTAAATAACAGCGACCTAATTCGGTATATGCCTTTGGTTCCCCTTCTGCAGCTGATTGCATCAGCATGTTCAATCCTTCCGTGATTCTTTCATGATTTACACAATAAGTCCCCATTTCATACAGCTCTGATGGACTGTAACTCTTTTCCTCCCTGTCTTCATTATCCCTGTTGTCTTGGACTTGTATTTTTCCGTCATTTCCTGTGTTTTGCATTTCCTGCATTATCATTTCCACTGCTGCTATCCGCTCATCGGTAGGCGGATGTGTTGAATATAATATGTACTCCATGGAAAGTTTATTGATCTTCTGCTCGTGGGGAAATTTATGGAATGTATCAATCAGCCCATTTCCAAAACCGATCAAGGTACTCAGCCTGTCCGCAGCAAATTCACTCTTCCTGCCAAAAAATCTGATACCAATTGTTTCTATCAATGCAATCATTGCCAAAAAAAAATCAAATACTTTTCCAATAAGTGAAAACAGATATTTTGTCAGCCTAAAAATACCGAATCCATTTTCAACATTTCCATTCGAAAACATTATTCCGAAAACTAATCCCATAAATGCTCCAAAACACCAGCAAAACGCCATATAAACCCATCTTATCACGCTGATAGCAAGCGTTCCCTGTAATGACATCATTAATGCGGCGGTATCCCCATTAATATGATGTGCCAGTTCATGTGCCAACACGCCCCCAATTTCATCGTCATACATATAATTTGCCAGCAAATCCCTATGAACTACTATTGTACGGCTGCCTGCGGCATACGCATTGATTCCTTCTACATCTGATACAAAGAATTCAATATTGCCTGGAACACGGATTCCTTTGCCGGCTGCGTTCTCGCAAATCTTCCCCCATATTCGTTGTATTCTCTCTGACTCTATTCCATCTGGTTTCCTTGCTTTTATAATCCATCTGTAATACCAGTCAACAAACGGTGTGAGCGCAAGAAGGTACAAGCCTGCCAGCACTGCGAGGGCAAGTACCGCCCCGACGGCTGCCGTCTCTACAAATGCAGTACATAGAAACAGGAGCCATGAATAATTGATTGCCAGCGCAAACAAAAAACCCCAGTTAAAGTTTTTGAAACGGATATTTTTCTGACTCATAAAACCTCCCTATTTTTCCATGTTGGCAAAACCTTTCATAAGCTCTGTATTTTCATGCATCATGCTGGTGATTAACGGTTGGTATACTGATGTGAGTTCCGGCTGCTGGATTAATTTGTCTGTCATATCTTTTATTACATTCCGTTGCATTTCGCTGATTCGTTTCACTTCATCAAATTTGACGCTGAAAGTATATGTATTTTTTAGCAACTGGTTGTTAAATCTCTGTGTTTCTTCTATCAGCTTCCTGACTTTTACTTCCGAGTACTGTTTTGTTTTGTACATATTGGACACATGCTTTAATAAGTCAATCGGGCTGATGCTTACTTCTATTCCCAAGTTTTCCATTTTTCATTTTCCCTTCCTAAAATAATTCTTCAGTATCCTGTTCATTTCATATACCCGGACAAAATAATCTCTGTTGATTTCATCGGAAATCAGAAGCTTGTTCTCTAAGTGTTCTTCTATCAGATCCTTTATTGTTCCAAGCCCTTCCTTTCCGCTCCTTTGAATCTCCCTGTGCGCATTAATCAGGCATGCCATATTGTCTGTGTCCAGTTTAATTCGCTCCGTTTCCATGTTCATCTTATTGAGGAGATTCTTTGCCCCTGTCTGGGAAACGATCGTCCTAATCCGCTGGATTTTTGCTTCCTCATATATTTCGTGAACATTGACATCACGGATATTTTTCACCATAAAATATCTTTTACACAATCCCTGATACAGAACGCTTTTCCAATATTCCGTATCCCAATATATATAATTGTCAGATACAGATATTGAAGTTTTTTTCAGCAACGAATATGACATTTGCCTTACATTAGCATTGTATTCTGCTATTTCGATAGCATTTTTAAAGATCTTATTTGCTTCATTTAAGACATCACCAATGATTTTCATATCATTGATGTACATCATTCCAGACACGTACTCGGCATTGTATGTCTGATGCGGTTCTTTTATGGCGCGAAAAAGTTCTTTAATATTGTTTTCCTTTGCTGCCTTAAATATATCTCTTGAATTCATGGGCAATTCCCTCTGTTCACTTGGTCAAAATAAAACACAGTCCCTTATTTACAGTCTGATAAATCTTTCCAATATGCCATTCTCCACTCATTTAACTGCTGCTCCATAGACCTCATTCGTGTCAAATTCTATCCAACTGTTTCTGAATTTCACTACCTTGACACAGTTTCCAGACTCAATTACTGCTTGCAGCAAATCTGTCATTTATGCCTTTTCGTATGGTTTTTCCTGACTGTTTCCATGGTTTATCCTGATATGTCTCATAATCTTTTTCGAAAATTTCTGTTATCTTTTCCAGTCCGCTTTTAGAAAACTTCAAAAGCCCGATATACCTAGCATCAATATCCTCCAGTTTCGGCGCCTCCATGCCGAATTCTGTTATATTATCATTTTCATCGAGCGACAGGCTTTCCGTATCGAAATCAACCTTTATATCTTGCTTTCCAGTATTCCTGCCAGTTATCATCAACTGCAGCAGCAAAATCCTCCCCACACTCCATCATTTTCCTGAGCATGTCTTCTTCAAAGAGAATATCAGAATAGCTTACGATTATATCATCATCAAACTCCTGTCTTGCCGCTATCAGGGACTCAACCATATTTATCCGCCTTTCTGCGAAAGGCACCAATGGGGTTATGAAACCCACCCAGGACTTTCGCTTTTCAAGTTTTCCTGATATATTATCTTTGTATGACTAACACACTACAGAACATGTGGAGGTGAGTGGCGGGGCTATATAGCGGTGACCCACATATTTATATGTTGTCGGTCATCCGTTAAGGCATCAATGAATAGCGCATTCTCGTAGCCTGTAAACTTATCTCTTCCAAAGTCGACTTGGTTTTGCCGGATGACCAGTCCCTGTCAATATTCATCTATTATTTTTAGGAGGTTATTTTTTTGGCTTTCAAAATCTTTCGTAAAAACTGCTGTGGGCTTGATGTCCACAAAACCTGGATCTATGCCTGTATCGGGATTACCGACACAGACGGCAGGACTGAGTATAAGCAGGCTCGTTTCTCGTCTTTTTCCAAAGGACTCGGGGAACTGTGTGACTGGCTTGCCAAATACCATTGTTTCGAAGTCTGCATGGAATCTACTGGAAAATACTGGATGCCTTTTTTTAATATCCTGGAAAGAGCCATCCTTTCTGTCGTTCTTGCACACCCCAAATATACGAAACCACAAAAGGGTAATAAGACCGACCACAAGGATGCCAAATGGATCTGCGATTTGCTCATGTGTGACATGGTCAAGCCGTCCTTTATCCCACCTGCTGACCCGTCACCTCAGGGATCTGGTACGATACCGGTTCAAACTCACCTGTATGATTACTGGCGAAAAGAACCGTGCACAGAATTGTTTTACCGTATCGAATCTCAAACTAAACGATGTCTTCAGCGACGTTTTGGGGAAGTATTCCCGTTTCATTACCGAACAGCTGCCTGCCCATCCCAGGAATTTTTCGACGTGGCATCTTTTGTTGACAGCCGGTGTAAAGCACCTATTGAAAAGATCCAAGCTGCTGTTGATGGCGTCATTTCTCCCGAACAGGCTGTCAAGCTCGGGCAAAGCCTTAACCACATAGACGAATTAGAAAAACATATAAATGAAACAACACAGGAAATCCTTCGTCTTAGTAACAGGTATTCGGATTCAACAGTAATCCACTGACTGCTGTCCAGATCCTTTCTGAAATCGGCTGTAATATGTGTCTGTCTTCCCATCAGCAAAACACCTCGTTTCATGGGCGGGATGCTGCTCCGAAATGAACAGAGTAACCAGAAGGTCAAATCAACCCAAATTTCCCGTGTCAGTACTTATATTAAACCACTTCTGGTTCAGATTGCCAATAGTCTGTTACATTCCAAAAAGCATTCTGAAATAACCGAACGTTACAAATGTATAAAAGCACGTCGTGGCTACAAGAAAGCCATCATCGCTGTCTGTGGCATGCTCCATGCCCTCAGATTTATACACATATTTGTAAGGAGAAAATGCCTAAAAGCCCAGTATTTTCAATGGATTCACAACGTCATAGGAGTAAGCTGTGTATAATTTTTCTGGGAGATTAAGATAGACAGTATGAATAATTTTTCAAGCGTCATAGTTGATCTGAATTTATGCTCCTTTTAAATTCAGTGACAGCATCAACACCGCCGTTTATGTACTTTGTAACGGTATTTGTGACAGTTGCCAGACAGACACCATTGAACATAGTGCTCTGTTCATAGGTCAAAATCTTCCCATGCGACTCATCCAGATCAAGGAGTATCTGGCATCTGCATCGTATTGTTTTTAATGTTGTTTTCTTACAGATTATGGAATTGAGTTTCTTTTATTCATCTTGTGTAAGCTGAATTACATATTTTCTGGATCCTGCCATAGGAATCACAGCCATTTTTTCTTATTGTATATTAAAACGACTGTTTTCTAGTACAATTTAACTACATATCAATATGTCAGTACACTAGTACAATGGGTTAAACTCAACCACTACCGGCTAAAGCCGGTAGGTTCAATGTGCTGCTAAAGCAGCCTAAAGTGTGATACTTAAAAGTTATCTTTTTAGCATTACTTCTTATTCCGTTTTAAGGTTTGGTATAAATGAAATATTTTCCTTAATTTTCAATGATAGTCGTTTTACATCTTTATGCTCTATTTTTTTCAAAACATTAAGCTATGGGGTTGACCTAAAGGTTTCGCCTTAAGGCGAGGGATTTAACCCCATTATACAGCCATTAAACTTATTATAATCTGTTTAACCACTAAACAGAACTATTCATATCTTTCTTTTACTATATGTCTATGTATTTCAAAGAATTACTCATTTTATCTAAACAGATAATTTGATATTTATTATTGCGATTTATAACATGAAAAAAAGTATCACCAGCAGATATATTATCAATCTCTTGTTCTAATCCATTATCCCCTATCAAATATCCTGTATTTAAGTCATTTGAAAACACTAAAAATTTTTCGACTTCATCAAGGTAATAAACTCCACTATCAATGCATCCACTTATTGGTTCAAACTGCCATTCCCCATTACATTGTAACATTGTAATAAATTTGGTTCCACCTGAATTTTCAAGCTCAAGAATAGACATACCATTATGAAATTCAGAAAAATTTGTAACCGTGCTACCATTATACATAAGTATACTATTTATTGCAACAGCCTCAAACTGAAGCAATACATAGTGCCTAGTGCCTCCATAAATTGAATAAGCATAGCAAAAATTCTCTGAAACATCAGAAAAACCCATTAAAGAACTAGTATTATAATACCAAGAAGATTCACCTATATCTGATAATGCAACCTCAACTGTATTATCATATTCAATAACCTCTCTATCAATATTAATTAATAAATAGTCATCACCACTATATCCGCCTGTACATAAGATATAATGACCATTAGAAGACCAATTAAAATACATATTTGTAAAAACTGTACCACTTATAAATGCTTTATGTCTTTTCGTATCAATATAAAGAGCATCATGACTGCCATTGTTAGATGCTTTAATTCCATAGATACAACCACCCAAGGATTCAAGATTTAGATTATTATTATCCCAATGCCAAATACCATATTTATCAACTAGTTCAGATTTTGAAAATGAAAACTTCAAATTCATACTGCTATCATAAATGTTAAATATCATATCCTGATAAGAGTAAGTATCAACTAAAGAAACTGTAAATATATTTAACCCACTATCATCATATTGCACAGTCCAAATATCCTCACCATCATCTAAATATCGACTTGTTATATCATTAAAATTACCATAGTCTTTTGAACTACCTGTAATATCTATTATTTGATATCCACCATGCCGACTTATCATAATTACATCTTCTGCTACTGAAAACAGCATATCAGCTGGAGTATCATCTATACTTTCATCTGTTGGCATCATTTTATAAATAATACCGGATGCATCTATTAAAATATATTTCTCAAAAACGTCATTGTTACTATTCTGATAATTAGCCCTTATCCAAAATTTGTCATCATCATGAATATAACTACCATCGGTACCATTATAATAATATACCTGTTTAACTGAGTAAGAATCATCTGAAATATTTGATATATAATAATGAACGTCATCTAAATCCATAATGTCTGAATTATCTTTAATATTAGTATCATTTAATGCTAAATCATTCTCATTATATTTATTATCTACTAATACTTTATTATTCTGCTTATTAGAAAATAGCATAGATAAAATAATACCACAAATAATTACTAATGATAATGTAACAAAAAAAATAATAATATTATTTTTTGGATATATCTTATACTTTGTTAGATCAGTACCACAATAGCAACAAAATGTTGATCCGTTAGTAATCTCTTTGCCACATTTTCTACAATACAATTTATGTCACCTCGTATAATCAGTATATAAGTAAGAAAAATAAGCAGTTATACACTGAACCTTTCTATTTGCATCTTGGATAATCAAGTAGCTCTCATCATCCTGAAGAATAACTGCAGTATTATCTGAATGATCGTATGCAACCTGAAAAACCAACTGTGGGTTTAAAAGTAATAATTGCTACATCTGGCATTCCTTAAGTTGATCATTCTTCTAAACTTCCATGCCTGCATGGCTGGCACTACCATAAATAAAAGTCCTATAGAAGATATTGTATCAATATTCTTGATACATTTTTATGGCTTTTATAATAAAATGTCCAAAAATTATAAATTAATATATTCATTTTTCTTCATATAAAGTTGTTTTCATCATCATTATATGATTAAGGCATTAAAAGGGATAATTACGAAAAGTGACTACAACAAATAGAATATGTATATCCCTCTGAGTCACTATATATTGTACTATTCTTTTGAAATGTGGTCATTTTTCTTAATTACCCTTTTGACGCTTAAATCTCTCAGGGGCTAATTCCCCGCAGCTCTGCTGCGGGGAGTTTCATGTAATGAGTGGGTAATAAAAAATTACTATTCTATGTCATTTTAACACTTCTTATCAAAAAAATAATATTCAAAAAATTTCCTCTTAAAATTCAAAATATACTATAAAATCAATGTTTTCAACATTTTACTTCTTCTATGCCGTGGTATATAAACAAAACTTTGTTCAATGTTGCTTTTAAAATTAAATATAATGAACTACAGATTTCTCAAATCTTTCATCAAATCAGTAAAACTTCTTTTTTCACTAAAAGTAAACAATCTAACAAAATTCCCGACTTTCACCAAATGGTATATAAACTATTTAGTGTTGTATATTCTCATCTAACAGATAACTCCTGATTATCATTCCTTTTCCCATTGTCATTTTGCATAGGAATATTTTGTTATATTTTATCATTTATTGTCTAAATTAACAAGGGACAGAATTGACCAATAGTTCTTTTTTATCAATTAACTGCAATCAGTCATCCTGTTTCACTTGGCATGGCAACTATAACCTTTTCATTTCGTAACCATATTGAGATCTAATATTCATTAATCAAGTAGGGGAGATTAAATTTCCCCTCTCACACCACCGTACGTGCCGTTCGGCATACGGCGGTTCAACATAACTTCAAAGCATGACGCTCATTATAATAGTCAAGACAGCTTATAAGCCCTGCCTTAGCAAATACATCTTTTGAGATTGCCCTGACCACACATGTTTTTGTAGCAACCCAGTAATATCTGTCGCCGCAATAAGCTGTGAGCCGTGCAAGGTCTTTATCTACCCCAAGTTTCTGTAATCCCCATTGTCGCTTTTTCGGTACTTTCCACTGTTTCCAGATAATGATTCTGAGTCTTGTCCTTAGATGTGCGTCTATCTCTGTCATTGCTGTTTTCATGGAACCAAGGGCGTAATAGTTTATCCACCCTCTTGTCACCTGATTGATTTTTGCTATCCTGCCTGTGACTGTTCCTGGCATTTTCCTACGGGTCAATTCTTTCAGTCTGCGCTTGAGTTTCTTCACAGATTCCTGATGCGGTCTGCACTTCCATTCTTTTGCCTTACTGTCCTTGTAGAAGCCAAAACCAAGATATTTCAGCTTTTGCGGTCTTGTGATATGGGTTTTTGTCGTATTGACTTTTAACCCAAGTTTTCTCTGTATCCAGTCTGATACCGTCCGCATGACTCTTTTTGCACTCGACGCACTCCTGACCGCAATAACACAGTCATCGGCGTACCTTGTGAAGCGGAGTCCTCTTGCTTCCAGCTCTTTATCCAACTCATTCAGCATGATGTTTGACAACAGTGGTGACAGATTGCCGCCTTATGCAGAGATAAATTTTATGCCGAGTTAATTCGTTCTTTCCCTGGGAAACAGGGATTTTTGATAAATCATCTCGGCATAATACAGCCATAAGCGTCCATTTTTGCTATTCTGTAATCATCAAACATAGAAAGGAGCCATTGCTCATGAAATTTGAAATGATTACAGAAGGCCTGAAAGAACTGTTGCTGGAAAACCATTATAATCCTGCAACCATCCGTTTTTATGAGAGGGAATGGAAAAAAATCCATACTTTTCTCATTGACGAATATGGGGATACCGAGTATGAAATGGAACGCGGACTCAGGTATCTTGAAAAACAGTACAGCCTGATCACCCGGTATAATGACGGAACCCTGTCACAGCAGAGAGTACAGCTGCTCCGGGTGGTGCACATGCTTGAAGATTACAGTCTCCATAAGCTACTGACCCGGAGGTACTATGCATCAAAAAATCCACTTACGGTGGGAGAAAGCTATTCTTCCTTATTTCGTGAATACACAGACTGTTTGGATTCATCTGAATTATCTGCCAGTACTATCAGCCACTATAAAGGAATTGCCACTGTGTTCCTGGATTATCTTACCCAGCGGAAGATTTTATCCGTGGGACAGATCACAATGGATATCTGCAATTCATACCTGAAAACACTGGCCGGTTACAGTTTTAAAACAGTTGAGCAGAATGTCTGTGGAGTAAGGCATTTCCTGAGGTTCCTGTATTCTTCTGGAAATATACCGGACAATTATGCAGATAAGATCCACATGCCGCCTGTTTCCAGGAGTGCAAAAATCCCATCGGCATGGCAGGCAGATGAACTTAAAGCAATGCTTGCAGCCATTGACAGGAACAATCCCATCGGAAAGCGGGATTACGCCATGATCCTTCTCGCATGTGTGCTCGGGCTGCGGATCGGTGATATCAAAAGCCTCCGTTTCAGCAGTTTTAACTGGGAAAAAAAAAAGCTGTCCATCATCCAGCATAAGACACATAAGCCGTTAACCCTGCCGGTGCCCGATGCAGTCGGCTGGGCAGTGATCGACTACATCAAAAACGGCCGCCCGCACTATTATGAATCCGATGTCGTGTTTCTGAAACATATGCCGCCGTTTGACCCGATTGGTGACGAAAACCATATGCAGCGGCAGATCATCCGCTACATGAGAAAGGCAGGTATTGACCAGCGGGGCAGAAAGCATTCCGGATTTCATTCCTTAAGACATTCTGCCGGATCCATGCTGCTGGAAATGGAAACTCCCCTTCCGGTCATTACAGATATCCTCGGCCATTCGGATTCCAGTATAACCGCCGTCTATCTCAAAACAGACCTTCAGAAACTGGCCGAATGCGTGCTTTCTCCGGAGGGTTTCCGCCATGAATGATACGGTTTACTCAAGTGTTTTTAAAAAGGAGTTTCAGGATCTGGTAGACCTGAAAAGGGCGCTTGGTTTTGCATACCATACAGAGGCTTGTGCATTCCGCCGGATTGATTCATTTTTCATCGAAAACAGGCTCTCCACTAAATGTGTCACAAAAGAGTTATGTGATCTCTGGTGCCGCAAAAGAAGCCACGAGTCTGTCACCAACCAGGCCGCACGCATCAGCACGCTCCGGGTTTTCTGCAGATACTTGGATGACATAGGAATCCCGGCATACATTCCGCCAAAGGGATTTGTCAGAAAGTGTACCAGATATGATGCACATATTTATACGGATGAAGAACTCCAAAAATTCTTTGCTGCGGTTGACAAAAGCCAATCGGTACCGGGTGAATGTCCATACCGCGGTGAGGTCATGCCTGTTTTTTTCCGCATTCTCTATACCAGCGGCATGCGGGTTTCGGAACTCCGCCTGGCAAGGATCAAGGATTTTAACCCTGATCAGGGCTGTATCACTGTACAGGGGGCTAAAAACCACAAAGACCGTATCGTCCCGCTCCACCCGCTGCTCACGGCCAGATGTATAGAGCTAAAAAAGAAGATTCATTCTTCTTCTTCGGAGGATGAGTACTTCTTTATGATACGTCCCGGCCAGTCGATGTCTTTGGTAAATATTTACCATAACTTCAGGAGATATCTGGAAAATGCAGGCATCTCACATACCGGCCGCGGCCCGCGCGTCCACGATTTCCGGCATACCTACTGTGTAAACCTCCTGCATAAATGGACAGATGAGGGGAAAAACCTTATGGCTTATCTGCCATATATGAAGACGATGCTCGGCCATGAGGGATTTGAAGAGACCGCCTATTACCTCAAACTTACAGCAGAACGTTTCCCATATATAAAGGAATGTCTAAAATCATCCTTTCCAGACCTGATAAAGGAGGTGGCTGTCAATGAACAGGAATTCTACTGATTTTGCCTGTCTTGTCACCGGATTTCTGACGGATTACCTGCCCCTGCAGAGATGTTATTCCCACAATACGCTCCTAAGTTACAGGGATTCCCTGAAACTGTTCCTGCGGTTCCTGGGTGAAGCAAAAGGGATTTCCCCGGATTCCTTTTATGTAAAGGATTTTAAGCGGGAACTGGTCATAGAATTCCTTGAATGGTACCGCCAAAAAGGCGCCGGCATTCAGGCTGCAAACCAGAGGCTGGCCGCCATTAAGGCCTTTGCCGGCTATGCCCAGTTTGAGAGCGTTGAATGCATCGCCCCGCTGCAGGAAGTTGCCGGAATCAAAGCGAAAAAAGCATCGCCTGGGGAAGTCTCATATTTGACGGTGGCACAAATGTCCGCACTCATAAACAGGCCGGATGTCAATACCCATACCGGATTCAGGCACCGGGTAATCCTTACCCTGCTGTATGACAGCGGCTGCCGCGTCCAGGAACTGTGTGATATAACGGTTGGCGATGTTTTCCTGAATGCCACTTCCACAGTCCGCCTTCACGGCAAGGGCAATAAAAACCGCACCGTGGTGATCGCAGATGAAACCGCATCCCTTCTAAGAAACTATATACAAAAATATCTGCATGGAGCACCTGGGACACAGCCCCTTATCACAAACAGGTGCCGCCAAAGAATTGACCGTGACGGCATTGCATACATCATTAAGAAATATGAGGAAGAGATCCACAGGGAAGATCCTGCTTTTCCAGAACATGTCCACTGCCATATGTTTCGGCACAGTAAAGCCATGCATATGCTGGAAGCAGGAATAAATATCATCTACATCCGGGATTTTCTTGGCCATGAAGACATTTCGACAACAATGGTCTATGTCCGGGCGGATAACCGCCTGAAAAATGATGCTGTTAATAAACTGGCCCCAAAGGTCACAGGAGAAACAGAACTGCCTGATTGGAGTAAAGATAAAGATCTCATGCAGTTTCTGAATTCTCTGAAATAGTGATTATTATGCCGAGTTCAGTAGCTGCTGGTATTAATAAATACTAAGCTGGCTGGCTGTATCTCGGCATAACATCTAGCTTCACATAAGGCGGCTTATGCCGAGCTCGGCATAAGCCGCCCTGCGGTGTGCCGAGTTTCGTTTCTTCATATCCATCTGGTGTCATGACTCCTGCTTTCAGGTATTTGCGGATAAGTGATTCCGTATCACCGTCGTTGATGATGTTATGTACAAGACTCATAAGTTTGTCCTGTGGTACATTATCAAAAAATCTCTCCAGGTCGATATCCACTATCCACTCATAACCCTCATTCAGGTATATCAATAACTGTCGGACAGCCATTTCACAGCTCCTGTTTGGCCTGAAACCATAGCTGCATTCTGAAAACAAGGGCTCACACACTGGGCTTATCACCTGTACTATGCCTTGCTGGATTACTCTGTCCATTACGGTTGGTATTCCGAGCTCTCTCACCCCTCCGTTTGGCTTTGGTATCTCTACCCTCCTGACTGGCTGGGGTTTGTATTCCCTTCGCCTGATTTGTTCCCTGATACTCTCCCAGTTCTCTTTGATGTAACCGCCAAGTTCGCCAACCGTCACATCATCTACTCCGCCTGCCCCTTTATTGGCACAAACTCTTTTGTAAGCGGCGTTCATGTTATCTTTGGATAGTATCTTTTCTAACAGTTCTGACATTGCTTTGTGTGCTTTCTCCTTTCCGTTTTCATGGATTCGCCCTAAGTAATGCAGTATCTGCTCATTTACGTTTCGCATTTCCTGCCGTCAGGTATTCCATAAAGCATACATTTGATTACACGGTTACGTTGTTCAGCCCTTCGTCAACGCCCATTTCAGGGCTTTGTCTACTATGGCCTCTGCTGACTTCTCACAATTCGTTGTTACTACGGCAGCATCTCCGCTTGTGAGACCTCACGGGATAAGCCTGCCAGTCTTTCCTCGTCTACCTGCCTGATTTACACACATGGGTTACGGTTGCCTTTAGGACTTCGCTGTCTTAAGCCAGCTTATCCGCCATGTACGCCTTATATCAGATTTCTGTTCGTCAGGCTACGATTTCGCTATCCCTTCTTCTCGCCTGCACCTCACGATACAAACCTTGGGAGTCGCTCTGTGGTTCGTTGGCAACTACGCCCCTTGTGGACTTTCACCACAGACTGACGGCATGCCCGTCATACTCAAAAAACACCTGCAGCAATCGCTGCAGGCATCCTTCATTCTCCAATCAGACACGTTTTCCCCTGGAATGCAAAACCGTACTTCCTGATCTGCCCTGGTGCAAAACCATTTGCAATCAGGGATGTTTTGTACTGTTTTTCCTCAATCTGTATTAAGGCATTGGCAACTGTATCTTCCAGTGTCTTTTCTTTTGAAGCCTTGAAAACTTTAAATTCTATTATATATGCATTGTTTTTTTCCTTGTCATACGGTTTCAGGACAATGTCATAATGCCAAATCCACTTTCACGATTTGATGTAATCTCAAACTGATCTTGGAGCCCTACCATCAGCCCCAGGACAAAACCATGGTAAAACCGTTCCGGATGATCATTACCTGATGCGTTTTTAGCCGTATCAAAACTCGAAAAGCTGTTTAATGCAATACTGTTCATGAATTCATTCATGTAATCCACGTCTTCAAGCAACATTGCCCTGACGAATTCATTATATGCACTACTCTCCACATCCATTTCAAACCAGCCCCTGACCATATCCTCAAATATTAGTGCCACCTCCATATTTGTCAGGGCTAATGTGCAGCGTGGTTTTCCTTTTCCCTCTGCGCGGAGGGGTTCCCTGCCAATCACTTTCAGGTATCCTAATGCCAAGAGAAGACTCCATATGGCATTTGTATTGCCTGCCAGCTGATTAAATACAATCTGTTCGTCAATCGGTGCCGTAAAACTTTTTCCCTTCATCAGATCCTCAACAGTTTTCTTTGCATCGGCATCGCCAGTCTGTATCAGTGTGCTTACCAGACTGTTGGAACTTGTATTTGCTTAGTAGGGTGCATATGCGCCTTTTTTACTGATAAACTCTATAATTGACCACGGATTATAGATATCGGCACAGTCTCCATATTTAAAGCCATCATACCACTTCCTGACACCCGCCTTATGTTCGCTGAGGTTTAACTCATCGATCACCTGAAAAACTTCTTTCTCCGTGAATCCAAAAGAAGTGGAATACTTGTCCGAAAGAGTCGTTACCACTTCCAGACGGTTCAGCTCTGAAAAAATATATTCCAAAGTCTCGCTTTGCGAGCCATATGAAATCCTTGTAATTCCTGTAATCAGTCCGCACTCAATACTGTCATTATCCTTGAATGTAGTCACAAAAAAGCTCCTAGAAAAGCCACCGCATGATTCCAGTAACCGTAAACCCAGGCTTCCTGCATCGGGGTGTCGTACTCATCGAGAAGGACAATTACATTTTTGCCGTAAACTCTTTTAAGATAGCCGCATAGACGGCGAATCGCTACCTGGGCCGTCTTGTCTGTCATATGATCATTGACAGATGAAAAATATGCCCGGTCATTCTCATCAAACAGCTCTGATTTCATGATATCCCTGAATTTTGCATATACATCCGATAAAATCTGTTTTACAGCTGTCTTCATTGCCTCAACATTATCGAGGGGATTCCCATCTGCTTCACTTTCGTCATATCCGGATTTCACGCCTGCGAAACTCAAGGATATGACTGGATATGTCCCCTGCAGTTTCCTTAAATTATCGTCTTCCCAGACAAGACGTCCCTCAAACAAGTCACTTCTTCCTTCATATTTATTGGACAAAAAACATTCTATTGTACTGAGATTGAGTGTTTTCCAAACCGGCGGGGACGTGTAATCAGCGTAACCTTGTCAGCATATTCCCACCATTCCCTGATAAAATTTGTCTTATCAATGTAAAAGATATGGTTCGCCATCATATCCTCATAATTCTGATAACCAAGACCATGTTTTACTTTCATGTATATCCTCCTCCGGTTCATGTCCACTACCCACTCTTAATATACACTACTTTTCTTCCAAAAACAATAAGAAGACGCGAATGTAAGGTTATCAAATTCGTTAAACCTGCATTTTCCGAATAAATTATCTGTGATGAAAGTAATCTAGAAAAAAACGTTTCCTCCCTATGACTTCACTGACTGCCAGCTCTCGGACGGAGCCGCCTGGAACAATGATGGTCAAACTCCGCTTCTCCCCAAGGAGGAAGCGCATAAGGCGCTCCCTCACGGAAACATTGCGGCAGCTCACGATCCCGCCGTCAGCCGGCTCTTTTGAAACACTGATCCTCAATGTGTGTTCCATGCCCATCTCCTCCATTTCCGGAGGGCGGCTGTTTTCATGCCCTTCACCATACGGAGATTTGGGACCTATGTCAGAAATTTTTTCTAAAAATTTCTACCTGTGCGGTTAGATTTTATAACTATACCACAAAATTAGGCGCA
>ERZ779626.573-NODE-573-length-21150-cov-8.026784_pt1 | contig 21150 bp, 13 predicted proteins | sample MGYA00514209_ERZ779626 | MGnify/ENA primary metagenome ERZ779626 (study PRJEB29562, sample SAMEA4376713) | mouse gut metagenome | isolation source: Cecum | study: EMG produced TPA metagenomics assembly of the A DSS colitis mouse model was used to assess the...
CAACGAGGCGGCTTCGTTCCACACTGGTTTTCGTAATAATAACCGTATTTATAGGCGCGTGCAGGGTAATGATACAGCCAATGATAATGGTAGGGTATCAGGAGCACGTCGTAACGCTTAGTTACTACATGTACCAGCAGGGTTATTCGTTCCGCTGGGTCGGATACTCGTCGTCCATTGCACTTCTCATGACAATAGTCATAGGCACTATCACGCTTTTACAGCGCAGACTGCTTAGGGGGAAATAATATGAAGCTTAATACGGTTGTTTCCGACGAATACGTCTTTCTGCACAAAAAACGTTTAAAAGGCAAAAGGATTGCCAAGGACGTCGTTTACTACGTCTGCGGAATAGTCCTGTCGTTGCTGTTCCTGTTTCCGCTTATCTACATGCTTGCCGCATCCACAAAAAGCGAAAGCGCGTACGTTTCCGACGCGGGCTCTATGGCAATGTTTTTGCCCGACTTTGCCCATTTGGGTACGATGTTCGATAATTACGGAAAAGTATTCACAGACTACGGTATATGGCGTTACGCGCTTAACAGCTTCCTTTATGCCGCAATAGTAATAGTTTTAAACGTGCTTATCAACGGACTTGCGGGCTACGTAATGGCGAAGCTGCGCTTCCCCGGCAAAAGACTGCTGTCTTTTCTGATTATCTTTCTGATAGTCGTGCCTGTGGAAACCTCTATAATCCCGCTGTATGAAATAGTCAGCGAGCTTTTGGGGCTTTCGGGCGTTATGACGGTTGCCGGCGTAATTCTTCCCGCGGCGATAAGTATATTCAACATATTCCTGTTTATCCAGTTCTTCGAGGGGATTCCCAAGGAGTACGAGGAGGCGGCAAGGATAGACGGCGCAAGTACCATAGGTATTTTCTTCAAGATAATTTTACCGCTTTCGAAACCCATAATAGCTACGGTTGCGGTTTTCTGCTTCATAGGCGTTTGGAACGACTATATCTGGCCGATGATGATACTGCCTTATCCCGAACCCGGCGAATGGCCGCTTTATCCCATTCAGAACGCGATAAACACTATTCAGAATATTCCCGGCGTCACCACCGGCGAAAAGATGGCTTCGCTTATCGTGACAAGTATACCTATCTTTATAGTTTACGTTGCCGCGCAGAAGTATATCGTGCAGGGCTTCGGTTCTGCCGGACTTAAAATGTAAGGGGACAAATATGAAAATCAAGAAGACTTTGGCGGTATTTGCGGCGTTTGCCGTTTCGGCGGCGGGGCTTGCTGTTGCGCCTGCTTGCAAAAAAAGCGCGGGCGATTTGGTTGCCGCATATTCTTTTGAAGAAAACGGCGGGTCGACCGCGAAGGAGTCCGTCAGCGGAAAGAAGCACGTAATAGACTACGTTTTCAACAGACAGTTAGACGAACCCGAAAAGCTTTTTAAACAGCCTAACGACCCTTTGAGGAAAAAGGGCGTAAAGGGGAACGCGCTTTATATGGACGGGTTTTCCACAAGCATAACCAATTCCGCTTTCCGCGCACCCGAGGACGCTATAACGCTTTCCGCATGGGTTGCGCCGAGGACGTTTGAAAATCTCGGCAATTACGGCACCTCCGACGCGGCGGAGCATACAAGGCTTACTTCCGTTATAAACAAAGGCGACATTGCCATGTGCGAGGGCTTTGTGCTCGGCTACGGCAGACTGGGCTTATGGGGCGTTCAGCTCGCCCTCGAAAACGAGGGCGGCGACCAGTTCGTCGTCGGCTATTACGACCCTATAAACGCGCTTAACGTTTACGAATGGTCGCATATAGCGGCAAGCTTTGACGGCGAAACGGGCTATATAGGACTGTTCTACAACGGCACCGCCGTCTATGAAGGAGTCATTCCCGAGCTTAAAAATACAAGCATAATCAACTCTGCCGAGCCGCTTTATATAGGCAGATACGCCGCTCCGTCGGCTATAAGCGGCATAGACATTCAGATGCCCGCAGGGCTTTTGGACGAAATTAAAATTTACAAATCGAGCCTTTCTCCCAAGGATATAAAGGAGCTTTATTCAAGCGACTGCGGAGGGGTTCACCCCGCCGCGGATTGGCGGGATATAGTAGAGGACAGCTCGGTTTACGCAGGCGACTGCTATCGCCCGCAGTATCACGCCATACCGCCCGCGGTTTGGATGAACGAGCCGCACGCTCCGTTCTATTACAAGGGCAAGTATCACGTGTTCTACCAGCACAATCCCGCGGGTCCGTATTTCGCACAGCTCAGATGGGGTCATATCGTCAGCGACGACATGATTCACTGGCAGTACGTGCGCGACGCGGTCGTTCCCACGGCGGGCGTATGTCCCGAGGGCGTGTGGACGGGCAGCGCGACGATAGGTCCCGACGGTACGCCCTGGCTGGTAATTACCGCTGGTACGAACACGCCTTCCAACGGCAGCGGACAGAATATCGCGTACGCCCACGCCAAAGACCCGGACGACCCCCTTCTTGCGGAATGGGTTGTCGAGGATAAGGTGGTAATAACCCAGCCTAACGACAATACGCAGGGAGAGCTTAACCAGTTCCGCGACCCGTTTGTCTGGAAGGACGGCGACACGTATTACATGCTTGTTTCAACTTCAATACCCGGGGCAGGCGGTTCGGCAAACGTTTACACTTCGTACGACATGCGCGAATGGGAAAGCCGCGGATATCTCTACGAAAACAACAGACAGGAGCTTGGAATTCACTGGGAATGCGTTGTGCTTCTTCCCGTTTCCACGGCGGACGGCTCGCAGACCAAATACGCGCTTTTTATAACGCCGCAGTACGCGGATACGAAAACCACTGTGGAATGTTGGTATCTTTTGGGTTCGTTCGATAAGGAAACTTGCCGGTTTGTAGCCGACAGCGACGAGCCGCAGCTTTTCGATTACGGTAACGGCTGTTATACAGGACAGAACGGTTTTTGCTATCTTACCGACGAGGAAGTTTCGGGCGGTAAAACGGATTACGAACAAGGCAGAACAATTCTCTACTCCATAGCGCAGGGCAAGGATTCGGGCACGGCGCATAACTATCAGTCGGGTTGGTCGCACAATTTTGCGATACCCCTCGAATTAAGCCTTTCGGACAACGGAAAAGAAATAATCCGCCGACCTATTAAGGAGCTGGAAAGCGTAAGGGGGAACACGCTTTACGAAATGCAGGGCGAAAAGACGGCAGCGCAACTCAATTCCGAAATTGCGCAAATCCGCGGCGACCTGCTCGAAATAAAGGCAAAATTTACAATGACGCCTACGGCGGAAAAGTATTCCGGCGGAATACAGGTCAGGTACAATCCCGAAAGCAGCGACGCTATAGCCGAGCATACAGACATTTATTTCTCCGATGCGGGCATCGGCATAGACAGGCTTAAATCTTCCGCGCTGACCTACGTCAACAAGAATAACAGTCACGTTTGGAACAGTACGGAAAGAGAATACGAGTTGACTATACTTTTAGACAGGTCCATGTTAGAGGTTTACGTCAACGGAATTATGAGCTTCACTACAAGGATATATCCCAAGTATGCAAATTCCGATTATCTGCATATTTTCGACGATAATTCGGGCATAAAATTCACGCAGTTTACGGTTTACGAGATGGGCAGCGCGTATTCGGATACGGTAACGCCTCCTTATTATGCGGATACCGGTAATTTGCAGGGTTAAACGACGGCGGGGGTAAAAATAATGCGTAAAACTTTAATTGCAATTTTAAGCGTGCTCTGCGTCGGAAGCGCCGTGTGCGGCGTAGCCTGCGCGAAAGACAAGGGTGAAACGGCGCCCGCCGCTCCGCTTAACGGCGGATTCGAAACGGCGGATTTAAGCGGTTGGACCGTGGAGTACGGCGACGCTTTTTCGGATAACAGCGTGGTTTCGCAAAAGACGTTTACTTACAGCGACGACCCGCGCTATACCGAAATTCCCGTAAATCACACTGGCAGTTGGTATCTGTGCGGAAAGGGCGCGGACGTCCGGTATGCAAACGGACGCGGCAGCCGGACTTACAGCGAATCCTATGCAAACGGACGTACCGGCGCGATACGTTCTTCCGAGTTCGTTCTGCCGCAGGACGGAATAATATCAATGAAGCTGGCGGGCGGCGCACCCGTGACGGACAGAGGCTCGGGCGAAAACGTCAAAAACAAGGCGGAAACGGAAATGTGCTTTGTGGGCGTTTACCGTTCCTCGGACGATAAAATGATTGCGCGCCAGACTAACGACTATTTCGTCGAGCATACCGATTACGTCAATCTTTCACAGTACGTTTCGGGCGCGTACCATACCGACAACTTTGCCGAGTACACGCTCGATTTATCCGAGTATGCCGGCGAAAAGGTGTATCTGCGCATAGTGGATAACGACAAAAGCTGGTACTACGGTTATATTTCCGTGGACGATATCCGTATAGGCGACGGAACGGAAGCGCAGACGGAAGGCAACTACTTCGTAAAATCGCGCACCTATGTCGAGGAGGCGCAAGCCCCTTCCGAGTATGAAATTGCCAACGGCGGGTTTGAAACAGGCTCTCTGGCGGGCTGGACGGTCACTGAGGGCGACGCTTTCTCTCATGAGGGAGTGGCTTCCGTCAAGAGCTGGTGGAACGAAAACATTACCTACTCTCGCGACGGAAATTACCATTACGGATTTTATCATCCGAGCGCTACCGGCGTTATGCGCTCGTCTGAATTTGTTTTGGGCGGCTCGGGCTATATAAGTTGGAAGCTTGGCGGCTGTCAGAACAACTCGGCAACCTATCTCAGGTTTATGGTCAAGGGTGAAGCAAAGGACACGGAAGTCGCAAGATTTTCAAACTTCAAATATTACGATTACCAGTTTCCTTATGTGGAAAACGGAATGAGACTTTTAAACATGGTACAGTATTATTCCGATTTCTCACGGTATCTCGGCAGCACCATGTATATAGAGGTTGTCGATAAAAATTCGGACGGAAACGAACTCGGCTGTATCACCTTGGACAGCGTGCAGACCTATTGGGAAAGCAAGCCCGTCTGGTACGACAGGGAAAGTTACGTTGCCGTGGTTGAAACCGATATCATGCCCGAAAGCAAATATCAGGTTACAAACGGCGGATTCGAAACCGGCGATTTGACCGGCTGGACTTTAAGCAATACCTCGTCTCCCATAGGCAGGGTAGTGGACGAAGACGGCTATCTTAACAAGGGTTATAACAAAAAAGGCAAGTATCTGTTCTCGGGCTTCGAGCACGACGGAATAAATTTGGAGAGCAACACGGGGACGCTTACCAGCTCCGCTTTCGAAATAGGCGGCTCGGGCTACATTACCTACTTGCTCGGCGGCGGTAAAAACGCAAGTCTTTGCTATCTGTCAGTTGTGGAAGTCGACGCGGACGGAAACGCTATCGACGAGCTGGCGCGCTTCGGCAACAGACTTTTCAACGAAGGCACATTGGTCTGGTACAAAGCCGATTTAAGCGAACATATCGGTAAAAAAGTAAAGCTTGTTTTGACCGACAACGCGGTAAACGACTGGGGACTTGTTACGGCGGACAGCTTCGTGACCTATTACGAAAAAGCTTCGGCAGTTCCCGCAAGGGCTTACAAGGCGGTGGATATGCTGCATATCCCCGTTCTCGGCGAGGACGACGAGTATCAGGTATATAACGGCGACTTTGAAACGGGCGACTTGCGCGGTTGGACTTTAAACGGCAACATCGGCGGAATATCAAGCGATACTATATGGTGGAACGAGGGCTTGCCTTTCAACAAGGACGGAGAATACTTCTTCAACGGTTGGGCAGGTTCGGAAGCCGCTACGGGCACGCTTGAAAGCAGTTCGTTTACGCTTGGCGGATGCGGCGTCATAACCTTTAAACTGGGCGGCGGCATGAATACAAGCCTGTGCTATATCGAAATTTACGATAAAACACTTGGCAAAAGCGTCGCAAGATACGGCAACACTCTGTTTAAGGATAACGGAAACGGACTAGCCCCCGGCGATTTGAATGGAAACAATCTTGCAAACATGATCCTGTTCAAGGCGGACCTTTCGGACTATCTCGGCGACGAGCTTGTAATCCGTATAGTGGATAACGCCGTAGTGGATTGGGGACTAATGTTTGTGGACAGTTTTATTACTCATTACGAATCTTTAACGGATATCGACGCAACCGCAGTCGAGGCCGTGGATTTAACAAAAAATTAAAAGAGGTTGGGGAAAATGGTAAAGAAACTTCTTACCGGTCTTTGTGCCGGAGCAATGTGTGTCGCAACGGTGTTTGCCGCGGCGGGATGCAACGACAAAAAGGAAGACAAAAAGCCCGTAAAAATTAAGGACGGAATCTCCTTGACGGTCGGGCAGGGCAAAAGCGAAACTGTGGATTTGTCGCAGTATATTTCCGTGGAGGGTACCGATTATACCTATTCCGTACAGTCGTCGGCGACGGCTGTCTGCTCGGTCTCTGTGACGGAAAATATCGCCACGCTCTACGGAGAAAGCGCGGGCGACGCAGTAGTTACCGCTACGGCGGATACAGTTTCTGTAGAGTTTTCGGTGACGGTAACTGCGGCAGCCGCTCCTTTAGAAAAAGAGGGGGCAAACAAAAACCTTTCCGTATTGAAGGGCGGGCAATTGACGGTAAACGCGGCTGATTACGTTGACGAAAACGGCGTAAGCGGCGTCACGTACGAGCTTACCGCGTCGTCTCCTTTAACGGTGACGCCTGTTGATTCCAAACAGTTCACGCTTACCGCGGGCGACGTGGCGGAGGATACTTCCGCGACGGCGACGCTAAAAGCCGGGTACGAAGGCGGGGAATTAACCGTTCAAATCAACGTAACCGTTTTAAGCGAGCAGAAACCCGTCTTAAAGCAGGAAGCTGTTTCGAAAGAAATAGACGTGTTCACGCTTACCGATAACAATACGGTAATAGACTTGTCGGAAAACGTTATAAACGACTTTGATTTGCAGCTTACTTATTCCGCGGTCTGCGCGGACGCTGACGTTACCCTCACGGTCGAAGGAACGAACGCAAACGTAACGCTTGGCGGCAATTATAACGAAACGGCCGCGCCCGTCGAAATTACGGTTACCGTAAATTACGGCGAAGGCAAAAGCATACAGTATGCGTACACTCTCAATATCCTAAATACGTCTGTTTACCGCGTGCAGAACGGCAACTTCGACAATGAACTCGACGGTTGGGCCTTAAACGGAGAAATAGGCGAAATAACGGAGGAAGCTACATTCTGGGAGAATTTGCCCATGCATAATGTCGGCAAATATTTCCGCGGCGAGGTTAACGGTAAAGAGGCTAACACCGGCACGCTGACGAGCGCAGAGTTTAAAATAGGCGGAATAAACAAAATTTCATTCATGCTCGGCGCGGGCAAGCACGACTGCTATGTTACGCTGGAAAAACCCGACGGCACGGTGCTTGCAATTTGGACGAACTCCAAATTTGCGGACGTCGGCAACTGGAACGCCGATGAAATAGGCAAAACGCAGTTCGCTTTGAACCTTGTGCCCTACGTTGCGGATTTGTCGGCGTGGGCGGGTGAGACCGTAAGGCTTGTAATCAACGATGAGGCGACAAACGACATCGGTTTTGTGACCTTTGACGAGCTTGTAACATATTACAAAGACGCGGCAGAGCTGCCTGCGGGCGCCTTCGACGCGATAAACGCGATAGGGGACAAAACCGCTTTAAAAGCGGCGATAGACGAAGCCGAGGCTATAACGCAGGGTGACTACACGGACGGGAGCTTTGCTGCTCTTACGGAAAAGATAGCGGAAGCGAACGCGCTTTACGCTTACAAGGGCGCCACGGCGGAAAAGGTTAATGCTTCAATAGCCGCTCTCGACGCGGCGAAGGACGGGCTGACCGTGCGCGTACCCGTTCAGACGGAAGCGCAGACGACGCTTTCGGTTAAGTCGGGCAACAATACGGAAATAGACCCCGCAACTTACGTTGACGATAAAAATTTAAGCTCTGTCACATACGGGCTTGTTTCAGGCAATACGGAGCTGTTGACGGTAACGGAAAACGACGGTAAATTTACGGTTACGGCCGGAACGGTAACGGACGATACCGACGTAACGCTTACCTTAAAGGTTTATTATAAGGGCGGCGAAGTTCTTACCGTTAATCTTACGGTTAAGGTCGTAAGCGGAGATAAGCCTGTGGTTAACAATCCTGAAATAGAGCTTCCGGTTGACATTTACACTCTTACCGACAAGACGAAAATAAAGCTGAATTTTGCCGGAAATATCGGCAATCCCGCAAATCTTACTTTGAATTACAAGGTTACGCAAGTCGGTCAGACGGACGAATTAACGCTTGACAGCGACAACTGTTACGAGTATACTTTCGGTAGCGGTTATACCGATAAAGCTACAGAGGTTAAGTTTAACGTAGTAGTCGGCAGCGAGGAAAACAATCTGACGGTAAGCTACGTCTATACGCTGAAAATCAAAGACTCTACCGCTTACCGCGTTGTAAACGGCAATTTCGATAACGGTTTTGACGGCTGGACAATGACGGGCGATATAGGCGTTATGTCTAACGACCCCGTTTTCTGGACTCACCTTGAAAACGGCGCGGGACTGCCCGTTCATAACGACGGACAGTATTTCAGGGGCGACAGCGTAGAGGGCAATACGGGCACGCTCGAAAGCTCGCTGTTTACGGTGGGCGGACTCAATAAAATATCCTTCAAGGTTGGCGCCGCGGGAAGCGCGGATTGCTATATAACGCTTGAGGACGCCGACGGCAACGTTTTGGAAACGTGGCGCAATTACATGTTTAAAGACCCCGACAACTGGGCAAGCGCGGAGGTCGGCAAAACCCAGTTCGCGCTTAACCTTGTAACGTACGTTGCAGATTTGAGCGCGTATGAAGGCAGAGAAGTTAAACTGGTGCTTCACGACAACGCTACGGGCGGTTTCGGATTCTTCACGTTCGACAGCCTTGTAACTTATTACGAAAGCGCGGACGACCTTCCCAGCTTCGACGCGGCGGATTTGCCTGACGCGGCGTTCGTCGCTGGGCAGAGCAAGCCCGAGTAAAACCGTAATAACTTTTTGAAAGTAAAGTAAATTTACCGCGGTTTTCATAAAAACCGCGGTAAATTCAAACGGAGCAAATATTTTATGGAAAGTAAATTAGACAGAAACTTGAGACCCGCTTTTCATATTACCGGCGGAGAAGGGTGGATAAACGACCCTAACGGTCTGGCGGTATTCAAAGACCGTTACCACGTATTTTTTCAATATTACCCCTACGGCGTTAAATGGGGACCCATGCACTGGGGACACGTTTCCAGTGCCGATTTGGTAAAATGGGAAAGACACCCCGTCGCGCTTTGTCCCGATAAGCCTTACGATGCGGACGGCTGCTTTTCAGGCAGCGCGATAGTTTGGAAGGATAAGCTTTGGCTGGTTTATACCGGCTTTGTAAAGGGAACGGACGAAAAGCCCCAAAGACAGGTTCAGTGCCTTGCGGCAAGCGCGGACGGAATCAACTTTGAAAAGCACGGCGTAATAATTGACTCGGACGGTTTACCCGACGGGTACGAGCCTTCCGATTTCCGCGATCCCAAGGTGTGGAGGCATAACGGCGCGTTCTGGTGCGTCGTCGCGGCGAAAAAGACGGGCGGACGCGGGCGCGTGCTTTTGTACCGTTCCGACGACCTGTTCAAATGGGATTTCGTTGCGGACGTATTCGGCGCGGATTGCGCGGGCGAAATGACGGAATGTCCCGATTACCGCGAAAACGAGGGAATGATGTTTGTTTCCGTGCAGTTTCCCGACGACAGAAATTTACATAAAAACATACACGCTTCTCTCTGGTATAAGGGCAGGTTGGATTACGCAACCGGCAAATTCGTTTACGAAAAATCGGGGATAATAGATTACGGCTTCGATTTTTACGCCGCGCAGACGTTCTGCGGCGAAAATTTAATGATAGGCTGGCTGAGCATGTGGGACAGAACGCCCGTAACCGAAAGTTACGGATTTTCGGGCATGCTTACGGTTCCGCGGAAAATAAGCTTTGACGATAGCGGACTTATTCAGTCGCCCGCCGTATGCTTGCAACAGCTTGCCGCCGCCGACGTGTTAAACGAATACGGCGACGAAATTACGGAAGGCGCATTGAAAATAACGGCGGAAAATCTTGAAGAATTTTCTTTGAAACTGCGGGTGAAGGGAAGCTCTTACGTAAGCTTTTCTCTGTCGCAGGGCGAATGGGTGTTCGACAGGTCGAAATGTTCTTTGAAAATTTGCGGGGCTGAAACCGACGCCGACAGCGTCGCGGGCATACGCCGCATGCCTTACACAAAAAAGAAAGTAAACGAAATTATCGTTTTGATTGACAAATTTTCCGTTGAAATTTTCGCCGACGGCAAAGCTATGTCGTCGCTCACGGTTACCGACGCCGACGCGGAAGGAGTGGAGCTGGCTGTCAAGGCCTCCCGTTGCAGTTACGTTAAATACGCGGTAAATTCAAATATTTAACATTTTGATATTGCAATATAGTTAACCTTGTGATATAATGTACGCGTTGCATTAAAAATTTCGGGAGGATCGGAAAATGACTGAGCAACAGTTGCTTGAAAAAATAAAACAGACAAAAATAGTGCCCGTAGTGGTGCTTAACTCTATCGAGGAAACATTACCCAAGATGCAGGCGCTTGTAAACGGCGGACTGCCCTGCGCGGAAATTACCTTCCGTACGGCGTGCGCGGCGGAGGCTATTGCGCTTACGGTCAAAAAATTCCCCGACATGCTTGTCGGCGCGGGTACGGTTATAAATAAGGAGCAGTGTGAAAAAGCGATTGCCGCGGGTTCTAAATTTATAGTTTCCCCGGGATTTTCCGAGGAGGTTGCGGATTGCTGCAAAGCGCACAATATGCTGTATCTTCCGGGTATAGTCACCCCTACGGAGGCAATGTCGGCGATATCAAAGGGGCTTACTACGCTTAAATTTTTTCCCGCTTCCAATTACGGCGGACTTAAAACCATCAAAGCTATTTGCGCGGCGTTCCCTTATCTGCACATTATGCCTACGGGCGGAATTTCCGACGCGAACATTTTGGAATACCTTGCGTACGATAAAATTATCGCCTGCGGCGGAAGTTGGATGATGTCCGGCACTCCCGAAGAAATAGAGCAGAAAACCAAAGCGGCGGTACAGCTTGTAAAAAACGTATAATAACGACGTAAAAAAGCCGCCGTCCGCAATTTGCGGACGGCGGCTTAAATCGTTTTCAATTTATCGTAGTGCGGAAGCCTTTACCTAAAATTTCTTTTGCGTCTGTCAGTATGACGAAGGCTTCTCTGTCGACGTCGTGGATTTTCATTTTAAGTTTAAGCGCTTCGCCGCGCTTCAAGACGGTTATCATAACCGTCTTTTTTTCGTGCGTGAAACCGCCCTCCGCCTCGAACAGGGTGAACCCTCTGTGAATGGTGTTAAGTATAAAAGGCGAAATAAGCTCCGGATGAGAAGTTATTATCGTTACGTATTTGCTTTTGCCTATACTCTCGATTACGCTGTCCACAAGGAAAGCCTTTATAAACAGTCCCAGTACGGAAAAAAGCCCCGTTGTAACGTCGAATATAAAGAAGGTGGAGCTTGCTATCAACACGTCCGAAAAAAACAGAGCGTAGCCTATGGGCACTTTCGTAAACTTTTTAAGTATCAGCGCAATTATGTCCGTACCGCCGGAGGAGGCGCCGCAGTTGAAAATTATCGCGCTGCCCGCGCCCGTTAAAAGCATGGCAAGCATAAATTCCAAAAATTTCTGTCCTTCGGGCAGCGTTGCTGTTGCCGTCAGGGGCAGAGACTCCGTCGGAATGATAAGTCCCATTAAAAACATTTCCAGGTTGTACACAAGACAGCAGTAAACAGTTTTAAACGTACAGCCCTTGCCCAGAAATATAAAGCCTACTATAAGCAAAAGAACGTTTATCGCGTTCATTATAATCGTTTGCGAAAGCCAGGGGACAAGCGGCGTCACGTATTTGGATATGATTATCGATATACCGCTTACGCCGCCCGTAGCAAAGTTATTGGGCGCTTTGAAGAAGTATACGCCCGCGGCAAGAAGCAGCATGCCCAAATTAAGAACAAGCCAATATAACGCCGTTTTTGCGGCTTTTTGCGATTTTTCGCTTCCCGTCGTTTGCGTTTTGCGTTTGCGGCTCATATAAAAACTCCGTTAAAAACCCGTCACAAAGCCCTTTCCGAGTATTTCGTTCGCGTCGGTTATAATTACGAAAGCTTCGGGGTCGAAGGTCTTGACTTTTGTTTTAAGTCTCAACGCTTCGCCGCGCTTACAAACGGTTATAAGCACTTTTTTGCTTTCGTGCGTGTAACCGCCCTCGGCGTCGTACATTGTTACTCCGTGTTGGATAACGTTTAAAATGTAATCCGAAATTTCTTCCGGCTTCTGCGTGATTATTGTTATGTATTTCGTCTTTCCGAAGCTTTCTATAATTCCGTCGAGAAGGAATGTGCGCGCAAAAAGTCCGAGGTACGAATAAAGCGATATGGCAACGCCGCCTATCGTGAATATCGAAGCGGAAGCCACTATAAGGTCTACTATAAGCAGCGACACGCCGACGTTTATTTTCGTGTATTTTTTAAGTATCAGCGCAATTATGTCCGTACCGCCGGAGGAGGCGCCGCAGTTGAAAATTATCGCCCCGCCAACGCCGAAAAGCAGAATCGCAAAGCACAGCTCCAAAAAGGGTTGCCCGCCCGTAATGTTGCCCGCCGCGTCGAAAACCGCAGTGACGGGTTTGTCAAGGGGTATGACCTTTTCCAAAAACAGTATAATACCCGTATACAGTACGGAGCAGTATGCCGTTTTAAACGTACAGCTTTTGCCGAGAATTATAAAGCCCAGCACAAGCAGGAAAACGTTTATAAAAAGCATAATAACGGCCTTTGTAAGCCAGGGGACAAGCGGAGTTATGACCGTTGACAGCATAATAGAAATACCGCCGACTCCGCCGAGGACGAAATTGTACGGCATCTGAAAAAAATAAACGCTCAGCGACATAAGAATTATGCCGACGTTCATTAATATCCATCTTATTGCAGTGCGTTTGCGCCTTTGCGCCTTGGTCAGCACCTTATCGCCGCGCGGCTTTTGTACTACGGGGGCGGCGGCCTCCGCAACGTTTCCCTCTGCGTCGGCAAGCGTGGAAATTTCTTCCGCAATTTCCTGCGGTTTATCTTCCGCCGCAGGGGTCGGGTTTTCAATTTCGGTTTCGGCGACCGGCGCCGTCTCCGCGTCCTGCGGAACCGATTTTTTCTTTTTATCGCGTGTGTTCATATTTTTCCGTAAAAAAGGTTTATTCAAGCGCATAAATCATAACACAAAATATTTATCCGTGTCAATTTATTTTCCGTCTTTTATTATTTATGCCGTATTGACTTTGAAAGTCTTGTATGTTATAATTTTTTTCGGCGGGTTATCCGTTATCAGACCGGAATAAAGGACGTAAATTATGATAAACAAAAGGGCTTTGTTTTCAGACGAAACCTGCGATTATAAATCGCCCTACGAACCCGAGGCGGGCGACAGGGTTACGCTTCGGCTAAGGACGTTGGCAAACGACGTTTTGAACGCTTACGCCGTAATAAACGGTATAAAGCGCAATATGGTAAAGCTACCAAAGGGCGCGGTAAACGCGAAATGCGACAACTTCGACTATTACGAGGTTTCGTTTACCTGTACGGGCAAAACGGTAAGCTATCATTTTCTCGTTTCGGACGACGACGATTACGTTTTATATAACCGACTCGGCTGTGTGGAGAACGCCCAGCCGGAGTACGACTTTTCTTTCGTCCCGGGGTTCAAGGTTCCCGATTGGGCTAAAGGGGCGGTGTTTTACCAGATATTTACAGACCGTTTCCGTAACGGAAATCCGTCAAACGACGTTGAGGACAACGAATATTATTATACGGGCGGACACTCGCGCAAAATAAGGGACTGGTGCAAATTTCCCGACGCGCTGGACGTAAACTGCTTTTACGGCGGCGATTTGCAGGGCGTCAGGGAAAAGCTTGACTACCTGCACGGTTTGGGCGTGGAAGCCATCTATTTCAATCCTTTGTTCGTATCGCCGTCAAACCACAAATACGACACGCAGGACTACGGTTATATTGACCCGCATATCGCCGTGATAGAGGACGACTGCGACCACGCCATGCAGTTTTGGGAAAAGAACAACGGCTATGCGGCAAGGTATATAAAGCGCATAATATCCCGCAAAAATCTGGAAAAGAGCAACGCGTTTTTTGCGGAACTTGTAAAGGAAATTCATGACCGCGGCATGCGCGTAGTTATCGACGGGGTTTTCAACCACTGCGGTTCCTTCAATAAATGGCTTGACAGGGAGGGCATTTATCTTAATAAAGAGGGCTATGAGGAAAAGGGCGCTTATCAGTCCGCGGACAGCCCTTACAGAAGTTATTTCAAATTCGATAAGCCGCATGAGGCAAAAAGCGGATACGAAGGCTGGTGGGGCTTCCCCACGCTGCCCAAGCTGAATTACGAGCAGAGCGCAGAGCTTGAAGAATACATTTTATCGACGGGGGAAAAGTGGGTTTCCGCGCCCTATAACGTCGACGGCTGGCGTCTTGACGTTGCGGCGGATTTGGGTCACAGTCCCGCATACAACCATAAATTCTGGAAAAATTTCCGCAGCAGGATAAAAAGCTCCAATCCCGAAGCTTTGATATTCGCCGAGCATTACGGCGACCCTACGGACTGGCTTAACGGCAAGGAGTGGGATTCGGTAATGAACTACGACGCGTTTATGGAGCCCGTTACCTGGTTTTTAACCGGCATGGAAAAGCACAGCGAAGCCTTCGACGGAAATAAATTTGCGGACGGCAAGCTTTTCTTTGAAAGCATGTTGAAAAACATGTCAAGATTCCCGCGGCCGTCGTTGGACTGCGCTTTGAACCAGCTTTCCAACCACGACCATTCGCGTTTTTTAACGCGTACCAACGGCGTGGTCGGCACGCTTAAAACAAAGGGACCGCATGCGGCGGGCTACGGCGTGGACAAGCGCGTCATGCAGCTTGCGGTGCTGATGCAGATGACCTGGGTGGGCGCGCCCGGCATATATTACGCGGACGAAGCTGGGCAGGTCGGCTGGACGGACCCCGACAGCCGAAGAACTTATCCCTGGGGCGGCGAGGACGCGGAGCTTATAGAGTTCCACAAACGCGCCATTGCGCTCAGAAAAAGAATACGCTGTCTTAAAACAGGCAGTTTGAAGCCGCTTGACGCCGGCAACGGTTATATCGCGTACGGCAGATTCGACGACAACGAATGTTGCGCGGTTGTCGTCAACTGTGCCGACAGTGAAATTTCTCTTGCCGTACCCGTGTGGGAAATAGGTGTTTCTACCGGTGCGGTAATGACAACCAAATTTGCCTGCGGCGGTTGGGGCTATACCGAGTTTGAGGAAGAAAGCGAAGTGCGTCACGGACGACTTTTCGTTACCCTGCCCGAAAAGTCGGGTGCGGTTTATTACTTCAATTTCCGCGAAGAATGATTCATCTTAACTGAATATAATAAAAAAACAGAGGGGGAAATTATGGAAAAATTTTTCGGCGAGCTGGACAGATATCTGTTCCACAACGGTACACATTACGAGCTGTACAATAAAATGGGCGCGCATCTCAGAGAGGTAGACGGCGTAAAGGGCGTGCATTTCGTCGTGTGGGCGCCGAATGCCAAAGCCATATGCGTTGTTTCGGACGGAAACGGCTGGACGCCGTGGGCGGACGTTATGCAAAAGGTCGACGACGCCATGTGGGAGCTTTTCGTACCCGGCATGTGCGAGGGGGTAAAGTACAAATATCTCGTCGTGCGCGCCGACGGAAGCGAAGTTTACAAATCAGACCCTTACGCGTTCCGTTCCGAGCTTAGACCCGCTACCGCTTCTATCGTCGCCGATCTCGAAAAATACAAATGGGGCGATAAGGACTGGCTTGCGGAAAAAAAGGACGAAAACTTTCTTGAAAAGCCAATTGCGGTTTACGAGGTGCATCTCGGAAGCTGGAAAAAGGATTTGTCCAAATGGGATAAGGACCAGTATTTCGACTATCGCCGCCTTGCGCACGAAATTGCGGAATACGTCAAATGGATGGGCTATACGCACGTAGAGCTTATGGGCATATGCGAGTATCCGTTCGACCCGAGCTGGGGCTATCAGGTAACGGGATATTTTTCTCCCACGGCAAGATACGGCTCGCCCGAGGACTTTATGTATTTTGTGGATTACATGCACAAAAACGGCATAGGCGTCATTTTGGACTGGGTGCCCGCGCACTTCCCCAAGGACGATTATGCGCTTGCGAACTTCGACGGCACCCCGCTTTACGAGTACGGCGACCCCCTGCGCGCGGAATATCCCGAATGGGGGACGAAGGCCTTTGATTTAGGCAAAAAAGAGGTTTCCAATTTTTTAATAGCATCCGCGTTTTTCTGGGTTGAAAAATACCATGTCGACGCGTTGCGCGTCGACGCGGTTGCGGCGATGCTTTACAACAGCTTCGGCAGGCAGGAGTGGAGACCCAACGTTAACGGCGGAAACGAAAATCTCGAAAGCTTCGAGTTTTTCCGTCACCTCAACAGCATGTTAAGAAGCCGCACTTCGGCTTTCCTCATAGCGGAGGATTCCTCTATAATAGCGGGAGTAACCAAGCCTGCCAAAAGCGGCGGCTTCGGCTTCGGACTTAAATGGAACATGGGCTGGATGAACGACACCATAAAATATTACAACACCGACCCTATTTTCCGCCCGTATCACCATGGGCTTATGACGCACACCTTCGAGTACGCGTTTAATGAAAACTACATGCTTGTTCTTTCCCATGACGAGGTGGTTTACGGCAAGGGCAGTATGATAAACAAATTTATAGGCAGTAAGCAGGATAAGCTGGGCAGTCTGAAAACCTGTTACACCATGATGATGGGACACCCCGGTAAGAAGCTTCTTTTCATGGGTCAGGACTTCGCGCAGGAAAGGGAATGGAACTTCGAAACAGGACTGGACTGGTTCCTTTGCGACGACGAGGGACACCGCGACGTTTTAAACTGCTTCCGCACTCTGTTACATATTTACAGGGAACGCGCCGTTCTGCACAACGACTGCGGCGGTGAAACCACCTGCGAGTGGATAAACAGCGGCGACTATAACCGCAATATATTCACGTTTATAAGACGCAACCCGTGGAACTACAACAACGCGCTTATTTTCGTCTGCAATTTTGCGCCTGTCGAAAGGTATGAAATGGGCGTCGGCGCGCCCGTAGACGGCGTTTACAAGCGCATTTTTTCAACCTATCCGGACGGAAGTCCGCTTGAAATTACGGCAAGAGAGGAGCTTTGCGACGGCAGAAAATACAAGCTTGTTTTCAATCTGCGCCCCTACGAGTCGTGCATTTTCGAGGTTCCGTATCATGAAAGCACTCCGCAGGAGGAGGCAAAGGAAAAGACTGTACGCTCTCGTATAAAAAAAGAATACAAGGAGGCGACTTCCGACTTTTCCCACGTGCCCAAGACCGAAGTTCCCGAACATTTGACCGCAAAACCCGCGGCAAAAAAGAGGACGGCGAAAACAAATCTTAACGCGTCTGTCAAGGCGTAACGTAAAAATTTAATATGAACGGTTTTTTAAAGCATAAAAAAATATTTGCGGTAATCGTTCTTGCAGTTGCCGCCCTATGCGCGGCATTGCTGTTTTTCGGCGGAAATAAAACCGCAACGGCTGTTTCAGTCGACGACAATTACCGTTTTAAAAAAATCCATACCGAAATTTCCGTCAACCGCGATAAAACCTTTAATATTTGCGAAACGCTCGAAGCGGAGTTTTTTCAAAGCGGAATAAATACGGGGATAATACGCGACATACAGCGCGAAAGTAAGACTACCCGCATAATAGACGGCAAAAAGAAGGGCGGAAGAAGATATCTTGCCAAACTCGAAAATGTTTGCGTTACGATAGACGGCGGGGACGCAAGGGTAACGCGCAGTCTTTACGGCGCCTTTCACGCCGTGAAGATGCAGAAGCCCGACGCCGGTTACCTTTCCGCGGGCATACACACCTTTGTGTTGAGTTACACCTACGACATGAGCGACGACAGCGCTTACGGGTATGATGATTTCACGTTTGACGCGTTGGGCTACGCCATGGCGGAAACTATACAGTTTACCGCCGAAATAACGTTTCCTTCGGACGCGGATTTGTCGCGCGTAAGCTTCCGCACGAATAATAAAGCGGCATGGTATCCCGATACGGAAAAAGGCGAATACGCTACGGTTTCCGCAAACAAAATCAGTATACGCGCATATCCGTTTGCGGCGGAAAAGGGTTATACCGTTCAGGTAATTCTGCCCGACGGCTATTTCACGCAAAAACTTACTTTTTACAGTTACTACCTGATATTTTTCGGCATAGCGGTTTTGGGTATAGCGCTTTATTTTGTAATTTTGTTTGCCGGCAGGATACACAAAAAAGTGATTGCCCCCGTGGAATATCTTCCGCCAGATATCGGCATCATGCGCTTTTCAGCCGTATGGCACAACGGCGCACGGTATAAAGATATCGGCGCGCTAATTTTAAAATGGGCGGCGGAAGGGCTTGTAACCGTAGAGGCGGACGGCAAACGCAATTTCCGCGTTATTCCGGACGAAAGTCTCAACGATGCGGAAAAACGCAAAGAGGTTCTTTACGACATGGATTTTGCCGAAAGGAACTTTTTCGAGTCTATGTTTCTTGCCGGCAAGCTTGTGTCTTTTTCCACAAAAGCGTTTAAAAAACGCAGGCATGTCTCCAAACGCAGAGTTTACGAGGGGGCGGAAAAGCTTGTCGAAAGAGCGAACGACCCGAAGCCCTGTTCCGTATCCGCCGCGACGGTTTCCAATATTTTGCCGTTTGTGGCGTTGATACCTACTGTTGCGCTGATATTGTATTTCGCCGTACTTTTGGACGGTTGGCTTTTCCTTTTCTTTGTTGCGTTTATGGCGGCGGGAACGCTTGTCGGTTGCGTGTTCAATAATACGAAAAACCTGCTTATGCTGATTTTTCCTTTAATGTTTTACGGCGGACTGTACTTTTTTTATGTTTTCATATTTGCATATACCGTGTACGACTATGCGGGGCTTGCAATTATCGCGCCGCTTTGGTGGGCGGTCGGGCTGTTCGTTTTGCCGCGCTTTGCCAACGGTTACCGTACAAAGAAAACAAACGAAGAATATACCAAAATTTACGGTTTCAGACAGTTTTTACTGTATACCGAGCTTGACCGTATACAGCTTGTGTTTGAAGAACACCCCGACTACTTTACGCAAATTCTTCCGTATTGCTATATAATGGGCATAAGCAAAAAAATCAAAAAGCGCTTTGCCCCGCTCGATTTTATACAGCCCGAGTATATGTCGGCAGGTCTCGACCCCGAAGCAATAGTCTGTTGCGCCTCGCACACATTCCACCATATTTCCGTCAACGTCTCTATGGGTGGCGGCGGAGGCGGCGGAAGCGGCGGCGGAGGCGGGGGTGGCGGCTCGTCCGGCGGCGGAGGCGGGGGCGGCGGAAGCCGCGGCTGCTGATACCCGCGATTTGTTGACATTGCCGCGCATAAGTAATATAATTTATTTTAAACTATGATTAAAGATATTCAGGAAAAAATACTTCGGCTGAAAGCGGAAAAAGACGTCTGTATTCTGGCGCACAGCTATATGTCGGAAGAAATATGCGAAGTTTCGGATTTTACCGGCGACAGCTTCGCGCTTGCGGTAAGGGCTAAAAGCGCGCCGCAGGGTACCGTAATAATGTGCGGCGTCCGCTTCATGGCGGAAACTATAAAAATGCTTGCGCCGCAAAAACGCGTTATTCTGTCGCACCCCGACGCGGGCTGTCCTATGGCGGAGCAGATGGATAAAGCGGAGATAGAGCAACTTAAAAAGCTTTATCCCGATTATGCGGTGGTAGCTTACGTAAATACGACGGCACAGCTTAAAAGCGTTGCGGACGTATGCGTCACTTCTTCCAGCGCGGTCAAAATATGTCGGGCAATTCCGCAAAAGAACATTCTTTTTATACCCGATATAAATTTGGGAACTTACGTTAAAAATCAAGTACCGGAAAAAAATTTCAAGCTGGTTTCGGGCGGTTGTCCGGCGCATGCGAAAATTTGTAAAGAGGACGCGGAGCGCGCAAAGAAAGCGCATCCGAAGGCGTTGCTTCTCGTTCATCCGGAGTGCCGTCCCGAAGTGGTCGAGCTTGCGGATTACGTCGGTTCAACCTCCGGCATAACGGATTTTGCTGTTAAATCCGCCGCGCGTGAATTTATCATAGGGACGGAAAATTCAATTGTACAGCATTTGCAGGTAAGCTGCCCCGATAAAAGATTTTATCCGTTGTCCAAGGATTTACTCTGCGCCAATATGAAGCTTACGACACTGACGGACGTAATGCGCTGTCTGGAAGGTTGCGGCGGCGAAGAAATAGTTTTGGACGAAACGCTGCGCTTGCAGGCGGTTAAAAGTATAGATAGAATGATACGGTACGGCGGGTAACGGGTGATATTATGATGATTACTACCAAGGGCAGAAACGCCCTTAAAATTATGGTCGACCTTGCCAGGCACGAGGGGGAGGGTTACGTTTCCTTAGCGGACGTTGCGGACAGGCAACGGGAGTCTCTGAAATATTTGGAGTCGTCCGCTTCGCAGCTGTCCGCCGCAGGACTTGTTACAAGCGCGCGCGGCAAAAGCGGCGGATACAAGCTTTCGCGTCCGGCGGAGCAATACACCGTAGCGGAAATTTTGCTTTCGGGCGAAGGCTCGCTTGCGCCTGTGCAGTGTATAGAAAGCGGCTGTGAAAACGCGGGAACCTGCCAGACTCTTCCTCTGTTTAAAGAGCTTGACGAAGTAATTATGAATTTTTTAAATTCCAAAACGTTAAAAGATTTATTGAAATGAATTAAACAGACCTCCGTAACGGAGGTCTGTTTTTTCCAGGTAAGACTCAATCCCTTGCGGAAATAACCCGAATGCGCGTTTAATACGCGCCGTCGCGTTAAGATTGAGTCGGTTGCGCCCCAGAGGCTTCCCCGTTTGGGACGAGGACGGATTTCTCAAAACA
>ERZ779626.574-NODE-574-length-21139-cov-8.714475_pt1 | contig 21139 bp, 15 predicted proteins | sample MGYA00514209_ERZ779626 | MGnify/ENA primary metagenome ERZ779626 (study PRJEB29562, sample SAMEA4376713) | mouse gut metagenome | isolation source: Cecum | study: EMG produced TPA metagenomics assembly of the A DSS colitis mouse model was used to assess the...
CCGAGGACAAGGACCCCGTGGCCACCGAATCCGTCAAGCCCGAGGACAAGGACCCTGAGGTCTCTGAGTCTGCCGAGCCCACCGACAAGCCCGAGGACAAGGACCCCGAGCCCTCCGAGTCCGCCGGCGAGCCCGAGGACAAGGACCCTGAGCCCTCCGAGCCCGCCGCTCCCCAGTTCACCGACGTGCCCGAGGGCGCTTACTTTGAGACCCCCGTGGCCTGGGCCGTGGAGAAAAAGATCACCAACGGCACCGAGCCCGGCACGTTCGCCCCCGAGGACACCTGCTCTCGGGTCCAGATTCTGACCTTCCTCTACCGGGCGGTCCAGAGCGCCGAGGACCCCGATTTCGCCCCCACCAGCAATGATTTGCTCCTCGCGGCCAAATGGGCCCTGGAGAAGGGCATGATCGGCGACCCCAAAACCATCAATGCGGACTGCACCCGCGCCGACGCCGTCAACTACATCTGGCAGGCCTTTGGCAAGGCTGAGGCTGAGAACAAGGCTGAGTTCACCGACGTGGACGCCGACGCGGACTACGCCGAGGCTGTGTCCTGGGCCGTGGAGAAGAAAATCACCAACGGCGACGGCAGCGACACCATCTTCAACCCCGGCAAGACCTGCACCCGGGGCCAGATCGTCACCTTCCTGTACCGGGCCTACAATCCTGCGGACACTGAGCCCGCCGACCCCGACACGTCTGACGAGCCCACTGTCAGCCCGGAGCCCACTGAGTCCATCAGCCCCGCGCCTACTGCCACCCCCGAGGCCGATTGAGTCAGGGAAGCGGAACAGGGTCCCATTTCATAAAACAGCCCGGGAGAGAGGGAACGCCCTTCTCTCCCGGGTCCTTTTACATCTCATTCCGCCTCCGGCTTTCCGGCCTGGGGGCGTCTCGCAAGCCCGCTCTACGCCCCGTAGGTTGCCGGTACCGGCGGGGTATGCTATGGTATAGGGGAAAGGAGGCGCAACGCCTATGGACAACTATATCACCGGCGCGGCCGTCAAGCGCCTGCGGGAGGCCCGCCGCATGACCCAGGCCCAGCTGGCCCAGCGGCTGGGGGTCAGCGACAAGGCCGTCTCAAAATGGGAGACGGGCCGGGGCTTCCCCGACGTGTCCCTGCTGGAGCCCCTGGCGGGGGCGCTGTCCATCTCCGTTCCCGAGCTGCTCAGCGGGGAGCAGGTGGTCAATTCCAACCGCGCCGCCAACATCCTGCGCTCCCCTCTGTACGTGTGCCCGGTGTGCGGCAACGTGATCCACGCCAGCGGTCCCATGGTGGCGTCCTGCTGCGGCGTGACCCTGCCCCCGCTGGAGGCGGAGGAGCCCGACGAGGCCCACAGGCTCATCCGGGAGAGCTTTGACGGGGAGTATTTTTTCTCCGTCCCCCACGAGATGCGCAAGGACCACTTCATCTCCTTCATGGCCTATGTGACCACCGGCCGGTTCGACTTGGTGAAGCTCTACCCCGAGGGCCTGCCCCAGGCCCGGTTCTACCCCTGGGGCGGCGGATATATCTACTGGTACTGCAACCGCCACGGGCTGTTCCGGGAGAAGCTGTGACGGGCAGAAAAGGACCTCCCCGCCCCCGGTTCGGGTGTGCGGAGAGGTCTTTTTTTACACAGTCGCGTACAGGGCTGCCCGCTCCTCCAGCTTCCCGGCCTGCCGGGCCAGCTCTCGGAGCCGCCGGTTTTTCTCGTTCATCTCCCCGAACTCCTCCACGGGGCACAGCACCCGGCCGCACCCCTTCATGACCGATACGGCCCTTTGGAAGGCATCCTCCCCGATGGGGCGGAAGGCCTTCTCACCCACCGTCTCCGCCGCAAGAGCCATGGCTACGGGGTAGTCCAGGTCGTTTTCCCCCAGCACCCCGGCGGCAAAGGGCACCCCCTGCCGCTGGAGGCGGCGGTACACGGGGATTCCAGCCCCGCCCCCGCCGATGACGAACACCTGGGGCCCGCCCTCTACGGCCTCCAGCTCTAGAGAGCCAAACAGGGCGTTATAGCTCCCCCGGGCGGCGCCGTAGAGCTGGGTGATGTACTGGGAGGTGAAAATCTCCTCGGGGGGGCCCTGGCGGGCGATGGAGTCCCCCTGGACGCACACCACCCAGTCGCTGATCTTCTGGGCCAGGTCCAGCTCGTGGAGGGACATGACCACCGCCAGCTCCCGGGAGCGGACCATGTCCTTCAAAATGGCCAGCAGCTCCAGCTTGTGGCGTATGTCCAGGAAGGAGGTGGGCTCGTCCAGCACCAGCACCTCCGGCTCCTGGTTCAGCGCCCGGGCCAGCAGCACCCGCTGGCGCTGTCCGTCGCTGATCCGGGAGAAGTCCCGGTCCGCCAGATCGGCGGCGTGGACCAGCTCCAGGCTTTGGGCGGTCTTGTCCCGGTCCTCCTGGGACAGGATGCCCAACCGCCCGGTGTAGGGGTAGCGCCCGGTGGCCGCCACGTCGAAACAGGTCATCAGCTCCGGGTGGAGCCGGGCGGTCATGAGCACGCTGAGCTTCCGGGCCACGTCCCGCTCTCCCAGGGCGGCCATGTCCCGGCCGTCCAGGTAAACCGCCCCCCCGGTCAGGGGGAGCTGGCGGATCAGACTCTTTAAAATGGTGGACTTGCCCGCCCCGTTGGGGCCGATGAGGGTCATGATCTCTCCCTGGCGCAGGGTGAGCGCGATACCGCCGATGAGGGTTTTCTTGTTGTAGCCCACGCTCAGGTCCTGGGTGTGCATACGGATCTCGCTCATGGGTTTCCTCCTCTCCCGCCCCGCCGGGAGGCCATAAGCCAGAGCACCACCGGCGCGCCGAACACGGCGGTCACCGAGCTGATGGACATGTCCCGGGGGGCAAAGGCGGTGCGGGCCACCAGGTCGCAGAACAGGCAGAAGGCCGCTCCCCCCAGGAAGCAGCCCGGGATGATGACGATGGGCTTGGCGGTGCGGAACAGGCCCTTCACCAGATGGGGCACGGCGATGCCCACGAAGGAGATGGGCCCGGCAAAGGCGGTGACGGTGGCGGACAGCAGGCTGGACAGCAGGATCAGCTGGGCCCGGAACCTCTTGATGTTCACCCCCATGTTCTGGGCGTACACCTCTCCCATCTGGTAGGCCCCGATGGGCTTGGACAGCAGGAAGGTGAGGACCAAGGCGGCGCCCACAATCCAGGCCATCAGCTTCACGTCCTCCCAGGAGGTGCCGGAGAAGCTGCCCAAGGACCAGTTGTGGAGGTTGACGATATTGGAGTCGTCGGCGAATGTGACCACAAAGTCGGTGACGGCGGAGCAGATGTTGCCGATCATGATGCCGCAGACCACCAGCATGGACATGCTCCGCACCCGGCGGGACATGAGCAGCACGAAGCCCATGGAGATCATGGAGCCCGCAAAGGCCCCGGCCACCATAGACATGGAGCTGATGACGATGCCCCGGCTGAGGAACCCCACCATCACCAGGGACACCGTCAGCTTGGCCCCGGAGGAGATGCCCAGCACAAAGGGCCCGGCGATGGGGTTGGCGAAAAAGGTTTGGAGCAGAAAGCCGGACACGGACAGCGCCCCGCCCAGGATGGCGGCGGCGGCCACCCGCGGCAGGCGGATGGTCCAGATGATGCCGGACATCGCCCGAATGGAGCCGGCGATCTCCCCCAGGGTGATGTCCACGCTGCCCGCGCCGATGTTCCAGAGCAGCAGCCCCAGCGCCAGCGCCGTCAGCAGGACCAGTCCGGCGGCATAGCGCAGGCGGTCGTCTCTCATGGCGTTCCCTCCGTCACTTCAGCCGGTAGAGGTAGGTCAGCGACCCGTCCGCCCCATGGCCCTCGGTCAGAATCTTGTTGATGTCCAAAATCATCTCGCCCACCGACTGGGATTCCTGGAACATGCTCTTGCCGGTGCACCACACATTGCCCTCCCGCACCGCCTTGAAGTCGGCCAGGGGGGCGCTTTTGGCCGCCAGCTGGTCCAAAGTCTCCAAGGCGGACTCAATGGCGCTGTTGTAGATCAGAATATCGGCGTCCTTGGCCATGTCGTAAAAGCTCTCCATCTGGATGTTCATGGTGGACAGGGCGTTTTCCTCCCCGCCCAGCTCCTTCAGGGCGTACACCCCTCCGGCCAGGTCGATGGCCTTGGCGATGTAGTCCCCCGGCTTGCGCACCGTCACCATGCCGTTGGAGGTAACGGCGAAGAAGGCCACCGTCTTGCCGGTGCTCTCCTGCTCCAGCACGGGTTCCAGCTTGGCCAGCTGGCCGTCATAGTAGGCCTTGGCCGCCTCCTCCCGGTTGAACAAAGCGCCGTACAGCTTCACCCACTCCATCCGGCCCAGGGGGTGGCTCTCGTAGCTGGACCGCTCCACCAGCACCGGGACGCCCAGCCGCTCCAGCTGTTCCTTTACCTCCGGGTTGTGGTAGATCATGGTGGAGGTGATGGCCAGCCCACAGTTTTTAGACTGGATCAGCTCGTAGTCCGGGGCGGAGTATTTCCCGGCGTACAAGATCCGCCCCTCCTCCATGGCCTGTCTGGCCTCGGGGATGTACCAGCCCGACGCATCCGTGCCGGACAGGGTGATGGCGTCCATCGCCCCAAGCTGCCGGAAGCAGTCCATGGCGGCGGTGGCCTGGAGGTAGATATTCTCCAGGGGCTGTTGGAGGATCACCACATCCTCCGGCGTGCTCTCCGGCACCGGGTCCAGCTCGGGAACCACCAGATAGGCTGTCTGGTCGATGGTGATTCGTTTATAGCCCTCTTGGGTGTAGTCCACGGCAAAGCTCTGGGCGTAGTCCAGCTCCAGGTGATTACTCCAATCCAATTCGCTCCAGGGCGGAACAGTCCGCTCCGTATTGGACGGCTCCGCGCCCTGGGAGGGGGCCTCCGGGGGAGAAGTGGAGGTCTGCTCCCCGCCGGGGCCGCAGGCGCAGAGAGTCAGGGCCAGCGCCAGGGCGGGCAAAAGAAAATTCCAGCGTCTCATGGCCCCTCCTCACTGCTTCACCAGGCTGGCGGAATCGAAGGTCAGGGTATACTCCACCTCATGGGGCTCGCTCATGGCCACGGTGTCGGCCACCACGGGCAGAACCTGGTCAAAAGCGGCCACGGGGATCTCAAAGGTGGAGTTGGACCCGGGAGCGCTGATCAGGTCGTAGCGCACGCCGCCCACCTTCATGTAATCAAAGTTGGGGCTGCTCCACACGATGGTGGCATAGAACTGCCCGTTAGAGCACCGCAGCTGGGTGGGGGACTGGACGGAGGCCCGGCCCGTGCCCCCAGCCAGGGTCACGTTGGCGGTATAATTTCCGTCCTCCGGCCCCTGGGGAGCGGGTTCCGGGGTGGGCGCGGGAGCCGGTTCAGGTGTGGGGGTGGGCGCAGGCTCCGGCGTGGCCGCGGGTTCCGCGCTGGGTTCCGGCGTGGCCGCAGGCTCCGTACTGGGCTCCGGCGCGGCTGTGGGCTCCGCGCTAGGCTCCGGCGCGGCCGTGGGCTCCACACTGGGCTCCGGCGTGTCAATGGGGGCGGCGCTGGGCTCGGCGGCCTGGGACTGTTCCGGGGCTGCGCTGGGGGCCTGGGATGCCTCCGGCTCCGCGCCTCCGGCGCACCCGGCCAGCAGGGCCAGGGCCAGGACCAGGGCCGACGCCATAAGGCGGGAAAGCGTTTGTTTCTTCATCATTGGTCACTCCTCGGTGAATCAAAGAACCTCAAATCAAAGGGAGCGCCGTGGAGCGCTTCCGCTCCACGGCGCTCTGGGAAAGGAAAGGGGGATTGGCAGGTTATTTCGCCACGGCGGTGTCGGACAGGAAAGTGAGGGTGCGGTCAAACCACTTGCCGGACTTGACGGCGTGGGCAGCGTAGGACTGCTCCTCGTCCAGCGCGGCCACGGAAATGGTGAAGGTGTACTTGCCGTCGGCATCCTCCACGTAGTCCACAGCGCCCTCGGCGGCCTTCTCGGCCTCGCCCTTGACGCCAGCGTACATCTTGTCGTAGCCGGTGCCGCTGAGGGTCAGTACGGCGGTCATCTTGCCGTCCTTGGCGGTGAGCTCACAGGCCACCACCCGGAACATGCTGGAGTCGCTCTCCACCTCAATGGTGTAGACGCCGTCGGCCAGCCCTTTGGGCTCCTCCTTGTTATCGGGGTTGTTCGGGTTGGGTTCCACGTCGATGCCGGTGTCCTTCAGGTCCTTGGCGTTCTTGGCGTGGTCCGCCAGCAGGGCCTGGATCTCGGCCAGCTCGCCCAGGCCCTTGATCTCGCACTGGACCTCCAGCCCGGCGGCGGTGAACACGGAGTACCAGGACTCGGGGTTCTTCTCATCGGCCATGTCGTTGTTGGCATGGTCCCCCGCCACAATCATCATGGGGCGCAGAATGACCTTCTCATACCCGGCCTCCTTCACCGCCTTGGCCAGATCGTGGGCGGTGGGCTCGGCCTCCACGGTGCCCACGAAGTGATTGTCATAGCCCGCATCGTTAAGCACCTTCTGCATCTTGGCGTAGACGCCGTTGGCGGCGGCCTCAGTGCCGTGGCCCATCCAGCACACGGCGGTCTTGCCGTCCTTGGTCAGGTCCTGGGTGGCCTCGGCCATGCCCTCGGCCACCTTGGCGAAGTCGTCGTCGGAGGTGAGCAGGGGCGCGCCGATCTTGACGGATTTGAAATCGCCCTCCACCTTCTCCAGGGCCTTCACCAGATCGCCGTACTCATAGCCGTTCATCAGGTGGGTGGGCTGGACCAGCAGCTCCTCCACGCCGTTTTTCTTGGCCCGCTCCAGGGCTTCCTTCACGTTGTCGATGCGCACGCCGTCCCGGCGGGAGATGTGTTCGATGATGGTGTCAGCGGTGAACGCCCGGCGCACGTCATAGCCGTCGAAGGCCTTGTCCATGGCGTCCTCCACCGCCTTGATGGTGGCGGCGCGGCTGTCGTTGAAGCTGGTGCCGAAGCTTACCACCAGCAGCTCCTGCTTGCCGATCTCATCCTGGTTGCGGGGGTTGTCCTTGGAGGCGTCGCCGGTGGAGGCGTCGGCCATGTACCGGCACAGGATGGCGGACACCTCCGCCCGGGTGGCGGTGCCGTGGGGGAGCAGCCTGCCGTCGCTGCCGGTGATGAACCCGGAGGCCATGGCCCAGTTCATGTAATCCTTGGCCCAGCCGTCCACATCGGCGGCGTCGGGGTAGGAGGACATTTCGTCCTTACTGCTCTTCAGCCCGTCCATGCCCGCCTGACGGGCGGCGAACTCGCACATGATCTTGGCGATCTCCTGGCGCTGGGCGCTGCCGGCGGGGGCGAAGGTGTCGGGGGTCTTGCCGTTGATGATCTTATGGTCATAGGCCCAAATCACCGCTTCAAAGCAATCGCTGTCAGCCGTCACGTCTTTGAAGGGATTTTCACGCTCCCCGCCGGGCAGCGAGGGGGACCCGGCCAGACGGTACAAGGCCGTCACCAAATCGGCCCGGGTCATGGGGTCGTTGGCTCCAAAGGTGGTGTCGGTCTTGCCGTCGATCAGGCCCTTTTCCGTCATCTCAGCCACATACTCCTTTGCCCAGCCGGGCACGTCGGTGTACTCCGCCGCGTCCGCGGCGAGGGCAGTGCCGGTCAGGCCAAAGGCCAGGACCACCGCCAGCAGCAGCGCCAGCGTTTTGCTCAGGTTCCTCATGCTGCAATTTCCTCCTTAAAATATCTCTTTTCTTTATTTCCCTGCACGGCCCGTCCGCGCCATCGGGGGGACTCAAATTGCCGGACGCATGAAAAAGCGCCCCGTGCCAAATACACGAAGCGCAATGAACAAAGCCCCATCCCCGCAATGGCTTGCGCGGGATGAGGCCGGACAAGAAGCGCACTTCCGGTACCGGCAGAATGCTGCCAGCTGCCACATACCTGACTTATCCCCTCAGACGGAGGCTTCACAGTGACCGACTCGCAGGGCCTTTCACCCTATTCATGTGAGGCGCAGCTGGTTTCCATATTTTGTTGTGTTTATAGCCTATCACAGCGGGCGGAATTTGTCAAGTGTTTTCCGATCCGGCGAAAAACCCGGTTTTGCGGAAATTTTTCTTTACAAAGCGGCTAAACTATGATATAGTTTGCCAGAACGTCCACAGGACGCGCCCGCCTGCTTAGTTTTGGGACAACGCCGCGTTTTGCGCGGGGCATCCGCCCGCCCATCACTCAGCGGCCAGGGTAAAATAAAGGAAAGGTGGAATTCCCCATGATCCGCAAGGACCAGAAAACCTCTGTCATTGAGGCCAACCGCACCCACGAGACCGACACCGGCTCCCCCGAGGTGCAGATCGCCATTCTCACCGCCCGCATCCAGGAGCTCACCGAGCACCTGCGGGTGCACATCCACGACAACCACAGCCGCCGCGGCCTGTACAAGATGATCGGCAAGCGCCGCAAGCTGCTGGACTATCTGGCGAAGAAGGACATTGAGCGCTACCGCGCCATCATCGCCAAGCTGGGCATCCGTAAGTAAGAAGCGCGAGGATAGGCCCATAGGGGCGGGTAAACCGGAGCGAGGACAAAAGCCCAAGGCCCGCGCAGTGGGACTGGGTCTTGTCCAAGTTGCGGGGAAGCCGCCCCGTGATGGGCCCAATCCGAGCGTGACAATGCCCGTTACCGTAAAGCGGAGCGAGGACAAAAGCCCAAGGCCCGCGCAGTGGGTCTGGGTTTTGCCTGAGTCACAGTGAAGCCGCCCCGTGATGGGCCCAAACCGAGCGTGACAGTGCCCGTTACCGTAAACAGGGGGCGGCGGGATGACCGCCGCCCCTGTCCCCGTCTGGGAGGAAGATCCTATGGACGCCATTCTGGAAATCCTCATGGAAATGCTGGAAACGGCCATCGTGGAGGGCGGTGTGTCCGCCGCCTCCAACCGCCGCCGCCCCATCTGGCAGCGTGTCTTGGTCCTGACATTGATTGCGCTGTTTTTCGCCGCCGCGTTTGGGCTGATGGCCTGGGCGGGGGTCCTGATGGCCCGTCAGGGCCGGATTGCCGCCGCCGTGTGCTTGTTCATCCTGGACCTCCTCCTCATCGTCCTGGCCGTCTGCAAGATCCGCAAAATCCTGCGCGCCTTTTCCAAAAAGTAGCCCCATTCGCCCAGAGCCGCGCTTTTAGCAGTTGAACATGGGTCCCGGCAATAGTCGGGGCTTATGTTCAAGTGCTAAGAGGAAGCGCGAGGATAGCCGCGCAGGGGTGCTTGGAGCGGAGTGAGGATGAAAAACCAGGATTTGCGCAGCAAATCTGTTTTTTATCCGAATCGAAGCGAAAGCGACCCGGCCGCGCGGCCAATCCGAGCGTGACAACGCGGCTCCCACATCATTCACAAAATGAAAGGAGCACACCCAATGTCAACCGTCATCACCCACAAGCAGTTCGCCAACGAGCGCACCTGGTCCATGGACCTGTGCGGGCGTCCCCTGACCATCAACATGGGCAAGGTGGCCGAGCTGGCCACCGCCTCCGCCCTGGTCACCTACGGCGAGACCACCGTGCTGGTGGCCACCACCGTCTCCCCCCGTCCCCGGGACGGCATCGACTTCTTCCCCCTGTCCGTGGACTTTGAAGAGAAGCTGTACGCCGTGGGCCGCATCCCCGGCAGCTTTATGCGCCGCGAGGGCCAGCCCTCCCTGCCCGCCGTGCTGGCCGGGCGGGTCATCGACCGCTCCATCCGCCCCCTGTTCCCCTACGACTTCCGCAACGACGTTGTGTGCACCTGCACCGTGATGAGCGTGGACCGCGACTGCTCCCCCGAGGTGACCGCCATGATCGGCGTGTCCGCCTGTCTGGCCGTGTCCTGCATCCCCTGGGCGGGCCCCATCGGCTGCCTGGAAATGGGCTATGTGGACGGCCGGCTGGTGTACAACCCCACCACGGAGCAGAAGCACAGCTCCCAGCTGGATTTGACCGTGGCCGCCACCGCCGGCAAGGTCATCATGATCGAGGCGGGGGCCAAGGAGCTGCCCGACGCCATTATGTATGACGCCATCGTCAAGGCCCACGAGGAGATTCAGAAGCAGGTGGCCCTGATTAACCAGATGGTCGGCGAAATCGGCAAAGAAAAGATGACCTACGAGCACGCTGCCTTTGACCAGGAGCTGTTTGACAAGATCACCGCCGACTTCATGGACGAGGCCAAGGCCGCCATGGACACCGACGACAAGAACGTCCGGGAGGACCGCTGGAACGCCATGATCGAGAAGTGGCACGAGCGGTATCTGGAGGACCACCCCGACATGGACCAGTTCCTGGAGGAGATCACCTACAAGTTCCAGAAGAAGATCGTCAAGGCCTGGCTGCTGGAGGGCCACCGCGTAGACGGGCGCGCCAAGAACGAGATCCGTCCCCTGGCCGCCGAGGTGGGCGTGCTGCCCCGCGTCCACGGCTCCGGCCTCTTCACCCGGGGCCAGACCCAGGTGCTGTCCATCTGCACCCTGAACACCCTTTCCGCCGCCCAGAAGCTGGACACCATCTGGGAAGAGGAGGAGAAGCGGTATATGCACCACTATAACTTCCCCGCCTACTCCACCGGCGAGGCCCGGGCCGCCCGGTCCACCAACCGCCGGGAGAAGGGCCACGGCGCCCTGGCCGAGCGGGCCCTGGAGCCCGTCATCCCCAGCGTGGACGACTTCCCCTACGCCATCCGGGTGGTGTCCGAGGTGCTCTCCTCCAACGGCTCCACCTCCCAGGGCTCCATCTGCGGCTCCACCCTGGCCCTGATGGACGCGGGCGTGCCCATCACCGCCCCTGTGGCGGGCATCTCCTGCGGCTTGATCCAGGACGACAACGGCGGCTTCACCACCTTCATCGACATTCAGGGCGTGGAGGACTTCCACGGCGAGATGGATTTCAAGGTGGCGGGCACCAAGAAGGGCATCACCGCCATCCAGATGGACATCAAGAACGACGGCCTGTCCCACGCCATCATCAAGGAGGCGCTGGACATCACCAAGGACGCCCGGTTCGCCATCCTGGACGAGATCATGCTTCCCTGCATCGCCCAGCCCAGGGCTGAGGTGAGCCGCTACGCCCCCAAGATGGTCACGGTGAAGATCGACCCGGACAAGATCCGCGAGGTCATCGGCAAGGGCGGCTCCGTCATCCAGAAGATCACCGCCGAATCCGGCGCTCAGATCGACATCGAGGAGGACGGCACCATCCACATCGCCTCCCCCAACGCCGAGTCCTGCGAGATCGCCAAGAAGATGATCGACACCATTGTATTCGTACCCGAGGTGGGGTCGCTGTACTACGGCAAGGTGGTGCGCATCCTCCAGTTCGGCGCTTTTGTGGAGCTGGCCCCCGGCAAGGACGGCATGGTCCACATCTCCAAGCTGGCCAATCACCGGGTGGCCAAGGTGGAGGATGTGATTAACATCGGCGATATGATCTGGGTCAAGGTTACCGACATTGACGAGAAGGGCCGGGTCAACCTGTCCTACAAGGACGCCCTCCGGGAGATCGAGGAGAAAAAGGCCCGGGGCGAGACTGTAAAGTAAAACCCCAAAACGCAAAAGCGGCCAGCGGAACGGCTCCTATCAGGAAGCCGTCCCGCTGGCCGTCGCCCATAAGTGAACATCATTGGAAAAGGACGGCGCGGCATTGGCTGCGCCGTATTTTTCCTGCGCTTCTTATTGACGCCTTTCACATAAGCATGTTTCCAATGAAAACGGAAGCATGGAGAAATCAGGAAATCCTATGTACAAACCCCGGCCTGAAAAAGGACTCCAGTACGCCGCTGATGCCCACAACAACGTTTTCAGGAATATTAGAGCTGGGTATTCCTCCCTCAATCGCTTTCACAAACGCTGCGATCTCATAACGGATGCCTTCTCCGTCTAATTGGTAAAAGTATCTTCTGTTAAGCTTTACATCCTCGTACCGGATTTCAAAATAATCCGTTTTCCACCAAGGGGCCGGAACGTAAACATAGCCTCCCGTGCCGGAAATGATCAGCTCTCCCTCTGATTTTACGCCGTCCGCCACTTTTATGGAAGCGACAGCCGAATCAAACAACAAATTGACCTTTGTAAAAGAATCATGATCCCGGCCCGCCATTTTGGAGATAATGTCCAATTCCTTATACGCATTTCCCAGAATCTGAAACACCGGAAGCAAAGCCGTGGGCCCCCAGGCGCAGATGCTGTGCCAGGAACTTGGGGCGTCGCTGTCCTTTTTCAAGCGGGTACAGGTGGCGTCCACAGAAACCACCTGTCCGATCCGCCCTTCCTTCACCAATAGGAGGAGACGGGAAAAGGCCGTTGAATAAGCCGTTTTTACCGCGCCCATCAGAATACAGCCCCGGCGCTCCGCCAGCTTGTAAAGCGCTTGACACTGGGCGGTGGAAAGGGCAAGGGGCAGCTCGCACAATACGTGTTTTCCCGCCTCAAGCGCCTGCCTGACGTGGCGGTAATGTTCAGATGGGTGAGAGTTAATATAGACCGCGTTTACCGCGTCAAGCAGGCTGTCATAGTTATCTGTAATACATGGGATTTCAGGAAACAGCTCCTTGGCGGATGAAAGGCCGGCGGTGCAGAGGCCCGCCGCCTCTACGCCGTTAACAAAGCTGCACTCCCGCACATATTTGACGAAGCGTTGGGGCTCGCCGATCAGCCCAATATCCACTTTGCGGCGGTCTGTGCGGATGGCGGAGCTGGAGACCCCCTCCGTCCGGTCCAGATAGATCACCTTGCAGTATTCGTTGAGATAGTCAAATTTTCCCGCCCAGTCGGAACCTACGGTGAAAATATCCGCGTGGTAGCGGCGGATGTCGTCAATTTTCTGTCCCTCGTACTCCTCCACAATAATTTCATCCGCCAAACCCACAGCCCTTACCGCCTCCATGCGCTGCGCCAAAGACTGCTGCACATTGATCTTGCCCCGGCTCTTGTCAAAGTCCTCTGATGTGACGCCTACGATGAGATAGTCGCCCAGGGCCTTGGCGCGCTCCAACAGCCTGATGTGCCCGTAATGAAGCAGATCATAGGTGCCGTATGTAATTACTTTTATCACAGGGGCTCCCCCTTCCATCACAACTCATTGCTTGGAACGGCCACCTCAATGAGCTGCGGGGTCCGAATGGAAAAATCAACCTCCGCGAAATCATCCGGCGAGAGAACCCGCCGGTAAGGCAGATGGAATCCCTTTGCGATACCTTCAAAATCCGCCGCCTGATAGCCGGTGCCCTCCGTTGTGGTGAAATAGCGCTTGGAAAAGATTTTCTTTTGGAACTCCATAATGTCGCCAAGACAGCGATTGTTAAATATTACAACCGAGATGGGCAGCTGTTCCCTTGCCACCGTCTGCAATTCCTGAAGGTTCATCATGATTCCGCCGTCGCCGTTGATGCTCACCACAGGCTTTTTGCTCCCATAGAACGCGCCAATGGCCGCAGGCAGTCCATAGCCCATGGAGGCCAGTCCCGCTGACTGGCAGACCTGCTGCCCCGGCTTCCACTGATAGGTGGACATAAGCCACCGGCGGTGGCTCCCCGTGTCCACCGTGATGACTGTGTTTTCCGGGACGCGCAGTCCGAGCGCCCGCATCAGGCCGCCGCCCGCCGGGTTCGGCGAGGCCTTCCGCTTGGAGCCCTCTTTCCCCCGCAGGCACCGTTCCAGCCATTCCCGGCCGAATGGGGCAATTTCACCTTTCCGCCTGATAAGCTCTGGGACCAGATGCCGAAGGTCGGCGCATACAGCGTCTTCGTCCCGGAGGCGGTAGGCCAACTCCCCTGGATCGCAATCGACCCGAAGGATTTTCGCTCCGGGGGCAACGGCGGCGCGGTTACTGCCTGTCTGTTTAAAATTCAGCCGCGCGCCAAAGGTAATCAGCAAATCGCAGTCGTGAACCGCCCGATTGGCTGCCGGGTCCCCATCCATACCGATAAATCCCAGATTGGCCGGCGTACCGGCGGCATCCATACAGACCAGCGTGGTAACGATGGGGATGTTCCGTTCCTCCGCCAGCTGGAACAGGCCGCGCTCCAGCCCCAGCTGCTTGACGCCGTTTCCCACAAGAAACACCGGCTTCTTGCAACGGGCCAAAGCCGCCAGGATTTGGTCCGCGCCGTCGTCTGAACCGGCGGGCGCGGGGGCCGTAAAAGGCTTCAGAAGGGCGGCGTCCACCTCCGCACGCTGAATGTCGCTGGGAATATCAATCAGCACCGGGCCTGGCCGTCCATGCTCCGCCAGATAAAACGCCTTCTCCAAGATAAAGCGGATATCCGCTTTGTCCGCCGCCTGACAGCTCCATTTCGTAATGGGAGCCGCAACGCTGACAATATCCACCTCCTGAGAGGCCCGCTGACGAACCTTCAAATCGCCGCGAAGCGATGCGATATCCTTTTCGCCCACCATGAAAACCGTGGGGATCGAGTCGGCGTATGCGTTTGCAATTCCGGTAATCAGGTTGGTTCCTCCGGGCCCGGCGGTGGTATAGGCAAATCCGGCTCTGCGCGCGGTCTGGGCATAACCACAGGCCGCAAAAGCCGCGCCCTGCTCATGGTAGACCAAGTGGCTGGTGATTTTAGACCCGATCATGGAGTTCATGAAATGGCCGCAGCCTACGCCGGGTATGCCAAACACGTCGGTGACCCCCTGCTCTTCCAGAAAGCGCACCATATAATCAGAAACTTTCATTTTTGCATCCTCTCCGCGGGTGTTACGACAGGCCCAGCTCCTTCAGGCGGGTTTCCACGAACCCAGCCCGGAATACGATTTTTTCTTCCGGCCGCAAACTGCTTAAAAACCGCTGGAATGTATGTTCACCGTAGTTTTTTTCTTTGAAATAGGTGGCAAAATCCTGGGGACAACTGTACTGTGCCGACAGGAAATGGTATATAGAATATCCCCAAGGGGTTTCTGCGTAGATATCTCGCAGATAACGATAGAATAGTTCAATAATTTTGAACTTATCATAGTGCTTACCCTGTGTTTCATTCAGATAATCCATAATTACTTCGGTTTGCAGATTACCAACCCCGCGTCCCATTCCCATGATGCTGGCATCAATACAGAGATCGTGGGACAGTCCCATGCTCAGGGCCGACTGGACACAGCTCAAAGTTTGCATCTTGTTGTTATGACCGTGATAACCGATCTTAATATTTGGATTCAAATAGCGTTCGGCAAGTTCCAGATACCGGCTGATTTGGAGCGGAGACTGCGTACCCCAGGTATCTACGATATAAAACGAAAACGGCTGAATTTCATCGGCTCGTTTTAGCAGTTCGGTGAATTCGTTCAAGCTGTATTGTTCCACAGCGGTTGGCTGAACGGAAATCAAATATCCATGCGCGGCAATACCCCGGCAATAGGACAGGTGTTCCTTCATCAGTCTTTTCCAAGTGCACACACGGATTAAATCAATGCCGCTTTCCACTGGGGTTCCCAGCCGGTCAATCGGATAACAGCCTTCAGGATCAGTGCCCTCAATCATCGCGGAGTAGATTGCCGCCCTGTCCTCTTTTGCGATTCTGGAATGTAGATCGGCCGCATCGGAAAACACAGACCGGTCTAAGTCAACGCACTCATTCCGGATGAAACCCAGTTCAATCATATCAACCCCAGCCTGTTCCAGACCTTCTTTCATTCCCTGTATCCCATCCGCGCCAAAAACCCAGTTATTCACATAGCCCCCGTCCCGCAGGGTACAGTCTAGTAAATAGATGTTGGACATATAATTCTCCTATACTGCGGCATAAAGGATCGTTTCTGTTGAGGCTGAGCCGTAATGTCTCAGCCAGAAGCGGTAGTCTGGTACGAGCTTTTGCAAATAATCCATAATTGCAAGTGTGTCGCCTTGCTTGTGATAGACACAAATTGCCAACAGCGGCCTATCGCGAACAATCGTATTTTTGGCTCCATACAGTGCATCCAGCTCTGCGCCCTCAATGTCCATTTTTAATAATCCAACTGTTTCATCATTAACAGTTTCATCAATCGTTGTCGTACGCATAATAACCCGATTGGAGACCACATTGGCACGGGTATCTACTAAATCGTCACGCATGATATGGCTTGTGGCTCCACCATTGGCTCCAAATTCCACAACCTTGGCTGTGTCCGAAACACCAGCTGGTATCAGACTTAAATTGGGAATGGGGTTTTCTGCCAACAGCCTCTGACAATCCTTTACATTACTGGGATCGGGTTCAAATGCAAAAATGCAGGAATATTGGCGATTGCTCCACTGAACAAATTGATAGCAGTCTCCACAGTTGTAACAGCCACAATCAACAAATGCGGTTCCCTTACGATATAGGGACGGAAATTCAAAATATTGATTTCTTGCAGGAGCACCTAAATATTTCAGAATCCGATTTTCTGGAAAGTTATGCTTCCGCAGCAATTGATCAATCTCTTGATAATTGAAGAGGCTCATTGAGTTGACCACGTAATATTGATTTGGATGGTTAAACAGTTCGTCAGGAGAGATTACCGGCTTCCCCATCAATCCATCTGGAAACTCCGCATATGCACGGTCACAGAAGCCATAAAAATCAATATGCTCATATTGTAACGCCGCCGCAACAGCCCGCCCTACAATACTTGCTCCATACAGCACAATTTTTTCACCAGTCTGAGTTAAGGACTGAAAAGCCGGTTTCCAATTACTTAACTGCTCGTCGTTTACCAGTCCTCCGCAAGCGCACAGATTCATCATGTTTGTCATGGACGGCTCTATATCAAAAGCCAGACGGCTCCAGAAAATATCCTTCGACTGCCGGTCCTGCAAACAGCCGTACAACTCCCTAATTCGTTTCACCGTATCATACATTTCAAGCGCCTCCATTCTTATTCTCCGCCTTGGGACGGCAGCCCCAGCGCGGTCCACAGCTTGTCCACAATTTCCTCCGGCGTTTCGCCGCCATCGTTTTCAATGACGAAATCAGGGCTCTGGGGCTCGTCGAAAGGCAGATCCACCCCTATCAGGTTTTTTGCACCTAATGTGTACATGCCCTTCTGATCCCGCTGGAAAAGGGTTTCTTTTTTTACCTTGAGATAGATCTCTTTGTACTTTTCCATATTCGCACGGTTCCACGCCCGGGCCTCGGAGTGCATGGCGATTGCGCAGACCACAACGTCGATTCCCTGATCGGCAATCGCCTTGCACAGGCCAAACCCGCGTTGACATGCCCGCCGCCGCTCCTCCATGGTATAACCCACATTTTCAAATAGAATGGGACGCATTTGATCTCCGTCATACCAGAACACATTTGGTTTCCGCGCCTTGAGCCGCTTGTGAAACAAACCCCCGACGGTGGTTTTTCCCGCTCCGGACAGGCCGGTAAAAAAATATACGGTTCCCGTTTCCATAGCGTCCCCCTCAGCGGTACAGCGGCTGTTCCAGCAGCGCCGGGTCCAGCTCCAGCCTGGGCATCATGTGCAGGGGCTGGCCATGGCGGTTCACGAAGCGCAGGCCCGCCATCAAAATCTCCGCGTTGCGCTTCCGGTTCTGCCGAAAAGCACTTATCTGGCTGTCCAGCAGCTTCTTTTGAACGTCGTCGGAAACCGTGCCCTCCACAGGCTTGTCATCCACGGAGATCTTGACTGTTTGATAGACCTTCTTCCAGGTTTCCTCAATGTAGTGGTCAATGGTGGAAAAGCTCTCCAGCCATGCGCTGACCTCCTCCATGTCCACGGGCCGGCCGTCGTAGCACTGGAAATCGTAGCCGTAATTCTCATAGGCGTCCCGGAGGAAGTACTCGATGTATTTCCGCTCGCTGTCGTTCACGTACTCGTCATAGGTGTTGTAGACCGAAGCCGTATCGAAGCCCACAAACTTTTTGATGCCGTTCAGCTCCAGTGTGGGGTCCAGCTTCCCGTTTTCCGAGCAATATGTCATGCTTTCGGTGTAGGGGATATCCAAAAACGCCGCCAGGGCCGTGAACGTGGCCTTGGGATTGAGCTTTGCGTCCTCAAAGCGGACCAGCACGCTGTCGGTGTACAGCCGGTCCTGCCAGTCCACCATAAAGCTGCGGTTGAGGATGCGCTGGCTCACCGCGTCGGGCACCACGTTCTGAGCCTTTCCCTCTTCCGGCTCCTGGAGGGCGCTTGCGTACATAAACCGCACCGTGGCCCCGTGGCTGGTGGTAAACCGCCGCAGGGGGGTAAAGGTTTTGACGTACTTGAAGCCCCGGAAGATTGGGGTGGAAATGGTTTTGTCGTACTGGTCGGACTGGAGCATGGTGCGGCCCTTGTCGTCCACCTGCAAGGTATAAACGATGTTGGAAAAGTGGGGCTGGAAAAAGACCGCCGGGGCAATGCGGGCCGCCGGGTCCAGGGACTTGGTCGTCTCCTGGTCGCAGAGGTAGATGGCCGCAAAAATATCTTTGTCGCTCAGGTCGGGCAGGCTGCGCAGCTCGTGGATTACCCGGACCGCCTGGGGCGGATTGCCGTGGAACAAAGCCTGCGCGGCCTCTTTCGACCCTTTGGCGTTGTGGATGGCCTCCCGCCAGCTTTCAATGCTCTTTTCCATGCCGTCCATCATCACGGAGGTCAGGACCAGCAGATTGGGGTGGGAATCCAGAATCTCGTTGAAAAAGTCGCCGCCGTTGTGTGAGGACAGCTGGGTGTGCCAAATCAGCTTGTTGATCTCCCGCACGCCCAGGGGCTTCACGGGGTATTGGCCGTAGTCGGTCCCAAACCGCTCCTTGAAGTCGATGGGGTACTGGGAAATCTCGTCCCCAATGAGGAACACGAACTTTTCGTCCTCCAGCAGGGGCCGCAGATTCAGGCACTGTAAATAGGCGCAGAAAGTGGGCCAGTCGGGGTAGTGGAGGTAAACGTGGTTCTCCCGGCCCACCCACTCGCTGGGGCGCACGCTGTCGTTGAGATATTCCAGCTCGTATTGGGAAAAAACGGCCTCCGCCAAAATGGGTTTCTTTAAATCCTTGAAGAAATTCCGGCTCACCCGGGGATATTTAAAGTCTATATAGTCCCCGAAGCACTCCGCCTGTACGTCAAAGGACACAAAGCGGTTGTCGTCATAGGGGTAGAAGCGCAGGGGCAGAAATTCAAAGTCCAGGAAGTCCCGGCGGAACAGGTAGGGATACTTTTCCAGCAGCTTGCAGTTGCTCTGATAGCGGCTTTTCAGCAGCTTCACATTCGGCTCATAAAACGCCTGCGTCATGATGGACAGGCAGTCCTCCCGGAACAGGCCCCGGCGGTACAGGTCAATCAGGGTGCTGTAGCTCACCTTATAATCTCCGCCGTTTTGCAGGATGTACAGCGCCGCTTCCATCTCTGCCGCCGGGTCCTGCCCCTGGCTCTCGTGGATGGCCAGCCCATAGGCTTTAATGGCCCCCTCGGGCTGGTCCAGGGCGGCCAGCTGGCGGGCGATCTCAATTGCGGTCATATGCGTCAAATCCTTTCGGTGGGTGGATGCAGGGGAGGGGTTTGCCCCTCCCCGGAAAGAGAGGGCAAGCCGGTCAAGCGGGAGGGGCAAGCCCTTCCCCTACAGAAGAGGGGGGCGGGTCGAAGCCCGCCCCCCGCCGTTGGGTCTATGCGGTTTGTGCAAGAACAACACGCCGGGTTGCCGCGCCAGGAGCGGTGCGCCGGGGTCGTCGCGCCCTACAGTTATTACTGGAGGAGCTGGAGCACGCCCTGGGGAACCTGGTTGGCCTGGGCCAGCATGGCCTGGGCGCTCTGAATCAGGATGTTGTTCTTGGTGTAGGCCATCATTTCCTCGGCCACGTCCACGTCGCGGATGGTGGACTCGGCGTCCTGGATGTTCTCGGTCATGACGGACAGGTTGTTGATGGTGTGGTCCAGACGGTTCTGGGTCGCGCCCAGAGTACCGCGCACGTCGGACACGGTGTTGATGGCGGCCTTGATGCTCTTGATGGCGGCCTGGGCGGCTTCCTCGGTGGAGATGTCCAGGTTGCCCACGCCGATGGACTCAGCGTGCATATCCTGCACGGCCACGTTCAGCTGGTTCCAAGAATCGCTGGTGTCGCCGATCTGGAGGGTCAGGCCCTTGCCCAGAATGGTGGGGGCAACGCGATCCTTGGCGGCGATGGCACTGCCCTCAGCATCCTTGCTCGCGCCCTCAATGGTCAGCACCTTCTTGCCGTCGGAGGCGGTGGCTACAGTGGTGTTGTGACCGGCTTGGCCCAGTTTGGTGACCAGTTCAGCGATGTCGGCAAAGCCGTTAGAGCCGGCGCCCTTGAACACGAACTTCTTGCCATCCACGGAGATGACATTGCCTTCCTTCAGTGCGCCCTCGTCGATGGTCAGCTTGGTGTTGGCAACCTGCTCGGGAGCGCCCGCAATCTTGCCGCTGATACCGGCCAGCATTTCGGCCTTGGTGACGGTGGCGGTGGCCTTTGCGTCGATGTGAATCTTGCCGCTAGCCTGGTCAAACTCAATATCGAAGTTGGTCGTGTCCTTGTGGGACAGCAGACGGGCGGCCTCGCGCTTGACAGCGGAGGCGGAGGTGAACTTGTTGGTGTCGATATAGATATCGGTACTGGTCGAGGAGTTGGCGTTGGTGGCTGTACTTCCGATATGGAAGGTAAAGGTCTTGCCGTCGATGGTCAGGGTGTTGCCGTCGGCGATGAGATCGCTGATGTCGATGTCCACGCCCAGACGGCCGCCCGGCTCGTTGGCCACGGGGTCCACCAGATCCAGCACATCGTGGTTGACGTTGGTGGGATTGTTGGCCGACGCGTATCCGCCGGTACGAGTGCCGTTAACCAGCGAAACATTGCCGTTGATGGCGGCCTTGAAGCCTGTGACATCGGAGGCAGTGATATCGGTAGAAGCCTTGGTAGCCGTGAAGGTGAGAACACCGCTGGCGTTAGTAATGGTGAAGCGCATCCCGCCGATGGTAGCACTTGCGTTGTTAAAAGCAGCGGCAACCTGGGAGGCGGCGATCGTCTGGGCAGCCGTGCTGCTGGCACCCACGTTGACGGTGATAGTAGCAGTACCCACTTTCAGAGAGATAGTGCCCTGGGTGGTGGACGTAGCGCTGGCAATGTTCAGATCTTCCAGGTTGCTCAGGTCAATCTTAAAGGAGGGGGCCACACCGGAAACAGTGTCGCCTCCGTGGGGGGTGCCGACCTTGCTCGCGGTCACCCAGTCGGTGGCGGAGGCGGCAGGGGTGTAGCTGGTGCTTGTGCCGACATCAAAGGCGTCGGTGTTCAGGCCCAGGGTGCCGTCCAGCAGGTTGATGCCGTTGAAGTTGG